>Ga0302322_100003751_pt1 | contig 13127 bp, 8 predicted proteins | sample Fen_T0_2_FD_203757 | JGI IMG/M metagenome (GOLD analysis project Ga0302322, IMG submission 203757) | Peat permafrost microbial communities from Stordalen Mire near Abisko, Sweden - Fen_T0_2 | ecosystem: Environmental > Terrestrial > Soil > Wetlands > Permafrost | place: Sweden: Abisko...
GCGCCGAGGTTCTGGGAGATTTCATCCGCGGCTTCCCCCACGTTGTCTGAAAGCTTGCGGACCTCCTCGGCCACGACGGCAAAGCCCTTGCCCACGTCGCCCGCGTGGGCCGCCTCGATGGAGGCATTGAGGGCCAGCAGCTTCGTCTGTCCCGCCACGCCTTCGATCAGCTGCACCACGTCGCTGATGCGCCCGGAGCGCTCTGCGAGCCGGGATACGAGCTCAGAAAATTCGCCCAGCCGCTGGTTCGTGGTCACCATGCCATGATCCGCTTCGATGAGCTCGAGGTGGGTGTTTCTGGCCGCCAGGAGATTCTCCTGGGTGGTGTCGTTGATGTGGCTGGTCACGCGGGCGACGTTGCCGACGGCCTCGGCCACCTCCTGGCTGGTGCGGGTGATGCGCTCAGAATAGTCACCCTGGCGCTGGGCATCCTGGGCCGAGTCGGTGGTCAGCTTCGTCGTGCGCGTGGACCCCACGGCGATGGTGAGGCCCAACTGCTTGGAGTTGCCGAGGATCTCCCGGATCCTGGCGGCGAAGAGGTTGTAGCTGTCGGCCAGCTTCCGGATTTCGTCGTGGGTTTCGAGCGTGATGTCCTTGGAGAAATCACCCTCCTGGATGACCTTGGTGATGCGCTTCAGCGGTACGGCCATGGACATGTAGAAGGTGAGGAAGGCCCCGGCACACACCACCAAGGCCAGGCTGGGGAACAGGATGGCCATCCGTTCGGCCCGCCCAAGGAGCTCGAGCATTTCCGGAGTCGCCGCGGTGGCCAGGCTGGCCCTGAGGCTGCGCGCCAGGTTCATGGACTGCCAGCTGAGGATCCCGAGCATGACGAAGAGGGGGACCAGGCAGCCCAGGATCTTCTTGGGGACGGAATTGAACAGGAACCGCTCCACGAACAGATAGACCGCTTTCAGCAACCGCATTGGAATCCCCTCGCTTCGCCATGCCGTTCCAGGCCCGCCAGATTCAGGAGGGCCAACCCCCGAGACAGGTCCTTCCTTGGGTATCGGGCAGGTGACTGAACAGATGAATTCTCGCCCTCCGGACCCACTAGTCGCGCTGTCTTGGAGGCGGCGCACCACACCACATCCTAGGCTCAGGAGGGCTGTCGGATCCTAGTTGGATTACCCGAGATCCACAGGGTGCTCCAGTGATCCACGGTAGCGGCCCGGCTGAATTATTGGACACCGAGGGCCTCTAGCTGCGCCGATTCTCTTCTGATCGAAGGCAATAAGCTCGTGTCATTGCATTTTTTCGACCTCCTTATGTGACCCAATTCACCCGGGCTGCCTGCAAGCATTTCAAAATTCTCTGCTCAAGCAACTTCAGTACACCTAATGTCTTTCGCTCTTTTCCAACTTCCCACTTTATCGGCTCCCCTTAACGCCCGAGTGGAAGGATGTCGGTTGGTCTCCTTTGTTGGGTAACACCCATCATGGAAAGAGAATCAAGATCCAAACAATGCACGCTCTTTTCTCTACCCACTTAAAGTCTGTGCGCCCCTATCGGCGAACCAATTGAAAGGAACATGAATGAGAAACCTCAGATCAGTGCCTTTTCAGGCAATGGCAGCCTGCGTTCTCATCCTCAATGTGGCATGTTCTTTTGGACCTAATTTGAAGGGGGACCTAACAGCCAAAGTCGAAAAGAGAGTTGCAGAATTTCCTTTCGTAAAAATGGTCGATATTAAAAAATACGTAAAAGAACAAGTTCAAAGTGGCAATAAGGTATATTATTTTCGCATTAATTATGAAGTCATCAATGATTGTTTTGTTTCTTATAAAGCCCATAAAATTTATCCACTCAGCGCATTAACAAATGAAGCCAAAAGTGGATATTCTTATATTTCTATGGTAAATCATCGAGTAACTAAAGGTACTAAACTTTTTGATAATGTTGTACTTATATACACTAATGGGCGGCTTTCAGAGTGCCAATTCTCCACAGATCCCGAGGATGACAAATTCGGAGAACTCGAATAGAATTTCGTTTGTTTTAAATCATTTAAATTATATATTTAAGCATTATTTAATAATTGATATTTCCTTTGGCTAATTATTTTATAAATACAGCATATCTTTGGGGAGCCCATGAACAATCGGTATCTATCAGGTGCATTTATTGTTATGCTGTTATCATCGATTGGATGGCCCCAAATCCTAAGTGCACAAGGGAAAAAAGCTTCAACAACGCAACCATCCTCATCAAGTGCATCATCGGTGTCTCCTCAAAAGAATGCAAGAACCGATTCCACTATATATGGAGCATATCTCACTCCTAATGGGCGTCTAAAATTAGGACAAGATGGGAAGTTCACATACTGGAATTCAAAAGAGGTGCTTACTTTATATGGAGTATTCAAAATTTCGGAGAGTATGATCAATTTTACCGCAAGTAACGGAAAGAGGTTTCAGTTAGCAATTGCAAATGGCAAGGTATATCCGGAACAAGGTGAGGGGGGAGGTTGCTCCTCGGCACCGGTCATCAAGGGAAAAGACGGTTTTAATATTTATTTTAAAAACGCACATACCACCCTTGAAATGAAGAACGATAGAACTTTTAACTACAAATACTCATTGAGCTATCATACTCAAGAAAAAAAATGGGCGATAATCATGTGGGGAGAGGGCCCCTATTTCGAAAAATATTTAAACAAGTTCATTTTACAATCACCGGATAGCGTATTTGTTAAAAATGGTGATGATTTTTCCAGAATGCCGAAACCACAGCAGGTTCTCGGGAAATATCGGCCCATTCCCGACTGTCACAATGGGCAATGTTTCGAGTTGAAATCGCTAGAAGGCGATATTGATTTCATTCACAGCATTATCGATAGCCAAACCCTACAGCCCGTCCCACGTGATATGGATCCTATATTTGGCTGGGGTACATACATTAAAGACTGTCAGGATGATGCTTCTATTACTCCGCGCAAGATATCGAGCTCGGTGGAACCGCCCAGTCTGGCCGAACCCGCTCTAAACAGCCCGATCTCAAGCACAGTGGAGTCTCCCAGTCTGGCAGAGCAAGTTCCAGGCATCCCGTTCATATCCGAACGATTCCAGGATAAACGTCTGTCCTCCGCCTGGGTCACAGGGGGCCGTAGTGTTGAGGTATCAGGGGGCGTCCTGAAGGTAATAGCGCAAAAGACCGATGGTGGTGGCTATGCTCGCCTATCTTTCGATCTTCCCTCCAGTCCTATCACGATCTCCCGGAAGGCCCTCCTCCACTATGGGAATGATAAGGCCATGCCTAAGTTTTCCCTTGCCTACAAGGACCCGAGCGGCGCTGAGCATTTCGTTTTCACTGTTTGCTATGGGAACCTTCAATACCAGGATGCAACGAACCGCCCAGTAGATGGCACCTTCCTGGCTCCGGGGGATTCGAACCCTTTGAACGCCACGACCCGAAGCCTCACTACAGCCGGCCCTGCAGTGATCTGGGATAGTTGGTTCAGTGAACGGATCGTGTATGACAGCACCTTGGGAGTAGTCCGATACCAGCGGGGAGACACAGAGGCGATAGTCGTCCGTACTCCCAAGTTACCGGCAGGGTCCCATGTCGCTCTGGTAATCGACGCCTGGGGCTGGTGGACAGGCCACTCCCACTCAATGAGTGACCTCGTTGTAAGCGCCGCTTCCCACTAGTCACTCCCCATGCGTTCCCGCATGTCCTCCCATTCCAGCTCGGTCCACCACTCCTGCTCCAGCCCCTCGCAGGTGGTGCCGTAGGAAGGGCAGGCGATGCAGCCATCACCGCGGTGGACCACCGGGTCGTGCTGGGGCGGGTAGAGGGCCACCAGGGCCAGGCCAGCTTCCCTCGCTGCGGCCTCTTCAGGGGTCATGGGACGGGCGGGCAGCTCAAGGACGTGGAAGCGGCGCAGGCGCTGCTGGCCTTCCGGAAAGAGCACAGAGTTCTCGGCATCGATGTGCTTCCAGAGGGAGCGGCTGTAGTCCACGGCCAGGTCCTGAAGGCGCGACCGCTCCTCCTCAAGGGCCAGGGGAGCGCGCAGCAGGTCCTCCATCCCGTCCAGCAGGCTCCCCATTCGCCGGTGCTGCTCGGTGAGGGCAGCGAGGGGGCCCCGGTCCGCCGGAAGCTCGGCCCTGGTCGAGAGCGCGTGGAAGAGAACGGCCTCCTCCTTGTCATGGTGGAAGTCCCCCGCGAAGCGGCGGAAGAAGACCAGGAAGCGAGGCCCGTCCGCGGGATCACCCTGGCCCGCCAGGCGGGCCGTGACGAAGGCCCGCAACGAACCCAGGACCTGCTCGATGAGCTCGTGTTCGGCGCGGAGGTCGTCGATGAGCTGCATGGCGGCTAGGCCTTCACCGCAGCGCCTTCCACCCGCATGCCCAGGGCGTTCAGCAGCCAGTGATCGTGGTTGCCGCCGGGGTTGGGGGTGGTGAGGAGCTTTTCGCCCGTGAAGATGCTGTTGGCGCCCGCGAAGAAGCACAGCGCCTGCAGCTCGTCGCTCATCTGCGTGCGGCCGGCGCTGAGGCGGATGCGACTCTTCGGGAAGAGGATGCGGGCCGCAGAGATCATGCGGACCAGCTCAAGGGGGGGCAGGGGATCCACATTGGCCAGGGGCGTTCCGTCCACGGCCACGAACTGGTTGATGGGGATGCTCTCCGGCGCGGGTTCCAGCTCCGTCAATTCCTGCAGGAAGTGGATGCGCTGGTCGATGGTCTCGCCCATGCCCACGATGCCGCCGGAACACACTTCCAGGCCCGCAGCGCGCACGGCGGCGATGGTCTGCAGGCGCTCGTCGAACTTCCGGGTGTGGATAATGGTCTCGTAGAAGTCGCGGCTGCTGTCGATGTTGTGGTTGTAGACCTGGCAGCCGGCGGCCTTGAGCCGTTTCGCCTGGGGTTCATTCAGCATGCCGAGGGTGACGCAGACCTCCATGCCCATGCCGGACACGCCGCGCACCATGTCCAGCACGGCGTCGAAGTTGGCGTCGTCCTTCACCTCGCGCCAGGCCGCGCCCATGCAGTAGCGGGTGGAACCATTCGTCTTGGCCTCGGCGGCACCGGCCAGCACCTTGTCGACATCCTTGAGCGGTTCGACCTTCAGATCGGTCTGGTACCGGGCGCTCTGCGGGCAGTAGGCGCAGTCTTCCGGGCAGGCGCCGGTCTTGATGGAATCCAGGGTGCAGAACTGGATCTCTTCGGCGTTCCAGTGGGCCCGGTGGGCCGTGGCCGCCCGGTAGAGCAGCTCAGGCACAGGCAGGTCGTGGATGGCGCGGATCTCGGCGGGGGTCAGGGACATGAGCGGCTCGCAAAACGTCAATTGTACCTGATCCTGCGATCAATCCCCGGGTGTCTCCAGGTTCAACCGGTAGCCGACGTTCGGTTCGGTGATGAAGTGCTTCGGCCGGGTGGGATCCGCCTCCAGCTTCTTGCGCAGCATGGCCATGTAGATGCGGAGGTAGTGGGTATTGCCCTCGCCGCCCGGGCCCCACACTTCCGCCAGCAGCTGTCGATGGGTGGCGACCTTCCCGTTGCGGCGCACCAGGGCCTCCAGCAGGCGGTATTCCAGGGCGGTCAGTTTCACGATGCGTCCGTCCAGGCTCACTTCCCGTCGTTCGAGGTCGATGCTGAGCCCACCGCTGCGGAGCAGGGGCTCGGCCACATCTGTCTGCAGGGTGTGACGCAGGGCCACGCGGATCCGCGCCAGCAGTTCCGCCGCGCCGAAGGGCTTGGCAAGGTAGTCGTCCGCGCCCTGATCGAGGGCCCGCACCTTGTCCCGCTCCTGGTTGCGGGCGCTGAGGATCACCACCGGCTTGCGGCTCCAGCTGCGGAGCTCCTTCAGCACGCCCATCCCATCCCGGTCAGGCAGCCCGAGATCCAGGAGCACCAGATCGGGATTGTGGCTGCGCGCCATGGCCAGGCCTTCGGTGGCGGTGGCGGCGCTCAGCACCTGGTATCGCTGGCCGGAGAGGGTGGGGATCAGGAACCGGCGGAGGGCCTCCTCGTCCTCGATGATCAGGATCAGCGGCTGGTTCACCGGGTCCCCCCATGGGGGATGGATTCGGCCCCTTCGGGGGGTGCGGGCGGTGTCCCGTCGAGGGGCAGGGCAAAGCGGAAGCTGGAGCCGCCACCGGGCCGGCCCTCCGCGTGGATCCTTCCGCCGTGCGCCTGGACGATGGCCCGGCAGATGGCGAGGCCCAGGCCCACGCCCCCTTCGCCTGATCCGGGCAGGCGGAAGAACTTGTCGAAGACCCGGTCCTGGAATTCCGCCGGGATGCCCGGTCCCCGGTCGGCCACTTCGAGATGGACCCAGCCGGGTTCGTGCCAGGCCCGCAGGTCCAGATCCAGGCCAGGCGCATGCCGCTGGGCGTTCGTGAGGAGGTTGATGAGCACCTGTTCGATGAGGACGGCATCCAGCGGGACCAGCGGCAGGGCCTCGGGAAGATCCACCCGGATGGGCAGGACACCCTGGCGCCGTTCCATGCGTCCCAGGGCCGAGCCGACCACTTCCTCCAGGGGTTGCCACTCCTTCTGCACCTGGATGGCGCCGCTCTCCAGCCGGGTGAGATCAAGAATGTTCCCTAGCAGGTGGGCCAGCCGATCGCTTTCCTCCTGGATCATCGTGAGCAGATCCCGCCGGGTGGCATCGTGGACGTCGCCTGGCAGCAGCAGACTGCTGGCTGCGCCGTGGATGGCCGCGAGGGGCGTCCGGAGATCATGTCCGATGGCCCCCAGCAGGGTGCTTCGCATGCGTTCCGTGGCCCTTTCCAGTTGGGCCTTCCGCGCCTCCTCCAGCCAGCGGAGCCGCTCCAGGGCCAGGGCGATCTGGACGGCGAAGGCCTTGAGCAGCTCCCAGGTCCGAGGGTGCAGGGGCTCGCCTGCTCCCGGCAGGATCCGGAGCACCCCTTCGCTCTGATCCGTGCCCGTGAGCGAGAGGCAGAGCGAGTCGCCCACCGGCACTGGCTCCAGTGGATCGCCGACCTGCTCACCCAGGACCAACCGGGGCAGCAGAAAATCAGGAGCAGGCAGGGTGGCCACGTCGAGGTCGGCCGGCCGGGTGATCCACCCAGCGCCTTCCGGGAACAGCAGCCAAGCCCTTGCCTTGAACACCCGCCGGATGTGTTCGGCGGCAGTGGCGGCCACATCGTCCGGGCCGAGGTTCCTGGCCAGGGCGCGGCCCAGCAGGTAGAGCGAGGCCGTGTGCAACTCCCGGCGCCGGACCTCCTTGGCCTGGTCCCGGAGCCGCCGCAGTAGCCCGATCATCAGCTGTGCCGCGAGCAGCATGAGCAGGAAGAACAACAGATTGGGCCAATGGTAGGCGGCCAGGCGGAAGCGGGGCGTCTCCAGGAGGAAGTTGTAGAGCAGCACGCTCAGGGCCGAGGCGAGGATGCCGAAGGCGGAGCCCCACCGGTGGGCGATGAGGGTCACCCCCAGCAAGTAGACCGGGAGCACCAGCGAGAGGTTCCCCTCCCGGGGCACCAGCCAGGCCAGGCCCGTGCAGACGGCCAGCACCAAGAAGGTGCCGACCATGGCACTGAGCCGGATACCCGGGATGTCCTTTTCAAGGGGCGCAGTCCGGTCGTCGAGGATGACGATCTCCGTATCCAACCCCCGACGCTGGAGTTCGTCCGCCGTGGAATGCCCCAGGCGCGCCCAGGGCCAGCGATCCCGGGACCGCCCCATGACCAGGGCCTGGGCGCGGGTGCGTCGCGTCAGGTCCGCAAGGCCCTGGGCCAGGGTGGGGGCCTCCACCGTCTGTACCTCGGCGCCCAGGCGTTGGGCCTCCTGCATCCAGACCTGCACCTGCTCCGCATCTTCCGTGCCCCGCCGGCCCTCAGTGTCCACATAGACGCCAATCCAAGGAGCGGACCGATCCCGCGCCAGGCGGCACCCCGCGTGGATGAGGCGGAGCGACTGGGCCTCGGAACTGAGGGCCACGAGGATGGGGCGGGCCAAAGGGGGTGTAACCATGGGGCTCCAGGTTAAGCGGAGAGCCCCACATAAAAAGGGCGTAAAAAATCCCCTCGACGTACCCAGGTCACAGGCCATCCTCTGCATACTTCCGGCGTCGTCGATATTTTTGCGATGAGGAGGTAAATTTTATGACACCGGTAGCTTTCAACGTCGGGAACACGGCCTTCATGCTGCTCTGCGCGAGCCTGGTGATGCTCATGACCCCGGGCCTGGCCTTCTTCTACGGCGGCCTCGTGGGCCGCAAGAACGTGCTGACGATCATGACCCAGAGCTTCGTATCCCTGGTCTGGACCACGGTGCTGTGGTTCGCCTTCGGCTATTCCATGTGCTTCGGCCCCACCTGGCACGGAATCGTGGGTGATCCCACCTACTACGCCTTCCTGAAGGGCATCACGCTGCACACCATGTACACGGGCAATGACGCCGGCATTCCACTCATCGTCCACGTGTCGTATCAGATGATGTTCGCCATCATCACACCCGCGCTCATTACGGGCGCCTTTGCGAACCGGGTGACCTTCAAGGCCTACTTCATGTTCCTCACGGGCTGGTTGGTCTTCGTCTACTTCCCCTTCGTCCACATGGTCTGGAGCCCCGAGGGCATCCTCGCCAAGTGGGGTGTGCTCGACTTCGCCGGTGGCATCGTGGTGCACAACACCGCAGGCTTCGCCGCCCTGGCCTCCATCCTGTACGTGGGTAAGCGTTCCGTCGTGGAGAACATCCCCCACAATGTGCCGCTCATCGCCCTGGGCACTGGATTGCTGTGGTTCGGCTGGTACGGCTTCAACGCCGGTTCTGAGCTGCGGGTGGACGAGATCACCGCCAGCGCCTACCTGAACACCGACATCGCCGCTTCCTTCGCCGGGGCCACCTGGCTGCTGGTGGAGTGGATGAACGCCAAACAACCCAAGTTCGTGGGTCTGCTCACGGGCGCCGTGGCGGGTCTGGCCACCATCACGCCGGCTGCGGGCTACGTGTCCCTCAGCACGGCCGCCCTCATCGGCGTCATGGCGGGCGTGATCTGCTACTACGCCGTGGCCCTGAAGAACAAGCTCGGCTGGGACGACGCACTCGACGTCTGGGGCGTGCACGGAGTCGGTGGCCTCATCGGTGTGATCTTCCTCGGCATCTTCGCCTCCAAGGTCTGGAACCCGGCTGGCTCCGACGGCCTCCTGCTCGGCAACGTCGGGTTCTTCGGCAAGCAGTGTGCCGCGGTGCTCATCTCTTCCGTGTGGGCCTTCGGGTTCACCTACGGCATGCTCTGGATCATCGACCGGATCACGCCGGTGCGCGTGACCGCCAGCGCCGAGGTCAAAGGGCTGGATACCGAGTTGCAGGGTGAAGAGGCTTACCCCCAGGGGCTATGAGCTCCAGGTCGCCCCACCGAAGTATCTCGACCTTTCTGTCATGAATTGATCTGTGGCGGTCTGTGCCTTAGCCTCGATTTTGGCCTTCTGGGCCGATGGTCTGTGAAATATGCCCGAAGGAATTCGGTCGCCAGGGGTGCGTGCTAGATTGAGCCATTGACCGCCCCCTGGCGAAAGGAGTACCTGTGGCCAACCGCTCCGTCCAGACCGCGTTAGCCACCACGCTGACGCGCGAGCAGCGGGTGCGGCTCTACCGGACGATCTACGCCGCCCGTCGCATCGACGACAAAGAGATCCTGGGCAAGCGCCAGAACAAGGTCTTCTTCCAGATCAACGGGGTGGGCCACGAAGCCATCCAGGCCGCCGCGGCCATGGTGTTCCGTCCGGCCCACGACTGGTTCTTCTTCTATTACCGCGACCGGGCCCTGGCCTATGGCCTCGGCTACACCGCCAAAGAGATGTTCCTGGGCTCCGTGGGCGCCGTGGCCGATCCCGCCAGCGGCGGCCGCCAGATGCCCAGCCACTGGGGCCACCAGCGGCTCAACATCTTCACCACCTCCAGCCCCACCGGCAGCCAGCTGCTCCAGGCCGTGGGCGCCGCCGAGGCCGTGCTGCGCTCGGAGCAGGGCGGCTTGCAGGAACAGCTCGGTATCCGGCCGGACGAGGTGGTGCTCACCACCACCGGGGACGGCACCTGCAGCCAGGGCGAGTTCTGGGAGGCGGTCAGCAACGCCGTGAACCTCAAGGCGCCCGTGGTCTTCCTGGTGGAAGACAACGGCTACGCCATCAGCACGCCCACGGAGGTCCAGTACCCCGGCGGCAACATCGCGGCCCTGCTGCAGGGCTACGCCGCCCACGGCCTGCTCATCCTCGACGAGGTGGACGGCTGCGATCCCGTCGCCAGCTATGAAGCGATGAAAGCGGCCCACGCCCACGCCATGGCCCGCAAGGGGCCGGCCCTGGTGCGGGCCAAGGTGATCCGTCCCTACAGCCACTCGCTGTCGGACGACGAGCAGCTCTACAAATCCAAGACCCAGCGCGCGGCCGAGGCCGAGCGGGATCCGGTGAGTACCTTCGCCAACCAGCTGGTGGCCTGGGGCGACCTCTCCGAAGCCCAGCTGCAGATGCTGAAGGAGGAGGTCCAGGCCGAGATCGATGGTGCCTGGAACGAGGCCGAGGCCGCTCCAGGGCCTGAACCTGGCAGCTACTATCGGCATCTCTACAGCGAGGAGGTGGACCCGACCTCTGCCGCCTTCGATACCGAAGCTGACGCCGGCGACCAGACCACCGGCAAGAAAACGATGATCGACCTCATCAACGCCACCCTCAAGCACGAGATGGCGCGGGACCCGCGCATCCTGGTGTTCGGCGAGGACGTGGCCGATGTGAGCCGCGTGGACATCCAGGACGAGGTCAAGGGCAAGGGCGGGGTCTTCAAGACCACCTACGGCCTGCAGAAATTGTTCGGCGCCCACCGGGTGTTCAACTCGCCCCTGGCCGAGGCCACCATCGTGGGCCGGGGGATCGGGCTGGCGGTGCGGGGCTTCAAGCCCGTGGCGGAGATCCAGTTCTTCGACTACATCTGGCCCGCCATGCAGCAGCTGCGCGACGAGCTGGCCACCATCCGCTGGCGCTCCAACGGCGCCTTCAAAACCCCCATGGTGATCCGCGTGCCCATCGCGGGCTACCTCATGGGCGGCGCCACCTACCATAGCCAGTGCGGCGAAAGCACCTTCACGCACATCCCCGGCCTGCGGGTGGTCTGCCCCAGCACGGCCCTGGATGCCGCGGGTCTGCTGCGGACGGCGATCCGCTGCGACGATCCAGTGCTCTTCCTGGAGCCCAAGCACCTCTACCGGCAGACCCACAACAAGGGCAACGATCCCGGCCCCGACTTCATGATCCCCTTCGGCAAAGCCCGCACGGTGCGCGAAGGCACGAGCCTCTCCGTCATCACCTTCGGCTGCACCGTCCACCGCGCGGTGCAGGCGGCCCGCGAGGCCGAGAAGGAGGGCATCTCCGTGGAGATCATCGACCTCAGGTCGCTGAATCCTTACGACTGGGCGGCCATCGAGCGCACGGTCAAGAAAACCCACCGGGTGATCGTGGCCCACGAGGACACCCTCAGCTGGGGCTATGGCAGCGAGATCGCCGCCCGCATCGCCGACGAGCTGTTCTTCCACCTGGACGCCCCGGTAAAGCGGGTGGCGGCCAAGGACACCTGGGTGGCCTACTACCCGGCCCTGGAGGACGAGATCCTGCCCCAGCCCAAGGACTTCCTCGAGGCGTACCGGAAGCTCGCCGCCATCTGAACTCCAGTTTCCCGACCGGGGCGGCGATAGGGTGGTGAACCCTTCCGGAGGAGCCATGCGCGCCTTGCCGATCGCCCTGCTGCTGTCCACCACCGCGGCCTTCGCCCAGCTGGGCGCACCGGCGGCATCAGCCCCGGACCTCCAGCGCACCTGGAGCCTTGGCGGCCAGGTCTACGGACCTGCGCTCACCGGGCACTTCAAGGGCGTCCAGGACGGCCAGCCGATCGCCCTGGATCTGGATTCGGATCTGGGCCTGGCCAAGGACAAGCTGACACCCGGCTTCTTCATCAACTACCAGGGGCCCCGGTTCGCCTTCCAGTTGTCGAACGGCACGGCCGAGTACCGGGGCGATCGCACCATTTCACAGACCGTCACCCTCAACGGCCAGAGCTTCACAGCCGGAACCCGGGTCCAGTCCCGTGTGAAACTCGCCACGGTGGATGGCATCTGGACCATCAAGTTCGTCCGGGGCTCGGCCGCCTGGGTGGGCCTCGATCTCGGGGTGCAGGCCTGGACCCTCGACATGGACGCCACCGGCGTGGTGCCTCCGGCCACCACGCCGACCACTTCAAGCACCCGGGTTACCGCACCCATCCCCCAGATCGGCCTGTCGGGCGGTGGTCGGGGGTTCAATGGGGGCCTCGAGGCCAAGGCCTACGTCCACTACCTCGCCTATAAGCAGGCCAAGTACACCCTGCTGGGCGCCGACCTCCGGTTCTTCCCGGTGAAGTGGTTCGGGCTCCGCGCCTTCTACGAGGGCGGCAGCTTCGATGTGCCCAAGGGCTCGGTGAAGGACGATCTGGAGTTCAAGCTCGACCGCAAAGGGGCCGGTTTCGGCGGCGTCTTCCGGTTCTGAGCGCGGCGCTACTTCGATCAAAACGCAGTCGTCACGGTCTGTGCCCCGAAGAGGGCTAGGATGAGCCATGCTCCGGAGGGCCCATGCGCATCGTTCTGCTCCTGCTCTGTCTAGAGGGTGTCGCGGCCCTGGCCCAGATCGGGTCCACGGAAACGGCTGCAACTGCGGCATCGCTCAACTGGACCTTTGGGGTGCACCGGTCGCAGCCGTCGTTCTCGGCCAATGTCCAGGGCAGCAAGGATGGCAAGGCCTCCCTGGCGGACACGGACTCGGACCTTGGCCTCCAGCGGGAGGGCGGCCCCCTGGGCGTCATCCTTGAATACAAGAGCCCGGCCCACGGCTTCCGCGTGACCTATGACGCCTACCGATTCCAGGGTGAACAGACCCTGCCTAGGGACATCGCCCTGGATGGAATCCCCTACGCCTCCGGGAGCCCCGTGCGCTCCCAGGCCAAGCTCCAGGCTTTCGAAGGGCTCTACACCTATAAGCTCGTCAGCCAGCCGGATGCCTGGGTGGGGCTGGACCTGGGGGCGCAGTTCCTGAAGACGAACCTCTCGGCGACGAACCTGGCGGCGGGCTCGTCCCAGACGGTCACGCCCTCGCTGGCCATCCCGCAGATCGGCATCTCAGGCTGGTCCTCGGGCGTTGAGGG
>Ga0302322_100003752_pt1 | contig 13126 bp, 13 predicted proteins | sample Fen_T0_2_FD_203757 | JGI IMG/M metagenome (GOLD analysis project Ga0302322, IMG submission 203757) | Peat permafrost microbial communities from Stordalen Mire near Abisko, Sweden - Fen_T0_2 | ecosystem: Environmental > Terrestrial > Soil > Wetlands > Permafrost | place: Sweden: Abisko...
GGGCCACGGCGAACGCCAGAACCTCCCTTGACGAGTTTGCTAGCTTGGCGTTGGTTGCCACTTCCGGCACTCTCACTTTTGCCACCATGTCCAACGACGCTCCCATTCCCGTCACCGTCCTCACCGGCTTTCTCGGCGCAGGCAAAACCACGCTGCTCAATCGCATCCTCACCGAACAACACGGCAAGAAACTTGCCGTGATCGAAAATGAATTCGGCGAAGTCGGCGTCGACAACCAGCTCGTCATTCAGAGCGACGAGGAGCTTTTCGAAATGAACAACGGCTGCATCTGTTGCAGCGTGCGCGGTGACCTTATCCGCATCCTCGGCCGTTTGATGAAACGCAAGGACAAGCTCGACGGCATCCTCATCGAGACCACCGGCCTCGCCGACCCCGGCCCGGTCGCACAGACGTTTTTCACCGATGACGAAATGCGTGCACACTTCCGCATCGACGGCATCGTCACCGTGGTCGACACGAAACACATCCTGCAACACCTCGGCGACTCACCCGAGGCGCAAAAGCAGATCGCGTTCGCCGACGTCCTCATTCTCAACAAGACTGATCTCGTCTCCGCCGCCGACCTTGACCAACTGGAGAAGCGTATTCACAAAATGAATGCCGCAGCCAAGATCCTGCGCGCACAGAACGCCAACGTTCCGCTCGACGCCGTGCTCAACATCGGCGGATTCAATCTCAGCCGCGCCACGGAACTCAATCCCGCGTTTCTCGAACCCGAATATCCGTTCGAATGGGCTGGCGTCTATCCCTTGCCTGCCGGCACGCACGAACTCGTCATCGGCCATTGCCACCACGACCATGAGCAAGAAGAAGGCGAGCATGAGTGCCACTGCGGTCACGATCATGGCGAACACGAGCACGACCACGCCGCTGATGATGACCATGAACACGGCGAGGAAGGCCACGAGCACCACCATCACCACCACGGCAACCCCGACGAACTCGACGTCGTCGTGATGCCCGTAAAATCGCTCGACGAAAAAGATCTCGCGACCGCGCGCGACGCCGCCGTGCTCACATTTTCCGATTGGGAGAACAAGGTTAAAGACGGCGACGCGATGACGCCGGGCGGCACGCTTCACCGACTGCTGCTCAAGGACGGCCACGGTCACTACAAACTCCAGATTCCGCACGCGGGAAATTATCTCGTCTTCGAAGGTTGTGGCGAGGAGCCGTTACACATCCAGGTCGCGGGCGACACCGTGAAACCCGTCTGGCAGAAAGATTTTCAACACACGCACTCCCACGAAGACGCCGTTTCCTCAGTTGGCATCAGCGAGCCCGGTGATCTCGACGGCAAGAAACTCAATGACTGGATCAGCCAGTTGCTTAGAACCAAAGGCGGCGACATCTACCGCATGAAAGGCGTGCTCAGCGTAAAGGGTTCGGGCAAACGCCTCGTTTTCCAGGGCGTGCACATGCTTTTCGACGCAAAGTTCGACCGAGAATGGGCCGGCGCTCCGCGCACCAACACCCTCGTCTTCATCGGCAAAAACCTCGACCGCGCCGCCTTGAACGAAAGCTTCAAAGCCTGCCTGGCCGGCAGCTGACACTGACGGAAGGGCCAAGGATCATGGTCCACGTAGCAAGCGTTTCCTTCTTCCGCTAGCTTCTTGGCACTTGGTCCGTGGACCTTGATACTTCACCACCAAATGAACCTCACCAAACACTGGGCCGGCACACTCGACGATTATGTGATCGACCTCGCATGGTCACCCGACGGCACGCAACTCGCCGCGGCGTCGGCGGCCGGGCCAGTTACCATCTACAAATCTTCCGACGGCACGAAGATCCACCAATTGCCTGGCCATGACAACGGCACCAATTGCCTCGCCTGGCGGCCTCAGGATTCTGGCTCTTTGCTCGCCACGGGTGGTCAGGATGGAAAGATAAAACTCTGGGACGCCGCGGCCGGTCAGCACACGGGCTCCGCCGAACTCGGCAACGCCTGGGTCGAACACCTCAACTGGCGGCCCGACGGTTCGATTCTCGCCGCAAGTGCCGGACGGGAACTTTCGTTTCTCAACGCCGACTGCTCCGTCCGCCATCGCTTCAAACCCGCACCAAAGACCCTGAGCGCCATAGCCTGGCAGCCCAAGGGCGGCTGTCTCGCCGCGGCTTATTTCGGCGGCGTGTGCCTGTGGGACGCCGACGATTTCATCGCCCAGAAGGAATTCGTCTATGGCAATGGAATCCACGCGCTCGTCTGGTCACCCGATAGCAAATGGTTGGTCTCCGGAAACCAGGATCCAAGCGTGCACCTGTGGATTCCCGAAACCGACATCGAGCTCAACATGAGCGGTTACGAGGGCAAGGTGAAGGAACTGTCCTACGATCACACCAGCCGCTGGCTTGCCACCGGGGGCGGCAAAGACGCTTGCATCTGGGACTGCGCCGGCGAAGGCCCGGAAGGCCGCGATCCGGTGATGCTCCCCCACGACACAAAAATCTGCGCCGTAGCCTTTCAGCATTCCCACGGGTTGCTCGCATCCGCATCGCAGGACGGCACGCTCATAATTTGGAGTCCCGACCGCAAACAACCGCTTCGAGCCACCGTTCGCATGCCCGCCGCCGCGACAAAACTCTGCTGGTCGCCCGATGATCTCCAACTCGCGATCGGCAGTGAAAAAGGCGCCGTTTACGTGCTGAAGTGCGAAGGCTAAACCCACCTCGTTTGTAACGTATTATGTTACAAACTCGTCCGGACGTTTTACTTCCTTCGCGTTGTAGGTAGCAATAAGTTCACGTGTGACGGCATTTCGGGTGAGGTCGAAAACCTGCTCGTCGACACACGCTACCGGCATGATACCGAGCAGGGCGTTGGTGACAAAAACCTCATCCGCGTCGCGAAGCAGCTCCATCGAAACCATTTTTTCGTGAGCTCTATAACCTAGCAATCGCAGTAAACGTCCGCGCGCCACTCCCGGCAAAATACGTCCATCACACGGCGGCGTATGCACACGCCCCCCTCTCACGACAAAGATATTGCTTGTCGCGCATTCCAGCAGATTTCCGCTCTCATCGACAAACAAGGCCTCATCGAAACCTGCCGCCACCGCCTCGTTCTTCGCCGTGGAATTTTGAAGGTAGTTAAGCGTCTTGTGCGCAAAGAATTTCCCAGATCGACCCGAGCCCGCAACCGTCCTCAAACGAAAACCAGTCGTGTATTGCTCTTGGGAGTACAGGCTGGGTCGCGCAAAAATAAGTTCGCTCACTTCGTTGACCTCCTGGAAAACGATCACCTTGAGGACACCAGCCATCAGCTTGTTTGCGGCGGCAACCTGCACGCAGCGACTGCGCAGTTCACGCTCATGACTGATGGCCCCCAGGCCCAGCTCGCGAGCGCTCGCCGCAAGCCGCGTCCAGTGGTCCTCAAGCAGGATGGGCAGCCCGCCCTGAACCTTGATCGTCTCGAAAAGCCCGTGACCGAACATGAAGCCATCGCCAAGTGGCGACACCCGCAACTCGCCGGTCGCAAGCAATCGTCCATTCACCATCGCCTGAGGCAAGTAGCTCGTAAGCTTCATAAGTTGGGCTCCATGAGAGCAGCGCGCATGGCCACGCCTTTGTCGAGTGTTTCCTGGTATTCACTCTCCGGGTCGGAGTCCCAGACGATACCGCTGCCCACGTGGTAATAGGCTCGGCCGGCAACACAAAGAATTGTCCGGATGGCGATGGCGAGATCGCTGTTTCCATCGAAACCGATGTAACCGATCGCACCGGTGTAAACGCCGCGCTGCGTTGCTTCGAGTTCATCGATGATCTGCATCGCACGAATCTTCGGCGCACCGGTGATCGAACCGCCGGGCAACAGCGCACGCAGACAATCGACCACGCCGCAGTCAGGTTGGAGCTGACCGGAAACATTTGCCACAAGGTGGTGCACGGTGGGATGTGTCTCGAGTTTGAAGAGCTCGCCGACCTGAATCGAGCCGGGTTCACAAACGCGACCGAGATCGTTGCGCTCCAAATCCACGATCATGAGCAATTCGGCGCGGTCCTTTTCGCTCACCAAGAGTTCCTCCCGCAAACGCAGATCGTCGGGCTCCGTGGTTCCTCGCGGCCGCGTGCCCTTGATCGGCCTCGTCTCCACCCTTCCGTTCTGAATGCGAAGAAAACGCTCGGGGGAACTGCTCACTATCTGTAACGAATCCAGATTGATATAACTCGCAAACGGGGCTGAACTGCGGCGCCGCAGCCGCTGGTAAAGTTCGTAGGGGTGACACGGCAAATCCGATGCGAACCGCTGGGTCAGATTCACCTGATAAACATCCCCCGCCGCGATGTAGTCTTTGATGCGCGCAACGGCCTGCAAATAGGTCTTTTTAGGAAAACTAACCTGCGGCTCAGCCGCTCCCCCTTTTGTTTTTGGCTTTTTTGTCTGACTTTGGCGCGAATGACTCAGCGCCAGCTGAAGTCGGTGAAAGATTTCCGCGGGGCTGTCCTTATCGATCGGATTGGCCACCAAAAATGCCTGGCGCGCGACCTGATCAAACATCAGAATGCCGTCGTAAAAACCGAGTTCGACCTCCGGTGCTGCCAGATCGTCTGCATGCGAACTGGTGATCTTTTCCAGCTGCGCACCAAACTCATAGGATAAAAAGCCCACGGCTCCGCCGGGAAACGGAATATCCGCCCGGGCCGTACAACGATATTTTTCAAGCAGTCCGCGGAGCGCACCAAGGACATCGCCGCGGAAATCTTCCTCCCCCTCGGCTCGCTGCAAGCGTATCACCCCATCGCCCGCCCTCAGCACGAGAAAGGGATCGAATCCAATAAACGAATACCGCCCCAAGCCGCCGGCCAACAAGGCGCTATCGAGAAGAAACGCGCCCGGGCGGTCGCACAGCCCGGCGAAAAGTTCATCGGGTGCACCAACCCACGCGATTTCTCGGAGCTCGGCGGTCACTCAGGCAAAGAATCGAATGCGCACACACGCCGTAATCCGGTCTGGTCAACCCTGGCGGCGAGCAACTCGGTTGACATGCCTTCAAACAAAAGCGTTGGCGCGATTTCCGCGAGTGGCACGAGTACAAAAGCCCGCATCAACATCCGCGGATGCGGCAGGACCAGGTCGGACTCATTCAGTGTCTGGCCGTCGTACCAGAGTACGTCGATGTCGATTGTACGCGGCCCCCAACGCTCGACCCGCACACGCCCGAGAGCAGCTTCAATCCGCAGGCAGCGCGTGAGCAATTCGCGAACCGGGAGCTCGGTTGCCACTTCCAGCACGAGATTCAGGAAATCCGGCTGGTCGACTACGCCGACCGGCTTGGTTTCGTAAACCGACGAAATCTCTTCAACACGAACACCCGATTCGCCGTTCAGCGCCTGCACGGCGTCAGCCAGATACCGGCGACGGTCGCCGAGATTACCGCCCAAGCCGAGATAGGCCGTGCTCACCGCTCCTTGCTTGTTTCCACTGCAACGTAATCAAGCGCACCGCCCACCGGAACCGACGGCTTGCGGATGACAATTTCAACTTTCGTGACGCGAGGACTCGTCTCGAGCACCCGGTCGATGATGTGATTGGCGAGTGTTTCGAGCAGCTTCACGCGATCCTGCTCCACAATTTTCCGGCAGAGGGCGTAGACCTTTGCGTAATCGACCGTTGTATTCAGATCATCGGTACGAGCCGCTTCGGCAATGTCGAGCGTCAGCACAAGGTCGATCAAGAAGCGTTGGCCCAGTGTGTTTTCCTCGGCACGGGCACCATGGTAGCCGAAAAAGACCATGTTCTTGAGATGGATTCTGCCGGTCATGGATTAAAAGAGGTTCGAATGGCGGAGGTCATGTGGGCGGCGCGCAGGTTGGCACGCACATCGTGCACACGGATAAACTCGACCCCTTGCCAGACCGCAAGCGCCGTCGTTGCCAGCGTGCCTTCGAGCCGTTCCTCCGGTGGCAGTGAGAGGGTGTTTCCGATGACCGATTTTCGTGACGCTCCGAGGAAGATGGGCAGCCCCATCGCGCGCAACTCATCGAGGCGTGCGAGCAGCTCAAGATTCTGTTCATAGGTTTTCCCAAAGCCGATGCCAGGATCAAGCACCAGCTTTTCGCGCGGCACACCTGCTTGGGTTGCAATCACTAGGGAACGCTCGAAAAACGCGAGCATCTTGGCAATCGTGTCCCCCGCCGCAGTTTTGAATGACGCCTCGTTGTGCATCAAAATCACCGCGCAGCCCGCTTGCGCCGCCAACCGCGGCAAGACCGGATCGCCCTGAAAGCCGTGAATATCGTTTAGTACATGTGCACCCGCCGCCAATGCCGCCCGCGCCACGGCGGACTTGTAGGTATCGATTGATAGCGGAACTTTTGTTTTACCGAGGAGTGCGGCAATCACCGGCACGACGCGGGCGCTTTCCACTTCAACAGAAATTTCGGTGAAGCCCGGGCGCGTCGACTCACCACCGATGTCGATCATCGCCGCGCCTTCCTCGACTAACTGGAGCGCATGACCCACTGCGGTATCGGGCGTGGCATGGTGGCCTCCATCAAAAAACGAGTCGTCCGTAACGTTGACGATACCAACCATCTTCGGCGTTCCATCCAGCAATAGCGCGCGGTCGCGGCAGACAAGCTGGCGCGAAGCGGTCGGTGAAACGGTGTGACTGGCGGTCATGGCAATGACTCAAGGTGGCGACTTGGTTCCGCCACGTCCATCATTCTACAAGGCACTGCGCCAGTTCGCGACGCAGCGCTTTTTCGTCCAAACCCACACCGATAAAAACCAGCTCCTGCCGACGGTCACCGATTGGATCGACCCAGAGTTTTTCCACCAACGCTGGCAACTCCGATCTTTGCGCCTTGCCGCTTTCGATCATTGCCGCCCACCAGTAGTTCGGAAAATCGGTATGAACCGCTCCACCCGCAACCGACAGAAACCCCATCTCATCCGGGCGTTCCGCCAGCCAGAAAAACCCCTTAGCTCGTAACAGCCCGGCAACGCCGCGCAGCAACAACGCCTCGAACTTGTCCTTCAAAAAAGGATTTCGGGCCTGATAAACCCAACTCACAATTCCGTAGCGTTCGGTGTGGCGCGGCTTGGCGTTGGCTGCCACGGGTATCGCGGACGGCTGGCGCTCGTGGGGTTTGGCCAGCGGCACCGTATTCAAAATCTTGATCCAACTCGCTGCACCCGGCGTCGCGGCCGGGTCAAACCGCACTCGCTCCAGCAAGAACTCGCGAGCGACCTGCCCCTGTTCGGCGCGGACCAATTCAGCACGTTCGTTCAAGCCGCCGAGAATGGTTTCGAGCTGAACCTGCTCCTCCGCATTCACCAGATCACATTTATTGAGCACGATCACGTCGGCGCACTCAATCTGCTCGACCATCAGCTCAAACACCGGCCGCATCGAGCCCGGCCGAATTTGTTTTGTTGGCACGTCATTGTGCTGCTTGCGCCATTCCGAAAGAAACCGCGCGGCGTCCACCACGCTCACCAGAGCCGACAGCCGGGCGAAATCCGACAAGCAGCGGCCGAAAGGATTTGTTTGAGTGAACAGACTAGCGATTCCGCGTGGTTCGGCTACACCCGTGGTTTCCACCAAAATATGTTCGTAGGCCCCCTCTGCAGAGAGACGCGCGATCGTCTCGGCAAGGTCACCGCGGTTGGAACAGCACACGCAACCGTTGCCCATTTCAACGATCTCACCCCCCGGCGACTGCGCCTTCACCACGGCAGCATCGATATTGATCGACGCCACATCATTGACCACCGCGGCCCAGCGACGCCCCTCGGTCTGGCGCAGCAGGTGATTCAAGAGCGTCGTTTTCCCCGCACCCAAAAAACCGCACAGCACCGTCACGGGCGGACGAGTCTGCGGGGGGGCAGTTTCTGCTTGGGTCATGCGACAAGCACACCGCTTGTCTTTACCATGGCAACGGAGAAGCGAGATTCGACGCTCGCCGCGCCCATGCGATTTGTCATTTTCAACCCATGAAGCGTCTCGTCGCTTTTCTTGCCTTCAGCTTCCCGTTCTTCTCGCTTCACGCCGCTTCGCCGCTGCTCACGCTGGACAGCGTCCAGCTCCCCTCGCCCGCGGGCGTCGGCGCGTCAGCTCCCCAACTTGTAGTCGGGGGCGACGGGCGTATTTTACTTTCGTGGACGGAGCCGGGCCCGGACAATCTACACGCGCTTTACGCAGCGCAATTTGATCCCCAGACACACGTTTGGGGCAAACCGACGCTCATAGGACCGACCGGGGCCAACCCCGCACCCGCGCAGCTATCCGCCGGCCCGGTCACCGTGCGCAATGGCGGACGCCTCGCGACGGTGTGGTTTGTGGCCGACAAGAAAGATCCACGCATCCTGCTCTCGGTCTCGCCCGATGCCGGTGCCCATTTTCTCATGCCGCAAAGGATCGAGGATACCCGGCCAGTCGGTGCGCCCGATGTTGTGCTGCTCGCCGACGGGACAGTCTTCGCGTCATGGCTGGAGCACTACAACCAGGACGAAACGGCGATTTGGCTGCGGCGGATCTCGCCCGGCGGCGACCTGAGCGTGCCAGTGCTCCTCGCCACACTACCGACCGACGCCGCCGCCCCACGCCTCGTTTCCGCCAAAGACTACGATGCCACTGCCGCGCAGCTCCTGCTCACGTACACGCTGGGCGGAGGTGATACTTCACAAATCGTCACGCGACTGCTCACGATTCCCTTCCCGGGAACGACGCCTACCGCCAATCCCTGCAACTGTCCGACCGACGAAGAAACGGCCCGCGGTTACGCGCTCAAAGGTCGTATCGTGGCGCTTTCGCAACAACGGGGCACGCTCACGATCCAGCATGACGAAATCCCCGGCGTCTTGAAAGCGGCGACGACCGAATTCAAAACCGATCCCTCAGTTCTAAAACTCGCGGCGACGGGCAACGAAGTCTTCGCACGGATCGAACTGCGGGGCACGGAGTGGTGGCTCTTTTCTGCGCGCTTGATTGCCCGCCCCTAAGAACTGTTTATTTCCAAACCATGATAAAGCTCAACAGCGTCCTGCTCTTCCTTCTTCTCGTGCTCGTGATCTTCCAAATCTTTACCCTGCGTGCGGTCAGCTCGGCTGAAAAACGCATCACGGCGCTGGAGAAAAAAGTGAGCGCTGTAGTTGTCGCGCCAGCAGCAACTGCCGCGGTCGTTGCGCAACCCCTCGAAGCCAAATAGGCTTCGTCTGGCTGGGGCATATCAAATAGGAGCGCGGCCGTTTGATGTAGGGGCGCAATCTTGTTGCGCCCTGGTTTGCGTCATCCAGAAAAGGCGCCGCAAGTTTGTGCCCCACCCACGGGATTGGTGCGTATGCTCCGGTGTAGGTTGCGAGCTCGTCTCGCAACGGTCAGCGCCACCGACACTGCAAGTAAACGTGGTGCGACAAGCGCACCACCTACAGGGCTTGTCGTATCGGACATCGAAAGGGCGCACAAGACTGCGCCCCTACGCATTAGCTCACCATCGAGCGGCTACAGTTAAATTTGAAACGCTCTGGCCGATCGGCAACCTCACCCCTCCAGCCCGAAGACGGCTTTGACGTAGTTGTCGACAGAGAAAGGCTGTAGATCTTCGGCTTCTTCGCCGAGGCCGAGGAAATAGATCGGGAGTTTCAACTGGCGGTAGATTCCGACGAGCGCACCGCCACGGCTCGTGCCATCGAGCTTGGTGACGACCAAGCCCGTAAGGCCAAAACTTTGGTGAAACACCTTCGCCTGCTCGATGGAGTTGGAGCCGATGCTGCCATCGACCACCAGCCAGCGATGTTGCGGTGCCGTGGGATCGTTTTTCTGGAGCACCCGGCGAATTTTCGCCAATTCCTCCATCAGGTTGCTCTTGGTGTGCAGCCGCCCGGCGGTGTCGACGATCAGGTAATCGCGTCCGCGTGACTTGGCTGCCTGCCAGGCGTCAAACGCCACCGACGCGGAATCCGCGCCCGTGTGACTGGCCACGATTTCGAGTTCGAGCCGCGTTGCCCAAGTCTTGAGTTGCTCGACAGCGGCCGCGCGAAACGTATCGCACGCGGCAAGTGTGACGCTCTTGCCGTCTTCCTTGAGTCTCCACGCGAGCTTGGCCGCAGTCGTCGTCTTGCCCGAGCCATTGACGCCGATCATGGCGATGACCGTTGGTAGAGCGGGACCGCTGGGCGCTCCGGGTTCGGACGGACGGCCCGGCGGACCGTCCCTGCCCTCGAGCACACCTTCAGCACCGGCGAGGACGCGTTTGAGCACGGCGGCACCGATGGCAGCCGCATCCTGACCGCGGAGAGCTTTGTCCTTTTTGTAGGCGATCTTGATCTCAGCGAGGATTTCTTCGGTGGTCTCAACGCCAAAGTCTGCCGTGTACAAAGCCTCCTCGAGGGTTTCAAGCGACGAGGCATCGATCGGCTTCTGGCCAAAGATCGCCGCGGTCTTCGAAGCGATCGCCGAGACCGTCTTGGCAAACCCGTCTTTGAATTTCTTAAAGAGACTGAACATCGTAAATGGAGAGAATTTTATGGGGAACTCAGGAAATCAGGAGAGAACCAAACCAGCTCCAATCCGCTTTATCGTCAAAGGCATCGCGGAAAAATTCAGGATCAGCCCATCACGAATGCCAGCCGCTTTCATCTGAGACCGACCGATCGTGAAGAAGATGTCTTCGATCTCTTTGACTGCTTTCAATTCGATCAACAGGCAGCCCTCTACCAAGAGATCGAGTCGGTGCTCGCCGACCTCGACCGCGCGGTGCAAGATTTTTACCGTCTTCTGCTGCTCAAACTTTATTCCCCGTGCAGCAAGTTCCACGCAAAGGGCATTTTCATAGACCGATTCGATGAAGCCCGGCCCGAGCGCACTGTGAACGGCGATGGCAGCTTCAATCACACGTCCACTTAAATCCTTGTGACCCAGCTCAACCATTTTCCTGATTTCCTGAGTTCCCCATAAAAAATGATCGGCCTACTCTGTCGCTTTGCGGGAATCGCGGCCGAGCTGGTCTTTCAGGCGGTCGAGGATGCCGTTGATGAAACGTTTCGCGTCAGCGTTGGAAAATTCTTTGCTCAGGTCGATGGCCTCGTTGATCGAGACGACCGGCGGGATGTCCTTGCGATAAAGCATCTCGAACATCGCGAGGCGCAGAATCGCGAGATCGATCTTGGCGATGCGTTCGAATTCCCAGTTGTGCGCGAGTCCTTTGATGCGGGCATCGAGGTCGGCGATGTGCTCGATCACGCCGTTGATAATCTCTTCGCCATACGAGTAGGTCTCGCGCGGATTTTCCTGCGTTTCGAAAAACGCCTGCAGGTCATTCGCGAGGTTGGTTGGAGTATTGATGCTCCACGCAAAAAGATATTGGAGCGCGGCAACACGGCCGGCCCGACGCTGGGCAAATTGCGGTTTACTGCTGCTCATTTTGAAAAACGTCGTTTCAGTTCGGCCATCTCCAACGCGGCGCGAGCGAACTCCGCCCCGCGGTTGATTTTTCCGAGACAACGGTCCTCGGCCTGCTTCTGATTTTCCGCCACGACCACGCCATTGATCACCGCAATGCGCGTATCCAGCGCCACCCGCATCAATCCCTGAGCCGACGCTTCCGCCACGAGTTCATAGTGTTTCGTATCGCCGCGGATGATCACGCCCAGAGCGACGATCACGTCGGGCTTGGTCGCGCTCGCCAACCATTGCGCAGCACTAGGCAACTCGTTGGAACCCGGCACACGATACACGCGGAGCTTCTTCTCCTTCACGCCAGCCGAGCGCAGCTGCTCAAAAACCTGATGCAGCAAGGCATCGACCAGTGTTGGATTATAACGCGCCGCCACGATGCCGACCGAAAGGCCGGCACCATCAACCGTCAGATCTTGAGGAACAGCGAGACTCATGGAGAAACCGTCCTGTGTGCGCGTCCACCGGGCAGGGCGCAACCTATTTTCTGGCGTGCAAGAAAAAGCCGGCGGACGTCGTGCCCGACCCTTATTTGTGAAATGACAGCTAACAGGGTGGATTTCGCTCAGGGCACCGCGCCCTAATAGGCGCGGCTACTACGACTCTATCAGTAAAATGGCAGCGTTTATCGGCTTACACCGGCACCTGTTCGACGATTTCGAGGTTGTAGCCGTCGAGACCGACCGCCTTGCGGGAGCTGTTCGAAAGCAGTCGAATTTTGCGCAGACCGAGCGCGACGAGAATTTGTGCGCCGATGCCGTAGTCGCGCAAACCCATGCCAGGCATTTCGCCGGGCTTGGCGTTGAGCCGGGCAATCACAGCCTCACCGCGATTGGCGGGCTCCATGTAAAGCAACACGCCTCGTCCAGCGCGGGCGACCGCCTCCAGCGAGGCGCTCAAGGTGCGCTGGTTGTCCATGCCGCTCGCATGGAAAACATCGCTGAGCAAATTCTCGCTGTGTACCCGGACCAGTGTCGGCTCCGCGGAAAGCGATCCCATCGCAAAAGCATAATGATGCCGTCCGTCGATTTTGTTGCGAAAAACATACAGGACAAACTGGCCAAACTCCGAGGCGAACGGTTTGGTATCGACAAGTTCGACGAGCTGGTCGCGGCGATGGCGGTATTCGATCAGTGAAGCAATTGAAACGAGTTTGAGCCCGAAACGATTCTTGAATTCAACCAGGTGGGGCAGTCGCGCAACCGTGCCGTCGTCATTGACTACTTCGCATAACACGCCGCTCGGATGCAGGCCCGCAAGCGTCACCAGATCGACTGCGGCTTCGGTGTGCCCGGCGCGTTCGAGCACGCCGCCTGGGCGAGCCCGCAAAGGGAAAACATGGCCGGGTTGAACGAGCTGCTCGGGATGCGATTCCGGATTGGCAAGAATCCGGATAGTCTGCGTGCGATCGTAGGCGCTGATCCCCGTGGAAATCCCCTCTGCAGCATCAACCGTGACGGTAAAATCGGTGCGGAAAGAATCGCGGTTGCGACTCACCATCGGGCCGAGGCCAAGGTGCCGGAGCTGGGTCTCCATCATCGGAACGCACACGATGCCACTGCAGTAGCGGATCATCATGTTGACCGTCTCGGGCGTGGCCTTTGACGCCGCCATGATGAGGTCGCCCTCATTTTCGCGATTCTCGTCATCAGTCACGATCACGAGTTTACCCTGTGCGATATCTTGAATCGCTGACTCTACCGAAT
>Ga0302322_100003756_pt1 | contig 13121 bp, 9 predicted proteins | sample Fen_T0_2_FD_203757 | JGI IMG/M metagenome (GOLD analysis project Ga0302322, IMG submission 203757) | Peat permafrost microbial communities from Stordalen Mire near Abisko, Sweden - Fen_T0_2 | ecosystem: Environmental > Terrestrial > Soil > Wetlands > Permafrost | place: Sweden: Abisko...
TCATGCGGCGGCGCAGACGACAGTGGCACACCGGTTTCAGGTGCACCGGCACCTGCTCCCAGCCCGCAAGCCTGCACGGCGACGAGTTTCATGGGCAAGAGCAGCGTGCTCATTGGTGGCTCGACGACCGATGCATCCGCCAACGCTGCGCCCTTCGACGCGCGGTATCTCTATCTCGCCGGCGGCATTCGCAAGGCAGGCCAATGCGCTTCGTCATGCGATGGCAGTTGCGGCCAATGGTGGGGCTGCTGGCAAGACACCAGCCAGCCACCCGGGCAGTACGCGCAGGGCTTCATGAATGCATCTGCCGGCGCCACCTGGCAAGGCAGTGCGCGGCCGCAAATTCCGGTCTTCACCTATTACGAGCTCTTGCAGAGCGGTGGCATCGCCGAAGGCAACGGTGAAGTGGTGGGTGTAAACGACCCCGAGCTGCTCAAGCGCTATCTCGACGATTGGCGCTTCTTGCTGCAAAAGATCGGTTCGAAGCAAGCCATGCTGCACCTCGAGCCCGACTTCTGGGCCTATGCGCGCAACGTGAACAGCAACCCGCATGCGATCCCCGCGCAAGTGACCGCCGCCAACTCGACCGACTGCGCGTCGCAGGAGAACAGCGTCGCCGGCCTGGCACGCTGCATGATCGGCATGACGCGCAAATACGCGCCGAATGCCAAGGTAGGCCTTCATGCCTCGCCGTGGTTGTGGGGCAACTCGGGCGACGGCCTGGTCACCGGCAAATTCATGGCTGCACTTGGCGCCGATGCCGGCGACTTCGTGGTGAGCGATCTCTCCGACCGCGATGCGGGCTTCTATCAGTACCACGAGAACAATCCCAACCGCTGGTACACCCCCACTGACTCGGCCAACTTCCTGCTCTGGAGCAAGGCCGTCGCGCAAACCGTGGGCAAGCCGATGGTGCTGTGGCAGATCCCGCTGGGCAACATGGCGCAGAACAACACCAGCGACCACTGGCAGGACACGCACGTCGACTACCTGTTGGGCCACATGGGCGACGTGGCCGATGCAAAGGTCGCGGCGCTGCTGTTCGGCGCTGGCGCCGGCCTCCAGACGACGGTCGAGAGCGATGGCGGCAATCTGATCTCGAAGACGATCGCCAACGCAAAGGCCGGCGGCACGCCGATGTGCAAGTGATGCGGCAACACCGCACCCATTCGCATCGCGCGGTTGCAGCGCGTTCATGTCACGTCTCTTTGCGAGCCAAGCCTGCCGCATATCGACAAGCTTGTTGCCGGCGACGCAAGAGCAGTAACAGTTTTTCACGCGCACCCTGTTTTGAGAGTGGCGCTGATAGTTTTCGCGCTGCCGCTGTCGAGCGATCCGCACATCTTGAACGTCATGCAGGCCCAGGCGCCGCAGAAGCGAGCCGTCGTTTAGCCGACCCGCATTGCCGAAGAAGCCCGATGCACATCGCATACCAAATCACCCAGAAGGAGCAACACTCATGAAGCCGCTGACACCCACCAGACAGAACCAACTTCTTTGTCTCTTGACGACTGTTGCGTTGACAGCCTGTGGTGGTGGAGGCTCTGATGGCAACGCACCCGTGAGCGGCGCGCCCGCACCGAACCCGGCTCCAGCACCCGCACCGGGCCCCGCTCCGGCGCCGGCACCGAGCCCTTCTCCTGCGCCGGCTCCCAGCCCTGCGCCTGCGCCAAGCCCGGCCCCGGCGCCAGCTCCCCCGATCCCCGCCCCATCACCCAGCCCCGCACCGGCGCCTTCGGGGCCTCTGGCCGTCGCACCGGTCGTTCGCGTGTACCGCGACGACCGGGTTGCCACGGTGGAGATGGACTACAACGCAGACAACCCGGCCAACCAGTTCTGGACCATGTCCGGATCGCCCGACGACGACGCGGGCTTCCTGGTGGTGTGGTGGCCGCAAACGGCGAGCGCAACGTCGGCGAAGGCGCAAATCCTGTCCGACGTTGATTCCGAGGGGCTGTGCCTGAGCCCCGACAGCCCGCTCGCGCGCGCGCTGAACGAGAAGAAGCGTGCGGCATCCGCATCCACAACGAGCAAGCTCTCTTCACTGGCCTCGACGGCGTGGGCCACGGTCACCGGCACCGCCAATGCGGTTGCCGCGCCGGCAACGCCGGTGAGCAAACTCGCCCTGCCCGCGGGCGCCAAGTGGCTCGTCACCGCCAATCGCCGCCTGCAATTGCAACCGCTGGACAACGACAAGGCTTACCAGGTGCGCGTGCAGCGCTTGAGCGCGCGAGGAAAGATCACCAGCAATGCAACCGAAATCACCTTCAACGGCGGTGACGCCACGCGAGTCAATGCCTTGCGGTCGAGCCTGACCTATTTCGACGACTTCAATCTGCCGCTGGGCGCCGCCGACGAGAAGAACTGGAACAACGCGCAGATGACGTCGACCGACCCGCGCTTCAATCTGTTCTTCGTCAACGACCAGTTCCACGCGCACACCGTTCAGGGCACCTTGCCCGACTATGTCGCCGCCGGAGACCGATCACAGACCGCTCAGCGGTTTCGCAAGAAGATTCGCGTCGAGCAAGGCGCCCATCGCCGCATCGTCTTCGACATGGACTCTCCGCTGAGCAGCCGCTCGGTGTGGTACCTCGATCTCAACCCCGTGCCGACCGAACTGACGGGCCACGCGAGCTTCTTCGACCAAGAGGGCGACATGGGGCTGCCAGCGGGCATCCTGCGCCTGCGAGCCGCCGGTGAGGAGTTCAGCGTCAGCATGATGGACATGCAGGGCGTGCTGCACAACATCGCCAAAGTCAGCATGGAAGATTTGGGCCGCCAGGCGGTCACGAATGTGCGCCGCAGTTTCGACGTGCGCGTCGGCACCGCCGACATTCAGGTCTACATCGACGGCCTCAAGGTCATCGATGCGAGCTATGCGCCTTACAACCTGCCAGCGGCCGACTATGAACTGCTGTGGGTGGACTTTGGCTACAACACGACGAAGGACAACGTCTACTACTACCTGCACCACTGGGACAACTTCGGGTTCGACGGGCCGGTGGTCGATTCGCGCGAGGTGCACAACTACGTGACCCGGATCCAGGGCACGGACTATCAAAAGGCCACGCGCGACACACCGCGCACCTTCACCGTCAAGATCCCCGACGACCTGCACCCGACCGCAGCGGGCACGGCGGAGGCATGGCTCGTCTACACGCAGCAATCGGCTGACTACTCAGCCGTGACCGTCGCTGCCGGTGACTTCGTCAAGGTCAATGGTGGAGCCCAGTTCACGATGCCGGCGAAGCCCAACAACTCGACCAACGCGGCACTGTCTGACGACTTCCATCAGCCATTCACGCAAAGAATCAAGCTGGGCACTCTGGTCAAGGGCGGTGCATCGCCGCTCGTGGTGGGTGACAACACCTTTCAGTTCAATGTCCAGAACTCGGGCTTGCTGAATGTGCACGTCGAGGTGCTGTACCCGCAAGGCAATGCACCAGCCTATACGCCGCCCTCGGCGCTCTACCACTTCCCGTTGCACTCGGAACTGCCGCGCATGGGGCCGCCCGTGCGGTTGCAGAACATCGCCGGCACCGACGTGGGCTACGACCAGACGCTGAGCACAACCGCCCTCAAGCGCATTGCGGTCAGTGGCGTGGCGCCGCTCAACATTGAGGTGGGCAACGGCAACTGGGCCGGGTGGGCGCCGCAGTGGATGAGGGTTCCCGTGATCAGCGACGAGTTGTTCACCACAGGCGGCGTCACCGGCATTGCGAAGCTCGAAGTGTTCTTGCGCAAGGTCGGTACAGGCACCGGGCCTGGAGACCTGGTGCTGTCGCTCGACACGGCTGTCGATGCCCCGGCTCCGCAGGGGCGGTATCTGTTGAATTTCGATTCAAGCAAATTCGCCAACGGCGACTATGAGCTGTTCGTTCAAGCCACCACGCCGTCGGGCATGAAGAGCCACCCCAGCTACGGCGACGAAGCGCACCACTTCGACTTGAGTGTTCTCTCGGGCGCGTATTACCCGATGCCGATCCGCATTCAGAACTGAGTCCTGGACCAGGCATGAAACACACCCCGACCACCCTGCGCACGACCTCGCTGCTGAGCTTGTTCCTGACCGCCGCGCTGGCCGCGTGTGGCGGGGCCGATGACACCAAGACTGCTCCTGCTCCTGCTCCTGCTCCTGCTCCTGCTCCTGCTCCTGCTCCTGCTCCTGCTCCTGCTCCTGCTCCTTCGCCCGTTCCGGCGCCCAGCCCTGCCCCGGCGAGTTACGTCACCGTGGCCGCCGAAGGCCAGTCGTTCACCGTCAGCGGAACACAGCTGGTGCGCTACGGCAAGGGAACGACGTGGATAACAAAATCGGTGAGTGGCACCGTGCAATGCACGACTGCGTTCTTCGGCGGGTCCGATCCCGTGCCAGGCACAGTGAAGGAATGCCAGGCCCCGAGTGGCACGGCAGCACCGGCACCGGCACCGGCACCGGCACCGGCGCCTGCGCCTGCGCCTGCGCCTGCGCCTGCGCCTAGCCCTGCTCCTGCTCCTGCTCCTGCTCCTGCTCCTGCTCCTGCTCCTGCTCCTGCTCCTGCTCCTGCTCCTGCTCCTGCACCGAGGATCACAACGGCGGCACAGCTCGCCAACGGCACCGTTGGCGAGGCCTACAGCGCGGCGCTGGCGGCCACGGGCGGCACTCCGCCCTACACCTGGGCTGTGACGGCCGGGACTCTGCCAAACGGCCTGGCACTCAGTGCGTCCACGGGTGTGATTTCGGGAACACCAACCACCGCAGCCACTTCAAGCATCACAGTCAAAGTCACCGACTCTGCGTCTGCCAAGGCCGCTGCGACATTCTCCTTGACGGTCGCCGCCGTGGAGAGCGGCTGGACGCTCGTATGGAGTGATGAGTTCAACGGAACGACTCTCGACAGTACGAAGTGGCTGAATCCCACGACAGACAATTCCTGCGACGGCTACACGCAGCAAAGCGTCCAGGCAGACGATACGTATCTGGACGGCAAGGGGCTGCTCGTGATCCGCGCGCAGTCGCGGGCCAGCGGTGGCTGTGGGCCCATGCACCTGACTGCTGGGCAGATCTCCACCGTGGGCCGCTTCGCGCAGGCCTATGGCAAGTTCGAGTTCCGCGCCCAGATGCCTTCGGGTGGCGGCGGTATCTGGCCAGCGCTGTGGCTGTACCCGATTGGCGTTTCGTGGCCGCCGGAGATAGACGTGCTGGAAATGACCTCGGACATGAGTACCGCCTACATGACCTATCACTGGGGGACGGAGCAGAACCACATGCAGTCGGGTCAGAGCTACACCAATTCCAGCCTGTCCACGGGTTTCCACACGTACGCCGTGGAGTGGGATCCCGGTCTGATCAACTGGTACATCGATGGTGCTCTCGTGCGTTCCGCATTCACGGGCCCGGACGTGACAAGCATGCCCATGGGCATCCTCATCGACATCTACCTTGGCGGCTGGGCAGGCGCGGTGTCAGCCTCGTTCCCGCAATACATGTATGTCGACTATGTACGCGTCTACAAACGCCGCTAGGCCTGCTCACGATCCGGCCACTAAGCCGGTCTCGCACAACTCTCTCCCACTTGGCCTACAAGCCATGATTCGCCAACACCAACTCTCGCCCGTGCTCCTCAGCTTGTTCCTCGCCGCGTGCGGCGGAGGGGATGACAACAAGTCACCGACCCAAGCTGCACCTGCTCCTGCTCCTGCTCCTGCTCCGAGCCCGGCACCTGCGCCCACGTCATTCACATGGTCGAAGGTTTTCTCGGGTGCCACCAACAACATGAGCCAGATCCAGGGTGTGATGGCCGATCCGGTTGTGGGCGCCGATCTAAATTTGACCCACCCTGCCGATCCAATATTGACCCGGGGATGGATGCCGACCGTGTGACGGTCAGCTGTGGATAAGTGTAGGTCTATGTCTGGTTCGTTGTCCTCCTTGGTGCTGCGCTGTTCGCGCGGGGGAAGACGCGAAGGCCGTAGGCCGTAGCGGATTCCCCCGCGCGGTCGCCGCTCAGATGTCGGCTTCGGGCGGCGGCTTCTTGTCGGCCCGTCGCGCCTGCTCGCGCGCCTTGATGCGCCTCTTGGCCACCGCGCTGCTGTGCAGGAAGCGATGGCTCTCGTTGCCCGTCTCCACAATGTGGCAGTGGTGCGTGAGCCGGTCCAGCAAGGCGGTGGTCATCTTCGCGTCGCCGAAGACACTGGACCACTCGGCGAAGTCCAGATTGGTCGTGATCATCACGCTGGTGTGCTCGTACAGCTTGGACAGCAGGTGGAACAGCAACGCTCCGCCAGCCTGGCTGAATGGCAGGTAGCCCAGCTCGTCCAGGATGACCATGTCCATGCGCAGCAAGCTCGCCGCGATGCGCCCGGCCTTGCCTTGGCTCTTCTCCTGCTCCAGCGCATTGACCAGGTCCACCGTCGAGTAAAAGCGCACGCGCCGACCATGCCGGGTGATGCCGGCCACGCCGATGGCCGTGGCCAGATGCGTCTTGCCCGTGCCAGGCCCGCCCACCAGCACCGCGTTGTGCGCCGCATCGGTGAACGTCATCTCGGCAAGCAGGTGGATCAACTTGCGATCCACCGGCGACACGTCGAAGTCGAAGCCCGCCAGGTCGCGGTGCACCGGGAACTTGGCCGTGTGCATCTGGTGGCTCACCGAGCGCATCGCGCGGTCGGTGGTCTCGGCTTGCAGCAGGTGTTCGAGCAACCAGCGCGAGCTCTCGAGCGCCGCGCTGCCACCTTGCTCAACCAGGTCGGTCCACGCGCCGGCCATGCCGTGCATGCGCAGTTGTTTGAGTTCGACGGCCAACTCACGCATGGTCGGCCTCCTCGGTGGTGATGGTGCCGGCGCGCAGGCTGTCATAGCGCTCGGTGTTGGCCAGCGGTGGTGTGGCCACCTGCAGCGCCGTGGCTGCGCTCTCGGGCGCCGGCACGGCCGTCAGCCGGGCCAGCACGTTGAGGACGTGCTCGACACTGACCCTCCCGCGTCGCGTGCCCTCCAGCGCCAGTTCCACCGCCACCAACACGGCGTCCAACCCGGCCGTTGGCACGATGGCCAGCACCTGCGCCATCACGCGGTCCCCGCCCGGGTCGCGCAGCAAGGCCCGGCGCAGCTGCTGCAGCGGCTCGGGCATGTCGGCGAAGGGCGCACCATTGCGCAAGGCGCCGGGCTTGCGCTGGATCAACGGGATGTAGTGCTCCCAGTTGTACTGGGTCTGGCCGCGGTCGCTCAACCGCTCGTGGCTCGCCACCACCGCGTCGTCGGCCACGATGACGATCTTGCCGGGGTACAGCCGGGTGCTGACCGCCTGCCCGGCCAGCTCGCACGGCACCGAGTAGCGGTTGCGCGCCACCACGACCAGGCAGGTGCTGCTTACCCGCGCCGGGTTCTCCACGTAGCCGTCGAAGGGCTCCGGCATGGGCATCAGATGTGGCCGTTCGTTCTCCAGCATCTCGGCCACGCTGAACCGGTCGTGCTCGGGGTGACGGACCTCGTCCCACAAGGCCCGGCAACGGTCCCCCAGCCAGGCGTTGAGTTCGGTGAAGCTGCCGAACTTCACTTTGTTCGCCTCGATCCAGATCCGCCGCCGGCTGTCCTGCACGTTCTTCTCGACGACACCCTTCTCCCAGCCGCTGGCGACGTTGCAGAAGTCAGCGTCGAACAGGTAGTGCGCGCACATCACGGCGAAGCGCTTGTTGACCGTTCGACCTTTGCCCTTCTTGACCTTGTCGACCGCCGTCTTCATGTTGTCGTAGATGCCGCGCCGGGCGATGCCGCCCATGGCCGCGAACGAGCGCGTGTGCGCGTCGAACAGCATCTCGTGGCCTTGGCTGGGGTAGGCCACGAGCCAGAAGGCCCTTGAGGCGCACAGCTTGAGGTGCGAGACCTGCAGCCGATAGTAGATGCCGCCGACCACCAAGCCTTCTTCGCTCCAGTCGAACTGGAAGGCTTCGCCGAGTTCGAAGGCCAGCGGCACGAAGGCCTTGCTGGCGATGCTCTGGCCCTCGCCCTGGCGCCACGCCCGGATGAAGTCGGTGACGCGGCTGTAGCAGCCTGCGTAACCCTGCGCTTTGATCTGCGCGTACAGCGCGCGCGCCGTGCGACGCTCGTGCCTGGGACGGTGTGCATCGGCCTTCAGCGCCAGCTTGAGCGTCTCGTGGTACGCCGTGAGCTTGCCCGCTGCCTCGATACGCCGGTACTTCGGCTCCTCCAGCACCGCCGCCTTCAGCCACTTGCGCACCGTGTTGCGCGACAAACTCGTCAGCCGCACGATCTCCCGAACAGACTTCTTCTCGCGGAAATGCATCCGCTTGACCTTGCCAATCATGGCCATGGTGATCACTCCTTCTCCCCTGCTCAAGAAAGAGGCAGGGTAGGTTGAACACCCGGGTCAAATTTGGATCGGCACTATCGCTGCAAGTGGGTCAATTTTCGGTCGGCGCCAACAAGCAACCTGCTACCAGTGACCAAGGGTCAATGCCATCGCCTGCCCAGGTCAAGGCCGCGACGGAAGTGGAACGCCTCGCGGCCAGCGATCCTCGTGCTGCTATCGAAAAGATGGAGGAACTTGCGCGAGAGTATGAGCAGGTGCGAAGTTCGCTGCCGTCCAGCCCGGACCGAACCCGTCGGATGGCAGATGTTGTTGGGCGCATGACGGTGATCGCTCTCGGAGCCGAGAGCCAATTGGCGCGATTTTCCGCAAGTGCCAGACCGGGAGATCGGCTCGCCGCCGTTGTGATTCTGAAGTTGCGATTCGACGGGACATACAGCAAATGGCTCGCAGACCGATTGGTCGAAGATCCTCCCTTCATCGGATTCCAGGCCGCCAGCGCATTGCTGGCGGGCTCCCGCCTTCTTGGAGGATCTCAACTGGAAGCGCTCAAGTCTGCTGTTGCGGATGCCAGCAAGATCTTGCAGGAGAAGGGCTGGAACAACGATCCGAGCCGTGACAAGCTGATCGCTCAGATACTTGAAGGTGGTGGCGCGTCAGTTCCTTCGATCGGAGGCAATGAGGCGAAAGCGAAGCCGGAGTAGCCGCAACCAAGAAGGGTTCCTGCCACATGACACAGATAAGCGACAAGTATGCGCAACTTGGAGGCGCTGGCGGCTTTCTCGGCAGCCCTCTATCCGGCGAACAGATTGCGGCCAACGGAGGCCTCAAGCAGGAGTTCCAGCACGGGTCGATCTATTGGCACCCAACTACCGGCGCGTACGAGGTTCATGGAGCAATTCGGTCGCGGTGGCTAGATCTGGGAGCGGAAGGCTCGGAGTTCGGCTATCCCGTTTCGGATGAAACCGTTTCGCGAGATGGGGTTGGTCGATTCAGCGAATTTCAAGGAGCCACAGTTCTTTGGCATCCTGCGACGGGTGCCTTTGAGGTCCACGGTCTCATTCGTGCTCGCTGGCGCGATCTGGGGGCCGAGATATCTCCCCTCGGCTACCCGACAAACAATGAGACGGTCGCACCGGATGGTTTCGGGCGCTACAACCACTTTGAGCATGGATCGATCTTTTGGTCGCGAACGGTGGGCCGAACTGCGATGGGAGCGAGGGCTGCTTGGATATTCCATCGCCGCGCCATCGAGCGAGATTCGCAACCGAGTCCCATTCGACATCGCACTTTTTCAGGGTGGGAAGATCGAGGCCAACACTCAGACTTCTCAGGTCGCCGTCGAGAAAGCGCCGAGCGTCGCGGCACCGAACTACTCGATTCCTCTCGTCGCCTATCGCGTCTCAGATGACGACGGGGGTCGTCCGTGTTCCATATCCGCAGACGGAGTGCGCCAGTGGGTCGACGAGGCAAATCGCGTCTATGCCGCTGCGGGTGTTCAGTTCACTTATGACGGCATGCTGACCGAGATGCATGACACCGAGGTCAACAACCTTACTGGCGAGGGCGATTCGTGGTGGCCCTCGGCCAGGGACCGGCTCGACAGCATCGCGGCCGCCCGCCGGAGCGTCGTGGTGGTCTTTCGCTTCGGGCCAGGTGCGAGTTCGATCGGTGGCGGCTTTTCATGGTGGACGTACGACTTTGTCGCCATGAGCTTCTTCGACCCTAGCGCTCTGCAAGTACTGCCTCACGAACTTGGCCACCACTTCGGACTGGCTCACACGCACAGCCGCGACTTCAAGACGGTGCGCGACGCGGTTGACTACGTGCTTAGCGGCCAATCGATCCCGGGCCTCGATGGAGATCTGACATGGGTCGACGACACGCCCCCAGATCCGCACATCCTGGCGCTACAGGACGTGACTTCAGTTGACGCTCTTGAACTGGCCGGTCAGGCGTTTTCGCTTTCGCGCAAGAACATCATGTCCTACTGGAACCACGGTGGTGTCGGCCAGCTCACGCATTCCCAAATTGACCGAGTCAGGCAACTGGTCCTGGAGAGGCGTGGCCGGTATCTTGACGTCAAGGAGGTTCTGCCGTTCGACTGCACCCAGCTCAACGCGCGAATTGCCGCGCAGAAGGCCAGGCTGATTCAGCTGATCGCGGATCGTGATGCGGAAGTTGATCCCATTTTGCGACGCCGCTACGCTGCACAGATCGCAGGTGCTCGAAGCCAGATCGCCCGATCTACCGCAGAGGCGCATGCGGCCGGTTGCGTGTGAAGACTGTCCCAAGTCCGCAAGGAGAATGACATGACGAGCGAAACCATTGCCCGGCTCGCGAACGACATTGTCCAGGACTTGAAGTCCAACCGGTACTACGCCGTTCCCGGCGAACTTGCGAAGTACATCGGGAATGTGTTGGCGCTCAGCGAGCGAGACGCCGCTTCGACTGCCGATGCCAACCGACGCCGACGGAATCCCCCTCGATTGGTAGGCACTACTGCGCGCCTGAACGCCTTGCCAGCAGATCTCTCGTGCTCCATCATCGGGTTCGCGGGCGAGCAAGCCGTCCCCTCCGGTCGCTCCATCGCACACGTTCGGCATGGCCGGAAGGAGTCCTCACTCGGAGCATCAAAATGACGCCCGGAAAGACGAACGTTCTCCTCGTATGTGCGAACCCACGCGGGTCCGACCCGCTGCGAACAGCAGCGGAGGACCGCACCCTTCGAGAATCGCTTCGGCTGTCTCCCAATCGAGACGCGTTCGAAGTCGAGACCCTCAACGCCTCGACGATTGACGACCTCAGAAGGGCGTTGCTCCGTAAGCCCTTTGAAGTTGTGCACTTCTCCGGCCACGGAACGCAAGCAGGCCTCGTCTTTGAAGACGTGAACGGCAACTTGATGGTTCCGCAGTCCGTCGCATTGGCTGACCTACTCCAGCGGCGCGGTGTAAAGGTGGCGCTCCTGAATGCATGCTACTCCCTGTCAGTCGGAAAGATCTCAGCACTCGGGCTGGACTACACAATCGCCTCATCGGGTCCAATCTCAGACCCTGGCGCCATCGAGTTCGCACGCGGCTTCTATGACGCACTCGGTGCTGGGACTGGCGTACCCGACGCGTACGAAGAAGGCCTGTCGACCGTTAGGCTCAAAGGCATGACTATCGACGCGATCCTGCTCCGAAAGGGGGAGGAGTACGCGCCAGCCACCGACATGGCCGGCGGCGCCGCTCCCCCTCAAGCCAGAAGCTCCGACGGGGTAGCGATACGCAGCCTTTTTGGTATCGCAGTCGATACGTCCGGTTCGATGCAGGAAAGCATCAACAACCGAGCCGGCCCAGCGACGAGTCGTTTTACCGAGGTGAAGTCAGCTCTTGCGGACGTTGCTGCACAGGTTCAGGGGGAGCTGAAAGCTCGGGCCAAAGGGCAGCAAGATTCATTTCAGGTCTTCCTCTATGGGTTCGGACTTAGGGTAGGAAGCGGAGTCGCCGACTTGGCAAGCCTTTGGGCCGCAGCACAGCAGATAGATTTGAACAGGGAGATTCAACTTCGCAAGAGCCGCTACGAGGCGGAGGCGCGCCGCCAAGCCGCCCAATACTCTGGCTTGGCCTCGCTCGCAAGAAGCTATGGCCTGGGTGGCCTTGTGGCCTCGGTGACGAGCGCCGCCGAGGACTCGGTGCGCGAGCGCATCGTCGGCGAGGTTGCGAACCTCGTGCTCGACAAGGCGGCCGACATCGGGGAAACGATCCTCACCGCCGGTCAACTCGCAGCACTCTTCGATCAGGCGCCGGTCTCTTCGGACACTGGCATCCTTGACCACGTGCTCTATGGCGCGACGCCCATGGCGTCCGTCGCTGCGCAGCTTCGAGATCGATTTCGCCGGTCTGCGAGTCTCGATTTCGATCTTCGAACCCTGCTTCTCATCTCCGACGGTGAGTCTACTGACGGGGATCCACGCGCCGCCTTCCAGGATATCCGCGAGTCAGGAGTCAACGTTATCGCCTGCTTTGTGACCAATGGCGACGTAGCAAATCCTCGGGTGCTGCGTGGCGCGCCGGTTCCGGGTTGGACGGACAGCGCTAGGCTGATGTGGGACGTTGCTTCACCTATCGACGAAAGAGGTCCGGCTGCGCAGTATCTGCTGTCGAACGGGTGGGCGATCGAGAAGAACGCGAAGCTGTTCGTTCAGGTTAATCACTCTGACGTGTTGCGAGAATTCTCCCGAATGGCAGCGAGTCACTTCACCAGCTCGAATCAAGCCGCCCTGCCGCGCGGGCAATGATTGTCAGCCCCTTCGCGCGCCCTACTCGCAACGCAAGCTATGACCGGCGTGCCCCGGATGCAGCGGCATCACGCTCGAGCCACAGCGGCATAGAGGAAGCGCAGAGAAATGCACTGTTTGATTGGACGAAACTGGTGCTCGGTCCGTCGACGGATAGGATGATTGGCGAGCAGGCAGTATTGGGCGACCGCTCTGCATGCGCGACCGCTTTCAGGCAATCAATTTACGGTGTCGAGGGACGGCAACGGGTCGTGTGCCGGTGCTCGAATTCGAGCAGCGACTAGCCGGTTCCGACCACAAAGCAGACACCAGCGTGACGCACATGCGGCAAGCGAGCCCTGAGAGTGGTGGTGCCTGGATCGATGCGATAGACGGACTGATCTCTTGCGCCGCGCGTGTGAGCGTCATGCCGTGATCGCCTCGACGTAGGGTCGCATCACGTTGGCCATGCGTTGGCGCGTGGCGTGGTGCCAGAGCTCATCCATCGTGAACCTGCGTTCTCTCCAGCCATCGCGCAGTGCTTCGAGGGCCAC
>Ga0302322_100003757_pt1 | contig 13120 bp, 17 predicted proteins | sample Fen_T0_2_FD_203757 | JGI IMG/M metagenome (GOLD analysis project Ga0302322, IMG submission 203757) | Peat permafrost microbial communities from Stordalen Mire near Abisko, Sweden - Fen_T0_2 | ecosystem: Environmental > Terrestrial > Soil > Wetlands > Permafrost | place: Sweden: Abisko...
TGCTGGCGGCGCTGTTCATCGCCCGGTGGCCGCGCGGCGTCGTCGACGCCGACCGGTTCCTCGGCCTGACCCCGGCGACGACGTCCACCGAGGCCTGACCGGCCCACCCGTCCGGGCCGCCCACCCGTCCCGGCCGCCCACCCCGCGTTCCCGCACTTCCACCCACCCGCCCACCGCCCGGCGCCCCGTGTGCCGGCGCCGGAGCGGGGCAGCCATCGGAGGCACACCCGTCATGTCCAACGCCCGCACCGCCAAGTCCGCGCGGGAGAAAGCCGCGCAGCTCCGCCAGGAGGCCGAACGCCAGGCCGCCCGCCGACGGGCCCTGATCGCCGGCGGTCTCGTCCTGCTGCTGATCGCCGTCGCCGTCGGCGTGACGATCTTCGTGCGCTCGTTGCCGACGCACAGCGCCACGCCCGGCAACCTCTCCGACGGCGGCATCGTCTCCGGGGCGAAGGACGCGAAGGTCACTGTGGAGGTGTACGAGGACTTCCAGTGCCCGATCTGCAAGGAGTTCGAGCAGGCGACGGGCCCGACCCTCGATGGCTACGCCAAGGACACCAAGGTCCGGGTGATCTACCGGCCCGTCGCCATCCTGGACCGCGCCTCCTCGACGAACTACTCGACGCGCGCCCTGAACGCGTTCGCCGCGGTCGTGAACACCACGCCGTCGGCGGCCGCCAAGATGCGCGAGGCCCTGTTCGCCAACCAGCCCGCCGAGGGTTCGGAGGGGTTGCCCGACAGCAAGCTGGTGGAGTTCGCCGTCGCCGCGGGGGCACCGAAGGACGCGATGGAGAAGGCCGTCAAGGAGCGGCCCTACCGGGAGTGGACCGTCGAGCAGAGCGACGCCCTGAGCAAGCGCTTCCCGCCCGGCGGCACCCCCACCGTGGTGGTCAACGGCACGAAGCTCGACAACCCGACGGTGGCCACCATCACCGCGGCGGTCACCAAGGCCGAGGCGAGCTGACCGCCGGCCGGTTCCCGGCCGGCGACCGGCGCCGGTCGGTCACCGGCCGGCGTCAGTCGTTCCGCTCGGTGCGCGAGTGCAGCGCCACCAGCGTCGCGAGCCGGCGGGCCTCCGCCTCGGCGGCGGCCCCGTCGGCCCGCTGGACGGCCATCACGGCGAGGGAGTCGGCGTCCGCGAGGTCGAGGGTGACCCACGGGTTCCCGCCGCCGAACCGGACGCTGACGATCTCGGCCCAGGCCACCGTCCGGTCCCCCGACAGGTTGCGCACCGTGAGCCCCTCGTCCGACGGGAAGGCGGCGAGCCGGGCGAACCGCCAGAGCATGGCGCCGATCGCCCCCGCCACCAGCAGCACGCCGACCCGGTCGTACCAGTGCGCGGCCTCCGGACCGGTCGACGCCATCGCCGCCGCGACCCAGACCAGGACGGCGGCCTGCGCGACGGCGGCGCCGATCGCCGTCCGCCGGCCGCGGACAGGCCGGAAGGGCGCGTGCAGTTCCTCGCGCCGCCCCGGGGCGGCGCCGTCCCGGGAGCCGTCGTCCGCCGAGCCCGTACCGGCCGGGTTCACAGCCGGCACGCGTGGATGCCCGTCACCAGGATGGCGCGGGCGCCGAGGGCCCACAGGTCGTCCATGACCTGGTTCGTGGCGTCGCGCCGGACCATCGCGCGCACCGCCACCCAGCCCTTGTCGTGCAGAGGCGAGATGGTGGGCGACTCCAGCCCGGGCGTGATCGCGCTCGCCTGCTCGACCAGCTCCACCCGGACGTCGTAGTCCATCAGCACGTACTGCCGGGCCACCAGCACGCCCTGCAACCGCCGGACGAGGACGTCGACGGCAGCGTCGGGCTCCGCGCCGGTCCGCCGGACCAGCACGGCGGTCGAGCGGAGGATCGGCTGGCCGAAGATCTCCAGCCCGGCGGCGCGCAGGGTGGTGCCGGTCTCGACGACGTCCGCGATGGCGTCGGCGACCCCCAGCTGCACGGCCGTCTCGACGGCGCCGTCCAGCCGGACCACCGTCGCCGCGATCCCGTGGTCGGTCAGGTACCGGTCGAGAACCCCGGCGTAGCTCGTCGCCACGCGCCGGCCCTCCAGGTCGCCGAGGGTCGGGAAGGCGCCGGGCCGGGCCGCGAAGTGGAAGGTCGAGCCGGCGAACCCGAGCTCGAGGACCTCCTCGGCGTCCGCGCCGGAGTCCAGCAGCAGGTCGCGGCCGGTCACGCCGACGTCCAGGGTGCCCGCGCCGACGTAGACGGCGATGTCCCGGGGCCGCAGGAAGAAGAACTCGACGTCGTTGTCCTGGTCGACGAGCACCAGTTCGCGCGAGTCGCGCCGCTGCCGGTACCCGGCCTCCCGCAGCATCGAGGCGGACTCCTCCGACAGGGAGCCCTTGTTGGGGACGGCGACGCGAAGCACGGTGGTCCTTCCGGTCAGAGGTGGCGGTAGACGTCGTCGAGCGACAGGCCGGTGGCGAGCATCAGCACCTGCAGGTGGTAGAGGAGCTGGGAGATCTCCTCGGCGGCGCGCTCCGGTCCCTCGTGCTCGGCGGCCATCCAGACCTCGGCCGCCTCCTCGACGATCTTCTTGCCGATGGAATGGACACCGGCGTCGAGCGCGGCCACCGTGCCCGAGCCCTCCGGGCGGGTGCGGGCGCGCTCGGCCAGTTCGGCGAACAACGCGTCGAAGGTCTTCACGGGGGCAAGGCTAACCGGGCGGCCGACCTGCCGGGCGACCGGCCGGTGACCCGCCGGCCGTTGACCCGCCGGCCGCGGCAGCCGGGAGCGCCTCCACCAGGGCCGCCACCAGGGCCGCCACCAGGGCCTGCAACGCTGGACCGCCGGCGGCGTCCTGGTGGTGGACCAGGTCCACCCGGCGCCGGCCTCCCCCGGCGACGGCCCGGACGGCGACGTCCGGGCGCGGGGCGACGTCCAGCGCCGTCCGCGGCAGCAGCGCCACCGCCAGCCCCTGCGCGACCAGGGCCTGGACCAGCACGTAGTCGTCCGTGGAGTGCCGGACGTCGGGCGCGAACCCGACCCGGGCGCACGCCCGGACCAGGTGCTCCCGGCACCGCAGGCACCCGGCCACCCACCGCTCGCCGGCCGCGTCGGCCAGCCGCAGCGGGGTCCGCCGGCGGGCCAGCGGGTGCTGGGGCGGGAGCACCAGGCACATCTCCTCGACCGTCAGCGGCCGGCGGGTCAGGGCCGGGTCGAGCTGGTCGGGGTCGTCCTCGTAGCGGAAGACCAGGGCCGCGTCGACCTCGCCGGCGATCACCTGGGCGGCCGCCTCGGGCGGCTCAGCCGCCGTCAGCCGGACCTCCACGCCCGGGTGGTCGCGGCCGAGAGCGACGAGCGCCGCCGGCACGAGTGCCGCGCCGGCGGTGGGGAAGGTCGCGAGCCGGACCGTGCCGGCCCGGGCGTCGACGAGCGCCCCCAGCTCCTCCTCGGCGGCCCGCAACCGGGCGGCGAGGCCGTCCGCGTGGTCGAGCAGGCGGCGCCCGGCGTCCGTGGCGATGATGCCGCGCGGCCCCCGGACGACGAGCGGCACGCCCACCTGCCGCTCCAGCGCGCGCACGTGCTGGCTGACGGCCGGCTGGGTCCAGCCCAGGTCGCGCGCGGCCGCGCCGAGCGACCCGGCACGGACCACGGCCCGGAAGATGAGCAGGCGGCGAGGGTCGAGGGGCCGGGTCACGGACCCAAGCCTGCCTTGGGGGTGCGCCCACGAACAGCCGGCTTCCGCAGAGGCCCCCGGCCGGTCCAGGCTGGCCGCATGCAGACCATCGGACTCATCGGCGGGATGAGCTGGGACTCCTCCGCCACCTACTACCGGCTGATCAACACCGAGGTGCGGGCCCGGCTGGGCGGCCACCACTGCGCGCGGCTCGTGCTCGTCTCGCTGGACTTCGGCGCGGTCCGGGCGCTGCAGCTCGCGGACCGCTGGGACGACGCGGGCGAGCTCCTCGCCGACGCGGCCCGGACCCTGGCGGCGGCCGGCGCGGACGTCGTCGTCCTGTGCACGAACCTCATGCACAAGGTCGCGCCGGCCGTCGAGGCGGCCACCGCGCTGCCCTTCCTGCACATCGTGGACGCGGTGGGGGCGCGGGCCCGGGCCCTGGGCGCCGACCGGATCGGGCTGATCGGCACCCGCCAGGTGATGGCGGAGGACTTCTACGCGCGCCGCCTCGCGGACCGCTGGAGCATCGACGTCGTCGTCCCGCCCGTCGACGAGCAGGCCGAGCTGGACCGGGTGATCTTCGACGAGCTGACGCAGGGCGTGGTCTCCGCCGCGTCCCGGGACACCTTCGCGGGCGTCATCGAGCGGCTCGCGGCCCGCGGCGCCCAGGCCGTCGTCCTGGCCTGCACCGAGATCGGGCTGCTGCTCGGGCCCGGCGACGTCGCCGTGCCGCTGATCGACTCGGCGCAGGTGCACGCGCTGGCCGCCGTCGACGCCGCCCTGGCGCCGGCCGGGGCGGGCCGGCCGGCCTGACCTGCGACGCTCCTCAGCGGCGCGGCGCGGGGAAGGCGCGGAGCGCGACGGCGGTCGCCACGGCCGCCGTCGCGGCCTCGTGCCCCTTGTCCTCCTTGGCGCCGGGCAGGCCGGAGCGCTCGTACGCCTGCTCGTCCGTGTCGCACGTCAGGACGCCGAAGCCCACCGGCACCCCGGTCGTGACCGACACCTGCGTCAGCCCGGACGTCGCCGCGTCGCAGACGTACTCGAAGTGCGGCGTGCCGCCGCGGACGACGACGCCGAGCGCGACGACGGCGTCCACCGCTCCCCCGGCCGCCAGCCGGGCCGCCGCCACGGGCAGCTCGAACGTGCCCGGGACGACGACCTCGACGACGTCCGTGACGCCGGCCTCCGCCAGCGCGCGGCGGGCGCCGTCCCGCAGCCCGGCCATGACCTGCGCGTGCCACGACGCCGCCACGACGGCGACCCGCAGGCCGCTGCCGTCCACGCCGATCACCGGTGCTCCGGCCCCGCTCATGACGCCTCCTCGATCAGGTGACCCATCAGGTCGCGCTTGGCGCGCAGGTAGTTCTGGTTCAGCGGCCCGGCGCCCACGTGCAGCGGTACCCGCTCGACGACGTCCACGCCGTGGGCGCGCAGGCCGGAGACCTTGTCCGGGTTGTTCGTGAGCAGCCGGACGGCGTCCACGCCGAGGTCCGCCAGGATCGCGGCCGCCGCGCCGTACTCGCGGGCGTCGGCGGGCAGGCCCTGCTCCAGGTTGGCGGCCACCGTGTCGAGACCGCCGTCCTGCAGTGCGTAGGCGGCGAGCTTGGCGAGCAGCCCGATGCCGCGGCCCTCGTGACCGCGCAGGTAGACGACGACCCCGCCTACCGGCTCGCCACCGGCGCCCACCTGGCCGATCGCCGCGAGCGCGGCGTCCAGCTGGGGGCCGCAGTCGCAGCGCAGGGAGCCGAAGGCGTCGCCGGTGAGGCACTCGGAGTGGACCCGGACCAGGGCGCCCGACCGCGGCTCCCCGGCGATCAGAGCGACGTGCTCGGCGCCGGTCAGCAGGTCCCGGTAGCCGATCGCGCGCAGCCGGCCGTGCCGGGTCGGCAGCTGGGTGACGGCGACCCGCTCGACCCGTTCGACCCGCTCGACCCGCGGCTCGGCTCCGCCCTCGGCGGTGGCCGGCCGGTCGGTCGTGGCACCGGCGGTGTCCTCGGGGGCGCCCGCGCGGGTGTCCGCGCGGGTGTCCACGGGGGCGTCCGGGGGCGAGGTCGGCGGCTCCTGCCGGGCGAGCCGGTGGGCGGCGAGGTCGGCGACGCTGATGAGTGGCAGCCCGTGGCGGTCGGCGAGGCCGCGCAGGCCGGCCAGCCTCATCATCGAGCCGTCGTCCTCGACGACCTCGGCGATGATCCCGACGGGCGGCAGCCCGGCGAGCCGGCACAGGTCGACGGCGGCCTCGGTGTGCCCGCGCCGGGCCAGCACCCCGCCGTCCCGGGCCCGCAGCGGGAACAGGTGACCGGGCCGGACCAGGTCGCCGGCGGTCGTCGCCGGGTCGGCGAGCAGGCGCGCGGTGGTGGCCCGGTCGGCGGCGCTGATGCCGGTCGTGGTGCCGACCCGGGCGTCCACGGAGACGGTGTAGGCGGTGTTCCGGACGTCCTCGTTGTGCTCGACCATAAGCGGCAGGGCGAGCGCGTCGGCCAGGGCCGCCGGCATCGGGGCGCAGAGCAGGCCCGAGGAGTACCGGACCGTCCAGCCGATCCACTCGGGCGTCGCGTGGACGGCGGCGAGGATGATGTCGCCCTCGTCCTCGCGGTCGGCGTCGTCCACCACGATCACCGGCAGCCCGCGCCGGATCGCCTCGACGGCGACCTCGACGGGGTCGAGCCGCACGGTCGGGTCGGGGGTGACCGGGGGCGAGGTGAGGGTCACCTGCCCACCTCCTCGGGAGTCGGGACGCCGCCGGGCGTCGACGTCTTCTCGGCACGGGTGGCCCGCAGCCACACCACGAAGCCCCAGATCACGAACGCGCCGTAGACGACGTAGAGGACCGCCGAGGGGTAGAGGTGGGCCCGCAGCAGCAGCGGCACCCCGACCACGTCGACGCTGATCCAGTAGAGCCAGAAGTCGAGCCAGCCGCGTGCCATCGCGTACGTGGCGACCACGGACATGGTGAAGATGTAGGCGTCCGCCCAGACCGGCGGGAACGAGCCGAGCCGCTCGAACACCGACGTCAGCACGGGCACGGCGACGGCGAGCACCGCCAGCAGCACCGCACGCTCCCGCCAGGTCGCCCAGCGCGGCGTCACGGGTGGGCCGCCCGCCTCGCCGGGGTGGGTCCACTGCCACCAGCCGTAGACGGACACGACCACGAACATGATCTGCCGGCCCGCCTGGCCCAGCAGGTTGGCGTGCTGCGGGGTGCCGAAGGCCGCTCCGAGGAACACCGTGAAGAGCAGGACGTTGCCGACGATGCCGACCGGCCACGCCCAGACGCGGCGGCGCATCCCGCCGACGGCGCCGGCCAGGCCGAACGCGTTGCCGACGATCTCGCGCCACAGGATGTGCTGGTCACCGAGGGTGAGCTGGGCGTTGGCGAGGTCGGTCAGGGCCCCCCCGAGGCCGCCGGAGGCGAGCGTCACGCGGTCACCGCCGAGGTGCTGGAGCCTTCGGCGGTGAGCCGGTCGCCGAGCATCCGCTCGACGTACTTGGCGAGGACGTCGACCTCGAGGTTCACCGGCTCGCCCGGGGCGCGCAGGCCGAGCGTGGTGCGGGCCAGCGTCTCGGGGATGAGCGACACCGTGAACGAGGAGCCCTCCGGACCGTCGTCCACCGACGCGACCGTCAGCGAGACGCCGTCCACGGCGATCGAGCCCTTCTCCACGACGTACCGGGCGAGCGCGGGGGGCAACCCGATGCGCACCACCTCCCAGCGGTCGCCCGGGGTCCGCCCGAGGACCGTGCCGACGCCGTCGACGTGGCCCTGGACGACGTGGCCGCCGAAGCGTCCGTCGGCGGGCATCGGCCGCTCCAGGTTCACCCGGGTGCCGGCGCCGAGCCCCGCCAGCGACGTGCGCCGCAGGGTCTCGAGCATGACGTCGGCGGTGAACCGGTCGGTCGGGGTGCCGTCGAGGTCGACGACCGTGAGGCAGATCCCGTTGACGGCGATACTGGCGCCGCGGCGGGCGTCCGCGGTGACGACGGGACCGCGCACGGTGATCCGCGCCGACTCGGCGCCCGCGGCCAGGTGGACCACCTCGCCGAGTTCCTCGACGATTCCGGTGAACATGGAACTCCTCACTCGCTGTCGCTGTCGCTGTCGCTGTCGCTGTCGCTGGAGCTGTCGCTCGGGACGTGGCGGTCGGGCCGGGACACCACGAGGACGTCGTCGCCGAGCCGGCGGACGTCGGTGGTGCGCAACCGGACCGCCTGGTCGATGGTGGTGACGCCGAGGTCGGCGACGGCGGCCGCCCCCGCGCCGAGCAGGGCGGGCGCCAGGTAGGTGAGCACCTCGTCGACGAGGCCGGCCCGCCAGAAGGCCGCGGCGACGGTGGGGCCGCCCTCCAGCCACACGTGGCGGACCTCGCGCTCGTGCAGCTGCTTGAGGGCCAGCGCCGGGTCGCGCTCGACCAGGACGAGCGTCTCGGCGTCCGCGTCCAGCACCCGGGCGGTGGGCGGGAGCGGCCGGCGGCCGATGACGACGCGCAGAGGCTGGCGGGCGGCGGGCCGCCCGGCGGCGTCCCGGACGGTCAGCCGGGGGTCGTCCGCGAGGACGGTCCCGGTGCCGACGAGGACGGCGTCGGACGTCGCGCGGCGCGCGTGGACGTCGGCACGCGCGGCCTCGCCGGTGATCCAGCGGCTCGTGCCGTCGGGCGCGGCGCTGCGCCCGTCGAGGGTGGCGGCGAACTTCCAGGTGACGAAGGGGCGGCCGGTCCGGACGGCGAACTCCCAGTACCGGTTGAGCGCGCGGCCCCGGTCGGAGAGGACTCCGGTCTCGACGTCGACGCCGGCGGCGCGCAGCGTCCGGGCGCCGCCCGCCGCCACCGGGTTCACGTCGTGGACGGCGATGACGACGCGCGCCACCCCGGCGTCCACGAGCGCCCGGGAGCAGGGACCGGTCCGGCCGGTGTGGTCGCAGGGTTCGAGCGTGACGACGGCCGTGCCGCCGCGGGCCGCGGCCCCGGCGACGGCCAGGGCGGCCACCTCGGCATGGGCCGTCCCGGCGCCCTCGTGCCGGCCCTCGCCGACGACGGCGCCCGAGCGATCGAGGATGACGCACCCCACCCGGGGGTTGGGCCCGTGCTCCGGACCGCGCGCGGCGGTGTCGAGCGCGCGGCGCATCGCCGCCACCTCGAAGATGTCCGCCACCGACCCCTCCTGCCTCGACCCTGCGTCGTCGCGTACGCAGGCGGGCTCCGGGGACACGGCGACGGTCGGCACGCAGCCGGACGTCGACCGTCAACGACGGGTGACCAGGCACACCGTGCCGGTCGATCCCGCCGTGCGCGCTGCCTCCCATCCGGACTGTCACCGTCGGTCCTGGAGTTCCACCAGGTCAACCGGTCGCTGGCTGCGATCGGGTCGCGGACTGTCACCGCCGGTTCGGGTTTTCACCGACCCCGGAGCACGCACTGCTACTGCTGTTCTTACTGCTGTTCTTACTGCTGTTCTTACTGCTGTTCTTACTGCTGTTCTTACTGCTGTTCACCGGCGCCAACAGCGGCGGGCCCCGGTTTAGTTCCGGGCCCAGTATGCACCTGCCCCACCGCACCACCCAGGACCCAGGGACCCTCCCCCACCCGGCACTGGGCGGCCGAGGCGGCGGGTCGTCACGCGGGCCGGTCAGGCGGGCAGTCACGCGGGTAGTCAGGCGGGTAGTCAGGCGGGCGGCGTCGGGAGGCCGTGCCAGGTGCCGTCGGGCGCACCGTGGACCGGTGTCACGGCGACGACGGCGTCCACGTTCACGGGACCGTAGACGTGCGGGAACCCCTCGGGCGCGTCGGGCACGGCGTCGACGCGCCACGGCGACGTGAGCCGCAGCTCGTCGATCGAGAGCAGCACCAGCGGCGCGGTCACGTCGCGGTAGAACCGCGCCGCGACGCCGGCCACCTGGTGCGCGAACGAGGTGTGGATGAAGCCCTCCTGCTCGAGGTCGACCCCGATCGTCGACACCCGGTACTCGCCGGCCGCCAGAGCCGCCTCCCAGTCGCTGACCAGGGCGAGGTGGTGGAGCATCTGCTCGACTCCGATCTCGTTCGGCGGTTCGCCAGTGGGCTGTCGGTGGCCCGTCAGTGGGCGCAGGCCGCGGTGGCCAGGGCCCGCAGGTCCGCGATGGCGGCGGCCGCGTCGTCCGCGCCGTACACGGCCGACCCGGCCACGAAGACGTCGGCGCCGGCGCCGGCGCAGCGCTCGATGGTCGCCTCCGAGACGCCGCCGTCGACCTGCACCCAGACGTCCAGGCCGGTGGCGCGGACGGCGTCCCGGGTGCGCCGCACCTTCGGCAGGCAGACGTCGAGGAAGGGCTGGCCGCCGAACCCGGGCTCGACCGTCATGATCAGGATCATGTCGAACTCGGCCAGCAGGTCCAGGTAGGGCTCGACCGGGGTCGCCGGCCGCAGCGCCAGGCCGGCGCGCACCCCCTGGGCCCGCAGCTCCCGGGCGAGCCGGACGGGCGCGCGCGCCGCCTCCGCGTGGAACGTCACGCTGCGCGCGCCGGCCTCCGCATAGCCGGGGGCCCAGCGGTCCGGCTCGTCGATCATGAGGTGACAGTCGAGCGGGATGGGCGACACCCGCGCCATGGCCTCGACCGCCGCGCGCCCGAACGTCAGGTTCGGGACGAAGTGGTTGTCCATCACGTCGATGTGCGCCCAGTCGGCATCCTTGATCCGGGCCAGCTCGTCAGCCAGCCGGCTGAAGTCCGCGGTGAGGATCGACGGCGAGATCTGCACGGCCACGCTGCGAGCGTACGGCGTCCCGGCGCGATCGCCCCTCCGGCCCCCTGCGACCCGCGCCGGGCGCCCACCGACACCCCGGTCACGACGCCAGGAGCTCGACCGTGCAGCCGATGCCGGGCGCCCCGGCGAGCCGGGCGTCGGCCGTGAGCAGCGGCACCGTCAACGCCTCCGCCAGCGCCACGTAGGCCGCGTCGTACGGCATGACGGTGTGGCGCAGCGCCCAGCAGCGGTGCAGCAGCCGCCGGTGGAGCACCCGCTCGACAGGCAGGGCAGCCAGGTCGACGACGGCGGCGTCGGCCCGGGACGTCGTCACTGCGTCGGCCACCAGGAGCCGGCGCACGGCGGAGATCACCTCCAGATCGATGATCGCGGGTGCGCACAACTGCTCGCCCCGCAGCCGGGAGCGAGCTCTCCGGCCTGCCTCGCCGTCGTCCAGCAGGGCCACCACGAGCACGCTCGCGTCAACGACCAGCACGGTCGTGCCGGATCAGCTCCGCCGCGAGCTCGAAGGTCACGGCACCGCCCGAGCGGCCCTCGACGCGATCGAGGACCTCTCCCACGGTGGGCTCGGCGGCATGGGTCACGAGCAGCTCCAACAGGTACTCCTGCAACGACTGGTGCGCGCGGGCGGCACGCTGGCGCAGCACCAGGTGCGTCGGCTCAGGGACGCTCTTGATCTGCACGCTGGGCATGGCGCCAGATTAGCGCCATCGGCGCCACGTCGCCGGCACTCGAGCATCCGCTTGACGGTGGTCCGCACGCGTTGCATGGTTAGTTACGTGAGTAATGAACCAGCGAACCAGTCGCCGTGCTGACGGACGACGGCCGGCCGATCTTCCTCCAGATCGCCGAGCAGCTCGAGAACTCGATCATCGAGGGGGCGCTCGCCGAGGGCGACCAGGTCCCGTCGACGAACGAGCTCGCCGCCTTCCACCGCATCAATCCCGCCACCGCGGCGAAGGGCGTGAACCAGCTGGTCATCGACGGGATCCTGCACAAGAGACGGGGGATCGGCATGTTCGTCACCACCGGCGCCCGGGGCCTGCTGCGCGAGCGGCGCAGGGCCCGGTTCGCCGTCCAGTTCGTGGACCCGCTCGTGGCGGAGGCGCGCAAGCTCGGCCTCGCCCTCGACGACCTGCACGACCTCGTCGACCGTTCCTGGAAGGACTCCCGATGAACGGCCCGTCGGATCCCGCCCGGCCCTCCCCCCTGGACGTCGAGGGCGTCACCCACCGGTTCGGCGGGGTCCTGGCCCTGGACGGCGTCGCGTTCCGCCTCGACGAGCCGGGCATCCACGGCCTGCTCGGCCGCAACGGCGCCGGCAAGACGACGCTGCTGCAGATCCTGGCCGGGCAGCTGCGGCCGGGTGCGGGCCGGGTGGAGATCTTCGGCCACGACCCCTTCGAGCGGGCCGGAACGCAGGCTCAGCTCTGCCTGGTCCGGGAGGGCCAGCGCTACCCCGACGGGTTCCGGGTGCACCACGTGCTCCGCGCGGCGGCGCTGTTCTTCCCGCACTGGGACGCCGGATACGCCGCCCGGCTCGCCGCGGACTTCGAGCTGCCGCCGCGCCGGGCGGTCACCAAGCTCTCCCGCGGGATGCTCTCCGCCGTCGGGGTCGTCGTCGGCCTGGCCTCCCGGGCGCCGCTGACCCTCTTCGACGAGCCGTACCTCGGGCTCGACGCGGTGGCCCGCCAGCACTTCTACGACCAGCTCCTCGCGGACGTCGCCGCGCACCCGCGCACGATCCTGCTGTCCACCCACCTCATCGACGAGATCGCCGACCTGCTGCAGCACGTCGTCGTCATCGACCACGGCCGGGTGATCCTCCGGGCGGACGCCGACGACCTGCGCCGCGAGGCGGTCGCACTGACCGGCCCGGCGGACGACGTCGAGGCGGTCGTCGGGAACCTCCTCGGGACCGGCCCGGGGACCGCGCTCGCCCGGGAGCGTCTGGGTGGCGTGGCCCGGGTCACGGTGCGGGTCGGCGGTACCGCGCCGGTGCTGCCGCCGGGTTCCGCCGTCCGGGTCGAGCCGGTCTCGCTGCAGCGGCTCGTCGTCCACCTCACCTCGTCACCGGCCGCGCCGCGCGACGGCGCCACCGCGGCCGGGGGCGCCCCCGCCGACGCCGACGCGGGCACCACCACGACCCCGCAGGGAGCCCTTCGATGAACCGGCTGCTCGCCGTCGCGCGGCTGCACCTGATGGTGCCGGCCCGCGCGTTCGGACTGCCGTGGGGCATCATGACGCTGGCCTGGGCCCTGAGCGTGGCGCTGTTCGCCAGCTTCGGCGACAACGGCGACGTCGTGATCGTCGGCGGCCTCTTCAGCCTCTACGTCATCCTCTTCCTGTCGGCCGAGCAGGCCGTGACGAGGACGCTGTCGTTCGCCCTGGCGCTCGGCGCCACCCGGCGTGCCTTCTACCTGGGCACCTGCGGCTTCCTCGCGGCCCAGGCCCTGGCGGCCGGCGCGGTGCTCGCCGTGCTGCGCGCCGTCGAACGCGGCACCGGCGGCTGGGGGACGCGGCTGTCCTTCTTCGACGTGCCGTACCTCGTCGGGGGCAACCCCGTCCAGGCGGCCGCCGCGTACGCCGCGTCGCTCGCCCTCGTCTGCGCCGCCGGGCTCGCCGCGGGTTCGGTGACGCGGCGGTGGGGCACGGTGGGGACGAGCGTGCTGTCCGCCGCGGCGATCGTCGTGCCCGGGGTCGCGGTGTGGTGGATCTCGGCCGCGGGCGGCCTGGCGCCCCTGTGGAACTGGCTGGCCGGCCA
>Ga0302322_100003758_pt1 | contig 13119 bp, 1 predicted proteins | sample Fen_T0_2_FD_203757 | JGI IMG/M metagenome (GOLD analysis project Ga0302322, IMG submission 203757) | Peat permafrost microbial communities from Stordalen Mire near Abisko, Sweden - Fen_T0_2 | ecosystem: Environmental > Terrestrial > Soil > Wetlands > Permafrost | place: Sweden: Abisko...
CGGCCGCCATTTCCAAAAGCCCGACAACGGCCGAGCACAAATCCCTTTCCCGGCCGGAATGGGATTTCACCGCGGCGGCAAGTGCTCTGGTGGCGGCATCCACGGGTGAAGCGCGCGCTGCCGCACTCGCCCAACTGCGCGGGGCGTTGACCAGCGGCGGCACAAACGAAGTGTCTGCGGCCATCCGGCGGCTGCTTGACGCAAAAACGGACGCTCCGACCGGTCAAGGATTCAAGATTGGGGGCAGCGGAGCATTGCTGGAAGCGCCGACCTTGCGGACGCTGTTATTGGATCAGCTGGCCGCGCTCGACCCCGTCGCAGCCGCGGCCTATGCGCGAACAGTATTGAGTTCATCCACGTCACCTGATGAGTGGGCGATTGCACTGCGCAATCTGGCGCGCGGCGACACGAGCGCAGCGGCGCGCGCGTTGCTCGAAGCGAAGACGGCGGAGTTGTTGGGCAATCAGGCGTGGCAACGCGAGGCGTCGGTCGGCTATCTTGAAGCGTTTGACACGGCCGTTCATCTGGGCGGGACGACGTTGCTGCCGCCGCTTACGGAGCTGGTAAGCCGGAAGGACAATCCTGCGGTGGCGCACGCGGCGTATCTGACGCTGGACCGTTTGGTGATCAATCAACCGGTGCAAACTCTGGCGACATTGAACGACCACCCCGAATGGATGACAGGGCGCGAGGAAACTCGCGCCAATTATTTTGCACGGGCGGATGTGGGCGACGCCGCGCAGCGCCAGCTGGTTGAATCCTATCTGCTGGCGGCAGCACGAGACCCGGCGGAGTTGCAGGCATTCGCGGGAGTCTTTCCGAATGCGAATTTCATGATCTCGCACAATCTGCTGACGAGCAATCCGACGCTTGATGGAACGACGTTGGCGCGGCGGGATCAGGCGGCGCTCGCGGTCGTAAACGAGTGGTTGAATGATCCGCGTTTCGCGCAGTTGCAACCACAACTGGAACGAATGCAGGCGCGCCTGAGCGAGTTCACCAAGCGGTCGGAGGGTCACTAGCGCGAGGCTAGAAACTCGAGTCGGATTCAGTTTCGGTTGTGACGGTCCAACTCATTTCACAACAGGCTCTGCCGCTCAAGGCAATTGTCGCGCGCGGAAAAATTTCTTGCCCTCCCCAATTACGGCCGTGTTGGTGAAGGCATTTGTGCCGGTGGTGTTGGTCAGGAACTGCTGATCCATCCAACTGAGCAAGTTGCTGGAAGCCTCGATGGCGTAAGCCTTACCGATGGTGCCGCTCAAAGTCAGGCGCAACCCCCCACCACCAATGGTTTCCGGCCCGAAAAGAAGAATCGGAATTGGTGGGACGACGGTCAACGTGAGGATCAGATTTGTATTGCCAAAGCCGGTGGTGAGATTGGTGAATCTCAGAGTATTTGTGTAGTCGCCGGGGGTCAGCCTCGAGGCATTGGTGTTTAGCTGGATTGCCACCGTCATTGCTGCGCTGTCGCGCAATGTCCCGTTGCTGGCCGAGACGGCGATCCAGCTGGCCGTCTGGCCCAACGACCACTCCAAGTCACCGGTACCCAAATTCGTCAGCGCCAATGCAAGACTCACTGGAACAAAAGGTCCCCCTGAAGCTCCCGTGAAATTCAGCGCGCCAGCAGGCGTGACAGTCAGTGATCTGTTGATCGCTCCGTAGGAGGCTCGAATGACTACGGGGTCATTCGGATTGACCAACACGGGCTGGTTTGTGGGGGTGAGATAGCCGGCAACCGGAAGGAATTCCAGCGTGTTGCTCCGTGTAATCGGGTAATACCAGTTGGTGGTGTCCTGCGACCAACCCGGATCAGGCGTGGCTCCGACGGGATGCCATGCTGCCCCTGTGGCAATCAGGTTGGTGGGCTCCAAACTGACCCGAAAGAGACCTGGAATAAATGGCGGGGCGCTAGGCGATGCGCCCCAAAGCGAAACCCCGCCACTGCTGACCCGTTGGAGAACTTGGAAGTTGATCCTGCGCTCAATCGTAGACTGGCTGGTCAAATTCACAAAACTCACAACTCCGGTCCAACCAATCGGGTCACTGGTGTCGCCGAGCAAATAGGCATTGTCATTAAGGTACACTTCAATATTTGTTGTCGCACCACCGGCCAGCGTCCCGCCGATCGCGCCAGACGAAAGCCAATCGGTCGAAAGGTCCAACGCCCAATTCAATTCTGCTGGCCCGGAATTTGACAGCGAGTAGGTGAAATTTGTTTGCGCGGGTGGGGCGATTGGACCGGCGTAGCTGCGAAAGGATTGCTGATCAACTTCTGGATTGACCGTCAGAGTAGGAAGGGAGGTTTCAGATTCCACCGCGCCGATGTCAGCAAACGGGCCGAGAATCCGGGTAAAGCCACGCTGGTCCGTAGTAAAGCTAGTGCCGTTGGTGCAACCGTCAATGACTGGCGAGCTGGAGAATGGCGGCATGGTGGGCGTGGGGCCGCCGTAGTAGCCCAGTGGCGCAATCCCGGGATTGGCGTTGGTGAAGTTCGCTCCGCCCGTGAAGCTGCCAGTGATGTTGTTGGGGGTGTTTCCGGCAACGATCGAGTTGGTAATGGTCTTTCCAGTCGTGAGGTTCATCGAGATTCCGCCGCCAGAAGTACCCGCCGTATTGCCAGAAATCGTAGATTGATTCACCGTCAGACTGCCGCTGCTTCGGTAAACGCCACCGCCTGCCAAACCTGCCGAGTTACCGGTCAGCGTGCATTGGTTAACCGTCAAGGAACCCGCAGCGCCTTGAGTAGAGATGCCGCCGCCATTGTTGCCGGTTGAATTCCCGGTCAGGGTGCAGCGGTTGACCGTCAACGTGCCGCCATTGTTATAAATGGCCCCGCCGGAGTTTGGGAGGAGCGGATCCAGGTAACCATTTTCCAAAGTCAAGGCGTTGAGCATCACAACGGTGCCGGCGGCCACTTCAAATATCCGGTCGTTATGATTGCCATTGAGAATGATCCCGTCGGGCAACCCGGACGCATCAATGGTGAGATTCTTATTAAGCAGCAGTTCGCCGCCAGTCAGTCCGAGGCTGGCACCGGACAGGCTCGGCGCAAAGGTGATGGTATCGCCGGAAATGGAATTCGCGATGGTTTGGCGCAATGTGCCGGGACCGCTGTCGGCCAGGTTGGTCACGGAGAGAGTGGCGGCTGAAACCAGATCGGTGGTGGCCAGCACCAGCGAGATAAAACCAGCAGTGAATATTTTCATGGGTCAGGAAGGATTAAGTGCGTCGGCATCCCCCCGCCACCGACTTGCGTTCGGATCTGGAGGCGTTGCGTAGTGTGCGGTGGCGGTGCTGTGGTCATGTTTGCCGTTATTGTTTCGCGCGATAGAAACCTTTGGCGGCACCGTTCACAGGCGTGTTTGTGAACACATTCGTTCCGGTGGTATTCGTCAGGAACAGCAGGTCCGTCCAAGTGACCAGATTGGTGGAAACCTGAATCGTGTAGACCCTGCCGCTCGCAGCACTCAAAGACATGCGCAAGCCACCGTTGGCCAGCGGATTTGGCCCGCTCAACAAAAGAGGCGCATTGACAACCACCGTCAGGAGAACCGGGCGATTCGTACCGCCGAGACCGCCGGCGCTGTTATTGATGAAAGTGAGAGTGTCGGCGTAGCTGCCGCTGGCGAGGCCGGTGGCGTTCGCGTTGACGCTGAGGGTGATATTGGTACTGGCGCCGGCAGCAAGCGTGCCGTTGTTTGCGCTCAACGTCAACCAGGCCGAACTCTTGCCAATGAGCCAGCTCAAATTCTGACCGCCGATGTTGGCGAGCGTGAAGGTAGCGCTGAGTGGATTAAACGGGCCGCCGCTCGGACCAATGACTACCAAACCCGTCGCAGGCGTCACAATTAATTGCGCCGGTGGAATCGGCGTGTAACTCGCGGGAATCACCGCCGCCGGCACCTGGTTCGGCGGAATCACCGGCGCCAGCAATAGGTTCGTGGTGAAGGCGGCAGGTTTGAGATACCCGGGTGCGTCATTGAATTCAATCACCAGGTTGGTATTGAGCGCGGGATTCGTCACGTAGTACCAACCGCTATAATCCGTGTTCCAGGCAATCGCGCCCGCGATCCGCCAGCCCGGTGGCGTGGCCGCCAGGCTCGGGGTCAGCAGGCTGATCCGGAATAATCCGGGAATAAATCCCGGCGGAGCGGTAGTGGGATCGCCCGACCAATGCACCACGCCACCGCCGGTGCTGTTGCCGCCAGCGGCGCTCGCCGTTTCCGATTGATTGATCAGGTCCACCACGTCGCGATCAATGGCGCGAACGATGGTCTGGCCCGAGCCGCCGAGGAACACGGCAGCGGGAAGGAAAAACGGCTGGCCCGCACTGTTAGTGGCAAGCACGCAGAGTGGTCCACCGCTGTTGCCCGGATAACTCTTCAAATCGTAGCTGCGATAAACCTGATTGGTCACGGTATCGAACTGGAAGGAGCCCGGCCCCACCTGATGCAGTTTGCCTTTGTCCGCGCCGACGATTTGATCCACCGGATATCCAAGCAACAGTTTCAACGCCGGAGCCGCGAGCCAGTCCGTTGCCAGCGGATCCGATACAAGATAGCCACCCTGGCCGCCACGACCCGGCAGACGCGTGTCGTCGGCGCTATCGTCGAAGGAAAGCACGGCGACATCAAGGTTGCGGGATTCGAGCGAGGAGTCACCGGCACTGAGGCCGTTGAGCAGGTCATTGGTTCGGGCGGCGGCATAACCCGACAACGCGATGGTGACGCGCGGAGTCTGGGGAATCGGTTCATACTCGTCGTTGTGACGTTGGAAGAACCAGCGGACATTGCCGGCCCACGCGAGGGCCGAGGCATCAAACACCACGTGCGCCGCTGTCAGAACGGTGTGCTTCTTTACCACACAGCCGCTGCCGTTGCCGGCATCGGTCAGCAACTGGCCGTCAAAGGCGTACGGCAGCCCCGCGGGCAGTCCGTTGGCGATGGTGGCGAACGTCGGCAGCGCCACCGGGCCGGCACCTGTGGCCGGCAGGGCGGCGAGGTAACTGGCCTGTCCGTAGTTTGTCAAACCGGCGATGACGGACAACACCCGGGGCGCGGGCGTCTCGTAACCATTGATGGATTTGAATTCAGCGATGTGAAAGCCCACCGGAATGTTCTGGAGCAGAGCGCCACTATCGAACCAGTTCGTGCCAAATTCTCCCTGCAAGCGCCATTGGCCTTGATTCGTGCCGGATTGGATTTCCGCCGGGGCCAGACTGACGACCAGGGCGCCGGCTGTGGCCACACCGTTGGTAGAGTAGGAATTGGTCAGGGAATTGAATCCGACATTCACGACGAAGTTCGTGACCGCCGGCGTGCTGAATCCGCTCCGCGGAATAAACTCGATCGGATGTTCGCCAGGCACGAGACCCGTGGCGGTATCGCCGCTGCTGCGCCATTCCGTTTCCCACGTAAAGCGCCAACTGCCGACCGCCTGGGCTGGCAGCAAGGTGACTTGCAACGCGCCAAGCGTTGCGGGTGCCGAGACGGGAGCGACCACATCGGTGAAGGAATTCGTGGTGGCGGCCGGATCGTCATCCACGATGGTGACCGTGGCATTGCTGGGATAGGCCAGCGTCCAACCGGCGCCTGGGTTTGCCAGCGTGACACTGAATGCGCGGTTGCCGCGATAGACCAGATCATTGATCAACGGAATTGTGACATTCGTTTCGAGCACGCCCGCCGGGAAGTTCACTGTGTTCGAGACGGTGAGGTAACTGCCATAACCGCCGTTCACGGCCGGTCGGGCCGCGCCGGGTAGTGTGAAGAAGTTGACGCTCGCGGGGCCGCTGCTATTCCGCCGCACCGTGACGGTAGCGACGCCATTGCTCTCGTTGACGAGATAGTTGGCCGCGCTGAGTTGGATGATCGGCAGATTCGTCACGACGGCCGTCACAACCTCGGAAGTCGTCACCGCGCCTTCATTGTCGGTCGCAACCGCCGTGAAATCATAACTGCCCAGCGGACGATTGCTGACGGTGAGCGAGAAGGGACTGTTCGAAATCACCCCCAGTGCCGTGGTGCCTTGATAAAACTGCACGCGGGCAATCGAACCGTCAGCATCTGCAGCGGATGCCATGAGGATGATGTTCGCGGGCGGAGAGAATGCCTGGTGATCGGACGGTTGGACCAGCGCCACGGTGGGAGGGAAATTGACACTCAATGTCGCGATGGAGCTGGTGACCGAACCGGAGGAGTTGGCCACCACCACGCCGTATCCGCCGGCATCAGTGGACTGGACGCTGGCTAGTCTGAGCAACGGTTCCGTTTCACCCGGGAGATCTGCGCCGTTGAATTGCCATTGGTAACTGACCGGGACGTTGCCGGAAACGCCGACAAAGAAACTGGCACTGCCGCCCGCGACCGCCCGCAGATTCGCTGGTTGATCAATAATGGTTGGGGGCGTCGCAAACGCCCCGCCAAGATCAAGAATCGTCAACCCGGCCGCACCGCCCGCCGCAAACGCGTAGCGGCCCTGGACGAGTACCTGTTCGTACGCGCCAACGAACTGACCGAGTTGCAACGGGCTGGAGGCGTTGACGAGATCATAGACCTTGATGCTGTCCGGACCCGACGCCAGCGCGAGCGGATTTTGCAGCCAATCGAGTTTGCCGGTGATTGCGTTGCCGCCGGTGCGAACGGGATTTTGTGGCTGGCTGACGTCCAGCAGGTCCGTGCCAAAATCGCCGGTGAGCAAACACAAGTTGCTGCGCACCGAGACCGAACTGGTCGGCAAGGTTTCCGGGAAAGACCCCACCTGCACCTGATTCGCCGGATTCAACAAATCCAAAACCCGCAAACCCGAATTGGTGTCCGCCAGGTAGGCGTAGCGGCCCTGAAAATCAATCCGCGCCACGCGCGTTCCGCTGGGAAGATCGTAACGACTGGCGACCTGCGGTGAAGCAGGATTGGAAACATCGATCACGCCCAGGGCCGCCCGGCCATTCAGGTAGCTGCCAACGAGAACGAGGTTTCCCGAGACCGCCAGCGCAGTGACCTGCACGGAGGGATCGCCAGGTTGCGGCAATGCGACCAGCGCCGGACTCGGCAGTGTGACTCCGCCAACGCGCCGGGGTTGACTTAGGTCCGCAACATCCACCACCTCCAGACTCGGGCCGGAAATGTTGATCGTGGTCGGAGGCGCATCCAGTGCCAGATAGACAAAATGACTCTTCACCGCGATGGCCGCCGCGCCATTGGTGGACTCATACGTGCCAAGAGAAACTGGATCCGTCGGATCGCTGACGTCGAGCACATGGAACCCGTTGTTCCGGTCCAGGGCAAAGGCGAGGTTGCCTTGGAGCACCAGGGCATTGACTTGAACTGCTGTGAAGAAATTCGCGACCGGTGCCGGATGGGTGGGATCTGAAACGTCGAAAATCTTCAGGCCCGAACCGCCATTGGCAACGTACGCGTAGTCGTCCGCCACCGCGATCTGCCGCGGGCTGCCCTCGGGGAACAGGCTCGTCCCAATAAGTTGCGGATTGCCGATCTGACTGACCGCATAGGCTCCGAGGGCGTTTCCCGTCGGCCCCGCGGTCACCACAAATGCTGTGTTCGCGGCGCCCGCCGCCACGCCTTGTTGGTCGGCCTGGCCGAGGGTGTTCGACTGGAGGTTGATTCCAATCTGCGGCTTCTGGAGATTGGCCGGATCCAAAACCCGAAATTGCACGCTGCGCTGACCGCCGGTGAGCGTGTAGAGATAGCCACCAGCGAGGGCGAGTTGCGCCGGACTTTGGTTCAAGGTGGCGATTGGCGCCGGCAGCGCCGGATTCGCCAGGCTGTAGACTTGTACGGAATTCGCCCAGGACACGTAGGCCGTGGCGTTGGACGCCACGATCGCCCGGGCGTTTCCGTTCGCCGTGTTGAGCGTGCCGACAAGAACGCAATTGGTGTCCAAGATGCGTAACGCCGGGCCGTCGACAGCACAGAGGAGATCGTCGGTCAAGGCGAAGTCATTGGCGTTGGCGGAAACGAACTCGGCCACCTTGTGGGGCAATCCGGGATTGCGCACGTCGAAGCGGCTGAGTCGGGCGCCGCTGATCTGATTGGAACTCGTCAGGAGATAAACAAAACCCGCCTGCTCCACGATCCGGGTGGCGGCGCTGTCGGAATTGTAGCTGCCAATCCGGCGCGGACTGAGTGGATCACTCACGTCCAGAATCAGGAAGCCGGCAGTCGTGGCCACGTAGGCCAGGCCATCATCTACTTTCACGTCCGCCGCATCGCCGGTCTGGAAGCCGGGCCAACTGCCGCGATAGCCGGGCACCAGCGCCTTCTGCACGTGCAGCACCGCAACGCTGCTCGTCACAACCCCGGCAACGTTGCTCAGCAGCACCGAGTAGGACGCTGCGAAGTTGGTCGTCACGTTGATGAGTTGCAGCGTCAGGTTGGTTTTGTTGATGAGCGGAATTCCATTCGAGAGCCAACGATAAGTCGGAGCCGGCGAACCCGCTCCGACCACGGTGAAGCTGACCGAGCCCCCGGCCGCGATGGCTTGCGACTGCGGCTGCAGCAAAACAATCGGGGCGAAGAGCGCGGATTGCTGCCAGTTCAAAACCACATTGCCGTAGGCCGCACCGTTCGGCCCGGAGGGATAACTTCCGTCCACGGCGATTTGATACGTCGTGCCCGCGGTGGCCGCGAAGACGACGCGACTCCGGAGATTTCCGGCGCTGTTGTCATCGCCTGCGAGGAGCGTCAGGCTGGCGACCGAACTGCCGGTATAAACCGCCAGCAGCGTGTCGAAGGTGCTGCCGATGGTATCCATGATGACCGTGCCGTTGGTCGGTGCGACCCATTGCCACCAGATCGAACGCCCGCCCAGGTTGCCAGCATGATTGGGCTCGCCGAATTCCTTGGTCGCGCCAACAGTGATGCCGGAGGTGGAATTGCTCGCCCCGGTGATCGTGATCCGATTCGCAAAGACATCGTTCGGTGGCGCGGCGTAGATACTCAAGGTCGCCACCGCACTGGCGGCGGCGCCAAAGGCGTTGCCGATGGCGACACTGTAGTTCCCACTGTCGCCCGGCTGAACCGAGGCAATGGCGTAGCTCGGTGCCGTGGCCCCGGGAAGATCCACGCCGTTCCGGCGCCACTGATAAGTCAACGGCCCGGTCCCGCTCGCGCCGACCGTGAAGGTGGCGTTCCAGCCCAGTTCCGCGCTCAAAGATTGGGGCTGGCTGGTGATTTGCGGCGGCAGGAATTGCATGCCGAGATTCAGCACAATGCTCCCGGTGCGCGCGGCTGCGTTCGCCCACTGCGAACCGTCCACGCCGAAATAATACGTTGCTCCCGCCGCCGTCTCAAACGTCAACCGGGCGGCATTGTTGCCGCCGCTCTGATCATCCGATTTCACCAGGCCCTGATTGGGAGTGGTGTTGGTGTAAAGTCCAAGCACGGTGTCAAAGGAACTTCCCAGCGTGTCCACCACGACCGAGCCATTGGTTGGTGCGGTCCAAACCCACCAAACCGAATGGCCCGCAAATAGCGCCGACTCAAAGCCGTCGCGGGTGGCGAAAATGTTGTTACCCAGCGCCTGGGCGTGTTGACCGGAAAGCAGCGCGGCGTTGGCGTAGGCATCGTTGTCGGGACGGAGGAAAACATTCACCGCGGCAACGGAACTGAGGGTGCTGCCAAAGGAATTGCTTGCGAGCACCGTGTAGCTGCCGCTTTGGTTGGTGAGTGCGCTGGCGAGGATCAAGGATGTATTCGTGCCGTTCTGCGAATTGTTCGCTCCGGGGATATCCACGCCGTCTTTGCGCCATTGGAAGGAAAACGGTTGCGACCCACTCACGCTGGCCGTGAGCGCAACCGCCGATCCCGCGGATATACTCAAGCTTTGGGGCTGCGTCACGAACTGCGGCGGGCCGTAGACTTCCGCGAGCCGGAGCGTGATTCCGCCCGTTGCCCCGGCAAAACCATCCACCGCGATCTGATAGGCCGCGCCCGGATTCGCCTGGAACGTCAATGCGCTCGTGTGGTTGCCGCCACTTTCATCATCGCTCGCCAGTGCCACCAGATTTGAAACGGTGCTTCCAGAATAGACTGCAAGCAGCGTATCAAAGGTACTGCCGATGGTATCGATGGTGACCGTGCCATTGGCGGGTGCGGTCCAGGTCCACCAGAGCGAATGCCCGCCCGGATACCCGGCGTGATCAGGCTCTCCTGTCTCCTTTGTCGCCGTGAGATTGCTGCTGGTAAATACATTGCTGACGCCCGGAATGGTTTTGCGATTGGCAAACAGATCATTGAGCGCCGTTATCGTGAGCGTTCCCAGGTTCGTGGTGACGGTGTAATTGGCGAGTCGCTGGTTGGGATCGGAGAGACTCGGCGTGATCGAATACGTTCCGGGAGGACTGGCCGGCGTGGCGCTTGAATCGAAAGTGGCGGCAATATTGTCCGAGTTTTGCAGGCCGCCCAAAAAACCGGTGAAAGCGGGATCTGCCTGTCCCTCGCCCCGGTTGGTGCTGTTCGCGGTGACGGTTAATCCGGCTGGCAGCACAACGATCTGGATGCTGGCGCTGGCGCCGTTGTAATTAGCGGGATTCGTCGGCGTCAGGGTCACGAAGATGGAATTGGTTCCGGCGTTGAGCACCGTTCCGCTGACCGGAGCATAGGCCAAGACTCCGGCAACATTGGCGGAAGCGTTCAACTGGGCTCCGCCCAAACCTGTGCCATACGGGATGGCCGCGGGCGGATTCCAAGTGATGACCGGGGTCGCTTTCACAACGGTGAGCGTCCCGTTGGTGGTGGCGAGGAGATAATTACCGAGGCGGTTGCTGGGATCGACGAGACTGGGCACGATGACGTAATTTCCCGGCGGGCTGTTCGTCGTGGCGCTGCCAGCGTAGGTGGCGGTGATGTTGTCGCCGCCGCGCAAGCCGGTGATGATTCCGCCAAAGATCGGATTCGTGGTCCCAAACGCGCGGATGGCATCGTTCGCCGTCACGCTCAACGGGGCGCGCGTCACGACAACGATGACACTCGAGGTTGCCGTGTTGTAGCGAATCGGGTCGCTCGGCGTGAACAAAACGCCGAGATTGTTCGTCCCCGAATTCAAGAATGTTCCCACCGGCGGCGTGTAGGCAAAAGTTCCGGGGCTGGAGGCTGAGGCGTTCAACTGCGTGGCACTGAGTGACGTCGCGTACGTGATCGCGGCAGGATTCGTCCAAGTCAGCACCGGCGCAATCTTGGCGATGGCCAGCGCGCCGTTGTTGGTGGTGACGGAGTAATTGCCGAGCCGGTTGCTTACATCCACCAGCGTCGGCACAATCGGATAAACTCCCGGCAAACTGTTCGTCGTGGCGCTGCAAGCGTAGGAGGCCGTGATGATGTCGCTGTTGGTCAAGCCGCTGATGGTGCCGCTGAACCCCGGATTGGTTTCGCCATAAGCCCGCTGCGCGTTGTTGGCCGTCACGGTCAATGGCGCCCGCAAAACCAACAGATTCACAGAACCCGTCATCGAGTTGAAAGTGACGGGATCACTCGGTGTGAAAATGGTCGAAAGCGTATTGGTGCCGGCGGTCAGAAAAGTTCCCAAACCCGGAGTGTAGACGAAGGCACCTGGCACATCGGCGGTCGCGTTCAGTTGGTTGGTGCCGAGCGGAATCCCGTAGCTGATGGCGGCGGGATTGGTCCAGACCACTTGAGGTGTCAGTTTACCCAAGGTCAGGGTAGCCACGGCACTCGTGATCGCGCCAAAGGCGTTGGTGACCACGACCTGATAATTGCCCGCGTCATTGGTGCTGACATTCAACACGGTCAGGTTGGTGCTTTTGGTACCAGAGAGATGAGCATTGTCCGCGAGGTTCAGGCCATTCAAGCGCCATTGAAAATACAGCGGCGGCGACCCGGCGGCCACGACTCCGAAGGCGGCGGTCGAGCCGGGGGCCGCAGTCCGGTTGGCCGGTTGCTGCGTAATACTGGGCGGCTGGTTGCTCGCGACCTGTGCCACCACGCCGGCGAGGGTGAATTGAAACGCCTGATCGGGATAAACGAAGAAATTTGTAGCGGCGGGAATGATCGTAGCGCCGGCCGGAAAACTAAACGTAGCGTCCCACCACCCAGGAGCGGTTGCGTCATAATAGTAATCCAAGTAGGCGCCGGATTGGCTTAAGATCAGGGCCTCGGTCAGGTCGGGAGGGCTGGGCATTGCCCCAGCCAGCGTGACGCCGCTAAACGGGTTGTAGACCTCATTCGCACCTGGCTGGGCGCTGACATTGACATAACCTACCTGGTTTGTGGAGTACACTCCCAGAGCCGGAACAAAAATCCGAAAGTAGCGGGCCGGAGCCGTCGTCGGCACGATGACAACCACGGGACCGAATAAGAAGGAGCCAATACTCGTCCAGGGCCCGGCTAGGGTGGCGGCCGCCTCGAGAAAGGATGTCTGTCCCGTCGGAAGAACGCAAGCAAGGCGGACAGATCCGTCGTTCTGGAGGCTGATTTCGTCAAAGAAAGGCGGAGGGGAGACGAGCAATGTGGCATTCGAGCTGGTGACCGCACTAAGCGAATTCGATACAATCACGTGATAGTTCCCCGCGTCGCCGGCCTGCAGGTTGCCAATGACCAGCGTGTTGCTTTGCGAGCCGGTTCGCGTCGCGGTGTCCGTGAGATTCACACCATTGAACTGCCATTGGTATGTCAGGGGCGCCGATCCGTTCGCCGCAACCTGGAGGACTGCGGATTGGCCGATCAGTAGGGATTGATTAGTGGGCTGAAAGATGATGACGGCCGGATTATTGTTGCTGGTGGTTGCGACAAATCGAGTGGCGAAATTCATCGGCCCCAGAGCGTTGGTCTTGAGCGTCCAATTGCCTCCCGAATTCTCCCAGTAATCGGAAGCGGACGTCCCAGTGATCGGGGGAGAATAGAGGTCCACGCCGGCCGAATCGGTTGCGCCGAGACCTTGAAATTGGACGCTCCAAGTCAGGTTGGATGCCGGTAGAAACAGGCCACCGGCCGGCAGGTCGCTCCCCGCAGTAAAAAGGAAGATGGACCGCGGCGTCGGTGAAATCCCGGCGAACCAGCCACTGTCATAGAACATCGTCCCGGGAGAATTGCGGCCATTGGAAACCGGCCCATTGTTGAGGTAGAAGCGCAAGCGGGTTTGCAC
>Ga0302322_100003761_pt1 | contig 13117 bp, 9 predicted proteins | sample Fen_T0_2_FD_203757 | JGI IMG/M metagenome (GOLD analysis project Ga0302322, IMG submission 203757) | Peat permafrost microbial communities from Stordalen Mire near Abisko, Sweden - Fen_T0_2 | ecosystem: Environmental > Terrestrial > Soil > Wetlands > Permafrost | place: Sweden: Abisko...
ATTCTTGTATTGTCAGGTCCTATTTTGCCAATATGATGAAAAATCATGCCTCCCTTTTCTTTCAGACTATGCATACCTTCACTCAGGGCTGTACCATGGCACTCCTTACATGCAATGTTCCTGTGTGTCGACTCTGCCCAAAGGTCGACCGAATGAGAAATTTCATGACAGCTTGCACACGTTTTTGTCGGTGAAGCTGCATTCCAGTGAGAGTAAAAAAAAAGAAATGCCAGGACTAACAGGAGGAAAACGGAAGTAATAATAAATATTTTTTTCATTTGGTCGGATGTTCTATAAATTTCAAAAAACAGAGTTCGGGAATTAATTCGACTTCATATTTGTCCCTTTCCACTTCTCGATAATATGGTCTCCAACCCAATATCCAAGAGTAAGTATGGTAAGCGCTGGGTTATAACCACCATTGTTCACATGAAGGCTGCCATCGGCAATGAAGATATTATCGATTTCATGTAACTGGCCATATCGATTGGTCACAGAGGTTTTGGGGTCATTACCCATTCTACAAGTCCCACTCTGATGCTGGCTGGGTGTACTCTGCTTTCCGGGTACCGACTGCCATGTTTGAATAGCTCCAGCTTCCTTTAGCCATGCTTCTGCCTTATCAGCGAGAAAATGAGCCACTTTAATATCATTGTCGTGTCTGAAACCACTTATCCGGACAACAGGTATTCCCCAGAAATCCCTGACTACAGGATCTACTTCAACCATTTTTTCAAAAACAGGCATTTCCTGTACTGGTCCATGTATGGCGATATGTCTTTTAAAATTTTTCTTCTGAAAATCTTTATGATCCTTTCCCCACATCCTGCTGCCTGAAGGACGAATAGAGGTAAACTGATATGGCATCCGGATAAATTCGTTACATAATACCCCGCCTCCGATAATGTCAGAAAAGCGATGATTGAAATCATTTATTGCTATACAGGCACCCGGACCTACATCATCATACACTTCATCCTCAAAAAGGCCATAAGCTCCCGTATATGCATGATCCTGGATATTCTTTCCAACCCAGCCATTATTATTACCTGCTCCCTTGGGAAATAATTTAGATCTGGAATTTAAGAGAAGTCTTGCAGTTTCGCTGGCGGAGGCTGAAACAACGACCAGGTCTGAGGTTTGTTCCTGCAGTTTGTTATCTGCATCAAAATATTTAATTCCTTTAGCTTTACCCCTGTCGTCGACTATTATTTCACTAACCATGCAGTTTATCCGAAGTTCACAATTTCCCGTTTTTAATGCAACAGGGATTACAGTATTCTGCGTGCCGGCCTTTGCGCCCACAGGACAGGCAAAACCTACACATGTTCGCATGCGAATACAGGCAGCACGACCGTTATAAGGCACTGAATTTCGTAGCATGGGTATTGGAAAAGGATGCAAACCCAGTCTTTTTGCAGCTTTTTCCAGAATGATTCCTTCCCTGTTAAATGAAAAGGCAGGCATAGGATAAGGTTTCTTTCTGGGCGGTACGTAAGGATCGTTTGTTGGATCTCCGGCTACACCTAACTCATATTCAGCCTTCTCATAATAAGGCTCCAGTTCTTCATAGCTCAATGGCCAGTCATCAAGGGTACTGCCTGGTACCGTACCATATTTGGTTTTAAGATGAAAGTCCTCAGGCTGATATCTCCAGGCCATTGCTCCATAACTAACTGTTCCGCTACCAACACAGGCAGCATTATTTCCGTAACTCCACTCGTTCGGAAAAACCTTTGTCCATCCATTTTTTCCATCTGGAGCCATTCTCCAGTTGCGCTCATTATCGGGTCCATAGCCGCATTTGAGAGGGGAAGTCCGTTGAGAAGTCAGTTCATCATCCCCATGCTCGTCGAAGGTATGCCATCTTCCACGTTCAAATAGCACCACCGTAAGATCTCCGGTGGCGAGTTCCTTTGCTACTACCCCACCACCCGCTCCTGCACCGATAACAACCGCATTAACATGTTTATTTGCCATTTTCGGGGAATTTAGGATTGTATTTACGCCAGTTTAAATCATTGTACCTGTTTTGTCCGATAACATTAGGATAATCTAGTCCTAGCATATGATAGCTGATATATCCGCGGTTTCCTCCGTGAGCAGGACTTCCATAAAAACCCTGCAAAGAATGCTGTCGTATCATGTCAAAGAAATTAGCCGGAGAGTGGTCCTTCCAATAATCACCGTAGAATTCTCCTGCCTCAATCTTTTCAAGCATTGCTGTCTGTTCTGCGAAAGAAAGTTCTTCAAACTTCTTGGCCTTCATCTGAATTACAGTTTTTTTAAAAGCAGCGAGACCTTCACGATATGCAAGCTGATGTTTCCTGTAATATGTATTAAGTTGCTTATCAATAAAATTTGATACATTTGCCCATTTTCCACCCGGGAAATCGTCCGTTGGAATTATCTGTTCAACAATTGCATCCAGCAGACTAATTTCTTCTTCCTCGAGATATCGCCACCGGCTGATTTTATTCCTGCAGGCAGTATTAAAGGAGATGAGCAATGCGGCTGTTCCTCCGGTAAAAAGCCTTACAAATTCTCTGCGTGAAAAAGACTGGTTCATCATTTATTCTGATTTAAAACTTAATCGAAATTAGCAAAAATAAAATGAATCTGGTACTCAAATGAACTAAATAAATGTCCGCCGAAACAAGGTTAAGTACTGATAGAGAAAAGCAATATTAAAAGGTTTAAAATCGCTTTAACCCAAAGCTCAACTGACATCTTAGAATTATAATACAATCTGGCCCAATTTTTGTATTTAAATTATGAGAACCTACCAGCAAAACCATGCATATTCTTTTCTATCATATACAATTATCCAGGCTCAAAACAAATTAACATTTACCTGATAAAAGAAATTAAATTATGAAAAATTCAATCATTATTTTAATCCTGATTTTGGGATCAAACCTTTATGGGCAAACAGATTCGATTGAAAAAGCTATCCTTTATAACAAAATGGTGTCCAAAGAGATCGGTCAGGAAGAATTCTCAAAAATTGGTACAAGATGGAACCAGACAATAAAAGAAATCAAAAATTATCCGGAATTACCTTTAGATCAAAATGGACAAGCTCATTATTCATTTCTCAATAAATTTACAGATTTTAATAAAGAAAAGCTTTTCACCCGAACCCTGGAATGGTTGTCAATTAACTATGGGTTAATCCCTTCCTACATATACTCTAATCTGCAAGAGGGAAAAATAATTTTCAAAAACAATTTAAATCTTATTACCGGCAATAGCTGTAATTACACATCTGTTATTTCAATAAAAAATGAGAAAATACTAATAGAAATCTTAAATATTGGGTATCAAATATACAATGAAGGACACTATTCAGGCGATACCTGGGTCCCTGAGAAAACCATCAATTTTAGTTTTCCTCAGATTTATCCGATTATCTTAAAAAACCCTTCAGATTGGAAGTCAAGTTTAAATTTGCTCAGGTCCACCAATGAACTTTTTAATACTGAAATAGAAAATCTTTACAATTATATCACTAGTTATGATAGCACCTATGTGTTTTAGTAATCATTCTTACCAGTATCAGCTTGGCTTTATCAGGGAAATTTTGGAAATTTTTTTAATATTATTATCCTGGTTTTTAGTATCTCACTACTGTTGCTAAATTTATTTTCGCTGATGTAAATTCCCTGACTAACTTTCCTGACAATCCCATTACCAAATTGAGACAAAGGCCAGTTATCCAGCTTGATTGGTTTAAAGATCCGGAGGAAAAAAATCGGACCGATGATTAAAAGAACCCATGAATTTCCGTGTTGCTTATGAAAATATCATTTTAAGATTAGTTTTACTTAAGGAACTATGAGCAGAACCCTTATCTTTGAATTCTGGGTTATAATATTTTGACCTGTAAAGTGATAATCAATGAAAGCAAAGGGCGCTGCAAAAGACTTTCCTATTGTTTGTGTAGGCGGTTCAGCCGGGGGACTCGATGCATATATAAGGCTTCTGCAGAATCTGCCTTCAGATATGGGAGTGGCTATCGTCATCGTTAATCATCTGAGATCTGTAGCCACCATGCTTCACGAGATTCTTCCTCATCATACAGAGATGCCGGTTGAACTGATCACTGAAAGGTTGGACATCCGACCCAATCATGTATTTATCATTCCTGAAAAACACGACTTGCACATCCTTAATGATGAGTTCAGGTTAAAACCTATATCTAAGCCCAGGGGATGGCCCGACGTGATTACGGTTTTTCTGCGTTCGCTTACGCGTCACTGGGATGGCAAACTCATTGCAGTCATAGTATCCGGCTATGACGGTGATGGGGCAAAAGCTTTGTGCGGTATAAAAGAAGCAGGTGGCGTTACAATTGCTCAAAAGCCCGACACTGCAGCACAGCCTGAAATGCCGGAAAGCGCAATATCAAGCGGTTGCATAGATTTTATACTTTCACCTGAGGAAATCGCCAAAGAAATTAAACAAATTGCCCGGGAAGTTAAGAAGGATTGATATGAACATTAATATAAGAATTGCTACAGAGGACGACTTCCCTTCAATCCTCTTACTTATCAAAGAGTTAGCTGCATTTGAAAAAGCACCTGAGAAAGTGACAAATTCTGTCGAACAGATGAAAAAGGAAAAAGAGCTATTCCGGTGTTTTGTTGCAGAAACGGAATCCAAAGAAATTGTGGGAATGGCGCTCTATTTCTTTGCTTATTATACATGGGTTGGTAAGTCTCTGTATTTAGAGGATATTTATGTAAAGGAGTCATTCAGAAAGCAGAAGATAGGAACGGCATTGTTGAGAAAAATATTTAATGTTGCCCGTGAAGAGGGTTGCAGGAGAGTCAGGTGGCAGGTGCTACACTGGAATCAACCAGCTATTCAGATGTATAAAAAATGCGGGGCTGAAATAAATGATGAGTGGTTGAATTGCGACTTTGACTCAGATGGCATAAAAAACTTCAGAAAATAAATAAGGTCTGTTAGCAATATTATAATCAAAGACAGCATCACTGAACTGTAACGAAGGGTATGATTAATTATCTTAAATATTGCAACTTTTTAACATTTTAATATCCAAAACAAAAATAAATTATGACACGAAAACTAATTTTCTCACTTGCTCTTGTATTATTCGTAAATGTACTTTTTGCACAGGTTAATTTACCGACTATTAAAGCAACATCAAAGAAAGTGGACGTCAGAGACGGAGATAATTTTATGAAAGGCGATTGGAACATAACGCCTGAAGCAAAACCTGATATTTATACAACATCTTCAAAAGGGAAAAAAGTGACATTTTATACCGATCTGGACTCCATTTCAGTAAGAATAACAACAACTACAAAATTTGACTTTATTATTTTATTGAACGATACAACAAAAGCACTGACTGAAATTCAATATAAGCCTGGCTATCTGGATATATTAAAAGGTTCTGACAAGTACAATATAAATGATAACAGACCTATTCCAAAATTTACTTATCAATCAATGGATAACCAGAATCTTGTTAAAATAAGAAAAGATTTCAACCTGGATTCTGTTGCCGGAAAAGGCAATGAAATTTATAGAATACTCAGTTTAATGCATTGGGTTCATAACATAGTAAAACATGATGGAAGCAGCAATAATCCGGCTTTAAGAAATGCAATTGACTTAATAGCCGTATGCAAAAAGGAAAACAGAGGTGTGAATTGCAGAATGATGGCAACAATTTTAAATGAATGTTATCTGTCAATGGGAATAAAATCCAGATTTATTACCTGTTGGCCTAAAGACACAACTGATATAGATTGTCATGTAATTAACATGGTTTATTCAAACAGTCTTAACAAATGGATATGGATTGATCCCACTTTTGATGCCTATGTAATGAATGAAAAAGGTGAATTACTTGGTATTCAGGAAGTAAGAGAAAGACTAATAAATGGAAAAACAATAATTCTTAACCCGGAAGCTAACTGGAACAGGCAAAACTCTCAAACTAAAGAATATTACATAGAATTCTATATGACAAAAAACCTCTACCGGCTTCGAACACCTGTAGTGAGTGAATATGACACAGAAACAAGCAGAACAGGAAAAGAATTAACCTTTGTGGATTTAATACCGTTGGATGGAACCGGACAGACTCCGCAGAAAAAAGAAGAAACAGAAATTGGAACCGGAATGAAATTCACTTATTATAAAACTAATAATCCAATCATATTTTGGACCAAGCCCGAATAAAAAAGTGCAAAAACACAGAAATCCTTTGAGTTCCTTTGTGGTCATTTCTTTTACTTTGCAGCATGCTAACCGGTAAATATAAAATCCTCTACGAACTACTTATAGGTTCGATCGATAAAAAAAGGATTTTTCATGATCCATTATATACTCTGGCATATGGAACAGATGCCAGCTTTTACAGGCTTATTCCTAAACTGGTAATAAGGGCAAAGGATGAAAATGAAATTTCCCTAATTCTAAAAGAGAGCTCCGGATTGGGTATCCCCATAACATTCCGCGCCGCAGGTACAAGTTTGTCGGGGCAGGCGATTACAGACTCCGTTTTGGTAATTGCCGGCAGCCACTGGAAGAATTTCAAAATAAATGAAGATGGTTCTGAAATCGATCTTCAGCCAGGATTAACGGGCGGCAGGGTCAATTCATTTCTTGCACCTTACGGACGTAAGATTGGTCCCGATCCGGCTTCGATAAATGCTGCAATGATCGGGGGAATTGCCGCAAATAATGCTAGTGGTATGTGTTGCGGGACTTCTGAAAATTCTTATAAAACTGTTGCTGGAATAAGGATCATCATGGCTGATGGAACAATCCTTGATACGAGAGAACAGTCAAGTAAGATTGCATTCAGGGAATCGCATTTTACAATTCTTTCAGATATAGAAAACCTGGCAAAACTGGCAACTGAAAATACTTCTCTGGCTGAAAAGATCAGAAAGAAGTACAAGATGAAGAACACTACAGGATACAGCCTTAATGCTCTTATAGATTTCTCCGATCCGTTCGATATTATTGAACACCTTATGATTGGATCGGAAGGCACATTGGGTTTTATTTCCGAAATCAGCTTTAAAACAGTAATAGAACAACCTTGTAAGGCAAGCTCGCTTATGATTTTCCATGATATTGAACAGGCCTGTAAAGCTGTAATCTGTCTGAAATCAACTCCGGTTTCAGCAGTAGAATTGATTGACCGTGCAGGATTGCATTCTATGGAAAATGAAAAGGATATTCCTGAATTCCTGAAATCGCTCCACAATAATGTGTGTGCATTACTGGTCGAAACGGCAGGAGAAAATAAAGTTGAAGTAAACAGAAATATTGAAATAATTAAGAATTCCATAAAAAACATTCAGGTTGAAAGGGTTGTTACGTTTACCGGTATTCCTGCAGAATATGAGCTCCTCTGGAAAATCCGTAAGGGACTTTTTCCGTCAGTCGGTGCTATGAGAAAAACCGGAACAACTGTCATAATTGAAGATGTTGCTTTTCCGGTAGCCTCTTTAGCAGAAGCCACACTTGATCTTCAGCGGATCTTAAAAAAATTCAGGTACGATGAAGCTGTAATCTTTGGACATGCACTTGAAGGAAACCTGCATTTTGTTTTCGCTCAGGATTTCAGCTCGAAAGAAGAGATTGACAGATATTCTAATCTCATGTCGGAAGTTTCGGCCATGGTAGTTAATAAGTACGACGGATCACTGAAAGCGGAACACGGAACAGGTCGGAATATGGCTCCATTTGTTGAACTGGAATGGGGAAATGACGCTTACAAACTTATGAGGGAAATCAAACTGATATTTGATCCTTTGAATATCCTTAATCCTGGTGTGATTCTGAATTCCGACAAGGAGGTTCACTTAAAAAATCTGAAACCGCTTCCTGCAGCCGGCGAAGTCATTGATAAGTGCACAGAATGCGGGTTTTGCGAACCTTCATGTGTTTCCTCCGGTCTTACACTTACCCCGAGGCAACGAATTGTGATCCACAGGGAAATTGTATCTCTCACAAAAAGCAGAAAGGAGCCGCATATAGCTGCGTCACTGGTAAAATCATTTTCATATTCCGGAGATGAGACCTGTGCTACTGACGGATTATGCTCCATTAGCTGCCCGGTAAAAATTGACTCAGGTAAACTCATTAAAAACCTGCGCTCAGAAAAAGTTTTAAGCGGACAAACAAAAGCAATCTGGATCGCCGGTCATATGAACCTGATAACTTCTGCAGCAAGAATAGGACTTTCAATTGTTAACTTTTTTCATATTGTATTTGGAACCAATATTATGCGAGTCATTTCCGGAGGTATTCGGAGAATATCAGGGAACGGAATTCCTGCCTGGAACTCTTTTATGCCCAAAGGTGCACAGGTTATCAGGCAAAAAAATGAAGTTAGTTCATCAAATCTCCGGAAGGTTGTATATTTTCCGTCGTGCATTAACCGTTCAATGGGAGTATCGAGAGACTATCATCAGGAGATGCAGCTTTCTGCGAAAATTGTGGAACTCCTGAATAAAGGAGGATACGAAGTGATTTATCCCGAAAACCTGAATAACCTTTGTTGCGGCATGGCGTTCTCAAGTAAGGGTTATGCCGAAGCCGGGAAGAAGAAATCTGATGAATTGGAAGCTGCACTTCTGAAAGCAAGCAGAAATGGTGAATACCCGGTTCTGTGCGATATGAGTCCCTGCCTTTATACAATGAAAGAAAACATGAAGTCAGATCTAAAACTTTATGAACCTGTAGAGTTTATAACAGAGCTGCTCCTGCCTCATTTGACAATAACGCCTGTGAATGAGTCCATTACAGTATTCCCTGTCTGTAGTATGAAAAAGATGGAACTGGATGGTAAGTTGGCTGACCTTGCCAGAATTTGCGCAAGAGAAGTAATAGTGCCTGAGACAAACTGCTGCGGATTTGCCGGAGATCGTGGGTTCACTTATCCTGAACTGAATAAACACGGGTTGAAAAATCTGAGAAGTCAGTTGCCAGATACGGTTAAAGAGGGATATTCAACGAGCCGTACTTGTGAGATAGGTTTGAGTTTGCATAGCGGAATATCTTATAAATCAATAGTTTATCTAGTAGATAGAGCTAGTTGTCAGAAGAAAAACTCATAACTTCAGGATTTCCACCAAAGTTTATGATCCCTGTCCTGAACTATATTATTATGGTCGAGTAACCAGCGGATAACTTTGATTACCCTGTCTTCAGGGTATTCCATAAGTTTTACAAGTTCTTCCGCATCGGGGTTTTTTTCACTCAGCACATTTTTTATTTCTTCAAGAATAATATCAAATTCATACTTGCTCAGGTCAAGTTCATTCCTTTCTCGGCATACATCGCAGATCCCGCATCGGTCTGCCTCTTCTCCAAAATAATCAAGCAGATATACAGACCTGCAATGGCTGTCAGAATCTGCATATTCTATCATTTTGTTCATCCGGACCTCATATTTTTCCTTTACATGAAGATAATTATCGGGTGAGATCATCAGAGCTTTCCTTACGAGTCTCTCTTCAGTAAAGATTACCAGTGCTGTCTTTTTACCCGGGATATATCGGATGATATTTAATGATGAAAGTTTTACAAGATATTGGTATATAGTGTCACGTGTTGCAGCTGATTTGCGGGAGAGTGCTTCTTCATTGATCGGGACAAATTCGCTGAACATTCCGGTATAGGATCGGAGAAGAAGTTTGATAAATCCGTCGAACGATTCATTTGCGACCTGGAATTTATACAGATCATCGCGGCTGACAATGAAATGTACCCTTGACGGATTATTTATCTCTTCCGTGAATTCCATATAACCTTCTCTCTGAAGGAACTGAAGACTGTTATAAGTTTCGATTACAGGTAACCTGTATTTAGATACAAAATCATACATATTGAAGTCAAAAACAATGTCTTTTCCTGATCCTAATGGCACCTGGAGATAATTGCATAATGCCTCGTATGTGTCTTTAATCTTTTCAATTTCGGGATATTTCTTCCTTATTGAATCTATCAGCCGGGCTTTGTCCGCAGGTGAATATAAGAGAACAGCGAAGGCAGGCTTACCGTCACGTCCTGCTCTCCCGCTCTCCTGGAAATAACTCTCAATAGAATCGGGTATATCCCAGTGTATTACGAAGCGTACCTCAGATTTGTCGATACCCATACCGAAAGCATTCGTAGCAATAATTACCCTGGTCTCTCCTATTGTCCATGAAGCTTGTTTTTTGTCACGAAGTTCATCAGTTAATCCGGCATGATAGAAATCAGCGCTTATGCCGTCTGCAACCAGAAGTTCGGCTACCTCCTTACATCTTTTTCTGCTCCTGACGTATACAATTCCACTTCCTTTTGTTTTTTGCAGGGTTTTGATAAGGTAAGTGCCTTTCTCTTCAACTTTCCGTACGAGGTAAGATATGTTTTTCCTGTCGAAACTGGTTCTGAGAACATTCTTCTCCCTGAAAGCCAGTTTCTTCATAATGTCCTCAATTACCTGTGGCGTAGCTGATGCAGTAAGGGCCAGAAACGGAACTTTTTCTGAAATATAATCTCTTAAGGAAGCAATCTTCAGATATGATGGTCTGAAATCATATCCCCATTGTGAAATACAATGTGCTTCATCTATTGCTACCAGCGAGAGGTTAAGTCGTGTTACCTTAGCCTGGAACATCCTTGTCGAAATTCTTTCGGGAGAGACATACAGGAACTTATAATCTCCGAAAACGGCATTTTCAAGGGCATTATCTATTTCTTCGGCCGACATTCCCGAATGTATCGCGATAGATTTTATTTCCAGATCGTTAAGGCGATTTACCTGATCTTTCATCAGGGCAATTAAAGGAGTTATAACCAGACAGATCCCTTCATGTGCCAGAGCCGGTACCTGAAAGGTAATTGACTTTCCACCGCCGGTTGGCATTAGTCCCAGGGTATCCTTTCCTTCAGCAACAGATCGAATTATATCTTCCTGCAGCGGCTTAAAGGAGCTATATCCCCAGTATTTTGTTAAAATCTGTCTGTAGGGTTCAATATTCATTCCTCATCGCACTTAATACAAATGTAAGAACTGTTGGTCAATAATGTAGATATAAGATCTCTTATTAACTTTTAGTCCCTTAATTGAATAAGATGTTTCACTACTTCTGTTTTTTTTCGTAATTTGCGCCATCAAAAACTTAAAATCTCATCTGATGTCATTTATAAAAGATAAGATACTGTACGAAGGGTTAACATTTGATGATGTCCTTCTGGTTCCGGCATATTCTGAGGTACTTCCAAGGGAAGTGGATCTCAGCTCCATGTTCACAAGAAACATCCGTATCAATACGCCTGTTGTCTCCGCTGCCATGGATACAGTCACAGAAGATGAGCTTGCGATTGCTATTGCGCGGGAGGGTGGAATAGGTGTAATCCACAAGAACATGTCTATCGATAAACAGGCTGCACAGGTAAAGCGCGTAAAAAGGGCTGAAAATGTGATGATTTTTGATCCGATTACAATTAACCTCGATGCAACGGTGGCTGAAGCCATGAACTTAATGAGTGAATATAAGATCGGAGGAATTCCGGTTATTGATAAAGAAGGTATTCTGAAAGGGATTGTTACAAACAGGGATCTGAGGTTTGAAAATAACAGGGCGCGCAAGATAACAGAAGTTATGACCACCAGCCTGATCACCACAAATCACCAGACTAACCTGGAAGCTGCAGCAAGAATACTCCAGAAACACAAGATTGAAAAGCTTCCGATGATTGATGAAGCAGGTAAGCTGATCGGATTGATCACTTATAAAGACATTACAAAAACTAAAGACCGTCCTAATTCATGCAAAGATGACAAAGGAAGACTCAGAGTAGCCGGTGCGGTAGGAATAGCCTCTGATACACTGCAAAGGGTTGAAGCTCTCATAGGTGCAAGTGTTGATGCAATCGTGATCGATACGGCTCATGCCCATACAAAAAGTGTTATTAACATTCTGAGAGAAATAAGAAGAAATTTCTCTGATATTGAGGTGATCGTAGGTAATATAGGTACGGGAGAAGCTGCAAAAAAGCTCGCAGATGAAGGTGCAGATGCAGTTAAAGTAGGAATAGGGCCAGGATCGATCTGCACAACCAGGATTATTGCCGGTGTAGGTATACCACAGCTATCAGCAATATATAATGTTGCTAAAGCTATTGAAGGATCAGGGATTCCAATAATCGCTGATGGCGGAATAAGGTATTCGGGTGATATAATTAAAGCAATTGCTGCAGGTGCCGATTCAATTATGGCCGGATCTCTCTTTGCAGGGGTTGAAGAATCACCGGGAGATACTATTATCTACAATGGCCGTAAGTTTAAAGCATACAGGGGAATGGGTTCGATTGAGGCTATGCAGCAAGGTTCAAAAGACCGTTATTTTCAGGATATCGAGGATGATATAAGAAAACTGGTCCCGGAAGGAATTGAAGCCAGGGTACCCTATAAAGGAACACTCGCTGAAGTTATTTACCAGATGACAGGAGGTTTAAGGGCCGGCATGGGTTACCTGGGAGCTAAAAATATTGTCATGCTTAAAAAAGATGGTAAATTTGTAAGGATCACCCATTCAGGAATCATCGAAAGTCATCCGCATGACGTTTCCATTACCCGGGAAGCTCCTAATTACAGCAGAAAATCATTTGAATAACCTGTATCAGAAAATCCTGATGAATATCAGATCATCCTGTTTAATCATTATGATAGTTCTCTCCTCTGTCGTTATCAAGGCGCAGGATCTGAATACTAAAATACTTATGACTGTTGATGGAAACAATATACAGGCCGGAGAGTTTATCAGAATGTTTAAAAAAAGTACAGAGCCCGGAAAGGCATTGGATGTCGATAGTTATCTGAAGCAATTTATTGTCTTTAAACTTAAAGTAGCCGATGGTCTTAATGAAGGTATTGATACTACCCGATCGTTCAGAAAAGAGCTTGGTGGATACCGTAACCAGCTTGCACAAAGTTATCTTACTGACACACAGACAAAAGAAATAGTACTGCAGAAAGCCTTCCAGCGATCATTGACTGAAATAAACGCATGGCATATTCTGATCTCCATGCCTCAGGAGGCATCTTCGGAAGATACTCTGAAAGCATGGC
>Ga0302322_100003762_pt1 | contig 13117 bp, 14 predicted proteins | sample Fen_T0_2_FD_203757 | JGI IMG/M metagenome (GOLD analysis project Ga0302322, IMG submission 203757) | Peat permafrost microbial communities from Stordalen Mire near Abisko, Sweden - Fen_T0_2 | ecosystem: Environmental > Terrestrial > Soil > Wetlands > Permafrost | place: Sweden: Abisko...
CACCCGACCGAGGACGCGGTGGGCGTGGCTCGCCTCCGCGCCGCCGGCGTCGTGCTGGTGGGCAAGGCGACGACCCACGAGTTCGCCCTCGGCGTCACCAGCCCGCAGAGCCGCAACCCGCACGACCCCACCCGCATCCCCGGTGGCTCCAGTGGCGGCTCCGCGGTGTGCGTGGCGCGGGGCGCGGGGCTCGGCTCTCTCGGCACCGACACGCGCGCGTCGATCCGGGTGCCGGCGGCCCTGAGCGGGGTGGTCGGGTTCAAGCCGACCTACGGCACGGTACCCACCACCGGCGTGGTGAGCCTGTCGTGGACGATGGACCATGTCGCGCCGATGGCCGGCTCCGTGACCGACGCCGCGCTGATGCTCGACGCGATGCGCGCCGGATCGTCACGCCTCGCGTGGTCGCCCCGGCGCGAACCCGGATCGCTGCGCATCGGCGTGGTCGACGCGGCGTTCGAGGACACCCTGTCGGGAGTCGACGCCGCGGTGCACGCGGCCCTCGCCGCGCTCGCCGACGCCGGCTACCCGCGCAGCGCGTGCGCCCGGCCCGACCACGACGACCTCGCGCTCGCCAACGCCGCAGGGTTGGTGATCAGTCGGTGTGAGGCCGCATCCGCGCACGGCTCGCTGGGCCTCGATCGTTCGCTCTACTGGGAGGAGGTGCGCGAGCAACTCGACGCCGCCGACCAGGTCACCGCCGTCGACTACCTCGATGCACAACGGGCGCGCGGTGAGCTGCGCGATCGTCTGCTGCGAGCCTTCGACGACCACGAGGTGCTGGCGATGCCGACGGTGCCGGTGGTGGCCCCACCGGTCGAGGGGTTCGCCGAGTACCTGATGATCCTCGCCCGCAACGCGATCCCGTGGAGCGTGGTGGGGTTCCCCGCGATCAGCGTGCCCGTCGGACGGGTCGACGGCCTGCCCGTCGGTCTGCAACTCGTCGCACCGCCGCACGCCGAGGAGCGTCTCGTCGAGGTCGGCCGCATGGTCGAGCTCACCCTCCGCTGAGGGCGGGGCGGGTCAGGCGACGCGGGTGAGCTCCACCGTCACGTCGAGGGAGCGGCCGGGGCCACCGTGGAAGACGCCCTTCAATGGCGTCACGTCGGTGTAGTCCCGCCCGCGAGCGACGAGTACGTGGCGCTCCGCGACCGACGCGCCGCTGGTGGGGTCGAGGGGGTGCCAGTCGCCGACCCACGCATCGAGCCACGCGTGGCTCTCGCCTGCGAACGTCACGCCGACCTCGCCGCCGAGCGCGGGGTACAGGTACCCCGACGCGTAGCGCGCCGGGATCCCCGCGGCGCGCAGCACCGCGAGGCCGAGGTGCACGTAGTCCTGACACACACCGCGACCGTTCCGCAGCACCTCGGCGGCAGTGGTGAACACGTTGGTGCTGCCCGACTCGTAGGTCACGTGGCCACGGAGCCACTCGCCCAATTGCACGAGCGCGTCGGCCGGCGTGGCGCACGTTTCCCGCAGACCCGCCGCCACCTCCAGGATCGCGTCGTCCGGCTCGGTCACGTCGGTGGCGCCGAGGTACTCGAAGAAGCGGTCGATCATGCCCGGCGCGTCGATCGCCGCCCACGTGACCGAAGTGTCGAGGCTGGGCGTGCGCTCCGCGGTCTCGACCAGCGAAGTGCCCACGATCTGGAGTTCGGTGTGCTCGTGGTGCAGGTCGAACGCGTGCACCCGACTTCCCCAGTAGTCGCGGTAGCGGAAGAGGTTGGCTGCGGGCTGCACCTCGACCCGGTGCTCGAGCGTGAACTGACTCGGGGTGTCGAGCGGTGAGATGCGCGCCTCGTTGTACGACGCGTGCACGGGGGCCTCGTAGTGGTAGTGCGTCGTGTGCTTCACCTTCATGCGCCAGGACACGTCACACGCTCCATTCGATGACGCGAGTTTCGCGGAAGTAGCGCCGCGAGATGGCGGCGTGCACGTCGGCGCACCCCTGCTGGATCGTCGCCAACAATCGCGGCAGGTCGTCCATCGCGTCGTCGAGGCGCAGGAACTCCAACTCGGCGCACTGACGGCCGAGGTGCCGCTGCGCCTCGTCGTCGACACCCGCGCGCGCCGCCCGCGGGTCGAGGTCACCGAGGCACTGTTCGGCAGTGGTCAACGAGTGGTACACCGAGCGTGGGAACAGGCGGTCGAGCAGCAGGAACTCGACCGCGCTCGACGCGTCGACGGCGTGCTTGTACGCGCGCAGGTAGGCCTCGTACGCGGAACACGTGCGGAGCGTCGTCGTCCATCCCGTCCGGCCGAAGGCGTCGCCGTAGCGCGCCGACAACAGTCGGGTCGTCATGTCGGCACGCTCCAGGCAACGCCCGACCGTGAGGAACCGCCACCCGTCGTCACGGCTCATCGTCGCGTCGACGATGCCGTTGCAGGCAGCGGCGCGGTCGCGCACCCAGAGGAAGAAGTCGTGGCGGGCGACGCCGCCACCGGCGCGGGCTCGCCGAGTGAGCTCGCGGTGTGACGTGTTGAGCGTCTCCCACAACTCCGACGACAGCGCCTCTCGCGCACCGCGGGCGTTCTCCCAGGCCGCGTCGATCGAGCAGGTGATCGAACCCGAGAACGTCGGATCGAGCGCGAGGAGCGCGGTGACCGTACCGGCATCGGGCTCCTCGCCGACCGCCTCCGGCGATGCGCCCATCGCGTCGAGCAGCGCGCGGCACACGGACGCTTCGTCGGCACGACGGTCTTCGAGCAGCAGGTGGTAGTGCACGTCGAGGAGACGCGCGGTGTCCTCGGCCCGCTCGATGTAACGACCGATCCAGTAGAGCGACTCGGCGATGCGACTCAGCACGGCGCACCTCCCTTCCCGACAGGCCCTTCCGAGCCTTCCGGCCCACCCGACTGCTGCTGTTGTTGCTGCTGCTGTTGCTGCGCGTCCTGCTCCGGCAGGGGTCCGATCATCGGGGCCTTGGCGGCGCGTGCGGCGGCCGGCGCCGCCACCACCGACGCCGGCGACACCTCACGCCCGTGATCGGCGGCCGCCAGCACCCACGTGTCCTTGGAGCCACCACCCTGGCTGGAGTTGACGATGAGGCTCTCCGCCGGCAGCGCAACCCGCGTGAGCCCGCCGGGTGCGACCCATACGTCGCGACCGTCGTTCACCGCGAACGGCCGGAGGTCGAGATGGCGCGGCCCCATGCCACCGTCGACGAAGGTCGGAGCAGTCGACAGCGCGACCGGCTCTTGGGCGATCCAGCCCCGCGGGTCGGCAAGGATCTTGCCGCGCAGCACGTCGAGCTCCGCAGCCGTCGCCACGGGGCCGATGACGATGCCCTTGCCGCCGGAGCCGTCGACCGGCTTCAACACGAGGTCGCCGAGATGCTCCACCACCCATTCGCACACGTCGGTGTCCTCGAGGCGGTAGGTCTCGACGTTGGGCAGGATCGGCACCTCGCCCAGGTAGTACTCGATCATCGCGGGCACGTACGGGTACACGGCCTTGTCGTCGGCGACCCCGTTGCCGGGCGCGTTGGCGATGGTCACGTTGCCGGCGCGCGCCGCGTTGAGGATGCCCGCGCAGCCGAGCACCGACTCGGGCAGGAAGTGCAACGGGTCGAGGTAGTCGTCGTCGACGCGGCGATAGACGACATCGACGCGTTGTTCGCCACCCGTGGTGCGCATGTAGACGCGTTGGTCGCGACACACGAGGTCGCGCCCCTCGACCAGCTCGACACCCATCTGCCGCGCGAGGAACGAGTGCTCGAAGTACGCGGAGTTGTGGATGCCCGGTGTGAGCACCACGACGCACGGATCGTCGACCCCCGGAGGCGCCGTCGCGCGGAACGCCTCGAGCAACCGTTGCGGGTAGTCGGCCACGCGCCGGATGCGATGGCTGGCGAACAACTCGGGGAACACGTGGGTCATCGCCCGGCGGTTCTCGATCACATAGGACACGCCCGACGGTGTGCGCAGGTTGTCCTCCAGCACGCGGAACGCACCGGCCCCGTCGCGTACGAGGTCGACGCCCGCGACGTGGATGCGGACCCCGCCTGCCGGTTCGAGCGCGGCTGCGCACCGGTGGAAGTGCGACGAGCTCGCCACCAGGCGGCGCGGCACCACCCCGTCGGCGAGGATCTCACCGGGGCCGTAGACGTCGGCGAGGAACCGCTCGAGCGCGAGCACCCGCTGGCGCACGCCCGCCTCGACCACCGCCCACTCCTCGGCGTCGATGATCCGCGGCACGAGGTCGAGCGGGAACGGCCGCTCTTCACCTCCGCCCAGGGAGAAGGTGATGCCCTGGTCGCGAAAGGCGCGGTCGCGCGCCGCGCACCGGGCTTCGAAGTCGTCGCGCGACAACGTGCCCAGGACGCGGTGCAACGATCGGTAATGGGATCGGGGCTCCCCGGGCGCCGCGTACATCTCGTCCCACGCCGCGGCCGGTCGGTACCCCTCGAGGAGGTCGGTCACGGATGTCAGTCTCCTGACGGTCCGTTTCGGCTTGGTTACGGCGACAAGACGGTCGGACACCAGTTGCCCGGACCGCCCGGGAGGCACCGCCACCTGTGAGGCGGCTGGGAGCAGGGAGGAACGCCGGGCCGAGATCCGACGTTCCCCGATGGCAGCCGGTGGGAGCGCCCAGGTTCTTGACCGGTTCTTACCCGCCTCTCACACCCCGTTGGGAGGCCGTCCGTACCGTGCAGTGAGCAGTTCGGACGAGACGTTCCGAGAGGGAGCACCCAATGGCAGGACCCCAGACCCCCGCAGCCGGCAACGGACCCCGGCGCCCCCGCGCCTGGTTCGCCCGCCGTATGGCCGCGGTCCTCAGCGCGGTCGCGGCCCTGGGCCTCGGCGGCCTCATGTACTGGAACGACCACCAGCCGGCGACGGCGCAGGCCGCGACCGCGTCGAGCACTTCCGGCTCGACGGGTTCGAACACCTCGGACTCGGCCAACAGCCGGGCCACGCGGTCCGGCGACGACGGCGGCGGCGGAGAGAGCGAGGGCGACGGCGGCGGCAGCATCGTCGACGACATCACCTCGCTGATCCCGGGTGTCTCGAACAACTCGTCGTCTTCGTCTTCGTCGTCGAGCTCCGGCTCCTCGAGCGCCGGCACGTCGACCCGCACCCCCGTGCCCGCCCCCCACACCAACACCCGAGGGAGCTGACCTCATGTCGCAGATCCCGTGGTACGCCGCCCGCGCCAGTGGCGTGGTCGCGTGGGCCCTCATCCTCCTCACCTGCGTGTGGGGTCTCCTCCTCGCCACCCGCGTGCTCGGCCGCAAGGCTGCGCCCGCGTGGCTGCTCAGCCTCCACCGCTACCTCGGCGCGCTCGCGGTCGTGTTCGTGGGCGTGCACGTGGGCGCGCTCCTGCTCGACAGCTACACGAGCTTCGGTCCCACCGACGTGCTGGTGCCCTTCGCCACGTCCTGGCACCCGCTCGCGGTGGCGTGGGGCATTGTCGGCATGTACCTGCTGGTGGCGATCGAGGTCACTTCGCTGCTGCGCCACAAGATGTCGAACAAGGTGTGGCACGCGATCCACCTGCTCGCCTACATCCTGCTCGGCATGACCACGATCCACTTCGTGACCGCCGGCACCGACGCCCGGGCGATCTTCGCCAGCACCGCCGCCGTGTTGGTGTCGACCGCCGCCGCGTTCGGCAGCGCGGCGCTCTACCTCTGGCGCTCCGACCCCGGCGTGCCGGTGGAGGCGCCGAAGGACAACCCCCGCATCCCGGCCGCCGCCCGTGCCCGGCAGTCGGCTCGCCCGGCTCGCCCGGCTCGTCCGGCCCCGGCCACGCCGGCCACGCCGGTTGCGCCAGTGGCGCCAGTGGCGCCGGTCGCCAAGGACGTGCCGGTGACCGCCAAGCTCGTGACCACGGGCCCGGCCCCGGTCTCGTCGGCGGCGACGCCGGTCAGCGTGCCGCCGCGGAAGCCCGTTCGCCGCTGATCGCGGCGGCCCGACTCTCGACTCAGCCCCGCCCGAAGCCCTACGTTCCCGTCGACGCGGCGCTCCGGCGCCGCGTCGCCGCGACGTACACCAAGCGCCAGCCGAAGAAGCACATGCCGAGGAACACCGTCGCCACGATCGTGAACGCGGCCACGAAGTCGTGGCCCTCGACGACGACGCGCAGCACCATCCCGAGCACGACGGTGATCGCCCACAACCCCGCGACCTTCGCCCACGCGAGCGGCGCGCGGTCGAGGCGGGTCAGCGCCCATCCGGCCACCAGCGCGACCACGAAGGGCCAGACCACCCGGAGGAAGCCCACGGCACCCGCGTCCTCATGATGGGTGCGCCGCCCGATCAGCACGAACACCACGACCACGAGCAGGTCGACGAGGAACGCCACCCAGGGTCGGATCCGATGTCCGGGCGACGGAGTGGTGGGGGCAGCCATCCCGTCAGTGTCGCCGCGCCCGTGCCGGCCACGCGCATCGGCCACTAGCGTCACCGCCCGTGACTGCACCCGTGACCCCCGAGGACCACCGCCAGGCCGCCGAGATCGCGACCGCGGCCGGTGGGTTGCTGCTCGACCTGCGCGTCGCGCTCGACGACCCCGCCACCGACCCGCAGGTGTTGAAAGCCGAGGGCGACCGTGCCTCCCACGAGTTCATCGTGGCCGAGTTGGCTCGTCGCTACCCCGCCGACGCCGTGCTCTCCGAAGAGGGGGTGGACGACACCGCGCGCCTCGGCGCCGAGCGCGTGTGGATCGTCGACCCGCTCGACGGCACGCGGGAGTACGGAGAGGCCGGCCGGTCCGACTGGGCGGTGCACGTCGCGCTCGTCATGGGCGGCGAAGTCGTCGCGTCCGCGGTCGCGCTCCCCGGTCGCGACCTCACCCTTTCCACGGATCCGGCACCCACGCTCGCGGCCGCGGTCGACGGCCCGCCCCGGCTCGTCGTCAGCCGCACCCGTCCCCCGGCGGTGGCGGAAGAGCTGCGCGAACACCTCGACGGCGTCCTCGTACCCCTCGGTTCCGCCGGCGCCAAGGCGATGGCCGTCGTGCTCGGCGACGCCGACGTGTACGCGCACAGCGGCGGCCAGTACGAGTGGGACTCCGCCGCGCCGGTCGGCGTCGCGCGCGCCGCCGGGCTGCACGTGTCGCGCCTCGACGGCTCGCCGCTCGTCTACAACTGCGCGGAGCCCTGGCTCCCCGACCTGCTGATCTGCCGTCCCGAGTTCGTCGACGCGGTCCTCGAGGTCACCCGAGCCTCGTGACGAGGAAGAACACCGAGAAGGCCAGCAACGCACCGCCGAAGAGCGTACGGGTCACGACGTCGGGCAACCTGGTGCCATAGCGGGCGCCGATCGTCGATGCCGGGATCATCCCCAGCGCGAACGCGCCGGCGACCATCCAGTCGATGTCGCCGAGGGCCCAGTGCATCAGCAGCGTGGGGATCACCAGCACCATCGCCGCGACCAGCGCGGTACCGGCGGCCCGCGCCGCGGTGAACCCGAGCCCGAGGACGAAGAGCGGCACGAGCAGGAAGCCGCCACCGTTGGCCAACATCCCGGCGAAGAACGCCGCACCGGCGGCCAGACCGACCACGGTCATCGTGTGGTGGGCGCGCGCCTCGCCGTGTTCCGCGCTGCGCGCTCCGCTGGGCACCAGCATGCGAATGCCGATCCCGAGCAGCACGACGCCGGAGAAGACGAGCAGCAGGTCGCCGCCCACCTGGCGGCCGACGATCGCACCGACGATCACCGCCGGGAGACCGGCCAGGATCGTGAGCTTCGCGACCCGGCGGTCGAGCATGCCGACGCGGAAGTACTCGCGTGCGCCGGCGATCGACGACGGCAGGATGGCCGGCAGCGGCGAGGCCACCGCGAGCACCGGCGGCACGCCCATGAGCGCGAGGACGGGCGTGGCGAAGGCGGAACCCCCGGCCCCGAAGAGCCCGAAGGTCAGGCCCACCCCGGCACCCGCCAGCACGAACATCCACCACTGCATGCCTCCACACTGCGGGCTCGCCGATCAGAAGTCCAAGACGTGGTTGTGCTCGATCACATAAGCTTTCCTTATGGATCTCCGGCGCCTCGGCCTCTTCCTCGCCGTCGTCGACGAGGGCGGCATGACCCGGGCCGCCGAGGCACGGCACGTGTCCCAGCCCTCGGTCTCCCAGGCGGTCCGCGAGCTCGAGACCGAACTGGGCACGCCGTTGTTCCACCGGGTCGGCCGGGGCCTGGTGCTCACTGCTGCCGGGGAGGCTCTCGTCGGCCCCGCCCGCCAGGCGCTGCGCGACGTGGAGACGGCCCGGGCCGCGGTCGAAGCGGTCGCGGGCGTCACCGCCGGTCATCTCGACCTCGGTGCGCTCCCCACCCTCGCAGTGGATCCCCTGGCCACGCTGGTCGGCGCGTTCCGGGTTGCGCATCCGCACGTCACGATCCGCCTCGCCGATCCCGCCGACGGCACGGCGCTCGCGGGGATGGTGGCCTCGGGCGTCGTCGAGATCGGCATCACGGTGGGTGCGGCCGATGATCCGAGGTTCGCCGGCCTCGAGGTCCGCCGGCTCGGCGACCAGGACCTGTTCGCGGTGCTCCCACCCGGCACCCCGGCGCCCGGTCGGTACCTGGCCGTCGAGCACCTCGCCGCGTTTCCCCTCGTCGCCGCTCCGCCGGGCACGGCGACCCGCAACCAACTCGACGACGCGTTCGCCGCCGCAGGCGCGGTGCCCGAGGTGGCCGTCACCACTGCGCAACGGGAGGCGATCCTCCCCCTCGTGCTCGCGGGCGCCGGCGCCACGCTCTTCCCCGGCCCCCTCGCCGAGGAGGCCGCGGCGCTCGGGGCGGTGGTGGTGCCGCTCCGCCCCGCACTCACCCGCGCGGTCGTCGCGCTCCACCGACCGGGGCCCCTCTCCCCCGCCGCGGCCGCGTTCCTCGACCTCGCCCTCGGGTGAGATCCGGGCGGGTCAGCACCGCTGGCAGAAATCCCGACTCTTTCGCTAGGGTTTTAGCGTGTTCAGCTTCCCGAATCCGGTGAACGAGGTGTCCGCCCGGCTGGTGGCCACCGGCGTCGTGGTCATGTGCCTCGCAACACTGTTCTTCGGGCAGCCGTGGATCATCGTGCCCCTTGCCTACGGGTTCACCGCCCGGGTCTTCACCGGACCGACCCTCAGCCCACTCGGCCAGTTCGTCACTCGGGTGCTCACCCCGGCATTGCCGTTCGCTCCGAAGAACACACCCGGCCCGCCGAAGCGCTTCGCCCAGGGAGTCGGCGCAACGCTGTCTGCGTTCGCGCTCGTCGCCTGGCTCGGCTTCGGGAGCACCACCGCCGCATACGTCCTCGTCGGCATGATCCTCGTCGCCGCGTCGCTCGAGGCGTTCGCCGGCTACTGCCTGGGGTGCAAGGTGTTCGGCGCCCTCATGCGGGTGGGATGGATACCCGAATCGGCCTGCGCCGAGTGCGGCGACATCTGGTCACGAATCCCCCGGACGGCGGAGAGCGCTACCCGCTGATCCGAGGCTCGGACCCGGTTGCGCACCGGTCGGCCAGCGTCACTGTCGTGAGCGAGTCCTCGACGCGATTCCCGAGCTCGAGCGTCTCCCGCACTGCGTAGTCGGCCTTCGCCGAGATCCTCGTCGTCGCACCTCGTTGCCGCCGGATCCGCCCCGACTTGCAGATCTTCTTCACTGAGTCTACCTTGTTCATCGATTTACTTCACAACTCGGTTCGTCGGGTCACGCACACCTACCTCCGGGGCGTCGGGCCCCGGTCTCTCAGGAGGGACATCCCCCGCAATGCGCAAGCTCCGTTCACTCTCACTCGTGGCCGTCGCCCTCGTGGCGACCCTGGCCGCGTCCGCACTGGCCGTTGCCGGTCCGGCTGCGGCCCAGAGCAAGAAGGCCGACCCGGTCACGCTGCGGCTCGGCTACTTCCCCAACGTCACCCACGCCCCCGCGCTCGTCGGCGTCGGCGCCGGCATCTTCACCAAGACCCTCGGCTCCAACACCGACCTCCAACTCAAGACGTTCAACTCGGGCACCGAGGCGCTCCAGGCGTTCCAGGCCGGCGCCCTCGACGCCAGCTACATCGGCCCGAGCCCCACGATCACCGCGTGGACCCAGCTGAACAAGGGCGTGAAGATCATCTCGGGCGTGGCCTCCGGTGGCGCGTTCTTCGTCGTCAACAAGTCGATCAACACCGCGGCCGACCTCAAGGGCAAGGCCGTCGCGTCGCCGCAGCTCGGCAACACGCAGGACGTGGCGCTGCGCACCTGGCTGAAGAAGCAGGGGCTCAGCACCGACACCACCGGCGGTGGTGACGTCGCCATCCGTCCGCAGGACAACGCCACCACGCTGAACGCGTTCAAGGCGGGCGAGATCGCGGGCGCCTGGGTGCCGGAGCCGTGGGCCACCCGGCTCGTCACCGAGGGCGGCGGCAAGATCCTCGTGAACGAGGCGGACCTGTGGCCGGGTGGGCGGTACGTCACCACTCAGCTGATCGTGACGACCTCCTTCCTCAAGGACCACCCCGACACGGTGAAGAAGCTCGTCCAGGCGCAGGTCGCGGCGAACAAGTACATCCAGACCAACCCGTTCGACGCCCAGACCTACGTGTCGCAGGGGATCCAGCAGATCACCGGCAAGCCGATCTCGGGCGACCTCGTGATCGCGTCCTTCAAGAACATCACCTTCACCACCGACCCGATCCCGACGTCGCTGGTGAAGAACAACAAGGACGCCAAGTCGGTCGGCATCCCCTCGGCCGACAGCCTCAAGGGCATCTACGACCTCACGTACCTCAACCAGGCGCTCGAGGCGGAGGGCCAGGCGGCCATCAAGCTACCCAAGCTGTGACCCGCCCCTCCAGGGGCACCGCGCTCATCGGCGTTGACGGGACGGCCCCGGGTGCTTCGGCGCCCGGGGCCGTCCCCGCGTCCACGGACTACGCTGCCCGCCTAATGTCAACAGTACGGATCGACAATGTGTCCAAGGTGTACGGGGTGGCGGGTGCCAGCACCCACGCGCTCGACGACATCACGCTCGAGGTCGCCTCGGGCGAGTTCGTGTGCCTGCTCGGCGCGTCGGGGTGCGGCAAGAGCACCCTGCTGAACCTCGTCGCCGGTCTCGACCGGGCCAGCGCGGGCACCATCACCGTCGGCGACGGTGCGGGCGAGACGCGCACCTCGCTGATGTTCCAGGAGTCGGCGCTCTTCCCCTGGCTGACTGCGCGCGGCAACGTGGAGTTGCCGCTCAAGATCCGGAAGTTCCCCAAGGCGCAGCGGCGGGCCAAGGCGATGGAGCTGCTCGAGCTGGTCAACCTCGGCGGCTTCGCCGACAAGCTCCCCCACGAGCTCTCCGGCGGCATGCGTCAGCGCGTGGCCCTGGCTCGCGCGCTCGCGCAAGAGGCCGACGTGCTCCTGATGGACGAGCCCTTCGGCGCGCTCGACGCGATGACGCGCGACGTGCTCCACGAGGAGCTCGAGCGGCTCTGGACCGAGAGCCACCTCACGGTGATCTTCGTGACCCACAACGTGCGCGAGGCGATCCGTCTCGGCGACCGCGTGGTGCTGCTCACCAGCCGCCCCGGCCGCATCGCCGAGGAGTATCCCATCTCCATCCCCCGACCACGCCGACTCGACTCCCCCGAAGTCGCCGAGCTCGCTGCGGGCATCACCGACCGCCTGAAGGACGAGGTGCGCCGTCATGGCCGTTGAGTCGCACGACCTGGGTTCGCTCGAGCGCGGCCTCGACGCGCTCGAGGTGCCCGTCGCCGCAAAGCAGTCGCCCGGCCGACGCATTTGGCGGGCCACCTGGCCGAAGCTCGTCGCGGTCGCGCTGTTCCTCGGGTTCTGGCAGTTCCTGATCTGGATCCAGTGGAAACCCGAGTACGCCCTCGCCTCCCCCGAGAAGACGTTCTCGACCCTCGTCGACAACTGGGACGTCATCGCCGAGGCGATGTGGACCACCCTGCGACGAGGACTGCAGGGCTACGCGATGGCGATCGCGGTCGGCGTCGTGATCGGCGCCGCCGTCGCCCGCATCCCGGTGCTGCGCGCCGGCATCGGCTCCATGATCACCGGTCTGCAGACGATGCCGTCCGTGGCCTGGTACCCCTTGGCGCTCCTGCTCTTCAAACTGAGCGAGGGCGCGATCTTCTTCGTCGTGGTCGTGGGTGCGGCACCCGCGATCGCCAACGGTCTCATCAACGGTGTCGACAACATCAACCCCGTGCTCCTGCGGGCGGGCAAGGTGCTGGGCGCCAAGCGGCTCGACTCCGTCCGCTACGTGATCCTGCCCGCGGCGCTCCCGTCGTTCGTCGGCGGGCTGAAGCAGGGCTGGGCGTTCGCCTGGCGCAGCCTCCTCGCCGGCGAGATCATCGGCGGCATCGCCGGTTACTCACTCGGTCAGCAACTCGCCGCCAACCGCGACCTCGCCGACGCCGCGGGCGTGCAGGCGGTGATGATCGTGCTCTTCGTGATCGGAGTGTTGGTCGACGCGCTCGTGTTCGGCGTCGCGGAGCGCAAGATCCGACAGCGATACGGGCTCATCGACGCGGCTGCCACCTAGGACCGGTCCTAGGCTCACGGTATCGTCGGCCTCCCCACGTTCCTGCGGCCCCGGGCCGTGCGGCCCGCGCCCTCTCCCGTGGGCGCATCACGTGCGCTGCACGTCCTCCTACGCGCCACGCTCGCGGTCGCGGTCGTCGGCGCCGTCACCGCGGTCCTCGTCGCCGCCGACGTCGACCTCGCGTTCGCGGCGATCGTGCTGCTGCTCGTCGTGGTCGGCGCGGCGATCCTCGGCTTCGCGCCCGGCGTCGCCGCCTCCGTGTTCGCGGCCGGCGCGCTCAACTACTGGTTCACGCCGCCGTACCACTCGTTCACCATGGACCAACCCGACGACGTGCTCGCGCTGGTGGCGTTCGTCGCAGTTTCCGCGGCGGTGGCCGCCACCGTCGCCTACCTCAACCGTCTCCGCCGCCAAGCCGAGCTCGGCGCGCGAGAAGCGCGACTACGGGTGGAGTTCACCAACTCCCTCGCCGGGGGCGTCCCCACCGAACGGGTCCTCCAGGAGCTGGCCGACGGCATGGTCGAGCTGTACGAACTCGCGGCGTGCACCATCGTGGTGAAAGACGCGACCGGCACCTCCGGCGACGTCGACGAGGGCATCGGCGAGGTCGAGGTCGCGTCGCTGCCCGTCGGCATGCGTCTCCACCTAC
>Ga0302322_100003763_pt1 | contig 13117 bp, 10 predicted proteins | sample Fen_T0_2_FD_203757 | JGI IMG/M metagenome (GOLD analysis project Ga0302322, IMG submission 203757) | Peat permafrost microbial communities from Stordalen Mire near Abisko, Sweden - Fen_T0_2 | ecosystem: Environmental > Terrestrial > Soil > Wetlands > Permafrost | place: Sweden: Abisko...
GCTTGGGTACGTAGGTCAGGATCGGCGTCTTCAACGTGCCCTTGATCTCTCCTTCCAGGACGTCCACCGGCAGGGGCGGCTCAAGCACGTACTGGTAGCCGCGCGAGGGGACGCGGAGCTCGAACACGTCATTGTCGAGGAGAAACTGGCGCGCGATGTTGGTCGGTTGGTCACCCAGGATGCGCATGGGACGATGGTGCAGAATGAACGAGTAGAGCCGGATGGCCAGGTGGTTGGGCAAACGGTGGCAGCCGTGCGAGTAGCCCTCGGCGCTGTACATGGAGAGATATTCCGACGAGCCGTGGGCGCGGATGCCGTTGTCCCAGTCGGGCTTGCCCCCCTTGCCCGGCACCACCAGATAGCCGGCGATGAGGCCGTAGGCCGAGAGGAATCCCGGGCCCAGTTCATCGTAGTTGACCACCCGCTGCTGCAGGCCGTTCACCGTCTTGGGCTTGACCAGGGTGCGGATGGGGGTGGACTCGGGCGCGATCCATACCGGGCCGGCCACCACGTTGCGGATTACGCGCGGCCCAACATCCGAGCCTTTGTAGCGGAAGTATTCGTAGCCGTCAGAGGCCTGTTCGGCCCGCCAGCCGCCGATGGTGGTGCGCCAGCGCGCGAGCGGGATGCGCTGTTCCTTGTATTTCACGTAGACGTGGAAGCTGGGGTAGCGCTTGCGCGGCTGCGCGTGGCGCACGCCCGCCGAATCCCAGGGCAGGTCGTACCAGACTTCGCCGCGATCGATCACAATTGACAGGTCCATGTTGGGCTCGTAGTACTCGGGCAGGGCGGGCAAGCGGACCGCGGCGCGCAGGTGGCGAAGATCGGCCGCGCTGTGGCGCTTGAAGAAGGCCAGCGCAGCCTCGGGGCTGGTCAGGCCGAGTTGCTCCACTGCGGCCTGCTTCATCTCTTCGACCAGATTGCGCACCGGCAGGGACCGGCCGTTGGCGCCGGTGTAGGTGGGCGGTCCATTCTTACCCTCGGCGCTGCCGTCCTCGACCACGCCCGCAGCGGCGACCACACGCTCGCGCAACACCCGCACCAGGGCCTCGTGATCGTTGGCCAGCGGCGCCCGGGCCAGGGCATCCATGGTCTTCTGGCGCAGGTAGTTGGACTCGTAGATCATGTGCTTCTGCTGAAAGCGGCGTACCGCCAGGCGCATGGCATCGTCGTAGATGCCTGGGCTGTGTTTCACGCCGCGCTTGAACATGCCTTCGCAGGCCAGGCGCCGTTCCACCTCGGTCATGGCCAGCTTCTCGGCGGCCCGTCGTTCGACCAGCTTGACCTTGGGTTCCAGCTTGGGATCTTTGGCAGCCAGTTCGGCCAGCGTCCGCGCATTGGCCTTCTTGCGCGTGCCTTCCAGATCGCTGCGCAGACGCGCGATGCGCTGCTCTTCCTGTTTCACTTTCTCGGGCGCCACGTAGCCTACGGTCTCCACTGCCTCCATGGCCGCCAGGTTGGCGCCCTCGTGGCACTTCTGTTTCTCGTCCTCCAGGAAGCGGGCGCGCAGCACGCCCAGCGAGGGTGGAATGCCGTACAGTTCCAGGTAGTTCTTTTCGCCGGCGGGCAAGGGCTCGCCATCTTCGTCCAGCGTGTCGTTGGCCAGGCCGAGGAACACGCGGCGGTAGCGGTTGGGCATGGGCTGGCCGTCGCTACCACGATGTTCTGCGAAGATATAGGGAGTCCAGTCGTCACCCAGGTCAATGATGGTGTACCCGGAGCGGGCTGCGCCGGTGGCGCTGGTCCAACTCTCCTGACCGTCGCGAATCACCAGGGCGCGGTCGTCATCAGGCAGGGCGCTGGGGCCAGGCTCCTGCGGCGCGGGTGGGCTGCTGGCCGGAGCCGGGGTCGCAGGCTTGCCGGCCGGGGGCGCAGGCTTGCTGGCCGGTGCCGGGATCGAAGTGGTGGCCGAGGAGGTGGTCTGGGGTGGCGGCAGGGATGCGACACCGCGAACATCGCATCCCAAGCAGAGGGCCAGAGCTGCCAGGACAGTAGACTGCAGTGCACCTTTCATCACGAGTTCGCTCGCTCAACATATGCCCCCGGCCGAGGCGCTGGGCAAGAAATACAGCCTCGCCGCAGGTGCAGGGGGGCCTTCAGGCTACGCCGCAAGCGCCGTTGCCACAATGGCGCGTGCCTCTTTGATCACGCGGTCCAGGTGGGCCTGGCCGTTGAAGCTCTCGGCGTAGATCTTGTAGATGTTCTCCGTGCCGGACGGCCGCGCTGCGAACCAACCGTTCTGCGACGCGACCTTGAGCCCACCGATGGAGGCGCCGTTGCTGGGTGCCTTGGTCAAGACAGCGGTGATTGCCTCGCCGGCCAGCGTGCTGCTGGTGACCTGTGCGGGCGAGAGTTGCTTGAGGCGGGCCTTTTCCGTCGGGGTGGCCGGCTGATCGATGCGGGTGTAGATGGGATCGCCATGGGCCGCGGTAATCTCGCGGTAGTGCTCGCCAGGATCCTTGCCGGTGCGGGCCGTGATCTCCGCTGCCAGCAGCGCGAGGATGAGACCGTCCTTGTCGGTTGACCAGGCGCTGCCGTCGAAGCGCAGAAAGCTGGCTCCGGCGCTCTCCTCGCCGCCGAAGCCGAGGCTGCCATCGAGTAGCCCGTCGACGAACCACTTGAAGCCCACCGGCACCTCCACCAGCGGGCGCCCGAGAGCGGCCACCACGCGATCGATGATCGCGCTTGACACCAGGGTCTTTCCCACCGCTGCACGCGGCGACCACTGCGGTCGGTTGGAAAACAGGTAGCGGATGGCCACGGCCAGGTAGTGGTTGGGATTCATCAGGCCCGCGGAGGGCACCACGATCCCGTGCCGGTCAGCGTCGGGATCGTTGCCAAAAGCGACCTGGTAGCTATTGCGCAGGCCGACCAGGTTGGCCATGGCAAAGGGGCTGGAGCAGTCCATGCGGATCTTTCCGTCATGGTCCACGGTCATGAAAGCGAAGCGCGGATCCACGGTCGGATTGACCACCTGCAGGTCAAGCTTCCAGTAGTCGGCGATGGCTTGCCAGTAGGCCACCGAGGCGCCGCCCAGCGGGTCCACGCCGCACTTGATGCGCGCGTCGCGGATACCTGCCATGTCCACCACGTTGGCCAGATCCGCGACGTAGGGGCCGACGAAGTCCGCCTGTCGAATGGTGGCCGCGCTGCGCGCCCGCTCGAAGGGAATGCGGCGGATGTCCGAGGTAGCGGTCTGCAGCAGAACATTGGCGCGGTCCTGGATCCAGGCCGTGACGTTGGTATCGGCCGGGCCGCCGTTGGGCGGGTTGTACTTGAAGCCTCCGTCAGCAGGCGGGTTGTGCGAGGGCGTGACTACGATACCGTCGGAGAGGCCGCTCTTGCGACCGCGGTTGTGGGTCAGGATCAATCGCGAGATCGAGGGCGTGGGCGTGTACCCGTCGTCGCGTTGGATGACGGTGTCCACGCGGTTTGCCGCCAGAACCTCCAGCGCGGTTTGCTCGGCCGGTCGCGACAGCGCGTGGGTGTCCTTGCCGAGGAAGAGCGGGCCTGTGATGCCCTCGCGCTGGCGCCACTCGCAGATGGCCTGGGTGATGGCCAGGATGTGGGTCTGGTTGAAGGATCCGGCGAGCGACGACCCGCGGTGTCCACTGGTCCCGAAGCTGACGAGCTGCTCGGGGTCGCTCGCATCAGGCGTCTGGCTGTAGTAGGCGTCGGTGAGACGGTCGACGTCGATGAGCAGCGTCGCTGGCGCCGGTTTGCCTGCAAGCTCGTGGGGCATGTGAACGGGCTCCTTGGCCGCGGTGAAGATTACACTGAAGGCGAGTGGTAGCGCTCCTCGAAAATCCGTAGCTGGTTGAGCGCCAGAGACGGTACTACCGCGCCTGCCCTCGTAGCTTGGCCCAGAAGCGCCCCAGGTATTCGTGCAGGGCGCGTTCGATCATCAGACCGGCTGTGGCGTGTGGAATCAAGCCCAGCACGTGACTTATGCCCGCTGTCTCGTCGGCAGCGAGATAGTCGACGGGGGCCGGAATAGGGTTCATGCCGGCCTGCTTGAACATCGCCATGGCCCGCGGCAGGTGCATGGCCGATGTCACCAGCACGAACCGTTCTCCTCCCACCATCGCGCGCAGTTCCCGCACTTCGTCGATGGTGTCCCATGACTGGGTTTCGAGAACCATGCTCTCCTGTGGTACGCCGAGGCTGACACCGGCTGCGGCTAGCAGATCAGCTTCGGTGGTTCCCGGGCGGCTGCCACCGCCCGACAGGACCAGCTTCGAATCAGGCAGAAGTCGCTGCAGGCGGATGCCTTCCGCCAGTCGGGCCAGGGTCGGCCCGGACAACTGCTGGACTGCAGCCAGGGAGCGGCTTTCGCTGTGGCCGCCCCCCAGCACAACCACCCAGCGTGGCGCTGGCGAGCCGTCGGGCAGGGTTTCACTCGCAGAAGTCACCTGGGCCAGCAACGGGGGATAGGTCGTTTCCAACGGACGGACAAAGGCCCGGGCCACCGGGCCGATGGAAAGGAGTAGCAAGAGCGTGAGACCCGTGGTGAGCAAGGCCCTGGCCATTCGCTGTTTTTTGGTGAAGCGCAGGAGGACCAGTCCTGCGATCATGACGGCGAGCAGCAAGGAAGTCGGCTGCAGCGCCGCGGATAGGAGTTTCTTGAGGGCGAACATGGTCCGATCTTGTACCTCGATTCTTCCGGCCGCGCCGCGCGTAGTCTCTGCACTCCCTTGCGCTTGTCTGCTACATTGCGAGCCTCTCTGGCCTCCGTCGAATCGGTCTTCTCAACTTGACGTCCTCCCCGGTCCCTCCTGGCCCACGCTGCCGCGCCTTCGTAGCGTGGGCGCTCAGGCGCGGCCCGATCCTCTGGCTGGTGGCCATCGCGCTCGCCGTGCCGTCCGCACTGGCCACCGTCAAGCTCTACTTCAATCTGCGCAGCGATCTCGAAGAGTTGCTGCCCCGGAGCGCACCCAGCGTCCTCGCGCTCGACGAGCTTCGCTCGCGCATGCCCGGGCTGCAGTATCTGGGCGTGTTGGTCGACGTGGGCTCGGCCGCCAACCTGCCCGCGGGCGAGCGCCTGCTCGACGATCTGGCAGCCCGGGTTCGCAGCTACCCGCCAAACTTGGTTCGCGCGGTTCGCCTGGGGACAGCCAGCGAGCGGCGCTTCATCGAGCAGCATTTGCCCCTGTACATGGACCTGCCTGATCTCGAGGTGCTGCGCCAGCGCATCGAGGAGCGCATCCACTACGAGTTGATGAAGGAGCAGGACATGCTCCTCGACGAAAGCGAGCCGCCCCCTTCGCTCGACGTGTCCGACCTGGAGAAGAAGTACCAGTCGCGGCTCGACGAACCAGGGCTGAGCGGCGATCGCTTTTCCAGCCGCAGCCTCGGCCTCACCCTCATGCTGGTCGAGGTGGGCAGCTACTCGACCGGGACCAAGCAGGCCAGCGATCTGCTCAACCGGGTGCGCCGCGATCTCGCGGATCTGGGCGGTCCCAGCCGCTATGCGCCGGGGATGCGCGTCGGGTTCACCGGCGACGTGCCCATCTCGGTCGAGGAGATGTCGGCGTTGGTCGTGGACCTGACCTTCTCGTCGGTGCTGGTCATCGTCCTGGTGGTTATCGTGCTGGTGCTCTACTACCGCTGGGTGGCCGCGGTGCCCATTCTGCTGGCCCCGCTGGCCATCGGGGCGGTGACCGCGTTTGCCCTGGCCAGCCTGCCACCTTGGCGGATCACCGCGCTCAACTCCAACACCGCTTTTCTTGGTTCGATCATCGTGGGCAACGGCATCAACTTCGGCATCGTCTTGCTCGCCCGTTACGTGGAGGCGCGCCGGCGTGGTGTCCCGCTGGAGGAGTCGCTGGCCATCAGCCTGTCAGGGACCCGGGTGGGGACGCTCTCGGCGTCGCTGGCAGCGGCGGCGGCGTACGGATCCCTGGTGGCGATGGACTTCCGCGGGTTCCGCCAGTTCGGGGTCATCGGCGGATTGGGCATGGTGCTGTGCTGGACTGCGACCTTCCTGCTTTCCCCTTCGTTGATCGCGTGGCTGGACAGGGGACGGTTGCGGCCGCTCAGCCAGCGGGCGGCGCGGCTGCGGCCCATGGAATGGCTGGCCAATCGTATCGCGCGCTCTCCCGTTCCTTTCGCCGTGGCCGCTCTCGTGGTCACCCTGCTTGCTCTTTTTCAGTTCCGCCACTTTGGCCGCGACCAGTTGGAACACGACTTCAGCAAACTCCGACGGCGCGATACCTGGGTTTCGGGTGAGGGCTACTGGGGCGCGCGCATGGACAAGCTGCTTGGCCGTCAGGTCACGCCGACCGTGATTCTGGCCGACGATCAGGCGCAGACCCGTACCATCGCAAACCGCCTGCGCGAGGCTGCCAACCGGGCGCCGCTGGTTGCGCGCATCTCCTCGATCGTGACGGCCGACGACGTACTTCCCACCGAGCAGGCGCGTAAGCAGCAGATCGTCGAGCGTTTGCGCAAGAAGCTGACGCCCAGGATTCGCGAGCAGCTTTCGCCCGAAGAACAGAACAAGTTGAAGCGGCTTCTCGGAAGCGGGCCGATCGCGGCCATCACAGCGGCCGACCTGCCCGACGGGCTGCTCACCGGGCTGCGCGAGCGGGATGGGACGCTGGGGCGGACCATCCTGGTGTTTCCGCGGCCGACGCAGACCACCTGGTACGGCCCCGACATCTCCAGCTTCGTGGAGCAACTGCGCAGCATCGCCACCTCGGCGGGCGGTGCTGCGGCTCGCGTGGCCGGCGCCCCGCCACTCTCGGCCGACATTCTGTCTTCCATGAGCCGCGACGGCCCACTCGTCTCGCTGCTCGCCTTGCTCGGCGTGGTGCTGGTCGTGGTGGTCCTGTTTCGCACCAGCCTGGCCACCCCGTTCGTCATAGGCTCGCTCGTGATTGGGGTCGGCTGGATGCTGGCAGCGACCATCTACCTCGGGGTCCGCATCAACTTCATCAACCTCATCGCGTTTCCCATCACCTTCGGGATCGGGGTGGACTACGCGGTCAACGTGATGGGTCGCTATCTGCAGGACGGACGTTCCGACGTGACAGCAGCGGTGAGTGCCACCGGCGGCGCCGTCAGCCTCTGCTCGGCCACCACCATCATCGGGTATTCGTCGCTGCTGGTGGCGCAGAACCGGGGCCTGTTCCTCTTTGGCCTTTTCGCGGTTCTCGGCGAGCTGACCTGTCTGGCCACGGCGGTGATCGTCTTGCCGTCCGTTCTCCTCCTGTATCAGGGCTGGCGCACGCGCCGAGGGATAAGCGCGTGACAGCCGCGGTGGTTCCGCCCTCGCCGCAACCGACCCCGCCGGCTCGGGGCACCTTTTCGCGCAACACGCTCACCTCGATCTTCACCACCGCGCTGGATTTTCTTACTTTGACCGGCCTGGTCGAGTTGGCCGGTGTGGACTACGTGCTGGCGACCTGGATCGGGACGATCGTCGGCTCGCTGTCCAACTTCTCCATCAACCGCTGGTGGAGTTTCCGGGCCTCCGGGCAGCCGCGCGCGATGCAGTTTTTTCGCTTCGTCCTGGTCCAGGCGGGCGCGTCCGGGTTGCATACCGCCGGAGTCTGTATCTTCACACGCTTCTTGGGCCTGCCCTATCCGGTCTCCAAGCTGGTGGTGGCGGCGCTGGTCTATCTCGGCTGGAATTATCCGATGAACCGCTGGGTCGTGTTCAGCCCGCGTTTCGCTGGCCCGGATCGTGGGAGCCATCTGCCCGTACCGTAGGTTGCGATCCAGCCCGCCCGATTCGGCTGCCCAGCCCGCGCACGCGCTCGGCGATTTCGTGGCCGATCACCCAGGCACGGTTGGAGAAAGGCAGCGAGGTCCGGATCATGCAATCGACGCCGCAGCCATCTTCGCAGCCCTTCGGGCCGCGCGAATTGCGGATGTCCTGCGCGGTGATCTCGGCGAAGGGACGCAGGGGCGGGACGTGGAAGCAGTACTGGAAATCGCCCTCGGGCGAAACGTAGAAGGCTTTGTTGCCCCCGAGGCACCTCCAACGCATGGGACGGCCGGCCAGCGCGCGTTCAAAGTAGCGGATGAGATAGTACGGGTTGGATATGGGCTTGCCCTCGCGCTTCTTCTGCCGCAGCCAGCGCAGCTTCTCCAGAATGCGCGGGTCGAGCGGCCCCGGTTGGAGCCGGCCGCGTTCGTGCACCACGGAGAAAAAGATGGGGACGCCGAGATCAAAACAGTGCTCGGCCAGCGGAACCACCTCGTCCAGCGTCTCGGGGCACAGCACCGCCGCGACAAAGAACCACAGCCCCCGGCGCGCGACCATGTCGATCTTGTTGCGCAACGTGCGCAGCGACTTGGGCGTCTCCGCTGACGGATTCAGGCAATCGACCGAGATCTGGATGCGGCCCATGCCCAGGTCAATGAGCGCATCCAGCTTGTCCTCGCTCAGGAGAAACCCGTTGGTGGTCATCCCGGTCGACATCCCGCTTTGCACTACGTGGCGCATGAGGGGGAAGATGTCGGGGTGCAGGAGCGGCTCGCCGCCGATGAGGTCGGCGTGGATCACGCCCAGTTCCTTGCACAGGTCGATGCGAGCGTAGATTGCGGAGGCCGGGACATCGCCCTTGCTGTTGTCGTACTCCGTGCAGTAGCGGCAGTTGAGGTTGCATCGCCAGGTCACGTTGATCTGCGCCCAGATCGGCTTGGCATCGAACGCGCGCGGAATCCCTTTCAGGATACCCGGCAGGGAGACGGGATTGTGCGCACGCTTCATGACACGGGAAGGTTCACCCCGGCTCACGCGCGGACGGCGGAACCGAGGCGGCAAGGATAGCATGGCGATCGAGCACGACCACGGTCTCCACGTGATAGGTCTGGGGAAACAGGTCCAGCGGTTGCACCACCGAGACGCGATAGCCGAAGGGCCCTAGCTCGGCGAGATCGCGCGCCAGCGTGGTGGGATTGCACGACACGTAGATGATTCGCGCGGGCGCCGCGCGGGCAATTCGCCGCATGACTTTTCCCCCGGCGCCGGCCCGCGGCGGATCGAGCACCACCACACGCGGAGTCCCGTGTTCGGCTAGCACCTGAGGCAAGACAGTGCGCGCGTCACCGGCAAAGAAGTGGGCCTCGGGCAGGTCGTTGTTCCGAGCGTTGGCGCGCGCCGCCTCGACCGAGCTGGCAGACAGCTCGATGCCCACGGCCTTGGCGCCCACGTAGGCCAGCGCCAGAGTGAACATACCGACGCCGCAGTAGACGTCGATGGCCAGCGCGCCGGCCAGGTCGCCGGCCAGCTCGCGCACCAGGGCCACCAGGCGCTCGGCCTGCGCCGTGTTGGTTTGAAAGAAAGTTTCCACGCCGATGCCGAAGCGCAGGCCGTCAATGGTTTCGGTGATGTGGTCCTGGCCGCGCAGGAGCGTGGTCTGCTGCAAGGGAGCCGAGGTATCCGACGAGGCACGGATGCTGCGCACGACACTCACCACGCTGGTATCGACCGCGGCGAGACACTCGGCCATGGCAGCGGCAGCGTCGAAGGGTCCCGGGCTGGTCACGATGCCAAGCATGGTTTCCCCGGTGCCCTGGCTGTGGCGCACGACCAGCTCGCGCAGCAGCCCTTGATGGGTGCGCGGGTCGTGCAGCGACAGGTGTGCCGCGCGCGCGAAGGTCTGCGCAGCCTTGACCAGCGCGACGGTCAAGGGCGGCGCCAGAAAACATTCGTGCAGGGGCAGGATGCTGTGCCAGGCCCCACGCGGATGCAGGCCCAGCACGCCCTCGGGGTGGAAGGCGAATTCCATCTTGTTGCGGTAGTGCCAGGGATTGGGTGCTGGGATGATGGGACGCAAGGGCAGATCGTGCAGCCCGCCCAGCCGAGCCAGGCTGTCGCGCACAGCGGTTTCCTTGGCCCGCAGCTGGCCCGCGTACTCCACGTGCTGCCAGGTGCAACCGCCGCAGCCCTGGGCGAAGTGCACACAGCGGGGCAACACGCGTTCGGGCGAGGCTGTCTCCACCGCGATCACGTCTGCTTCCGCATGCCGGCGCTGCACCCGGCGCACGCGCACGCGCACGGTTTCGCCGGCCGCTGCGCCCGAGGCAAACACCACCAGTCCCTGGTGCCGGCCCACCGCCTCGCCCCCGTAGGCCAGACGGTCGACGGTCAAGCACAGCTCATCGCCGGGGCGAGGTCGGGGTCTTGGGGCTGTGCGGTTCGGGTCGATGGCCAATGGCATTACGCCTGCGCCAGTTCGGGCAGAAAACGCAATCGTAGCATGGCGGAGCTGGAGGAACCCTGCAGCCGAGGCGCGCCGGATTCGGCTACTTGAGGGTTATTTCGCCGGTCGCGTAGAGTTGGAATTTCTTGTTGATGAGCTGTCCCACCTTGATGAGGTAGGTATGGCCCTTGTTGAAGCCGTTGTTCTGTTCCAGGTCGTAGCCTTCCTGGTAGACCAGCGACGCGCCAGGCGTCTGTGGCGAGAACTGATCGACAATGATTCTCGGCTCCTTCTTGTCGACCAACATGACCGTTACTGGACCCTTGGCCGGTGGCTTCTTGAACACAGCCAGAAAATTGATGGGCCACCGATCCTCGTTGCCTTTGCGAGCGAGTTCGACGTTAGAGGGGTGCGCGGCCAGCCATTTCTCCAGCCCTTCTCCCTCGACCGCTGGGATGGAATCGGACACCACCCAGACCTTGCCGCCGTGGGTTTTGGCCACCGCCGTGTTGGGATCGACGGTCGGCTTGGTCGCTGTTTCCTTGGCAGCCTTCTTCGGTGCCGCGCTGGCGGTTGTTGCTGTCAGCAATGCCACTGTGACCAGCCAGAGCTTCATGAGGATCTCCTTCCTTCCGGCGAAACCACGCTACCACCCCCATTATTGTTGAGACGTGCGTCGCGAGTCAACCAAACACGATGGTGCGCTTGCCAGCCACGAGGACCCGCTGCTGAAGGTGGAGGCGCACCGCCCGGGTGAGCACTCGCCGTTCCAGCTCGCGTCCCTTGCGCATCATGTCTTCGACCGTGTCACGATGAGAAACTCGACACACGTCCTGCTCGATGATCGGACCTTGGTCGAGGTCCGCGGTCACGTAGTGAGCGGTGGCACCGATGACCTTGACCCCGCGCTGTTGGGCCTGGTGGTAGGGGCGCGCGCCTGCGAAGGCGGGTAGGAACGAGTGGTGGATGTTGATGATGCGTCCCTGCCAGCGCTCCACGAACGCGGGCGACAGGATCTGCATGTAGCGCGCGAGAACGACGAGGTCGATGCGCAACTCGTCCAGCAGAGCCAGTTGCGTAACCTCGGCTTCCGCTTTGCGGTCTCGCTCCACCGGGATCACCGTCAGCGGCACGTCAAAATGCCTACACACATCGGCCAGCGTGTCGTGGTTCGAGATGACCCTGACGATCTCCCCGCCGAGGTCCCCCAGTTGCTGGCAGAGCATCAAATCGTACAGGCAATGCGAAGCCTTGCTGACCATCACGGCGACCCGCGGCCGCACGTCTGAGAAGGTCAGCTTCCAGCGCAGGTCGAACTGGCGGGCGAGTGCCTCAATCCCAGCCTGGGTAGCCTGGCGGTCCAGCGCGAACCCGTCCAGATCCCAACCCAAGCGCATAAAGAACTCGCCGCTCTCGCTCTCCGCGTGTTGGTCGGCATCCAATATGTTGCCGCCGTTCTGGAAGACGAAGTTCGACAGCGCCGCGACCAGGCCGGTGCGGTCCGGGCAGGTGACAAGAAGCGTGGCGGTGACAGAGGGAACCGAGCCCATGGCGATGTCGGCCTAGAGACTACAAGATTCGACCTGCTGTTTGCGGTCCAGCCTCTGGACGGCGACCAGCCGAGCAGAAGCGGCACGTCACCGGTCTTAAACTTCCTGCCGGCAGCCTACTCGAGCTCGTTGGTGATGAATGGCTGGACCTGACCGGTCACGTCGCCATTGCTGTTGACCGAGCCCTGTCGCTGGAACTTGGCCACCACAGCATCGCAGTTGAGATTCCCCTGGGCGTAGGCGCTGAATTTCGCGTTGGTCCCGGAGCCAGACCCCGAGTAGCCTGGCATGTAGGTATGGGTGTCGGCGACGGAGAACTTGAGCGCCAGCCAGACTCCGTCACTCGCCCAGATTTTCGCGCCGCCCGGACAGCGCCCCCCTGTCAACTGGCAGCAATCTGCGACGCTGAGTTCTTTCCCCTCCCATTCCCCAGATGGGCCTGGGAACTGGCGGGGCAGAACCGTCGCATCGCCAGCCGAGAAATCCGTCATGTAGTAGGTGATAGACCCTGACCATTCCTTGTTGAGATACCCGGCAGCCTCGGTGGTGCGGGATTTCTTGACGTACTTCGTGAAGGCCGGGATCGCGATCGCGGCGATGATTCCGATGATTGCCACCACGATCATCAATTCCACTAGAGTAAATCCGCTGCTCTTTTTGTTTCGCATGACTTCCCGGTAGGGCAGTATTGCATTCTCCGTGCCACGGCGCAAGAAGACGGCTGCCCTCCTGCCTAACCATCGGACAACTCTGAATAAAGGCGTGGCCGGGCGCTGCTGCAACGTCTCGACCGAGGCGCCCTTTTTCGTCCCCGCGACGAAAGTTTTGCCTACCGGAGGGACGAAATACGTCTCAACAAAAAAGGGACCGGACCAACCCTCCTGGGTTGGAGCCAGTCCCTTTTCATGCGCAGTCTGCCTGCGCAGGCTTCGCCGCTCTTGCTAGCCCCGCCCGCCGTCGCTGGCGTCTCCGGCCTCAGAGGACGATCCGTCGCCAGCATCCGAGGCATCAACGGCAGGTGCGTCCGGGGCGTCAAGCCTCGGGGCGTCAATACCGCCGTCCGGCCGCGCATCAGCTGGGCGGGTGTCGGGGACAAGGGAACCGGCATCACCGGCATCCACGCCCGCATCGGCAACAGAGACATCCGGAGTGGCGGTATCGACCAACGCGACATCGGGTTGCCCGACGTCTGGGGTCTGCCCTGCCTCGGGGCCTGGGACCACTGCCACATCGAGCTTGGCGGCTTCCGAACCGGCAACGTCCGGACTCGCGGGCTTCACGTCAGCACCCACATCTGGCTTCGTCGTGCTGCTGCTGCCGCAGCCAACCAGTGTGAGGGACATCGCAAACACCGTTACAGTAAGCTTCCTCGTCATAGCCTTGTCTCCTGGGTTGTTCTCTTCTAAATAAGCC
>Ga0302322_100003764_pt1 | contig 13112 bp, 10 predicted proteins | sample Fen_T0_2_FD_203757 | JGI IMG/M metagenome (GOLD analysis project Ga0302322, IMG submission 203757) | Peat permafrost microbial communities from Stordalen Mire near Abisko, Sweden - Fen_T0_2 | ecosystem: Environmental > Terrestrial > Soil > Wetlands > Permafrost | place: Sweden: Abisko...
AGTTCAAGACTGACTTCGTACAAGCCGGTCTGACTCAATTCGGTTCCGGTTGGGCATGGCTCGTACTCGACGGCGGCAAGGGCAAGATCGTGAAGACGCCGAACGCCGAGACCCCGCTCACAACCAGTGATCTTCCGCTGTTGGTGTGTGACGTTTGGGAGCACGCCTACTACTTGGATCATCGCAACAATCGCAAAGGCTTTTTGGAAGCTTTTTGCGACAAGTTGTTGAATTGGGAATTCGTGGCAAAAAATCTTTCCGCCGCGAAGTGATGAACTGACGGCGCGCGTGGCGCGCGGTCAGGGACGGGTGAGCGGCTCCGAACTGGGTTCGAGCCGCTCACGTCTCCACTTCTCGATTGACTCTCTCAGGCGTTGGTATTGGCTGCGGCGACTGCCGCGCGCACGGGCAAGATTGGAGCCCAGATCAGACGCGCCAGGAGCGCGTCGTCGATCAGCAGCCCTCGATCGCTGAAGCGCAGCACGTTCTCCTCCGCATCTTCCGCCCACTCACCGACGAACAAAATGCCGCCGCCATTTTCGTTGTAACCGAGTTGCACGATGGCATTCTTGAGCCACCGGCCGCCACCTTCGAACTCGAGCGCGTCCGGCAACACGTAAAAGCCTTCCGAAGGCAGTTGCTTCAAAGTCTTGGCCCAGCTTGCCGAGCGCAGCGGCGTAATCGGCTCGCGCCAGAACCAGCGATTGCGGCGGTTGTCTGCTGGCCTTACGACGAACTTCACTCCGCCGTTGGACGGCTGTCCGACGTAGACGAGCACGCCGGCCGGGAACGTGTCCTCGTGGCCGGGTAGGGGTTGCGTGGTTCGGTACAGGCCTGGATCGGGAAGTTCGAGCATCGCCGCGCAATTTACCCGAATCGCTGCGCCCGACAAGGCCCGGTCCTAGGGCTCATGTTGGCCAAACGGGGCGTCGTGATAACTTCCGAGGCGTGAAAACGACGTCCGGAATACGTCGCGATGGAGTTTGGATGGCAGCCAAGAAAACCAAAGTTAACGTCGGTCTACCCAGCAAAGTGTCCGCGCTGAAGGTCGCGAAGGTCGCGAGGGCCACGCCCAAAGCCGAGGGCAGGGTGGTCGGCAGAATGCCGGCCAAAGGAGCTGCGGCTCAGGTGACCTCGAGCGCTGCCCTGGTAGAAGGCAGCAAAGCGCCGGCGTTCTCGCTACCCGATGACACGGGAAGCTTATTTAGTTCGGCGAGTCTCGCCGGCAAACCGTACGTGATCTACTTCTACCCGAAGGACGACACCCCGGGCTGTACCAAAGAGGCTTGTGATTTTCGCGACAACCTCAAGACTTTCAATAGCGCAAAGGTACGCGTGCTGGGCGTCAGCCCAGATGATCCGAAGCGTCACGCGAAGTTCAAAGAAAAATACGGCCTGAACTTCACGCTCTTGTCAGATGTCGACAAGACGCTGATCGGCGCATACGGCGTTTGGATCAAGAAGCTCAACTACGGGCGCGAATACATGGGCGTGCAGAGAAGCACGTTCATCGTCGACAAGTCCGGCAAGATCGCAAAATCTTGGAGCGGCGTGCGCGTCCCCGGCCACGTCGAGGCCGTGCTCGCCTCGCTCTGAATTTGTCGTCCTCCCGGTGACGCCCGCCCTCGGACGTACCGGGCTCCGCGCAGCGGCTCCGCCAATCGTTGGCGGGGCTGCCTTCAAGCCGCGGGCGGGGGATAACTCGACGCCTGCTTCAAGCCTGGCTTGACCTGGATGCCCGAATCAGGCGGCCAGGTGACGGCCGGCATCGGATAGGCCGGTTTGGCGAACAGATAGCCCTGGCCATAGTGCACACCAATGTCTTGCAGGGCGATGAACTCTTGGTCTGTTTCGATGCCCTCGGCGACGACCATGGCATCGAGATCGATGCACATGCGGACGATCCCAGCAACCAGCTTCTGCTGACGGGGGTTGCGATCGAGATTGATGATCAGTTCGCGATCCAGCTTCACGATCTTAGGCTGCAAATCCAAGATGCGCTTCAAGTTCGAGTAACCGGCGCCCAGATCATCGACCACGAGTTCGACGTGGCAGCGCGCGCGCAGTTCACGCAACACGCTCATGCACAGCTCGTGCTCCGTGAGCGGCATGGCCTCCGTCACTTCCACGTAAAGTACGTGGTCATGGCCGAAGATCGGATCGTCGGGGCGCACGATCCACTCCTCGTGCAACTCCTGCGGATGGACATTCAGAAAGAGCGGACGTCCCGAGCTGAGCGGAACGGCAATCTCTCGAATCATGCGGCCCAGGCGACCGGCGCAGCCGACCTCCAACGCGCGTTCGAACAGTACGAGGGGGTTCTTCAGAGCGGGCACGCTGCAGCGCACCAGCGCCTCATGTGCGAACAGATGACCGTTGGTCATGTCGACGATGGGTTGAAAAACCACGCTCAGATCCGCCGGTGAGACGAGGCGGGCCAGCGCGGACTGTGAAGCTCGCCGCGGCCCCGGAGCCTCCACGGCTTGTGGAGCGTCCGAGAGGCGGTTCGAGCGCGGCACTTGGCGAGACGGGGCGGACGGATTCAAGGTGAGCAGCTCCATGGTGCGCGAGACACGCAGGCGGATCTCTGACAGTAGCCTCTTAGTAACACTCACTCACCTAAGCTTCAATGGATGTGAAACTAGTCCCAGCATTTATCTTATCAACGTTCGGCGGAGGATTGCCCGCGCGCCTTACAAGTACGCCGCAATCCGCGCCGCCGTCGCGTCGCGAGTGCGTCTCAATCCTCGCGTGATTGCCTTGGAGTGGATATCGTCGGACGTCAGCACGATAGATCGCAGGTGCGTCGATGTCCCCGCCGAGCGCCGAGCGGGGGGCGCGGAGCGTGCGTGCACACGCGAAAGATTTCGGGTGAGAAGATTGTCGGAACGACCAGACATGCGCGCACCTTTGAGCGCACGTCGAGGGTACGCGCGAGCCCGCCATTGCAATCGCGGCGTTCCGCGATTTTGATTTGCGCGCTTCGTGCATCGGCGTATGCCATCGTTCAAAGATGAAAGTGCGACGTTTGACTACACCGCGAGTTTTAAGGCAGTTCGCCGTTGCCTGCACGGCGGCATTGCTCTCCTTTGCCTGCAAGAAGCCCAGCAAGATCAGCGCCGAGAAGGCCAGCGTCAATGTGGTCGCGTTGGTCAGCGCCACCCACAGCGACGTCGCCGAGGTGCGGGCCGGATTGCCGCAGGGTGCGAAATTCTTGCTGCCGATATTCGCCACCGGCAAACCCGCGAGCGACGACCCCCACGGTGCGCGCTCGGCGCTCGAGACAGCGCGCAACAAGGTTCAGGATTTGCGCGTGTCGAAAGGCACGTTCTTCGCGGTTACCGGCACGGATGGGATCGTGATTCGGAACGATCAAGATCAGGACGCGATGGCGGGGCACGCACTCTTGCCTGCGTTTCCCGAGCTCAAAGTCGCGCTCGCTGGCCAATACGTCGAAACGCGGGGCTCGCTGCCCGAGGCCGCAGGCGTTCGTGGTCGCGCGGACGGTCAGTGGATCGCAGCGCAGCCCGTGATGGCAGGTAGCGAAGTGAAGGGACTGTATGTGACTGGTTGGTCGTGGGCGGCCTACGCGCGACGGCTGGAGTTCGCGCTGTCTTCGAACCTCCGCAGTGAACTCACGGAGGGACAGAAGATGCCGCTCGTCTACGTGTATCTGGTGGTCGGCAAAGAAGTTTTCGGCGCACCGATCTCGCCCGAGGTAAACGCGCGAGCGATTGCCCAACTAGCGCCGCTCACGAATGCTTCAGCGACCACGCCGACCCCTTTCGAACTCGAAATTGCCGGGCGTGAATTCGGACTGGCCGTCGAGCTCACTCCGGACTTGGGCAAGGACGTCGCGGTCGCCGTGCTGCGCAGCGAGACTTGAACGGCTGAGAACAGCATCGCATCGTCGGCAAACGCCTGGCTTCACTCGGCGCGCGGGGGCTCCTCGCCTTGCTCGATGCTCGCGGAAGCTTCGCTCGTGCCGTCGGCGGCTTTCCTGCTTCTCTTCTTCTTGCGCGGAGCGGGGAGTTCGAAAACGATCGACTCGTCCGGCCCCATGCGGCCATAGCGGTGTAGGCCAGTGATCAACAGCAGTACGCCTGCGACGGCCAGCCACTTGCCGAAGTCGGCGTAATCGGTAAGCGACGAGCCGATGCCGACGGCCGCGCAGATCGCGGCCGCCTTGATCAGCGCTGGCGTGCTCGGACCGGTAAAGCGTGAACGCGCGCTGACGGTCAGGGCCATTTTTCTTTGTGGGCACGGACCAAGAAGTCGTGCACATCGCGTTTGAGTTTGAGTTCCGCGGTGAAGCTACTGGCTTCATGCGCGTCGCCCACGTGGTCGTCGAAAGCGTAGTCGGAGTCTTGCAAGACGAGCACGCGTGCGTCGCCATCCGCACCCAAGCCGGACACGAGCTGCAGTGCGTCGCCCATCGCCGGGTCGCGCGGTGGGAGCGTGGCCCCCAGAGCGATGCGCTCGCTCGCGGTTACGTAAGCAACACCGTACTTTCGGTCCTGGCCGGTTACGTCCACGTGCAAACTCTGGGCGTCGGAGAGCGCGAGGTCGCCTCCGGGCACCGCGCGGTCGTGCTCGTCCCGGAATGCCTCGATGATCAACTCGATGGCCCGCCGTTCGTCGAGCGGTCGTGTGGGGTTCACCGTTCTGGGCGGCGGGCCGCTGCAGGCCAGCGAAACGAGCGCGGCACAGAGCGCCAGCGCCGGGCGAGACCCGACCATTGCCAACATCCGCCGCAAACAGTAGCCAAGTGCCTCGGCTTTCGCTAGCTGTCTCACGCCATGCGGTCCGCCTTTCCTGTCGCGCGCGCCTTCGCCAGAGCGGGCCTGCTCGCGGGCCTGACCCTGGGCTGCGCAGAGGCGCGATTGCCGGACCCAAAGCTCACTGCGCTGCGCTACGCGGAGGCCGCCCGGAGCGGCGATTCCGAGCGAATTTATGCGCTGCTGAGCGGCGAAGCGCAACGCGACTACGGGCGCGTGGGGACCCGCAGGTTGGTGGAGCAAGCGAAAGGCGAACTCAGCCGACAAGGGGCAGCATTGCTCTCACCTTCGAGCCGCGTCCAGGCCTCCGCCGAGATCCGCTTCCAAGACGGGGAAAGTGCGCTGTTCGAGCTCGAGGACGGCACCTTTCACCTGAGCTCCCTGGGCGCCGTGCCAAGCCGGCCACGAAGCCCTGCCGAGGCGCTCGGGGACTTTCGCCGCGCGCTGGCTCGACGTAGCTACCCCGCGCTGCTCGCGGTGCTTTCTGCTGAAACACGCGACGCGCTCGAGGGCGGACTGAAATCGCTGGTGGAAGGGCTCGAAAATCCGGACACTCTGGACGTGAAAGTTTCCGGCGACAACGCCGTGGTGGATGTGCCCGGCGGCCATCAAGTGAAGCTACGGCGCGAAGCGGGCGTGTGGCATGTACAGGACTTCGATTGATGGCCTTCACGCGCCGCGTCGCGCTCACTCTTCCGTTGTCGATCTTGCCCGCGCGCGCTTTGGCATTCGGTGACGGGGGCGCATTTCATCCGCGGTTGTTGCGCGCCGGAAATCACCCGGCGCTCGGTGTGCGCGGGTCCGGCGCCGGGCGCTGGTCTTGGGAGCTCGTTCGGCGTACGAGCGCGCCGGCGCGCCTCGTCCCATCCGAGGTCGCGGCCGATCAGTCGGCCCTCCAGGCCGAACCATTTGCGATTTGGGCGGGTGACCTCGATCCGGGGCCGCTCTCGGCAGCCGAAGTCCGGGGGCTCACACGGTTCATGCGTCTCGGCGGCGTGCTCGTGGTCGATGACTCGAACCCCGCATCGGGGGCGTTCGGGCGTGGCGCACGTCGGGAGTTAGCGCGGGTGTTGCCAGAATCGGCGCCCGTGCGCTTGGATCCGGGTCACGTCATTTTCAAGACCTTCTATATCGTAGATCGCCCCGTGGGCCGTGTGTTGGGTCCGCCGGACGTATCGGCCATCGTGCGGGGCAAGAATGCCCAAGTGATCTTTTTGCAGCACGACCTATTGGGAGCGCTTGCCCGCAGTGGCGAGGGCTTCGCGCTAGAGACCGAGCCGGGCGGCCTCCAGCAGCGCGAGCACGCGGTGCGCTTGGCTGTGAACATTGCGATGTACGTGTTGTGCTCCGACTACAAGGACGATCAGGTCCACGCACCTTTCCTGATGCGGCGTCGAGCCCGACAGAAACCATGACTTTGGCCGCGTTGGCGCTCGCCGAGGGCGTACCCCAGTTCACGCTGTTTGCGGTCTTGGGGCTCGCGCTGGCATCCCTTGCATTTTTGGGATTCGAATTGCGCAAGCGCGAAGGCGCGGCAGTATGGGTTTTGCTCTCGGGCGTACTCGCGCTGTTGCTGGTGGCAGCCGCCGTGCTGCGACCGGCCCGCGTGAACACGCGAGGCGTCAGCGTTGGCGCGAAAGTGGTCGTGTTGGTCGACGAATCGCGCCGTCTGCTTCTGCCGAGTGACGGGACGACACGGCGTGAGCTGGCACTTCGCGCCGCGCAGGCGGTGAGCAAGCACTTTGCCGGCGCGCGGGTTACCATACGTGGCTTCGGGAACGGCGAACTGCGACCTTTGGTGGTGGCTGACGCGCTCGCGCACACGAACCCGAGCGAGCTCAGCGACGAAACCGATTTGAGCGGCGCGTTGAACGCGCTTGCCCAAGAACCCGGCGAAAGGCCCAAAGCCATCGTGGTCGTGAGCGATGGTCGCTTGGCGCGCCCGAGCGTGTCGGTCGACGCCGCCGCCCTGCGTGACCTGTCAGCGTCGCTGGGCGCGCCGATCCACGCCGTCGCCGTCACCGACCGGGCTCCGCGCGACGCCAGCATTCGTTCGATTCGTACTTCAGGCGCCACTGTTGCGCACCAACCACTGGCGCTGACAATCGAGATCGGCTGCGCGGGCGGTCTTGCCTGCGGAGAGATTCCGGTCACGGCGCGCGAGCTGCGTCACGGGGTCGAGCCGTTCGTGCTGGCCACGGGCGTCGCAAAAATGAATGGCGAAACCGCGACGGTAGAGCTCAGTATCACTTTGGAGCGGGCAGGAGCGCGCTTGGTCGAGGTGAGTATCGAGCCCCCGGAGGGCGACACGATCCCCGAAAACAACCAGCGCATCCTGACCTTCAGCGTCACTCGCGATCGCCTGCGCTTGCTGCACGTCGCGGGGCGTCCGACGTACGACGTTCGAGCGCTCAGGATGTGGCTGAAGAGCGACGAGTCGATCGACCTGATCGCTTTCTTCATTTTGCGCACGGACGAGGACAACACCGAGACCAGCGATGACGCGGAGTTGGCGCTGATCCCGTTCCCGGTCGACGAGTTGTTCACGGAGCACTTGCCCAGCTTCGACGCCGTGATTTTGCAGGACATCGACGCCGTCACCTATAAGCTCGCGCGGCACCTGCCGGCGCTCGCCAACTACGTCCGCTCGGGTGGTGGTTTGATCATGGTCGGTGGGCCGTCGGCGTTTGGCGGCGGGGGATACGCGCGCTCGCCGCTCGAGAGCGTGCTGCCGGTCGAGTTGCGCGCGGGCGAGCAGCCCTTCGACACTGCGGATTTCGTGCCGCGTTACACCGAAGCAGGGCGTTCTGCGCCGGTGCTGCGCGGCCTGACCGAGCTGTTCGCGGACGAGCTGCCGACCTTCACCGGTTCGAACACGCTGGGCGCGGCTCGCCCCAACGCGATCACGCTCTGGGAACATCCGGATCGCCGCGCGGGGCAGGTCGCCATGCCCGTACTTGCTCTAGGCGAAGCCGGCGATGGTCGCTCGATCGCGCTGGGAGTGGACGGTACCCACGCTTTGGCGTTCAGCGAGTTCGCGGACCGTGCGGCAGGCCGCGCATACGGCGCGTTGTGGGACGGCCTCGTCGGTTGGTTGATGCGCGACCCGCGCTATGAGGCGCTGCGCCTGGAGTTGTCGGGGCCTTGCATCGCCGGATTGCCGGTGGGTCTGCGGCTCGTGCGCTTACCGGGCTCTACCGGCGACGTGTCTCTCGAGCTCACTCGACTCGGGCCTCGAGTCGCGCCCGTCGTGACGAAGAACGTGAAGAACCCCGCTGCGGGGCCGTTGGAGCTCGAACTCGGCGTGCTGGACGCGGGCGGATATTCGGCCAGCGCGCGGGTCGGCGCCGCGCCGCCCACTCGCTTCGATTTCGCCTGTGAACGGGGCGGCCCCGCTTGGAGCGATTCGCGTCCAGATCCCGAGCGCTTGACTCGCATCGCCCAGGCCAGCGGCGGGCGAGCGGTATCGATATCGAATGTGACCGACCTGCCGGTGCCCGATCCGATCGAGGTTGCGGCGGAACGGAGTAGCGTGCCTTTGCTTCCGGCGTGGGCTTGGACTTTGGCCGCGTCACTCGCGCTTGGCGGGCACTGGTATGCGCGACGCCGTCAGGGGCTGCTCTGACAGCTCGGGCAGTAATAAGTGGAGCGATGCAGCGCCCCCTGTCGCCGCATGCCGACGCTGATTCCGCACACGCGACAGGGCTGCCCGGAACGTCGATAGACCCAATATTGCCCGCTGCTGCCCGTGGTGGTGCGCTGCGGCGAACCTGGTCGTGCGTTTCTTCGTAGCAGGTCGCGCGCGCACTCGACGATGCGCACGATGCCCTCGCGATCGAGCTCGGAGACGGCCCGAAAAGGGTTTGCACGGCAGACGAACAGCGTCTCGGATTTGTAGATGTTGCCGATGCCGGACAGAGCGGTCTGGGTCATCACCGCCTCGCCGAGCGACAGCTCGCCGAGCGCTTGCAGCCCTGCCACCGCTCGGTTCAAGTCGAACTCGTCGGGGATCAAATCTGGGCCGAGGCCGTTCAAATAGGGATCGCTGGCCGCGGCGGTCGGCGCGAGCAAGCGCACGGTGGGGGCAGCAAAACAGACGGCCAGGGCGTCCGCCACCTCCAAGATGACTCGCGCCTGATGTTCGGGGCGTTGAAAGCGCTCACCAGGGCGGTACACGTGCCAAGAGCCGCGCATCTTGAGGTGCGTGTGCAGCACGCGGCCGTCATCGAACCTAACCAACAGGTTTTTCCCCTGCGCGACGACGGCCGACACGAAGTGGCCGGCGAGTTCTGCGTGGGCAATCTCCGGCACCGACGAGCGCACGCGGACTAGGCGCTGCCCGGCGAGGACACGTCCGAGCGTGTGCGCCGTGCGATGAAGGGTATCACCCTCCGGCATCGGCCTTCTCGAATTCCTCGTCCAGCTCTGGCTCTGGCTCGACTTCTGCACCGGCGCCTCGACTGCGCAGACTCAAGAGCAGGCCACCGCCAGCTGCGACAAACCCGGCCTCACGGAATGCGTTCGCGAAGGAGTGCTCTGCGGCCGGCGCGCCGTCGATGGTCGCGACCTGAAAAGCGCGTCGAAGCGGCTGCGCGCGCGCCCAGGCGGCGAGCGCCGTGGCCAACGCGCGCTCGCACTCGGCGTTGGGTTCGGAGCCGAAGCTCGTCAGGGCCCCCGCGCTCTGCAGGTAGCCGGCCAGGGCTCCCCGATGCAGCACCACGTAGGCGCCCGCGGTGCGTGCCAAACGCGTGGTCGCTGCGCTGCCTTCGCGCGCGGGCCAGGGCAGGAGCGCGCCGTACGGGTTAGCCGGATCGACGGAGGACAAGACCTGCGCGCGGGGCGCGTCATCCTTCAGGCTGCGCTGGGCGCGTAGTTCTTCGTCCGCGCCCGGCAGAGCGAACTGCACGCCGCCGTGTCCGGCAACGAAGTAGCCTCGACGCACGCGTCCGGCGGACTCCATCACCTTGAGAACTTCGTAGACGCTCGAAAATCCACCCTCGAGCGACTCCGCGTGCGCAACCTCCCGAGTAACTACCCCGTAGCGCTCGAGTAGGGCGCGGGCCAGCGCGGCCCTGCGATCAGTGTCACTCGCGGGTTCTGCCCAACGCGCGCTGCGTAGCGACCAGCGTCCTTCACTACCGGCAAGCCGACCCTGCGTGGACCGCCGACTGGCATGGAGCCGCGCGCTCCGTCCGCCCTGCCTGTTCGACGAGGGACGCAACAGGCTGCGCAGGGCTTCCAGTGAGTCGTTGGTGATCTCACCCGACCACACCATGTCCCAGAGTGTGCTCAGTAGGTCATTGGGGAAGCCGCCCGTCTCTCGCAGGAGCTCGGCGAAGAACACTGCGCCGCGACGAGCCAAGGTGGCCCGAATTGCCGCCGCCTGTTCGGTTTGAATGGGCGTGACGGTGCGCGCCAACAGGGCCTCGTGCTCGGCCAGGTACAGCGCGATTCGACCGTCGTTGCTGCCGATCGGTTCGACCCCTGCCCACACCACCTCACCGCTGCTGCACAAAGCGTCGAGATCGCGCGGGGTCATGCCGCGCACGCGCGCGGGCAAGATGTCCTTGAGCAGCGCGGAGGCGGGCAGGGGACAGCCCTCGAGCTGACCAATGGCATCGAGCAACGCGGCGTCGCCGCGGCGCGGATGGGTGGTCCCCTGATACTCCACCAGGAAACGGCACAGCACGACTGGGTCGACCGGCTCGACCTCGCGCCGGAGCTGCGCGAGAGAACGTTGGCGCAAAGTGCGGAGCACTTCGGCGTCGCACAGTTCCTCGCCGTGACCGCCAGCGAGGAACGCGCCCGAGACCAAGCGCCCGCTCTGGCGTAAACGTGCGACGACGAGAGCGACGCTTTGCGCGGATAGTCCGTAGCGCGTGCTCAAAATCAGCTCCGGAAAGGGACCGTGATTGCGTGCATAGCGGCTGACGATTTGGCTGACTGCGTCAGGCACTGGTTCCAAGAATGCACTCGGAGTGCCGGGTGCGGGCACGATGCCGAGGGCGTCGCGATAGCGCCCGGCGTCCTCCGCCGCCAAATACCTGGTTTCGCGCTGGATCCGCACTTGAAATACGCGGTGCTCGCGCTCTAGTTGGACGAGCCAAGCGGGGACGTCGCTGGCGTTCGCGGTGCGCTCGCAAATCTCGGCGAGCGTCAGATCCCCGAGCGCTCGCAGCACGTCACACAATGCGTCCGCGTCCTTGGCCGGGTAGCTGAGCTTTTGCAGGAAGCGTTCGTGCTCGGCGATGATCTCCGGATCGAGCAAGCTCCTCAGCTCGGTATCGCCGAGCAACTCGCGCAGGCGCTCGTGGTCGATTGTCAGCGCCTGCGCGCGCCGTTCGGCCAACGGAGCGTCACCCTCGTACACGAAGTTGGCGACGAACGAGAACAGGAGCGACGCCGAAAATGGTGAAGGCGCCGACGTGTCCACGGTGCGTACGCGCACGCGCCGCTTCTCGATGTCGCCGAGGACCGAAACCAGTCCCGGTAAGTCGAAGACGTCTCGCAAACACTCACGGTACGTCTCGAGCACGATTGGAAACGACGGGTGCCGCGCGGCCACGGCCAGCAAGTCCGCGGCGCGTTTGCGCTGCGCCCAGAGGGGCTGGCGGCGGGTCGGGTGCCGACGCGGCAAGAGCAAGGCGCGCCCCGCGGCCTCGCGAAAACGCGCTGCGAAAAGCGAGCTGCCATCGATCGCTCGGCTGACGCGATCTTCGACGTCGAGCGAACTAGGCAAGAACCACTCGCTCGGTGGAGGTTCGTCCGAAGCTGGAATTCGGAAGATCATCCCGTCATCCGACCAAACGCTGTCGATGTCCCCGACCCGCCGCGCGCGCAGCGTTTCCGTCACCGCGGTCGCCCACGGTGCGTGTACGCGCGAGCCGAACGGTGTGAGAACGCATACGCGATGGTCGCCCACTTCGTCCAAGAAGCGCTCGATCACGATCACGCGATCACTCGGCACTTCACCGACCGCACTGAGCTGCTCGTGTACGTATCCCGTCAAGCTGTGGGCCGACGGCGCGTCGAGGAAATACTGTTCTACGAGCAGGGCTTCGGCCGCGGGCGCTTCCGCTTGCGCGAGCGTCCGAGTCAGTGCCCCGATCGCCTTGCCGAATTCGAGCGGGCGGCCCGGGCGGTCCCCGTGCCAAAACGGCATCTTGCCCGGCTCACCTGCCGCTGGCGAGACCAGCACGCGGTCGTGCGTGATCTGCTCGGTGCGCCACGAGCTCGCGCCCAGCAAGAACACTTCCCCTTCGCGTAGTTCGAAGACCATCTCTTCGTCCAGCTCGCCGACGCGGCGCCCACCCTTTGGGCCTTCTTCGCCGGCCAGGAAGACGCCGTAGAGTCCACGATCGGGGATCGTACCCGCGTTGCTGACGGCGAGCCGCAAGGCGAACGAACGAGCACGCACGGTGCCGCTCACACGGTCCCAAACCAAACGTGGCCGCAGATCCGCGAATTCGTCGCTCGGGTAGCGGCCCGAAAGCATGTCCAGCACGCCGTCGAACGCCGAACGCGGCAGCTCGGAGAACGGCGCAGCTTGGCGTACCGTGCGATACAAAGTGTCGACGTCGTACGGCTCGACAGCGCACATCGCGACCAGTTGCTGTGCCAATACATCCAGTGGATTGCGCGGGTAGAAGGTCGCTTCCACCCGGCCGTCCAACATGCTGCGAGTTGCGGCCGCCGTCGCCAGCAGGTCGGCCTTGTGCTTGGGCATCAACACGCCTTGCGGCGTCCCACCGACGTGGTGGTGGGCGCGACCGATGCGCTGCAGGCCCGAGGCGATCGACGGCGGCGCCTCGATTTGCACGACTAGATCGACGGCGCCGATGTCCAGACCGAGCTCGAGGGACGAGGTTGCCACGATCGCAGGTAGCAAGCCGGACTTCAGCCGCTCTTCGATTACCTGGCGCTTCTCGCGTGCTACCGAGCCGTGGTGCGCGAGTGCGAGTTCAACGCCGGCCAGCTCGTTCAACGCCGAGGCCAGGCGTTCCGCAAGTCGCCGGCTGTTGACGAAGATCATCGTCGTGCGATGTTCGCGTATCAACGCGACCAGTCGCTCGTGCACGGCCGGCCAGACCGAACGCGCGCCGGCTGGACCGCGCGTCGCCGGTCCGCTCGCGATGTCACGCAGCCGGTCTGATTCGTCGGTTTCGGCCTCGGCCTTGATTTCCGGAAGCTCGACACTCAAACGAAGCGACTTCTTCTGGGCGGCATCGATGATCGTGACCGGGCGTTGCTGGAGCTCGGTGTCGAAGCCGACGAGGAGGCGCGCTACTTCTTCCAACGGCCGCTGCGTCGCCGATAGGCCGATACGCTGCAGCG
>Ga0302322_100003766_pt1 | contig 13107 bp, 15 predicted proteins | sample Fen_T0_2_FD_203757 | JGI IMG/M metagenome (GOLD analysis project Ga0302322, IMG submission 203757) | Peat permafrost microbial communities from Stordalen Mire near Abisko, Sweden - Fen_T0_2 | ecosystem: Environmental > Terrestrial > Soil > Wetlands > Permafrost | place: Sweden: Abisko...
CTGGCGCAGCACGAAGTCGTCGGCGATGAACAACCACCATGCCGACCAGCCGATGCCCGGCTCGACGAACACGATGCGCAGGTCGGGGAAGCGTGCGAGCAGGCCGGTCATCACGAGATGGCCGTACGCCTCGCCGGTCGACATCGCGACCTGCGGCACGAAGATGCCCTTCTGCGGTGTGGGGTCGCGCAGCGCGATGGCCTCGAGTGCGGTGTTCATGCCGATGTGGAAGGTGACGGGGAGATCGACGTCGGTGATCGCGCTCCACAGCGGGTCGTAGCGGCTGTCCCAGTAGTCGGGGAGGCCGAGCTCCGCGGGGAACACGGGGAGTTGCAGCGACTTGAAGCCCTGGCTCGCGGCCCACTGCACCTCGGCCACCGCGGCCTCGATGTCGTGGATGGGGATCTGCGGGTTGACGATCAGGCGGTCGGGCGCGGGCGACGCGAACTCCTGCAGCGCGAGGTTGAACGCGCGCGTGGACTCGCGCCATCCGTCCCGGATCAGGTAGAGGTAGCGGAACGCGCTGACCTCGCAGAAGGTGACCGACGCGTCGACGCCATCGGTGTCCATGTCGTCGAGGCGCGCGACAGGGTCGGTGTGGCCGGGGCGGCCGAAGGCCGCGTGGTTGCGGTTGGCCCCCATCCCGACCGGTCCGCCGTCGTCGAGCTCGGGGTGCTGCTCGCGCCAGCGGTTGTTCGACGCCACCGAGGCGGTGGCGCCCATACCCGCGCGGAACTCGGCGAGGCCGGCGTCGTACGCGCCGTGGAGCTTCGGATCGAGGAACCGCTTGATCGCGTCGTGGCTGAGGTCGGCGTGATCGTCGGCCGAGATCAGGCGCTCGGGTGCTGCGGACATGGTGGTGACCCCCGGAGGAAGAATGCCGGTGAACCGGTGACGTGCTGCGTGAAGTGATAGCGATCACTATGTTGCCAGACCGTCGCCGCCGGTGCAAGGTGTCCCGATGGATCTCGGACTCGACGGCAGGACCGCGCTCGTCACCGGCTCGTACCGCGGCACCGGGGCCGGCATCGCCCGCGTGCTCGCCGCGGAGGGCGCCACCGTGCTGGTGCATGGCCTCGAAGCCGGCCAGGCCGACGCCACGCTGGGGGAGATCGCCGCCGCGGGCGGCCGCGCCCTGCCCGTGGCCGGCGACCTCTACACCGAGGCGGGCACCGCGCAGCTCGTCGCCGAGGTCGGAGCTCTGCAGGTCGACGGGGCCGCACCGCGCGTCGACATCGTCGTGAACAACTGGGGCCGGCCCGAGGGCAGCGACTGGGAGTCGTCCGACACGGCGAGCTGGCACGGCAGCTACGACGTGAACGTGGTGAGCGCGGTGCGGGTCACGCAGGCGTTCCTCCCCGCGATGCGCGACGCAGGGTGGGGACGTGTGGTGTTCGTGTCGACCGTCGGTGCCACCCGCCCCGGCGATCGCATCCCCGAGTACTACGCGGCCAAGGGCGCGCTGCCCGCGGTCGCAGTGGGCCTGGCCAAGCACCTCGCGGGATCGGGCGTCACGGTGAACTGCGTGAGCCCGGGGATGATCGCCACCGACGAGATCGTCGACATATACACCGCGCGCGCCGAGAAGCGCGGTCTGCCCACGGATCCCGACAGCCTGGCGCAGCTCATGCTCGACGAGGGCATGACGAACTGGAGCGGGCGCGTGTGCACGCCCGACGACGTCGGTCGCTTCGTCGCGTTCGTGGCGAGCGAGGCGGCGTGGCATCTCGACGGCGCGCATCTCCGCTTCGACGGCGGCGCCAGCGACGCGGTGACGTGATGGACCTCGGACTGACCGGCCGGCGTGCCATCGTCACCGGGGGCTCGCGCGGCATCGGCGCCGCCACCGCCGCCGCGCTCCGTGCCGAAGGCGCCGGCGTCGCGGTGATCGGCCGCGACCGTGACGCCCTTGACACAGTCGCCGCCACGCACAGGGTGCATGCCGTCGTCGCCGACCTGTCCACCGCCGACGGTGTCGATCGCGGCATCGAGCAATGCGTCGCCGCGCTCGGTGGTGTCGACATCCTCGTGAACAACGCGGGCGCGTCGGCCGGCGGCACCTTCGACGACGTCACCGACGACCAGTGGTACGAATCGTTCGACCTGAAGTTGATGGGCTACGTGCGTTGCATGCGCGCGGTGCTCCCCGCAATGCGCGAGCAGGGGTACGGGCGCATCGTCAACGTGGGCGGTACCGGGGTGCTGCGCGCCTCGCCGGGTTACGCGCTGGCGGCGCTGGGCGCCGCGCTGGTGCACCTCACCCGCTCCACGGCGGAGCTGGTGGGGCCCGACGGCGTGACCGTCACGATGGTGCACCCGGGGCCCACGATGACCGAGCGGCTGCGCGGCATGCTCACCCGCGCCGCGGAGCGCGCCGGCACCGACATCGACGCCTTCGCGCGTGACGTGGTCGGCAAGGCGTTGCCGCTCGGGCGGGTGGGAAGTCCCGAGGAGGTCGCGGCGATGATCACGATCCTCTGTTCGGAGCAGGCCGCGTGGATCACCGGCGGCGGCCTCACCATCGATGGCGGCGCCGCGCAGGGAATCGTGGGTGGATGAGCGGCAGCGAATCGGTGGGAGCGGGCAGATGACGCGGTTATCCGTGTACTGCGCGTCGAGCACTGACGGCTTCATCGCCACGCTCGACGACCGGCTCGACTGGCTCGATGCCTCGGTCGGTGAGGGCGAGGACTACGGGTGGGACGAGTTCATCGCCACGGTCGACGCGCTGGCCATGGGCCGCGGTACCTACGACTTCGTCGTGGGGCAACTGGGCGAGGACGCGCCGTTGCCGTGGGGTGACCGCGCGATCTACGTGTTCACACACCGTCCGCCCGCCCCGCGGGACAACGTCACCTTCTGGGCGCGCTCGCCGCGCGAAGCGCTCGCGCACTGGGAAGCGGAGGGGCGCGCGCACGTCTACGTGGACGGCGGCACGTTGATCAGTCAGTTCCTCGCCGAGGGCCTGATCGACGACTTCACCCTCACCAAGGTTCCGGTGCTACTCGGCGAGGGGCGCCCGCTGTTCCACCCGGTGAGTCGGTTCGCGCAGCTCCGTCTCGACGACGTGCGCGCGTTCCCGAGCGGGATGCTGAACCTGTACTACTCGCGCGTCGACGAGTAGCCGCCGCGTCGTCGGGTCAGTGGGCGGCGGTGGCGCCCGCGTCGACCACCATCTCGCGGCCGGTGACGGTGTGCGACAGGTCCGAGAGGAGCCACACGATCGCGTTGGCGACGTCGGCGGCCTCGACGACTTTGCGCAGCGGGTTGCGACGCGCGGCGGCGTCGTAGGCCTTCTGCTCGAACGTGCCCGGGAACATGGTGGTGCCCATCATCCCGCCGGGGTGCACCGAGTTCACCCGGATGCCCGAGGGGCCGAGCTCGTTGGCGCCGTACTTGGTGAGACCGCGCACGGCCCACTTGCTCGTGCCGTAGCTCGAGATGCCCTGGTGCGCGGTGATGCCGGCCGTCGACGAGATGTTCACGATCGAGCCGCCGGAGCCCCCGGCGATCATCGCCCGCGCCGCGGTCTGCATGCCGAGCACGGTGCCCATCACGTTGATGTCGAGCAGCGTGCGGAACTCCTCGGCGGGCTCGTCGAGGAACGGCCGCGCGGGCCAGATGATTGCCGCGTTGTTCACCAGGCCGTCGATGCGTCCGTACGCGGCGACCACGTCGTCGACGACGCGCTGCCAGTCGTCGGCCTGCGTGACGTCGTGCGGTACGACGTCGGTGCCGGTCTCCCCGGTGACGTCGGTGCGGACCACCGTTGCGCCCTCGTCGGCGCAGGTCTTCGCGGTGAGCTCACCGAGCGAGCGCCCCGCGCCGGTGACGATGACGATCTTCCCGTCGAGCAATGCGTGTGCCGGTGCTTGGGTCATGGCGCAGGAGGGTACGCCCTCGGGATGGCCGAATACCAGATCCCGGAACCGGAGCCGAAGGAGTTCGACGAGCGCGTCGCGATCGAGCTGCGGCATCTCGCCGAGAACGCCGTGCTGCGCGGCGAGCCCCAGGGCGACGAGAAGTGCGAGAATTGCCGCTACTACCTCGAGGACACCGCCGCGATCTCGTACTGCTGGCACCCGAAGCTGCGCATCCTCGTGGGCTCCGAGTGGTGGTGCCAGTGGTGGGATGCCGTTCCCGGCGAGTGAGCACAGCTGTGACGTGTGAGCGCAGTGTGGCCGATGGCGTGGTGGGGCATAACCGGGGTATCGATCCTTGGAGGAACGGCTCATGACGCAGGTGCACGTCTCGGACGCGAAGGACATGGCGGAGAGCGTCGCGGCGCAGGCCGCGGAATATGCGGGTGCGCTGACCGACGGAGCGCGCGCACGCGCTGGCGGCGTCGCGAACCGCGTGCGTCGCGGCCTCGAACCGCACGACCAGCCGGCGAAGAAGTCCCACGCCGCGCGCTGTCTCACCTGGGGTCTCGTGCTCGCGGCCGCAGTGGGCCTCGCCTTCATCGCCGTTCGCCGGTCCCGGCGCGAGCCGAACGCGCAGTCGCCGCCGGTGACCAACCTGGGGCCAGAGGCCGGCACGCGCTCGGACATCCCCGGGCCGGCGTACGACCCGCCCGCGAACGACCCGCCCGCGAACGACCCGCCGGCGTACGACCCGCCCGCGAACGACCCGCCCGCGAACGACCCGCCCGCGAACGACCCGGTGGCCTCGACGTCCTAGGGCATCTCCACGACGACCTTGCCGAGCGCGCGTCGCTCCTGCAGCACGCGCAGCGCGTCGGCGGTCTGCGCGAGGGGAAAGCGGGCGTTGACGGCGGGGCGCACCTTGCCCTCGCGGTACCAGTCGAACAGGGCGGCGATCTCGCGGCGCGCCGTGTCCGGGTCGAGGATCGCCGACATGCCGTAGGCCACGCCCACGATCGAGATGCACTTGAGGATCGTCTGGTTGGCCTTGAACACGGGGATCTCGCCGCCGGCGAACCCCACCACGAGGAAGCGGCCGTTCCAGCCGACACAACGCAACAGGTCACGTGCATCGGTGCCGCCGACGTTGTCGCAGAACACGTCGACGCCGCGACCATCGGTGAGCTCCTTCACCGCGGGTGCGAGCGCGTCGACCGTGGTGTGGTCGATCACCGCGTCGGCACCGAGGTCGCGTGCGAGCGCGGCCTTCTCGGCGCCGCCGACCACCGCGATCACGTGGGCACCGCTCGCCTTGGCGACCTCGACGGCTGCAGAGCCGACCCCGCCCGCGGCGCCGGTCACGAGCACCGTCTCGCCGGCGCGCACCGCACCCCGGGTGACGAGCGCGTTGTAGGCGGTGCCGTAGGTGAGCGCGAACGCCGCGCCCTCGGCGAAGGGCATCTCGTCGGGCATGCGGTGCAGCAGTCCGGGGGAGATGCGCGTGACGAGCTCGGTGGCGAACGTCGCGCCCCCGATCAGCAGCACCCGGTCGCCGGGCGCGAACCCCTCCACGCCGTCGCCCACGGCGGTGACGATCCCGGCGCCCTCGGAACCGGGCACGAACGGCGGCTCCTGGCGCTGCTGGTAGAGGCCGCGGATCATGAGCACGTCGGGGAAGTTCACCGACGCCGCGCGGACCGCGACCTTCAGCTCGCCGGGCCCGGGCTCGCGCACGGGCCATTCCCGGATCTCGATCGAGTCCTCCCCGGTGAGCGCGGTGCAGACGGCGGCCAGGGCCATGGCGGCATCCTCCTCGGTCGGAACGGCGTTCGGGGCCTGCGGGGTAGCGTGAGCGGCCAAACGTACAGCGACGACCAGGAGCACCTCCGGTGGGGACCAACCAGCGCAGCCAGATCACGATGAGCGACGCCGAGATTGCGGCGATGCTCGAGCAGACGCGCACGATGACGATGGCGACGATCGGCCCCGACGGCATGCCCCACCTGGTGGCGATGTGGTTCGGCCTGATCGACGGCAAGGTGTACTTCGAGACGAAGGCGAAGTCCCAGAAGGCCGCGAACCTGCGGCGCGACCCGCGCATCGTCGGCATGGTCGAGGCGGGCCTCAGCTACGACCAGTTGCGCGGTGTGTCGCTCGAGGGCACCGCGCACATCATCGAGGACACCACCGACGACGAGTACTGGGCCGCGGGGGTGAGCGTGTTCGAGCGCTACCAGGGCCCGTACACCGAGGAGATGCGCCCGTTCGTCGAGATCATGATGAACAAGCGGGTCATCGTGCGGATCGACCCCGAGCGGGTGCGCTCGTGGGACCACCGCAAGCTCGGCCAGGCCGAGATGCCCGTGGGTGGCTCGACCGCCGAATTTCTGTAGTCACGTTGTGGGCCTCGCCGGCCCTCGGTAGTGTTCGAGAACGCAGTTACCGCGCCCGGAGGCTCCCCATGACCGATCTCGTTGCCGCCCGCAGCCCCTTCGTCGACGGCCGCTTCGTCCCCGGCGACGCCGGCACCTTCGGCGTGATCTCGCCCTCCACCGAGGAGGTCGCGTTCGAGGTCGAAGCATCGTCAGTGGCGCAGATCGACTCGGCGATCGAGGCCGCCCGCCGCGCGTTCGACGAGGGCCCCTGGTCCACGATGAGCGTGCAGGAGCGCGCGATCGTGATGACGAAATTCTCCGACGCCCTCCACGCGCGCGCCGGTGTGCTCGCCGAGAGCGTCATCACCGAGGCAGGCTGTCCTCGGGGGATGACCGACATGATGCAGGTCGGCTTCGGCCTGGCCGCCACGCGCCAGATGGTCGAGACCGCACTCCAGGCCCCCGAGTGGGAGCACAACGAGGTGCCGCTCGACCAGCTCGTCAGTGGCAACGCGGTCAAGCTCACGACGCGTCGTTGGGAGCCGGTGGGCGTGGTCGCCGCGATCACGCCGTCGAACTTCCCGTTCACCACCAACGTCTGGAAGATCATGCCTGCGCTCATGGCCGGGTGCACCGCCGTGCTGCGGCCGAGCCCGCAGACGCCGCTCGAGGCGACGATCCTCGGTGAGGCCGCGGAGGAGGCGGGCATCCCCGCCGGGGTGCTGAACGTGGTGCTCGAGGCGGGTCCCGAGGGCGCGGCGCGCCTCTCCACCCACCCTGGCGTCGACCTCGTGAGCTTCACCGGGTCGAGCGGCGTGGGTGCGGCGATCGCGGGCCAGGCCGCGCCGTCGATGAAGCGGTTGATCCTCGAGCTCGGTGGCAAGAGCGTGCAGCTCTACCTCGACGACGCGCTGGAGACGGGCCCGGCCAAGGCGATCGCCGGTGCGATGGCGGTGTTCTTCGCCCACGCGGGCCAGGGGTGTTCGTTGCAGACCCGCATGCTCGTGCCGCACGCCAAGAAGGCCGAGGTGCTCGATGCGCTCGCCGCGGCGGCGCCGACGATGAACGTCGGCGACCCGTTCGACCCCGCCACCACGCTCGGGCCGGTCGTGTCCGCAGGGTCGCGTGACCGCATCGAGGGACTCGTCGCCCGCGGCGTGGACGCGGGTGGGCGCGTCGTCACCGGAGGCAAGCGTCCCGACCACATGGAGCGCGGCTACTACTTCGAGGCCACGGTCGTCGACATCGACGACAACGCCAACCCGCTCGCGCAGACCGAGGTGTTCGGGCCGGTAGTCACGGTCCAGGGCTACGGCGATGTCGACGAGGCCGTCGCGATCACCAATGACTCGGCCTACGACCTCTCGGCCGGTGTGTACACCAGCGATCTCGTGGCTGGCAGCGCGTTGGCGTCGCGCATCCGGACCGGCACGGTGCAAGTGAACACCGGCATGGCCAACAGCTACACGCCGATGGGCGGCTACAAGAACAGTGGTGTCGGGCGTGAGCGCGGGCTGCTCGGCCTGCGGGCGTTCCAGCAGGCGAAGCACGTCGTCATCGGGAACGGCTGAGCCCGGTGACGTCGGGTGCGGACCGGCCGACGCTGCCGCCGCTCTCGTCGGAGGACGCGCTCGCCGCCGCGCGTGGAGCGGGCATCCCCGAGATGCTCGCGGCGCCGAACGTGTTCCGAGTGCTGCTGCGTCACCCACCGGTCGCCGACATCGTGGCGAAGCTGGTGCAGGCGGTGGTGCTCGACAGCGTGCTCGACGCCAGGCTGCGCGAGCTTGCGATCATGCGCACTGCGTGGCTGCGCCGTTCGGTGTACGAGTGGACGTCGCATTACGCGATCTGCGTCCGGCTGGGCATGAGCGACGACGAGATCGTCGCCGTGCGCGACCTTCCCGCCGGTCCCGGCGCGCCGAGCCTGCCGGACGACGTACGCGTCGTGCTGCAGCTGGTCGACGTCATCGTGGCCGGTGCGCAGCCCGACGACGCACTCCTGAGGTCGGCGCGGGCGGTCGCCGGGAGTGATGAGGCCTACGTGGAGTTGCTGGCGATCCCAGGCTTCTACGCGGGGCTCGCCACGATCCTCGCCGCGCTCGACGTACCGCTCGACGGCGACCGTCCGGAGGCCTGGCCCCCCGACGGTCTGGAACCGTGACGTCGATCTACTGCGGGCCGAGGTCGGGGGCCCAGCTCACCCCGTTGATGTGGCCGCCGCCGTCGACGAAGAGGGTGTTGCCGGTCATGTAGCGGCAGTCGTCGCTGGCGAGGAACAGCGCGACCGGCGAGATGTCGTCGTAGGGGTCGCCGATGCGGCCCATCGGGTTGCCGGCGTCGGCAGCCGCGAGGAGTTCGGGGTGGTCGCCCATCACGCGCAAGAACGACGCCGACTTCGCGCCGGGGCAGATCACGTTGCACACGATGCCGGTGGGCGCCCACTCGCGCGCCGCGGTGCGCGTCGCCGATCGCAGCGCCTCCTTGGCGGTGTTGTACTCGAGCGAGCCCATGTGCGCGTTCACGCCGTTGAGCGAGCAGAGGTTGATCACGCGGCCGTAGCCCTGCGCCTTCATGACGGGGAATGCCGCCTGCATCGCCCACAGCGGGCCGCGGAAGCCGATGGCGAGGCCGTGATCGATGAGTTCGTCGGACTTGTGCTCCACCCGGCTGAGCTCGCCGCCACCCCACGCGTTGTTCACGAGGATGTCGAGCCGGTCCCACGCGTCGACCGCGGCCGCGACCATCGCCTGGTTGTCGGCCTTGCTGCCGACGTCGGTGCGCACGAAGCGGGCCTCGGTGATCGCGCCCAGCTCCGCGGCAGCGGCCTCGCCCAGCTCGGGGTTGATCTCGGCGACGAGGATGTTGGCGCCCTCCTCGGCGAAGCGCTGCGCGATGGATCGGCCGATGCCCTCACCCGATCCCGTGACGACGGCCACGCGGCCTGCAAGTCTTCCGTCTGTCATGATTCCCCCTCGAGATGCAGATAGCTGACTGAGTCAGCAAACTGCGTACAGCATACGCGGTACGCTCGCTTCATGCGCCGGGCGGATTCCCTGGAGATGATCGAGCGGTCGATGGCCCGTATCGGGCGGGTGGGGTCGAGCGTGGCCGCCGCTCGGCGCCGGGCCGCCACCGCCGGGATCGAGGTGTCGTCCCCGGGTATGGGCGTGCTCGGTGCGCTGGTGCGCAGCGGTCCCCAGCGCGTGTCGGCCATCGCCGCCGCGACCGGTTTGCTCGGTAGCCACGTGAGCCGAGAGTTGCGCGGGCTGGAGCGCCAGGGCCTGGTGTCCCGCGCCGCCGACCACGCCGACGCCCGGGCCGTCGTCGTGTCGGTGACCCCGGCCGGCCGGGCCGCCTATCGGCGGCTCAAGGCGGCGTCGGTCACCGCCGCGGGTGACGCGCTCGCCGGGTGGCGCGCCGATGAGCTCGCCACGTTGGCCCGGCTGCTCGACCGCATGGCCGACGACTTCACAGGAGGTGACCGATGAGAGCGGCAGTGGTGACGGGCGTCGGGCCGGGCATCGGGCGGTCGATCGCCCTGGGCCTCGCGCGTGACGGGTGCGACGTCGCCCTCGCGGCGCGCACGCAGTCGTACCTGGAGGAGGTCGCCGCCGAGGTGGAGGCACTCGGCCGACGCGCGCTGGTGGTCCCGACCGACACCGGCGACGTCGTGCAGTGCCGCGCCCTCGTCGAGCGAACCGTCGCGGATCTCGGCCGCCTCGACGTGGTGGTGAGCAGCGCGGCCAAGGGCAGCCCGAACCACACGATCATGAACGCGGAGCTCGCCGACTGGCAGCGCGCGTGGGAGGTCAACGTGCTCGGCCCGCTCGAGCTGTGCCGAGCCGCGATCCCGCACCTCCGAGAAGTGGGTGGGGGATCGATCGTCGCGGTGTCGACGCTCGCGGTGCGCGCGATCAACCCGGGCCAGGGTGCGTACGCGGCCACCAAGGGCGCGCTGCAACTCGCGATGCAGACCCTCGCGCGGGAGGTCGGGCCCGAGGACATCCGCGTCAACATCGTGCTGCCCGGCTTCGTGCCCGGTCCCAACACCGACGAGATGTTCGCCCGGCAGGCCGAGCAGCGCGGCACCACCGTCGACGACGTGCTCGCGCACTACGCGAAGGACACCGCGCTGCGCCGCCTCCCCACGCCCGACGACCTCGCCGACGCGGTGGTGTTCCTCGCGTCCGACCACGCCCGCTCGATCACGGGCCAGACCCTCGACGTCAACTCCGGCGTCTGGATGGCCTGAAGCGGGGTTAGGCGCCGAAGGGGTCGAGGGAGTTCGACACGACCCACATCGAGAAGTACTGCGCGGCGGCGCCGTACGCCTGGGCGAGGGCGACCTTGGCGCCCTCCACCTGGTGCTCGCCGGCCATGCCGCGCACCTGCAGTGCCGCCTCGGTGAAGCGGAGCAGGCCCGACGCGCCGATAGGGTTCGACGAGAGCACGCCGCCCGACATGTTCACTGGGAACGAGCCGCCGAGCGCGGTGTCGCCCCGCTCGGTCATCTTCCAGCCCTCACCGGGCTCGGCGATGTCGTGGGCCTCGAGCCACATCGGCTCGTACCACGAGAACGGCACGTACAACTCCGCGCAGTCGATCTGCTCACGCGGGTTGGTGATGCCGGCCTGGCCGTACACGTCCCACGCGCAGTCGACCGCACCCTGCGGGCGGACCGGGTCGCGGCCGGGGAACGTCGACGGCTCGGAGCGCACCGCGGACCCGAGGATCCATGCGGGCTGACGGCCGTCGGCCGCGGCGGCCTTGCCCCCGTCCTCGTTGGTGAAGATCGCCGCACACGCGCCGTCGGACGACGGGCACGACTCGAGGAAACGCACGGGATCCCAGAGCATCGGCGATGCCTTGACGGTCGCAAGGTCGATGTCCTTGAGCTTGAGGTGCGCGTACTCGTTCTTGCAGCCGTTGAGGCGGTCCTTGACCGCGACCATCGGGCCCACGTCCATCGGCGCGCCGCTGCGGGCGATGTACGACCGCATGTACGGCGCGAACGCGCCACCGGCACCGAGCGAGCCGCTCTTGCCGGAACCGAGCGCGAACTGTGCGTTGCCCTCGGACTGCTTCTCGAACGCGACCGCGAGCACGCGCTCGAAGCGCCCGGTCTCGACGTGGTGTGACGCGACGATGCCGGTGGTGCCGCCCACCGAACCGGCGGTGTGCACCCGGAACATCGGCTTGCCCGTCGCGCCGAGCGCGTCGCTGAGGTACAGCTCCGGCTTCATGACGCCCTCGAAGAGGTCGGGCGCCTTGCCGACCACGACGGCGTCGATGTCGGTCCACGTCATCTGCGCGTCGTCGAGCGCGCGCTGCGCGGCCTCGCGCACGAGGCCCGCGAACGACACGTCACGCCGCGCCTTCTTGTGATGGGTCTGGCCGATCCCGACGATGGCGCAGGGCTGGTGGCTCACTTCACGTCTCCTTCGAGCACGCAGACGAGGTTCTGCTGCAGGCAGGGGCCCGAGGTGCTGTGGGCCAGGGTGCGGGACTTGCCGAGGTCGCGGATCTGGCGTGCCGCCTCGGTGACGCGCACCAGGCCGGTGGCCATGATCGGGTTCGCGGCCTGTGGGCCACCCGACGGGTTCACGGGGACGCCGGCGCCGAGGCCGAGCGCCTCCACGATGAGCGGCTCCTCGTGGGTGTACGCCGCCTGGATCTCGGCGACCTCGATCGGGCCCTCGTCGACCCCCGCCGCCTTGGCGGCCAGCGTGATCGACGGCGACTCCGTGAGGCTGCGCACGCCGGGGTAGTGCGCCTCGGTGTAGTGCGCGAAGCCGGTGATGAACACCGGGTTGTCGCACAGCTCCCGAGCGCGGTCGGCGCGGGCGATGACCACCGCACACGCGCCGTCGGTGATCGGGGGGAGGTCGTGGCGGCGCAGCGGCGCGTTCACGTACTCCTCGGCGAGGAGCGCGTCGACATCGAAGTCGCCGGTGACCTGCGCGTAGGCGCTGTCCTTGCCGTCACGCCGGGTACGGGCGGCGATCTCGGCCATCTGGCGCTCGGTCACCTTGCCCGACTCGATGAGCGCCCGGGCCTGCAGCGCGGCGAACGACGTGGCATCGGTGCCGAGCGGTGCGAGGTAGTAGGGGTCCATCTCCATCGGGTAGATGAGCGTGGGATCCGCGGTCGACGACCGACCCGATCCCATGACGAGCGCGGTGTCGATGTCGCCGATCTGCAGGCGCAGCCACGCCTCGTACATCGCCCACGCACCGTCCATCTCGACGTGCGAGTCACGCTTCGGCGGCCACGCGCCGAGGGCGTCGATGTTCTGCACGAACGAGAACGCCTGGCCGGCGACGTAGTCGCAGCTGCCCGCGCAGGTGAAGTCGATCTCGGCGCGGCTGATGCCGGCGTGCTCGACCGCGCCGCTGCACACCTCGAGCAGCATCTGGGCTTCGGTCTTGTCGGTGTGACGGACCATCGGGGACACGTTCCACCCGATGATCGCGATGTCGTCTGCGTTCGCCATCAGTAGATCCTGTTCACGAGTTCGGGGTCGGTCACGTCGGGCTCACCGGTGGGGATCCAGCCGAGGAGGCGGCCCTCGGCGGTGGACGCGAGGTCGTCGAGTTCGGCGTCGGAGGCCCACACCGCCTCCACCCGGATGCCGATGTGGAGGTCGGTCACCGGGAGGTCGATGGTGGGCTGGTACCCGAGCACGATGTCGGCGCCGTCGAGCAGGACCATGACCCGGGCGAAGGGTTCGGTCATCGTCTGGCCGGGGTACGGCACCGGCTCGATGATCGTGTAGTTGGTGATCACGCCCTTCTGGGGCAGGTCGACCTCGTCGGCGTTGCCCAGCTCGATCGCGTCGATCGGGCAGAAGCCGCGGCCACCGGTGTAGA
>Ga0302322_100003768_pt1 | contig 13103 bp, 26 predicted proteins | sample Fen_T0_2_FD_203757 | JGI IMG/M metagenome (GOLD analysis project Ga0302322, IMG submission 203757) | Peat permafrost microbial communities from Stordalen Mire near Abisko, Sweden - Fen_T0_2 | ecosystem: Environmental > Terrestrial > Soil > Wetlands > Permafrost | place: Sweden: Abisko...
TTATACCATCTGCGGGATTAGCTTGGTTATACCAATATGGGATTACTGATGAAGAGATTAAACAATTTAATATCTGTTACTCAGAGAGGTATAAACGGTTAATCCTTCCAGTATATAATAAGAATGGTCTTATATATTGGCAAGGTAGAAATCTTGGGAAAGTATCTAAGGAAAACCCAAAATACTTGAATATACGTCAGTCAGGAGCTAAAAATGTTTACTTTAAAGCATATAGACATAATCATATTCAGTCTGATATTTTGGTTATTGTGGAAGATATTTTATCCGCTATAAAAGTTGGTAGACATTTCAATAGTTTAGCCTTATTAGGTTCTTATTTTCCTCTTGACATTCTAAAAGAGTTTAGTGATTATGCTAAGATAATCATATATCTTGACTCAGATAAGTGGAAAGAGTCTATTAAAGCAGCTAAAAGATTTAACCAGCTTACTGGTAAACAGTTTATAGTCAAGTATCATGAGAAAGACCCAAAGGAACTTAGTGATGAAGAATTAATAAACTTTCTTAGTTAAGGAGATTAATATAAAAAATGATGTTAATATTATGTGGGTACGGTTAGAACCACATGAATTTCTTGGTGGTAGTGATAGTTCATCTGTTTATGGTTTTAGAATGTTGTCAGCATCACAAGCATTAGTTAATAATACACCTTTAGAAAGCATTTATCATTGGGAGATAGATAAAGATGTATTTTCACATACACCTTCAAGTAGATATCCTGATGAGATGCACTTTAGAAAGATTGAGAAAACAAAATTAGGTAACACTTTAAAATAATTTGGAGGTAAATCTAATGTTTAATTCAAGAGAGCAAGTAGAGTTTGTTTATTCTTTATTTAATTTTGATGTTCCTATTAGGAGTTCAGGTTGTTTTGAATGTGTATTTAGGGGAGAAAGTGTTGAATCAGGATTATGTTGTTATCTAACTATTTTTAATTTTGACCATCAATATTTATGTCCAGATAGTATGCAAACTCGAAAATTATTTCCACAAAAAACTAAGTTAAATAATATATTAAATTAGGGGATTATATGATACCTGAATGTTTGTTGATGCGTTTCTTTATTAGAGATAAAGAAAATTATATTAAATATAGTGTTGCACTTAACAGTATTATCTTAGATAAAGAGATAGCTATTATATACAAAACTATAGAAAAGTATTATGAAACAATACCTACTCATAATTATATTAGCTTTGATGAGTTTAGTAATTTCTTCTTATTGAATAATGCTATAAATAAAGATAAAGATATTATACTTGAAATGGCTAAACAAATTTATGATATAGATGTTTCAGATTCTCTTATCTTGGAAGTTATAAAGAATCTTATTGAGAAAGATACAGCTAATAAGATTGTACAAAAACTACTTCCAATACTTACTGAAAATAAGTTTGGAGTTCTTAGTAGTGTAGATGAAGATTTAAAGCAGTATCTAACAGTGATATCAAAGCAAGAAAAGATATCACCCTTTGAAGAGTCAGATGTTGAAGACCTTCTTGAGACTCATGTAACTGGTGATGGTCTTAACTGGCGACTTGAGTGCCTCAATGAAGATATTGGTGTACTTAGAGCAGGTTATCTTGGACACCTATTCGCTAGAACAGATAGTGGCAAGACAAGCTTTCTTTGTTCAGAACTATCTTATATGGCTCCTCAACTCACTGATGAACAAAGTATTATTTGGTTTGGTAATGAGGAAAATGTTGGGCGTATTAAACTACGTCTTTATTCTGCATTACTTAATGAACCTATTGACAGAATTATTGACAACAAAGATAGAGCTAAAGAAATGTTTATAAAGAAAGGGGGTGAACGTATTAAGTTTGTAGGTCAAGCAACTAACCTAAACTTAATTAGGAATATTTGCTTTGAGTATCAACCTTCACTTGTTATTATTGACTCTGGTGATAAGGTATCCTTCTCAGGTGATAGTAAGTACGAAGGTACTGCTAGACTTGGTGAGTTGTATTGGAAGTATCGCCAGATGGTTGATGAATTTGGATTCCCTTGTATTACTGTAGGCCAAGCATCAGCAGATGCGGCAGGTAAGAAGTGGCTTGAGATTGATATGCTTGAAAACTCTAAGACAAGTAAACCTAAAGAGTTGGACTTCATTATCGGTTTGGGTAGAACTTTGGATGGTGAAGATGATGGTCTTAGGTACATCAACATACCAAAGAATAAACTTAATGGTGGTAATAACAAACATACAGTGAAGTTCAATCTAAAGACAGGGAGGTTTACTGACCTATGATGAGAATAGGAGAACAATATTTATTAAAAACTAAAGAGCAACGAACTAAACTAAATAAAGGAGATATGTGATGAAATATGTAGACCCTTTGTGTAAAATATCAGCTTCCTGTGAGGATTGTTGTAAAGCCAATCAACCATGCACTTCAAATACTTTAGGGTGTCCTACTCAAAAAGATGTAGAAAGTATTATATTTGAATTAGAGAGTGAAGAAGAATACTTCTAAGGAGATTAAAAATGATAACAATTAAAAGAGTTAGATGTACCCACCGTGATGTTACAGAAGATGTGTAGATTTCTTATAAAGAAATTCAAACATTGATTTGTAATGAATGTGGTTTTTTGTCTATGATTCTTGCTAAAGGAGAAAGAAATGAGTGGACTTAAAGGAACAATAAATACTATATTGGCTGTAGATTATACAGATGTAGAAGATTTGATTAATAAATACTATTTTGATGGTGTGGAGAGTAGAAAAGCATATTGTTTCTGTGCCGCTGAAGAAGTTGGTAATGATTCTCAACATGAATTTGATATTGATGGTGTTTTAGATGAATATGATATGAAACAAATTAATGAAAGAAAAACATCTTATATGACGTATAATTATCTTAATGATTTAGCGAACAAAGGAATTATAGATAAAGGGACTTATATTATTTCAGTTTATTGGTAAGGGGGTAATATGAAGAGATTAGTGTTTGATTATGAAACATCATACAAAGAATCAAAACCTTGGTTGCCTACTGCTTATCCAGTATCTCTTGGTATTTTGTTAAATGATTCTTATTATGAATATATAATTAATCATAATCTAGCACCAAGTAACTTTGATGTACAAGAGATACAAAGCTTGTTCAATGAAGCAGATGAAATAGTTGCTCATAATATTTGCTTTGACCTTCATTGGTTACGTGCTTGTAGTATTAAATTAAAGGATTCTATACGTCTTTATGATACTATGATAGCAGAGTATATCCTTGAGGGTCAGAGCAAGAAGTATGGTGACTTATCTCTAGCAGATTTGTCAGAGTTATATCTCGACACACCAAAAGATGATAAGGTTAAATTGTTTTGGGATGCTGGTTATGAGACAGCAGATATCCCAATTAACATTTTGATGCCTTACATGAAACAGGATATACTCAATACACGAGCAATTTATAGCCTACAATCGACGAAAATAAAAAACAAAGGGCAGAGTAAGCTTATACGTTTACAAAGCGAATTAGCGGGTGTTGTGGAAGAAATGGAATGGAATGGTATGTTAGTCGATGTTGAGCAATGTGCAATCAGAGAAAAGGAATGTAACGCTAAGATTGCTGAACTGAGTGTAGAGTTACAAATATTTATTAATGAGGCTCTACCTGAACTGAGAGATATACCTATTAAATGGACAAGTGGAGACCACCTATCCATTATACTGTTCGGAGGTTATCTTATTTATGATGGTAGAGAGAAGACAGAAAGGGTTTTAAAAGGTGGAATTATTAAGTATGGTGAACGTAACGCTAAGTTAAGTGTTTATACAGAAGGTTTAGGTTTTAAACCAGCTAAAGGTACTGAGACAAAGAAGCAAGGATACTACCAGACAGATAAGGCACAGTTAGAACAACTAAAACCTAAAGGCAAAGCACAGAAAAGATTCTTAGAGATTACTAGGGAAATGTCTTCTGCTGAAAAGATGAGTGGAACTTACTTTAAGCCGTTCCAAGAAGAGTCTGTTAATAAATACTTTCACCCACAGTATAATCAAACAGCAACAGTAACAGGTAGATTAACTTGTTCTAGGCTTCACCAGATACCGCGGGATGATGATGTAGGAGTTAAAGGTGTATTTATATCTCAATACAAGGAGTAATTCATGTATAGATACTTAGATTATGCTGAAGTTATTCAAGATGGTGACAAATGTATCCCTACTAACCCTAATTATTGTTGGTATAAAACTACTAATAGTAGAGGATATACTGTAAGAAGATATGATGATGAGGTAGGTATTGAAGATGGATTTAGAATCAGGAGAAGGATTACTAAGACTAAATTAGGAAATCCATTTACTTAGTATTTTTAGGAGGTTATAAGATGTTAAATAAAAATAACAAAATAAATATTGCTTTTCTGAGAAAAATATGTTATTATTTAAGTATAAGTTATATATTACTTAACTTAATTATATTACTTAGTATATCCCTAAAGGGATATATTAATGAGACTAATATTAAGGGGGGTGTTCAAGCACCCCCATATATTATTAATAAAGAAGCTTATAAAAAGATTTTAACATTTACTAAAGATGAATCTCTTTCAGAGATAATCTGTGATACGAAGTATCCTTATGTGCTTACAGCAATAGCTAAAGTAGAATCTAATTATGATGCTAACGCACTTAATAAGGTTACTAAAGCTAAAGGTATCTTTCAGATAATGCAAAAGCATTGGGGTTATGTTCCAAAGCACCCTGCCGCACAAGTCTTCAAAGCAGAACGAATATATACTAATCTTCTCAGTGAACATAAGTCATTTAATAAAGCAATAGAAAGATGGAACGGTTCCGGTATAGAAGCTCGTTCTTATGCTAAACAAGTTTATAAAATACAAAAGAGGATAGAATCTTTGGAGGTTTAATATGCAGTGTCCCTAATGTGGGATAGATGATGCGTATGTGGAGCGACTGGGGTGCCAATGATTGGAAAGGAGGAGACGTCATGGAAAAATACGACTGCGAAGGTTATGACAGAGAAGGGAAGTCGATGTACGGTGCATTTGTGGAAGTGAGCGACATTGTTGATGCGTTAGCAGTAAAGAGAGCATTTGCCATTGACGCAAAAAACGAGCTGATGGTTTCAACCCTCAGTTCACTGATTGAGGAACTACAGAGATAACGGCTTGTAAATAAACAGCGGAGCGTAGCGGAGACTGATTTCATTTATCTGGTTATCCCGTTTTCTCTGCCACGGAGGAATGAAGTTGATTGATATCACTGACACAATTCAAGCATTTGCGGCAATATATAAGGACGACGGCAGTATGCAGGGTGTTTACTCCTCTTCTGGTGAGGCTGGTAGGTCTACTGTTGGGGAGGATTGCATCATTGTTCCGCTGTCTCCGGCTGCTCCGGTGGTCATTCAGAGCAAAGAAACACGGAAAAAGGATAAAAATCATTCGTGGAGTTGTGATTGCAATGGCTGTAATTTGGTGCCAGTTAGGTTTTAGCGGGATAACGCTAAGCTCACCTGTGGAGCGTAGCGACAACAGAGTGCAGCGTGCTGGTTATGCCGGGTCGTTGCCACAGGAGGATTCAGTGGAAAAATGGAAAGATGAAACTCGGAGAGGCGAAATTACCGGCTCCGTTCTAAAGGCGGGAAAGTTCAAAATATCAGTGCATAGACACATTCACTATCCTGCCGACATGTGGTTATTCGATTGCTACGGCTTGTTCGATTGTAAGGAACTGGCAAGCAAAAATCTCGAAGAGGCAAAGTGCCAAGCGGCGGCTCTTGTTCAGGTAGAGCTTGAAACCGCGGTGAAGGTGATTATTCAGGCATAACGGGTTGAGCCTGAATAGGGTTGAACGTTTGGTTAGATAGTCGAAAGGAGGATTTATGGTCACACTTCAAGCAAAGAAATATAGCATAAAAAGACTCACGGAAGAACTACCCTATAGGTGGAGTGAAAAATGTCTTTAAAGGAGATTTAATATGAGTAGGCCTAAAGGTTCTAAGAACAAGATAAAATTAAGTATCAGTATGTCAGGAGAATCTTATATACCTATCGTAGAACCTCCAACACAACAAGTTGTGAATATGGACGTAAATCGTCCAAAGATAATCGAGGAAGGGTTAAAACCAAAAAGGAGTATCCAAGGTTGGATAAATATTTATAAGCACGTAGAAGACCATATAACTAACTTCTATACTGGAAGTGATATCCATTATACTCTTGAGGATGCTAAGAAGATATCTCAAAAAAACGTGATAGGTCAAGTTTATATTACATTGGAATATTAATAAAAAGGAGAATCCTATGAATAATATTTGGGATACTTTAGCAGAGTTTGAATACGATGTATTTGAAAATGAAGAATCTTTTTTAAAAGAGTTTTGTGCCGGTCAAGATGTAATGACTCTACTTGAAATATCTTTTACATCTTCAAGTATTAAGATAGTTTATATTCTTCAATGTGGTCAACACATAGTTAATAGTTTTAATTTAACACGATTTTTATTATGGTATAATAAAATTTAAAAGGATTATAATATGATTTGGTTTACATCTGATGAACATTACTATCATAGTAATATTATTTCACATAGATTTAATGAAAGGAGTAGAAGACCTTTCACCACTGTTTCTGAAATGAATAGCACAATTATTAAACATCATAATGAAGTTGTTAAAGAAGAGGATATTACTTATCATCTAGGGGATTTTGCTTTTGTTAAAGGTTGGAGAGATATGCGACATATTATTCCTCAACTTAAAGGTAGACATATTTTGATTCTAGGTAATCATGATTTCATTTCACCTTTTGAGTTTGTTGAAGCAGGATTTGAGAGTGTACATACTAGTTTGGAATTAGTAGCTCCTTTTGGAGCATCAAGTACACCTATTCTTATCCATGACCCTGCTGTTGCTGGTGTACTTAAAGACAGTTACTTTATTCATGGTCACACACATGGTCTCGGTAAACAACTAGCACCAAATACTTATTGTGTATCTGTAGAACTAACAGACTATTATCCAGTACCAATTACAGACATTAAATTCAACGTGTAGATATTTTTACAAAATATGATGTTAAATTTGGAGGTTAGTTGTGTTACTTGATTGTGACCTAAGTGCTCTAGAATGGAGGGTAGGTGCTGAATTAAGTCGTGACCCTGTAATGATTCAAGAGATTGTAGATGGTATTGATATGCACACAGATAATGCCTCTAAGCTTTTTGGTGCTATTAAGTTTAGACAAGAAGCAAAGGTAGTCTCCTTCAGGTCGCTTTATGGGGGTTCTGCATTTGCTTTTCACATGGATTATCGTATGCCTTCTCTTGGATTAAAAAGATGGGAGGCTATTGCAGAAGAATTTAATGACAAATATAGGGGGTTAATTAAGTGGCAGAATGCTAACTACAAATTAGTAACACAGCAAGGATTCCTTAAAACCTTTACTAATAGAGAGTATGTCTTTACTAAGTTTAGGAATAAGGATGGTTCATGGGGCTACTCAAGACCAATGGTTTGTAATTACCCTGTACAAGGAATTGCTACTGCTGATGTTATGCCATTATGTATGGTGGTAATCTTTAGGAGATTAAGAAAAGGAGGTTATTTTGAAAAAGGTGTAAAGTTTATTAACCAAGTGCATGATAGTATTATTCTTGATGTACCGAATTATCTTATTGAGGAAGTTGCTTCGATATGTTTAAACGTATTTAGAAGTATTCCAGAATTAGTTAGTTCATATTTTGATTACGAATGGATTACTCCGATGGATGGAGAATGTAAAGCAGGTTATAATTGGAGTAATATGACAAAGCTAAAAATTTAAGGGGGTTTATAATGGAAAAAACAGAAAGTTCTTTTATTGCACCAAATAGCGAAAAGGCTTTTGAAAAAGCTGCTGAATTAGGTTTAGATGTAGTTCTTCCTAAAGCTTATGAGATACAGTTAGATTTAGATTCTAATGATGCTTATATTTACTATCTTACTAATATAGATATTTTACTAAGAGCCGGTCTAATATGTAATATTAAAGATGTACCTAGTAAATCAGGTCTACCGCATAGACACATTACTATCAACTTTAATAGAGATTTATCTAATTGGGAACGTATTGCCTATCAAGCAAGTTTAGGTTCTGATAGAACTAGGGAACTTCTTTCTTGTATTATGATTGAACAAGGAGACCAATATCCAACTTTATTCCTAGAAAAGAAAAGAAGTGTTGACAGTTGAAGTAAAAAATGTTATAATATATGTATATTAAAATCTAAGAAAGAAATAAAATTTCTAAGGAGAAACAAAATGGCTAAACAGTATGAAATAACTTTTATTGAATACAATGCAAAAATGGCAGGTAAGTATGATGGTGCGTTCCTTTCAACTAAATCTGTTGAGGGTGGTGCTAAACGTAAAGACTTTGTATTTGGTAATAGTAAACAATTTAGTGTGCTTAAAGAATGTACAAAAGGTGATATTGTAGAGTTGAAGATTACTAAGAATGGAGACTTCTACAATCTCGCTAAAGATGAAGATGCAATTAAGTTGATATCTAAAGGCGGTGGTTCTGTACAAGGAGACAAACCTATAGTGGTCACAGGTAAGCCAGCCTTCTCTGGCGGTAGAGATAATTCAGATGTACAATCTGCAATCATCAGACAGAATGCTCTTACTAACTCTGTCAATCTCGTAACAGCTATGCTGGAGAAGGGTATGTTCCCTGCTAAAGTAACTTCTGATATTCTTGTTATGGAAGTAACAAAGATTGCCACAGAGTTTGCTAAGTTTTCTTCAGGTGAACTTGGTGCTGCTGATTTAATTGGTGCTAAAGAACCTAAACCAAAAGGGAGACCTAAAGCACAAGAAGAAGATTCTGAAGAATCAGAGTTTGGGGAATAAGATTTCGTTCTAGAGGGTGTTTTAGAAGTGAGTCCACTGGTTTCCGGTGGTGCGAAAGTGGAGCCGTCAGTCCCATGCAACCCTCAACTGGCTCAAATAACAATAAGCTCCCTTGGTGGAATTGGCAGACACAGCGAGTTTAAGCCTCGCTTCCGTAAGGAGTACAGATTCGAGTTCTGTAGGGAGCACCAAATTAACTAAACAATATAGGAGATTATTATGTTTGCATTTAACTTAGCGATGATTATTGGTTTTATAGGTATCTTCTATATAGGGTTTAAAACAGGTCAACTATTTCCAATTAAAAAAGAAAAGAGGGTTTAATAATGAATAAATATATTGTAATAGCTTTTTCAGTTCTTGTACTTGCATCAACAGCCTTTGCTAGAGCAGGTAGTTCGTATTCAAGTTCTAGTTTTAGTTCTAGGTCTTATTCAGCACCATCTTACAGTAGGTCTTCTTATTCTGCACCTAGCTATTCTAAACCAGTAATATATTCAGTCGCCCCTAAAGTAACTACACCAACTCCTACGGTAGCTTCTTCTACACCAAAAGTAGTTAATAAAGAAGTTAATGTAACTAAGAATATTACCGTAAATAAAACAGTAAACACAACAACAGCATCACCATCATATCAACCTATACCACATACGGATATGACTCCTTGGTATATGATGGGTTTTATGGCACTAGCTTCAAATAATCACAATCAACAACCGGTAATAGTTAATAACACAGCACCTCAAGGTATTGGAGGACAACCTGCTCAAGTAGTACAACAACCTGCTCCCGAACAGCGAAGTGCGTGGCTTACGATTGTAGTAGGGCTTCTTCAAATAAGCATTTTCGGTGGTATTTGTTATGCTATTTATTTGGCTTATAAAAAATACTTTAGTAATAAAGGTGGTGGTATGGATGTATAAAAATATAGATGAATTAATCTTCTGTGAATTACTTCCTGAAATGTTTAAACGAGTAGGGTTGAAGAACTCAGATATAAATGACCTTACAAAGACTCCACAATGGTTTACTACTCAAAAGTGGACAGTAGAACAAGAGAAAGAGTTTACTGATTGGGTGGTTAAGAAATTGAGACATAAATTAAATATGCCTATTAAACAAGCAGAACGAGAAGCTAAGATGTTCTTGCTAAATTTTGGGTGGTCTACAGGTGAAGAAAAGCAGTTGGAATTAGATATATAAATTATATGAAAAGGGGTTTTTATGATAGCACAAGAATATAAGGATAATTTAAAACCATACTATAAACAATTTGGAGAAAATTTAGTAACTATAATTCGACTTACTAAACAAGATGGTTCTTATCAAATGACAGATGATGAGGCAAGTCATATAGTAGGTTCTCAACTACAGATAGCAGCAAATGATATGAACTAAGGAGATTAATTTTGAAGTATACAAACGAGTATAACCTTCCACCAGAAGTATTTAAGGCACTTACTAAAGAGCGTTACGTTGGTGGAGAAACCGACTATAGTGTAACAACTCTTAAATCTCCACCTAGAATCGTTCAACTGGAACGTAGGCATTGGGACTCTCTTGAGCAAGATGCTATGGACAATCTTTGGTCTATGTTTGGAACTATGGCACATAATCTGCTAGAAGAACACGGTTCTGATGATTCTATGACTGAAGAACGTGTATACATGGATATTCTAGGTAGAAGGGTATCTGGTCAGGTTGACCATTATAAAGATGGAATCATTACGGACTATAAAGTTACATCTGCTTGGTCACTTGTATATGGTTCTAGAGTTAAAGACTGGGAAGAACAACTTAATATGTATGCTTACCTTCTTTCAGCTTCAGGCCACGAAGTAAAGCAGATTCAGATTATTACTATCCTTAGGGATTGGGATAAGAATAAAGCAAAGGAAGCAGGTAACTATCCTAAATCACCTATTGTGGTAATTCCTATCACTCTTTGGGAACAAGAAGACCAAAAGAGTTATCTTGAGTATAGGGTTGCACTTCATATAGATGCTGAAGGTGAAAGTGATGGAGCATTACCACTTTGTACTGAAGAAGAAATGTGGTGTCAACCTACTAAGTATGCTGTGTTCAAAGGGGAAAATAAACGAGCTACTAAATTGTTTGAAGATGAAGCAGATATTTTCTTCTGGTTACGTGATGAAATGGGTTGGATTACAGAATCACCAGAAGGCCATATAATTACTACAGAACATAGAATTGAACGTAGGCAAGGTAAACGTACTCGGTGCGAGGGTGGATATTGTTCAGTGAGTCAGTATTGTAATGTATATAAGGCTTATCTTGAAGAACAATAAATTACAATCTAGGGAAGAGTTAATAGTAAAGCATATACACTTAGTTAATAACATAGTGAATAAGCTTTATAAAAAGTTACCTAAACTCTTAGATAAAGATGATATGAGGTCTATAGGTACTCTTGGTCTAATTGAGGCTGTAGATAATTTTAATCCTTCCCTTAATGTAAAGTTTGCTTCTTTTGCAGAGAGGCGTATACAAGGTAATATCCTTGATGCTTTACGTGGAGAAGATGCTCTATCTAGAAGGTTACGCAGTCACATAAAAAAGATTGAGAAAGCAGTCGTTATATTAGAACATAAACTAGGTAGAGTAGCTTCTGATAATGAAGTAGCAGATGATTTAAATATACCTGTGCAAATGTACCAAGATATAATAACTAAGACACAACAAAATAGGAAAGTTATTATACCTGATATGTTAGAAGAATCTTTAGATACCCTTCATAATTTAAATTGTCCTAGTACGTTATATGAAGATAAAGTTTTTATTAAACATTTTGCAGAAGAGATATTTAAACTAACATATAGGGAACGTGCTATATTAGCTTTTTATTATTATGAGAATTTGAAGCTATATGAGATAGCTAACATATTAAATTTACATGAGACACGTATATCACAAATCCTAACTGCTACTATTACTAAATTAAAAGAAGGTATTTATGGGTCGAAATAGAGATATATACTTTGCTAAGTATTGTCAAAACGCACCGACTGTAGAAAAGTATATGGAAGGACTTATGAAGTCTCCATTCAGAACACATCAACGAATGGCTCAAGCACTTCTTCCAGAACTGAAGAAACTAATCGAAGACCAACAAAAGATTATTGATGAAGTAAAGGAGGTTACAAATGAAACATGATATGTCAGGACATTTGTTAAAATATGTAGATGGTAAATATCAATATGAACATATTCTTAAGATGGAACAGAAATTAGGTAGGAGTCTTAGACCAGATGAAATTGTACACCACATTGATGGAGACCCTAATAATAATGCTCTTTCTAATTTAAAGGTTATGACAAGAGGTGAGCATAATAAAGAAGATGCTTCTCACCATAAAGGTGGACGTACTAAAGGAAGTAAGGATGGTGTTCGTAAAGATACATATAATAAAGATAAATCTAAAGCAGAACGATATGATACCTAAGAATATTGATGTTAATATTATATACCAACTTGAACCAGTATTTAAAGAGATTCTAAATCAATCTGCTGATTTAAGAAGGAAAGGAGATTTAACGTGTGAGCAAAGGAAAAAAATACGCTCCTACTTATTGGAAGCGAAACGAAGTGAGAAGCGGCTTAGAAGCAAGAGTAAGAAAAAATCTAGATGAATGTAAGATAGATTATGAGTATGAGACTCTTAAGTTACCTTATGTGAAGCAAGTATGCCCTCACTGTAAAGAAGTAATTAAGAAAGGTAATTATATACCTGACTTTATAATTGGAGATTTAATCTGTGAGGTTAAAGGTAGGTTTACTTCTGAAGACAGGAAGAAACATTTAGCAGTAAAGGAAGAGCATCCTGATAAAATAATTAAGATTCTCTTTCAGAGAGACCAAAAGATTTCAAAGAATTCAAAAACTTATTATTCGGATTGGTGTGATAAATATGAAATACCTTATGCTTTCGGAGAAACCGTACCAGAAGAGTGGTTACAAGATGTTAAGTCTAGCGACAGATTGGAAGTACTTCAAGAAGATAAATCAACAAAACGAAAAAGGAGAGAAGTAAAATGATTATTCTTTGTCCTAAATGTGAAGGAACAGGTAAAGTAAGAGAACGTGTAGGTTTGGATGAATCTATAGATGTTGATTGTAAGTTTTGTAATGGTAAAGGTAGGCTTAGACAGATTATTAAATACGAGAAGCTGGATAAATAAAATAA
>Ga0302322_100003769_pt1 | contig 13101 bp, 13 predicted proteins | sample Fen_T0_2_FD_203757 | JGI IMG/M metagenome (GOLD analysis project Ga0302322, IMG submission 203757) | Peat permafrost microbial communities from Stordalen Mire near Abisko, Sweden - Fen_T0_2 | ecosystem: Environmental > Terrestrial > Soil > Wetlands > Permafrost | place: Sweden: Abisko...
GCGGGCCTGTTGCGCTTCGGCTACTCGGCCCATCCGACGGTTGCGTGTCCGCCGCAAAAACGCGCTCCTCGTCCAAAGCGAATGATTGGGGATGGGAAAGGTTTCAAGAAATGTGGACCTCCGGGCGTCGTGGCATTCGCCTGATGTCCACACCGTCGGCGCACTCCGTATGACGAAAATCTGATGCCGCGGGAATGAGTTCCCGCGCGTTTACGAGGGAATCGCGGCCCATGGAGCCGCTGTTGGATCGGCACGTTGATTGCTGAGTCTTGCTTGCAAAGAAGAAGGAGTTTCCGATGCTCAGGATGTCAACGGCCGTTGCGCCGATCTTCATAGTCAGCTTGACGGTTTTGGCTTGTAGCGACCAATCGGGGATGGATTTGCGCGGGGGAAGCGGTGGCCAGCTTACTGGAGGTAGCGGCGGCAATGCTGAGGGCGGCGGCGCTGGCGGAAGCCAATCGAGCTTGGGTGGAATCAGCGGCACCGGGGGATGCCTACCGCCTCCGTGCGTTGCGCTCGATTGCCCCTATGGCTACGCACCATCGAGCTCTCCCTGTGGCTGTGGACAATGCGCTCCACCACCCGATGCTGGTGCCGGTGGTGCGGGGCTGGGAGGTGCCGTTGGTGCTGGCGGAACGGGCGGCACGACGGACGGCGGAAGGAAGGACGCAGCGGCCGATAGCAGCCCCGACCTTCATGTTTGCGGCCCGGTCTGCGCCATCTACTGCGAATACGGCAATGTGCTGGACAGCTCAGGGTGCCCGACTTGCCAGTGCAAGCCGGCCCCAGCATGTCCAACTGGATCGCATGCAGTGACCTGTCCTGCCGACACGGCTTGCGCTCTCGACTGTACCGAGTATCAACGTGGGGCGGACGGTTGCCAGCTGTGCGCGTGCCGAACGCCGGCAACCTGCGCACCTCTTGGAGCTGGTGCATGCATCTACTGTCCGTTCGGCTACCGGGCAGGGCCGAGCGGGTGCAACACCTGTTCATGCGCGGATCCGCCGGTAGGTTGCGCCGCCAATGCCGGTGACGCTGGAGCGTGATTTCGTCGCGCCGGCTGGGCCAGCAAGGGGCATGCGCAGCTTGCGCTCGACGACGGCGAGCTCGCTGCACTTTGTCTGCCTAGACTGAGGCCTGCTGGCGCTGGCGCCACAGCCAGCGCCTGATCGCTCTCGGGGCCGGGACCGGGTATGGTACGTGGCATGGGCCTGCCAGATCTCGTTCGATGGAGTGCGATCCTCTTCGTCGTGAGCTCGGGGTGCGGTCGCCGCGTGGGGTTGACGGTTGCCGATGCCTCCTTGGGCAGTGGGGGCAACATCAGTTCGGGTGGCGTCGCTCGCGGTGGTGGATCGGGTGGGGCAGGCGGCATCAACGGGTCGGGAGACGTCGGAGGGGGTGGGGGATCGCGCGTCGCCGGTGGCTCTGGCGGCGCAAGCCAGTGTCCGACGAACACCTGCGAAGCTTTTGGCTCGCAGTGTATGGGAACGGAGGTGCCCGTCAGTTGCATCGAGGCGATGCCCGATTCCATCAGCGAGGGCAGAAATCCGAGCTGCGAAGAGGTGTGTGGAAGCAAGTGCTGCACAGGGATCGGACCGTGCACGGCCACGGCCATCAAGTGCCCATCCGGCCAACTGTGTGCCTATCCCGACGCAATGGAGAATACGACCAACTTCGTTGCCAAGTGCATGCCAGAGGCACAAACCTGCGGCGGCGTTAGCAACAAGCCATGCCCCGACGATCAATATTGCGAACTATTCGGGATGCTCTGCTCGCAGCCGCCGACGGTGCGTTGCCCAACCACGGCTTCGCCATGTGACTATGCCGCTAAGGGGGGCGTGGGCATCTGCCGCATGAAGCCGCCAGATTCGCAATGTGCCCCGGGCGTTCAGCCAGTGTGCGGATGCGATGGGGTCACCTACCCGAGCCCGTGTGCGCGCATTGCCGCGGGCGCGTTCCTGGCCCACTCGGGCGCGTGTTCCCTGGATGGTGGAACCGATATCCTGGATGCCAGGGGGCAGTGATGCCGATCGCCCGCCCGGAGTCTTAGATTTCTGGCACCCAGTGCAGGGACAATTGTCGACCCGACCGGTCCTGCTGTACTTCGCATTTTCTTCGGTCTACGCTGGTGCTATGCGGGACGCGTGCCTTGTCTATTTGGGTGTGGCCACGCTTTCGTTGCTCGCTTCTTGCCACCATGAAGCACCCACGCGGTCGGCTCCCGATGGGGGGACTGTCTTGGTGGATGGTTCTAGATCGGAGTCGGCCTCGCCGGTGTTGCGCTGTTCGTTTCCCGATCAGCTCCTGGCCAAGGCCGTCGCCGACGCGGCCGTGTTGCATGGGATCCCAGATGATCAGTTGACCGAGTTGATCGCACCCGGCGTGGCGAACCTTACTGGGATCCGCTGTTTGTCCCACCTCCAACAATTGACCATGAACGCCCCAGCGCTTTCTGACCTCTCGCCGCTGGCCGGTCATCCCACGCTGACCCATTTGTCGGTAGCCGAGTCAGCCTTGGTGAACCTGGGCACTTTGGCTACCATTTCCCATCTCGTTCAGCTCGAGCTCAACGGAAAGTTCGACGATCCTTCGCCCCTTGCCTCGTTGCCCGAGCTGACCAGACTGACTCTCGTCTCGCCAAATCTGCACCATCTGGCGGGGTTGGGACGGACGGTAAAACTTGAAGATCTCGATCTGAAGAACAGTCCACTCGATTCATTCGAAGGCATCGAAGGGGCGCCGGCTCTCCTGATGATTAACGCCAACGCCGCCAAGTCTACCCAGGGTTTGCATGACCTGCCGAAGATCGCCAGCATCTATCTGGTGCAATCGCCCCTTGCGAGCATCGCCGGCATCGAGCGTACGCCGGTCTTGGATACTCTCTTTATCGACTCTACCGGGGTCGATTCATTGCTGGGGATGGCGCCACAGCCAACCCTCAACGACCTCTCGGCGGGCGCCACCAAGCTCACCTCACTTGACGGCATTGCAGCGGCTCCCAACCTGACAATCCTGTCTCTCACCCGAACACCAATTCTCTCTTTGCAGGGTGCCGAGCTTCTCACGGGGTTGCGCTGGCTCGAAATCGATTTGACCCAGGTGGTTTCGCTTGAGCCATTGGCTGGCTGTACCCAGCTCATCAGGTTGAGCATGGCGGGAACGCCCATTGTCGACCTCAGCCCGATCGCATCCGCAGCATCGCTTGAGACATTGGATGCCGCACTTACCGGGGTGTTCAACCTCGAGCCTCTGCGGGCCATGACCAAACTGGCCTATCTCTACCTGGGTCAAACGCCGGTGCGAGATCTGGGACCACTGCACGGGCTCACGGCATTGACAAGGCTGGAAATCGTCGCAACGCAAGTCACGGACCTGAGGCCGCTTAGCGGAGTCCCCATCTCGGAGCTCTACGCGGACAACGCGCCGATCGCGTCGCTCGAAGGGCTGGACACAGGCCGTGGAGCGCGGATCCTTTCTTTCAACGGTTGCGCACTGACGTCGATCGCACCCATCGTCAACCTTCCCAAAAGCATCCTGTACATTTCCCAAAATCCGCTGAGCGCTGAAACATTGCAGACCGTTGATCAGTTATGCCAGAGCGGCTGGAACATCGTCTGGGACGGCGGCACATGTGGCGATTACTGCTCGGCCATCGGATTCTGTAGCTAACTGGTCGTGCCTGGCCTCGGACAGTGTGATCCCTGTCGCTTTGATTCGGTTATGGACCGGGGTACCATGCGCTTGCAGCTGGGCAGACACCGGCCGAGGATGGGAGCGGATCATGAAAGAGAAGGATGTTCGAGACCGCATCAATGCTTTTCTCCGGAATAGCCTCCAGAATCTGGTGGTGCCCGCTTCCATGGGGATCGGCCTTGCCCTGGCGGCATGTAACACTTCGGCGTTGAAATCCAACCCGGACGGCTCGGGGGATTCTTCCGCCCTACAGCCCAGCTCGGGTGGTGCCGGTGGTGGCTTGACTGGGGCGGGTGGATCGCTTTACGGACTCGGGGGATCTACCAATCCCAATGGCGGCGCCGGTGGCTCGGGTGGCGTCGGCGGCTATGGTGGCTCGGGGGGGGCCGGTGGTGGTCTCGGAGGAGCGAAAGGAACGATGTATGGACTCGGCGGATCTACACCTCCTCGCACGGGTGGTGCTGGTGGTGGCTTGACCGGGGTGGGCGGAACGACCTACGGAATGGGAGGAAATACGAACCCGCCCTCGGGTGGCGCCGGTGGTGGCCTGGGCGGGGCGACTGGAACGGTATACGGAATGGGTGGATTCTTCAGAGACGCCGGGCCGTCAGGGGGTGGCGGGATGATCGATTCGGGGGCAATTCCCGAAGCGGGCAAGAGCGACGCGGGGCAAAGTCCGGACGCGACGCTTTCGGAAGCAGGTGTGATTTCGGAAGCAGGCGTTCTCGATTTGCCTGGTCGGCGGTTTTGATGGGTTGGTCGAGAAGAACACACCCGTGATCGAAGTTTTGCAGCAGGTCGGATTCTTTCCCCACACGTGTGTGTGGGAGCTGACGCTCGCGTGCAACATGCGGTGCAAGCACTGTGGCTCCTCTGCCGGCAAGCGGCGCGCGCAGGAGCTATCGCTCGACGAGTGTCTGCGTGTAGCTGGCGAGTTGGTGGCGCTGGGATGCCAACGCATCACCCTGATTGGCGGCGAGTTGATCCTCTTCCCTGGCTGGCACGAAGTGGCCAAACGTCTGGTCGAGCTGGGCGCTCAGGTCAACATGATCTCGAACGGCCTGACCTGGTCGCCCAAACATCTTGACCAGGCGAAGGAAGCGGGCCTGTGCGCGGTGGGCTTCAGCCTGGATGGTTTCGAGAAGGAGCATGATGCCTTTCGGGCCCCGGGCTCGTTCGAGCGGGTGGTGCACGCCATCGACATGTGCGTGGCGGCTGGCATGCGGACGGCGGTGAACACGACCATCAACCGGCTCAATCAAGGACATCTCAAGGAGATGCGGACATTCTTGATAGAGCACGGGGTTTACGCCTGGCAACCGCAGCTCGCCACCGCCTCGGGAAACATGGGCGAACACCGGGATCTGGTTGTGCGACCGGAAGATCTATTGTGGCTAGTGCCCCAAATCGCACAGCTGTGCCGGATCGATTGCCCCGAATTCGAGATTTGCGTCGGCCACAATATTGGCTACTTTGGCACTCCCGAATCCGCCCTGCGCGCCGGGGACATTGCGCTGCCCTTCTGGCTCGGCTGCCGAGCTGGTTGCCAAGTGCTCGGGATCGAGAGTGGCGGCGATGTGAAGGGCTGTCTTTCTTTGCCCTCGTCGGTGCACGGCGAACACCGCTTTGTCGAAGGCAACGTGCGCGAGAAGAGCCTGCGCGAGATCTGGGATCGCGCGGATGGCTTCGCGTACAACCGGCTGTTCAAAGAGGCGCAGCTGTATGGTTTTTGCCGCGTCTGTCGCTTTCGCGATGTGTGTCGGGGCGGCTGCAGTTGGGCGACGTATGCTCAGGGCGGGGGCGGAAACGAGCAATGCTTCTACTACCAGGCGGTCAAGCACGGGCGCTTCGATTTGCTGGCAGAAACGCCGACCGCGGAAGAGACAAGCTACTTCGTGTCGCAGGCGACTCCCGCGGCGGTGCAATAGGTCCCATTGGTGTTTCCGGTCGTGCCGGTTGCAGCTTGGCAGAGCGGCAGGGTGGAGTTGGGACAGTCGCTGCTGAGCGACTTGTCCGTGCATGGGGTTGTGCAGGCTGCGAACAACTGCGCATGGTTCGAGCAGCTGAAACACGTCGTCCCGGACGCGCAGGGCTTGCCACAGTCGCGCACGAAGGTCGTGCAAGTGCCAAGCTGGCACGTGACGCCGGCCTGGACTGTTGGGCGATTGTCCACAGATCCATCATCCATCATGGGCGAGCGGGCCGCACACCCGCACGGCGGATAGCTGGCGTCGCAGGCAGGTTCGTTGGCGTCGAATCGATCCTTTTCCGTCGCGCGGATGCCAATGTATCGTCGTTGTCCACAGCAGTTCGAGGTGTGGGCGACGGCAACACAATCCGCGTCGACCGTGCAGGAGCGGTCGAGGGCATCGATGGTCTGGCAGGCGGAGATTCCACCGTCGATTCCCGCTTGGGTGCCTCCAGTGCTTGGTACACCACCGGATCCTGGTACACCGCCCGTGGCAGAACCGCCGCCCGCGCCGCCTGTGGTTGTCGTGCCGCCTGTGCTTATCCTGCCGCCCGAGCCTCCCTCGCAGGAGCAAATGCACGATGTGCCTTGGCAGCTCAGGACGATGCAATTCGACCGTCCACCACACAGGATTTGGGTTCCGCCCGTTCCCGGAATGCCTCCGGTGCTGGTTGCGCCATCCGAACTTGTCGTGCCCCCGGTGGCACTACCGCCCCGGCCGGGATTTCCGTCCACAGCCGCGGACGTCGAGCCGTCGACACCCGCTGACCCTGCTGTACTTCCGCCCGCGCCGCCTGTTCGCCCTGGCGTGCCGCCGGCGGCTGGGGCATCCAGCGCGTTGCCGCCTCCAGCCCCTCCGGTGGCCGTTCCACCACTGCCTCCTGAACTACCGCTCGCGCTCGCAGGCGCGTCTGACTTGTTGGCCCCGCTATCGGTCGACAAACTGGGGGTGGATTTTCCACATCCAGCGACGGCAAGAAATACGCCTGTTACCGTCCCAATCAGTACCTTGTTTATCCGCATTGGTCGCCTCGGCGAAAAGTATCGGTCCAAAAAGGCCAAAGGTCCAACCTTCGAAGCCAAAAGGTGTGGCTGTGGAGGAAGAGGTCGTTGCGGGGGCAGTGCTACCCATCACCGTGCATTGCCTCTCGCGCGCCGCTCGGGCGCAGCCATGTGTTAGCGTGACGATTGAAAGGACTCGGTGTCTCGATGTGTGCAACCAGCAGGACCCTTCTCTTCGGAGTGGTCGTCCTTCAAGCGTCCTGTGCGTCGCCACTAGGCCCCGGCGACACGCCTTCTCTCGGTGCAAGCGGAGGTGCTGGGGGCGCATCCAAGGCTGCGACAACTGGTGCCCCAGGAAGCGGTGGCGCGATTGTCATCCCAGCTGGCATGGGCGGTTCGGGCGGTGCCTGGACGGGCTACACTCCGACGCGCGATCCCACCTTCGATCCATCGGTCTTGGTTATCGACGCTGGTACCGCCATTGATGCCGACGGCGCACCCAGCACGGGCATCGTGATTTTCGATCGCTCGGGCAGCATGTCGGGCGGCTGGACCACGGCCAGCACCGACAATCCTGATTCCGGCGTGACGGTCAGTAAATGGATTGCGGCAAGTCGTGCGCTCATCGGCTCGCTCGCTCCAGTCGCTGACAGGGTGACCATTGGCGCCGTGCTCTTTCCTTCGGACGAGAGTTGTGGGGTTGCTCCCTTTGGTGACGCGCTTCAATTTGCGTTCATGCCCGCACGGCAATTCATCCAGGAATACATTGCCCGTTCTCCCGACAATCAACCCAACGGCAGCACACCTCTTACCGTCGCCTTTCAAGTCGCGGACCAGGCCATTCAGACCGCACGCGCCGAAGGAAGGCTGCAGGAGCGTTTCTTCGTCATGCTGCTCACCGATGGCGAGCCAAACTGCGACTCGGATATGTCGCAGGTTCTGGCCTTGGCTTCTGGCTGGCTCGCGCAAGGAATCCAAACCTACGTCTTCGGGCTGCCCGGATCGGAAAGCGCGCACATGGTGCTTGATTCGGTCGCCCAAGCGGGGGGAACGCAGACGCTGGTAGTGCCAGGCAGCAGCCAACAATTGCAAGACGGCATGGCCGCGATTTATTGACCGATGAGCGCTGCGACTTGGTGGCGGCCGTTTGCCGCCGCACTTTGCCTGCTGGCAGGCTGCGGTGGGCGCACGGTGATGGAGGTCGAGTCGATTGTCTGTCCGCCCGGTCAATCCGCGTGCCGCGGCACGTGCGTCGAGGCACAGACCGACAACAACAATTGCGGCGGATGCGGAATCGTTTGCTCGGCGACTTCGCCCTCTATGGCAGCATGCACCCTTGGTCGCTGCCTTGTCACCCTCGCCAGTGGGGACGACTTTGCGGACTTCGCCGTAGGCGCCATGGGCGTCTACTGGACGACCTACGGCGAGAACACCGTGAGGAAGGTCGCCATCGGTGGAGGTACTCCCACCACCCTCGCGTCGGGGCAAGACACTCCCTCGGGCATCGCGGTGGACGCCACGAGCGTCTATTGGACGAACTACGACCTCAACGGCACCGTGAGAAAGGTTCCCATCGGCGGCGGCACTCCCACCACCCTGGCGTCGGGGCAGACCTTCCCCGAGAATATCGCCGTACACGGAACCAGCGTCTACTGGGCGAACTGGACACACTACGGCCTCCAGGGCACCGTGATGAAGGTACCGGTCGGCGGCGGTACGCCGATCACGCTCGCGTCCGGGCAGGACCACCCAGGGGCCATCAACGTGGACGCCACGAACGTCTACTGGGGGACAGGCGACCCGACCGCCTCGGTGATGAAGGTCGCCATCGGCGGCGGCACCCCAACCACCTTCGTCTCTGCCGTCGACGTTTACGATCGCGTCGCAGTGGACGCCACCAGCGTCTACTATTTCACTTACAGTGGAAACGGCCAGAGCGGGACCCTGAGGAAGGCACCCATCGGTGGCGGCGCCGCCATAACCCTCGCCTCAGGGTATCCTGCGTACATTACCGTGGACGCGACCAGCGTTTACTGGACAGACGTTGATGCGAGCAGCGACAGCAACGGAACGGTGATGAAGGTACCGATTAATGGCGGCCCTCCCACCGTTCTCGCCTCTGGACAGGACGTGCCCGAGCACATCGCAGTGGACGGCACCAGCGTCTACTGGACGAACTACAACAGCAACAGCAGAGCTGGCATGACGCTGATGAAGCTGACGCCAAAGTAGCCGAGTAACTCCTCGTCCCTTTTGGCGTCGAATGAGCGAGCCCGCCCATAAGCGCTGTCTACGTCCTGCACCCAAGGATTGTCCAGCCGATGATGTGACGCGACTCACGTGTAGACTTCAAGAACGTCTACCACCAACGAGACGCTCGTTGCAGTCGCACCGGCACGTCAGCACAATGGTGGTGAGAGTGGCATGGAGGCCCTTGAAAATGAGGTCACTGCGATGAATGGTTTGCGCTATCGAATACTCTGCTGTCTTGGAAGCGCGCTCTTTGCCTTTCTCTTCTTGCATGCATCCTCAGCAAGAGCTCAATGCACCAAGGATACGGATTGCAAGGGATTGCGTATCTGCGACACCGGTACCTGTGTCGATCCACCCCAGGCGCCTCCGCAGGGTTGGACTGCAGAGCCAGCTCCAGGACCGGGCGCTCCGGTAGGTTCGGTGGCGCCGGCCAATTCCGCTGGCCCCACCCTTCCGGCTGCCCCTCCAATCGCCAGCAACCCGCCGTCGTACGTCTGGCAACCCACGGCCACAAGCTCGGTGCCGCCGGCAGGCTCGGGTCTGCCAGGTGAAGGTTCAGCAGCGGACTCGAACCCGGCGGGTACCCACAGGCATGACGGAGTTTCCGTCGGTCTTTCAGCCGGACTCGGATACTGGTACACGGATTTCCAGCACGAACCCCCTCCGGGATCGGGTGCGACCGATGCCTCCAACTTCAGTGGAACAGCATTGACCCTGGGCGCCGCAATGGGAGGCACTGTCTCGCGCAACTTCATGCTGTTTGGAGAGATCCTTGGCACGCTCTTGAATGGCCCAAGCGTGAAAAGCCCCTACGGCTACATGAGCACTTGGGACGGAATCTATGGCCTGGTCAGTGTCGGCCCTGGCGCGTCCTATTACCTCGATCAAGTCAACCTGTACACGACTGGTGCGCTGACGATCACCAGGCTGTTTGGCAAGAAAACAGACGGCCAGTTCGGCTATGGTGCGAATCTCGGCCTTGGAAGGGCCTGGTGGGCAACGACGAACTGGAGAACCGGTATCGTGGGTGTGTTGCAGTTTGCCATCGCCGAGGACGAGTTTCGTGGCATTACCACCTCGGTGGTGCCTTCGGTGCGCTTCACGTCCACGTGGAATTGATGGCCGCCACCTCGGTGGGGGTATCCGTCACAGCGACCACAAAGTCTCTGGCAAAAGTCGAACTTCTGTCGTTAGCATGGTGCCGTGCTTGACTTGTTTCCAACCGAGGAGGTTCTGCCCTGGCGTATTGTCGCGGCGGATTTGCTCATCGTTGGCGTGGTCGCTCTCTTGGGCTTCTGGGGTTTCAGGTGGCTGGCGTCGCGGTGGAAGATCGGGAAGGGCAGGTGGATCCTGCGACACGCATGGGTTGGCCTTGCAGCGGGCGTGCTTCTTCTGCGGGGGTTCTACGGCCCACCCATTCGCTTGCTGCTCACGGCCGAGCACGACCGATGCCGGCAGCGCCTGGCCGATCGCTTGGCAAGCTCGCCGGAAGCCCGGGCCTGGAAGGCGTTGCACACGATCGAATGGCTTGTGAAGGGGGTACCGGAATCGGAGATTCCAAGATTCCTCCACCGCGATCTTTTGCTACTTGGCGAGGATGGCGTTCGACGTTTGGACGACCAGCACTTGCTCTTCCGAATGGATGCGATTGCCCAGGGCTTTGCCAATGCAGAGAAGAACGGGTGTGGCTCGGAGGGATGGAGTTTCCTGGATGCACTTTGGCGGGTCAACCCGCATGCCCGCGAGGTCTGGTTCGACATGCTCTTCGATGCCATCGTCGCCGAGATCCTCGATCGGCCCGCGGTGCGGGAGGTTGGTGAAGAAGAAAGGGCGCAGGTGCTCACCACGCTTCGTCCGGCTCGACTCCAACGCGTCCTTGTCGGTGAAAATGAATCGCCTCGGCAATTGCTATGCCGCGAGGTCGAAAGTCTCTACACGCTGGCGAGCGCGTTGAAAGGCGCCCAGCGTGTGGCGGCGGCCCGACTTTTGGCGGTCGAGCCGATAGGGGGGATTGGAGATCTCTGACCTGTGTTCGGGCCTAGTGCAGAGGCGCGCAGGTCGACACCCCGGCGCCGACGATGGCGTGGCTGCTATTGGCAATGACCGTGTGGAAGGTCGACAGCGAGGTGCGATCGACCCGGTAGATCGAGTTGCCAAGAAAGATCCAGAACGAGCCGCCCCAGAACTTCATGGCCCAGTTGCCGTAGGTGGGCATGTCTTTGTAGGCATACCTTTCGAGGGTCGCGCCAGTCGCTGGATCGATCCGTACCAAGGTGGAGATCCCTGAGGGACTGCTATTGCCCGGGAAGAAACCCCACAAGGTGCCATCGCCGGTCCCTGACAGTTCGGGCATGCCGTCCGTGGTTCCGACAGGTGTCACGACCAACGAAGGGAACGATACCGTGGCCAACTCCGACTGTGTGCCATAGCTGACCGAGCTGCCTCCTGCGATGTACAGGGTGTCGAGGCCCGTCGACGGGTCGAATACGAAGCCCATGCCGAAGTTGTAGAGGCCGTGCTGCCCAACTTTGAAGCTTGTCGACTGGCACTGCCCATTCGCGGTGTCGACTTGGAAAAGATTGCCGTCTTGGTAGGCAACCCAGGCCACCGCGTTCTGGTCGACCGCCATCGAAAAAGGAGTGGAGAAACCCGGACAGTTGAGCGTCCCGATGTCGGTGAAGGTCGCTTTTGCGGGATCGAAACGCGAGAACAGGCCGGCTTGATCCACCGTGTAGATCCACTGGCTGGCCTCGACGCACACGCTGTTGACGTAGGCCGAAAGCGGAACCGAAGCGTCCGGCATGCGGGTGTTCCCTGTCTTGAGAACCAGGGTCCCGGTCTTGAGGTGCGGCGGCGCGCTGTCGAATGCACCGAAGTGAACCGCGACGGGTTGACTCGCATCCGGGGCCACGTCGAGTGCGAGCGCTTGACCGCCATCCAGGGTGAAACTCGAATCCGTGCCCAGGCCGAGCGCGATGCCGGAGACGTGGCAGGTGTCGCTGCCGTCGTTGCCCAGCGTGACGGCGGCGGCCGTGGTAGTGTTGAGCATGACATTGCCGAAATCAAGGCTGGCCGGCGCGATGGTCAGCGAGCAACCCACGTCGATGTAAGCTGAGAGCTGGACGACTTTGGTTGCCAGCTTCGCATCGGTGGTCTCGAAGGTCAGTTGCCCGCTTCGCTGATGCGGCTTCGCTGGGTCGACCGCGTGGAAGTTGACGGCGATGGCTTGGCTCTCGCCGGGCGCGAGCGTAAAAAGATCCGCCTGTCCCGGCGCAAGTGAGAACTGCGCATCACTTCCTTGGGCCAGGGCGACGCCACCGATCTCGCATGCATCGTCGCCGACATTCACGATGTCCACCGACCCGGTGGCGGTGTTATCGAGAGCGACGTGCCCGAAGTCGATGGCACTCGGTGCAACCGCTAGTTTGCAGTTGGTCAAGATGCGGCCGGCAACCGGCACGTCCACGTGACGGCGAGAGGGATCGTCACTGTCGAAAACCAGGTCTCCAGTGCGATCGAGGGGGACGGACGCTTTTCCCTCTGGACCAAAGGCGACAGCTGCGGTCCAGCGATCGCCTGGCTTGATCCCGAACGCTGTAGGAACTTGCGGCCCAAGCGCGAACCAAGGATCGGAGTCGGGGCTCAAGCCAAGGCCTGAGATGTTGCAGTCCGCACCTCCAAGGTTGGCGAGGGTGAAGGTTTTCGTTGCCTGGCTTCCGGGAGGAACTTCACCCAAGTCAAGTACCGAAGCATCGACCGCAAGGATGCACATGGGTGGCAGCATGGGCGTTCGATAGCCGCATGTCCCCCAGAGGAGTGGCGCACAAAGGATCCATGCGTTTGCAAACTTCTTGAAAGACAAGACCCGTCTGTTTTTCATCTGACTTCGCTCCTGTGCAACCCGGCCGGAGGGCTACGCCGGGACCACCGGCCTTCAACTGCATGCAGCATACAGCAGGGGACGATGCGATACGTGTACGAAATTGCGAATCCCGAAAGCTGTCTGCGGAGGCTGAACCGGATGCTGTTGACCTGGAAGTCGGGCTCGGGGCTGGCCGCGCAAGTGTACGACGCGGGCACCGGCGACGCCTGCACTAGCCAATAGCGGGGGTTGCTATTGATTCCGTCCAGCGCGAAGATACGTCCTTCGGAGTTTGGGCGGAACCCAAGGAGGAATCTGAGCA
>Ga0302322_100003770_pt1 | contig 13099 bp, 11 predicted proteins | sample Fen_T0_2_FD_203757 | JGI IMG/M metagenome (GOLD analysis project Ga0302322, IMG submission 203757) | Peat permafrost microbial communities from Stordalen Mire near Abisko, Sweden - Fen_T0_2 | ecosystem: Environmental > Terrestrial > Soil > Wetlands > Permafrost | place: Sweden: Abisko...
TCCCGGCCCCTCTTCTTCTACCTGCGCAACAAGGCGACCGGCGACATCAAGGCGTTCATCGACTGGGTGCTCTCGGCCGAGGGCCAGGAGATCGTCACCAAGGTCGGCTACTTCCCGGTCAAGTAGATTCAAGCCGCCGGCAATGATCGGGTGTCTGGCACGGGACACCCACATCAAGCGCCTGCGCGATAAGCTTGGCCAGGCTGCGGATCTGTTGCAGACCGTGCGTGGCATTGGCTTTCGGCTGGCTGCACCGATGGACTCGGCCGGGCGCTGGGCGTCCTGGCCTTCAGTGCGGCCAGGTAGTTCGGCACCTGTTTTTTCGGCTTGCGCATGAGGGCGCCAAGCAGGCTCACAGGAGCTTCGGCCAGCCCCGTGTTCTCGACGAATCGGGCGTGCAGGTTTTGCCAGATGGCGATGGTATGGTTCACGTCAGCCACTGAGCGGTGGAACTGTCGCGCATTCGGGTCGCGCACATTCAGTGAATCCAATAGAGCATCCAGCCTATAGCTGGGCAGCCCGGGCGCCAGCCGGCGCGCCAGGCGCATGGTGCACAGAAATTCGGATTCTGCCCGCAGCCCTGCGCGCGCCAGCTCAGCGCGCAGAAAACCCCGATCGAAAGCCGCATTGTGGGCCACGATGGGTAGGCCGCGCACAAACTTCTGCAATCGCGGCATCACCTGTTCCGGCTTGGGCTGTCCACCCAACATCGCATCGGTGATGCCGGTCAGCGCGGTGATGAAGGCCGGCAGACGCATCCCAGGATACATGAGCTGGTGAAACGTCTCGACCGGCCGGTGATCCACAAGCAGCGTGGCCGCTACCTCGATGGTGCGGTCGAACGCAGGCGTCAGCCCGGTGGTCTCGAAGTCGAGTACCACCAGTTCGCGCGTGGTGACCGCATCTTGCGGGAACGTCATAGCCGGACGCTACAGATGCGCGGGCAAAGTGTCCACGGTTCGTCGGCTTTTGTGCATACTGGTAGGGCACCCATGACGACCCAGCAGGCCCGAAATCCGCTTCACGGGATCACCCTCGAAATGATTGTGACCGAACTGGTCGCGCATTTCGGCTGGCCGGAACTGGGCCAGCAGGTCAACATCCGCTGCTTCACCAGCGACCCCAGCATCGCCTCCAGTCTGAAGTTTCTGCGCAGAACACCGTGGGCGCGTGAGAAGGTCGAAAGCCTCTACTTGTTCATGCTGCGCGAACGGGCACGCCAGGCTCGGCGCGGCTGAATAGTCGCCAAAGGGCGTCTCGCGCGTTGCAAGGTCGGTGCGGATCGTGCAACCAAGCAAGGTCGCAACTGTGCACGACGTCGACAGCCCCCTGTCCCACCGCAAAGCCAAACCTCACGGTGCCGCAGTCGTCAAAATGGTGAGCCAATAGCTCGGTTGTGGCAACTGATAATCGGTATGTGGGCAGACGACCTGCGCCCAACCCGCAGACCTGACCGGCTGCGTTTCCAGGCTGCGACAACCCACACCATCTACAAGGAAGAGGATCATGAAGTTCAACCATTGGCGAATCACGATGGTAGCGGCATTGATCGTGCTCAGCGGTGATTGCTCGTCAGACCAGGCGGGCAAATTCGACGGGTTGGGTGGTGCTGCTGGGCACGGATCGGGCGGCGCGACAGGCGCCGGCGGCTCCTCGTCCAGTGGCGCTGCGCAGGGATCCGGTGGCGCAGAGGCGACCGGTGGCAAGGCTGGGACCGGTGCCCAGCCGGGCACGGGCGGGAGCGCTGGTGCGCGTGGGAGTGGTGGCGTGGCAGCGACTGGCGGAACCATCGGCAGCGGTGGCCGCGCCGGCGCGGGTGGCGCCGATACCACCGGTACCGTAGACGCCAGCGCATTCGGAGGCACGATCGGCTTAGGCGACGCGAGCGCAACGGGCGGCACAACGGTGTCGTTGGGCGGTCAGACGGGGCAGGGCGGAGCTAAAGGCTCGGGTGGGGCCACCGGGCTGGGAGGGCAGCCTGGTACGGGTGGCGTGGGTGCAACGGGCGGTACCACCGCAAGCGGCGGCGCGACGGGATCCGGCGGAAGCACAGTCACCGGCGGCGCCAAGGGGACCGGGGGGGTGCCAGGAACCGGCGGCACCACGGGCCCAGTCACCCTGAGTTGTCCGGGCGCGGCCCCAGCAGGAATAACCCCTGACTGGTGTTCCTGTGAACAATGGGGCCAGTGGACCAAGGGAGATGCAACTTACTACAACGACATTTGGGGCTCTGGAGCCGGCCCCCAATGCATCTGGGTCGCGGGTGATCAATGGGGCGTAGCCGCGAACCACCCCAGCGGAGGCAGCGTCAAGTCCTACCCCAACATCTCCTTCTCCCCAGGCAAGGCCCTTAGCGCCTTCACCACGTACACGAGCAACTTCGCGATAACCGTCCCCTCGGGTGGTGCGTGGGAAGTGGCCTACGACATATGGGTCCAGAATGGGTCGACCCAGATCGAGATCATGCTGTGGGTGAACTACACGAAGGGCGTGGTCTTCCCAGCCTCTTCAACTTCGAATCCGGCCGCGTCCAACGTCACGACCGGCGGGCACGCCTGGGATGTTTACTACGGCGGCTATGGCGGGCACGACGTGATTTCGCTGCTGCGGACGACCAACACAACTTCCGCCACTGTAGATCTCAAAGACATTTTCACCTGGCTCATCACCAACAAGAAGACCTTCAACACCAGCTGGACGCTGTATCAAGTGCAGTTCGGGCCCGAGATCGTCTCAGACAGCGGCGTGCAAAGCTTCGTCACCAACAGCTTCTCCGTTTCGTCGAGCTGACCCGCGCGCATGTCCCGCGCGACATGCGCATGAGGCCGTGCGGACTTCCAGGTGGACGCTCAGCGCCTACGGCAGGGCCTCCTCCTCCACGGTTACGAAGGACTCGCGATCACCGGCGCGCACGCGCTGGCAGTTCGCGAACTTCCGGCCCTCCCAAAGGATCCGTTCGACCGAATCCTCCTCGCCCAAGCCCAGTGTGAAAGCCTGGCCCTCTTGACCGTCGACAAAGAGCTCGGGGCGTACGGGCCGCCGTGTAGGCTGGTCTGTTCCGTCGGCGCTGATCGCGGGACGTGTTAACGCCCGTCGGCCCAACGTGGGACCGCAATCAGCAGCGGGGCCGCGGTGTCGTGTTCCCGGGTAGCGGCATGCGTGCTTCGGCAACCAGCCGGGCTTCTTCAAGACTGCTGCCTTCTATCCTCAGGTTCACCAGGAACGGGATGCTCTCGAACTTGGTCTTTCGGTCCGCCACCAAGCCGAGGAGGAGACCCTTCAGCCGAGCGGGCATGCGATCGATTGCCAACTGCTTCGCCTCGTCATCTAGTTCGTCGCCGGCCTCGACGACGGAAAGCGCCACCTCGCTGCCGTCGGGGAGATCGATGGGCTCGTCCACGATCAGCCTGCCGCCGTGCACTTGTCCGCGGAAGTTCAACGTCATGCCTCGAAGTCTATGCCCGGCGATCGTGCAATGGGGCGGGGCCACAGAAATGCCCCGACCACTCGGCGCGCAAGCGGCAAGACGTCGGACCATAATCCAGGGGCAGCGATGAAACTCGGGCGCGACTGGAACGAAGCCCACATCTAAGAATATTCCGGTGATTCTGACCTAGGCCGAGCGCGCCCGATGCGCCCGGAATAGTTTGGATTCTCATCCCGTGCGATCACAAACCCGCTTTTCTGAGACGCTCGATGAAGGAGGGTTTCCTTGCCTGGGCTTCACGTAGCGCTTCGATACGGATACCGAATTTGCCGGCTCTGTCGCGCGCTGCAGCCCCGTCACAACGTCACAGATGAGACCCAACTCGAGCACCAGGACTGCCGCGTCATCACGTTCGATTGAGTGTTTTCGCCGCCCGATCGGATCAGGTGTGTTGCTTTCTAGTCGTAGTCGATTAATTATTCGACTATGTCTGATCAAAGCTTTCGCCTCGACTACCATGCGTGCCAGGAGGTCTTGGCCAAGCGGCTCGCTGAGCCTGCGCCAGGCCGTATTCAACTGCTCGCTGGCCCACGGCAGGTTGGCAAAACAACCTTACTTCTCCAAATGGCAGAGCAGGCGGGCAAGCAGGCGGTCTACGCGGCGGCTGATGCTCCCGAGGCTGCGCTACCTGGCTTCTGGGAACGCGTGGTGGGCCGGGCAGATGACACCGCGGTCTCACATGGGCGTGCCATTCTTCTCCTCGACGAGGCTCACCTGCTTCATGGGTGGGCTTCACACCTCAAGGGGGTGTGGGATCGCTTCCGACGCAAAAAGACGCCAGTCCACATCGTGGCCACCGGCTCGTCCGCGCTTCACCTCGCAGCGGGCTCGCGCGAAAGCCTCGCCGGCCGATTCGAGCGACTAACCTTGTCCCACTGGTCGGCGCAAGCGGTGGTGCAGACCTTCGGTGTGAAGGGCCAAGTCGCCACCGACCTCGTCGTGCGTATGGGATCCTATCCGGGCGCATTCCCCCTGCGCGAAGATGTGCCCCGTTGGTCGGCCTACGTGCGCGACGCCATCCTCGATCCTGCCATCGGGCGCGACATCCTCGCTCTTGCATCCGTGCGTCGCCCCGCGCTCCTCCGCCAGGTGTTCGGGGTGGCCGCCTCGTCGCCAGCCCAAATCGTTTCCCTGCAAAAGCTTCAGGGCCAGTTGCAAGACAGCGGCGCTCTCGAAACCGTCGCCCACTACCTGGCGCTCCTGGAAGAAGCGTTCCTGGTGGCGTCGTTGCCGAAATACTCCGCGCGCGAATCCCGTCGCAGGGCCTCGCCACCGAAACTGGTGACGCTCAACAATGCACTCCTCGCGGTGATGGATCCTCAGGGAATTGCGAACAGCGCAACCGATCCTGCGCGTTTTGGTACCTGGGTCGAGAACGCGTGCCTGGCGCATGCGTGGAATTCTGGCCAGGGCGTGTCGTATTGGCGAGAAGCGCCGCTTGAAGTCGACGGTGTCCTAGAAGGTAGCTGGGGCAAGTGGGCGGTCGAAGTGAAGACTGGCAAGTTTCAGATAAAGGATCTGACTGGCCTGCTCGAGTTCACGCGTCGCTATCCGGCCTTCAAGCCGCTCGTCATCTGCAGCACGGGCGGGCTCGCGACTGCCGAGCGTGCAGAGATCGCGGCGATCACTTGGCAGGAGTTCTTGCTGTCCGGCCCACCGGGCATCGCGCTGCCTGGCAAATGATCTCTGGTGTGGAACTCGCGGCATCCGCGAGCAATTCCCCGGAGATCGACATCTACGTTGCCCTACGAGATGGGACGTACGTGTATGACCCGCTTGATTGCTCATCGGTTCGTTCGCAGAGCCACCCCTATTATCAGGCGGTCAACAAGGTGTTGGCCGAGAAGGGCTTCGACAGGTTCGCGGAAAAGACCTGTGCAAAGTTCTACGCAAAGAAGATGGGGCGGCCCAGCATGGCACCTGGGGTGTATTTCCGATGTCTGCTGCTGGGGTACTTCGAGGGCATCGACAGCGAACGAGGCATCGCGTGGCGAGCCGCTGACTCGCTGAGCCTGCGCGACTTTCTCGGTATTCCAGCCAGCAAGGTGACGCCGGATCACTCGACGATTTCGCGCACACGGCGACTACTCGACCTGGAAGCGCACCAGGCGGTCATCAGTTGGGTTTTGGGCGTCCTTGACAGCGCGGGACTCATTCGAGGCAAGACCCTGGGCGTGGATGGCACGACACTGGAGGCGAATGCAGCCATGAAGTCGATCGTGAGGCGCGACGACGGGCGCAGCTACGAGGAATATCTCACCGCCCTGGCCAAAACGTCGGGCATCGAAACGCCGACGCGTGAAGATCTGGCGCGCGTGGATCGCAAGCGCAAGAAGGGGGCGAACGCGGACTGGTACAATCCTTTCGACCCCGAGGCGAAGATCTCGAAGATGAAGGACGGCAGCACGCATCTGGCGCACAAAGAAGAGCACGCCGTCGATATGGACACGGGCGCGGTGGTGGCAGTGACCCTGGACAGCGGAACAGCAGGCGACACGACGACGCTGGAGGGCACGCTGGAGGCGGCCGAGCAAAATCTCGCAGAAGCCGGATACAACGACAACCCCGATGGCCTTGGTGAAGATGGGAAGCAAAGCCGTGGCGGGCGAGGCTTTTGATACAGAGTTTGCTACAGCCGACGGCAAGTATGAACAAAATCAATCACTTATGTTGTGGAGGCGCCGGGTACTGCCCCCGGGTCCGAGAGGTCTCTGTTCCAGCTACTACGTGCGTGTTCGGCGATTTGAGTCTCGCGTTCGGGTTAGCCCACCGACAGGGCGTCCCGCTCGCCAGCCCTCCCTGTTTCTCGCGGCCGCGCCGGAAGACGCTGCCCGGCCGCAAAGCCCACTAAATGGCCACTTCGCTAGGTCGTAGGCAGTCCCTAGAGTCGTGGTCCGGTCCGCTGTTTAGGCGGCCAGAGCGAATGAGTTATCATTCGCGTTTCTTTTTTGCCCGTTTTTACGAGGCCTCGGGCGCCTCGGCACGCAACCAGAACTTCGCTTACTCCCGTCGAAACTGTTTCGCCCCCCTAATTTGTTGTCTTGTTGTGCGGCCAGTATAGCTGCCACCGTCGCCATAGGCCATGGATCCCATTCGGTGTTACGCTGATCCGCCATGTTCATCGCCCTGGTGGCCGCGGCGCCGTCACTCGCGCTTCTGACCTATTTCTACCTGCGTGATCGCTACGAACGCGAACCCATCGGACACGTCGTCGCGGCCTATCTGCTGGGCATGTTTGCCCTGGCGGCGGCGCAGGGCATGACTGTCATGGCCGGCGACTGGGTTTCTACCGACTGGCTGCACACGGGCGGCGAGCCGGCTCGCCTCTTCGAGGCCTTCGTGCTCGCTGGTGTTGTCGAGGAGCTGGCCAAGTGGGTGGTGTTGGTCGCCGCGGTCTATGCCTGGCGCGAATTCGACGAGCCGATGGATGGCCTGCTCTACGGCGTGGCCATCGCGCTGGGCTTCGCCACGCTGGAAAATTTCCTCTACCTGTCCAGCCGGGGCCTGGCTATCGCCTGGCAGCGGGCCCTCTTTGCCGTGCCTGCCCATGCGCTCTTCGGTGGCTGCATGGGGTTCTATGTCGGCCGCGCGAAATTCGCCCCCGCCGAGGGTGTGCGCCACCGCCGCTTCTGGCTCGCCCTGACCCTGTCCTTGGCGGTGCCCGTGGGTTTTCACGGTGCCTACGACTTCGCACTCCTGCACGGTCTCAGCTGGAAGGTTTGGATAGCGGTGACCCTGCTTTCGCTGACGTTTTGGGGGTTCGTGCTTCGCCGGGTGAAGCGCGCCCAGAAGGCTTCGCCCTACCGGCCCAAGACCATGATGCCCACGGACTTCCACGCCCTCCGGCGCGGTAAATAGGTGTAAAATGCCCAGCATGGTGCGGCGAAACACGCAGGCTGGACTTGGAACAGGGCTGATCGTTTCACTCGCGGCGCTCGCTCTTGGCGGCACTGCTTGCACCAAGAAGGCCGCGCCTGCGGCTCCCAGCAGTCCGGAGTTCGACAAGAAATGGGCCGAACTTGCGCAGGAAGGGACCGAGGTTTCCTACATTGAGGACGACCGCGGCGAGGGCCTGATGGGCAATGTGCGCCGCGCCTCCCGGGTCAAGGCGGATCCGCCCGCGGTGGCACCGGCCGAGGCACTCGCGGCGAACCCCGTCGGGTTGCCCGATCAACCGCCGGGAGAGCAGGTGCAGCGGATCATCCGCGGCAACCTGATGGCGGTGCGTGGTTGCTTCATGAGCATGGCGCGAACCGGCCAGGCACGTTCCGGTAAGGCCATTGTCAGCTTCACCATCGGGGCGGATGGCCGTGCTGCCGGCCTTCGCGTGGACGCGCCGACCTTTGCAGACACACCGCTACCCGGTTGCGTGACCGCCCAGGTTTCCCACTGGGAATTTCCCAAGTCGCAAAAGGGCGGCGGCCAGGTCAGCTATCCGTTCGTCTTCGTGGGTAGCTGAGGCGCGTGGGTAGCCCGCCGGCTTTGCCGGCGGCGCACCATCGCGGGAGGGTTTGGCGAGGCCGCGCGAAGCGCGGGGGTGGCAGGGCGGGAGGCAGGTGCCGAGGGCGAAGCGAACCCTTCCAGGGTTCCCATCAGAATCGTCAGCACGCAAAAAGGACCGGCATCGACGCCGATCCTCTCTGCAATTGCAGCGCGAGTCGCCCTTACTTCGGGGCTGCCGCGCGGTCTTCCAGGTAGAAGACAGTGATGGCGAGGCAGTGGAAGGCCTCGTCCGAGGATTGGGTCACGATGGTGTCCACGACCTGGCACTGGGGATGCTCGCGGATCCACAGCGTCACCTTCTCGCCCAGGTTCTCGCGCTCCTGGGCCATGGTGGCGGAGAAGATCTTCACTCCATTAAAGCGTGCCGTCGTGTGCGTCTGACTTTGGGCCATCGGTTTGATTCTTCCTCTCCGGACTTCCAACGCGAACCACGGAACTGGATGAAATCCCAACCCTCTTTCTTGCTGCCGCGGTGCCGGAGTGCCCCGCATTTGCCCCTATCCAACCAGTCGATTCATGCCGTATAGCAGCCCTATCACCTTTTCCACAATCCCTACCACTGGAAAAACTTCCGAGCAACGGCGCTGCGAGTGTGCGTCATATTGCCGTGAGGCCGAGATCCTGTCGGAGGTCGAGGTAGTCCAGCGACAGGGCGAAGGCCAGCAGGTCGTCAAGGGCGGCGGGGCCATCCTCTTCAACGACGGCGCGTCCAATGCGCAGCAGATCGCCGGTGACTAGGAGCGCTAGGCGGGTTGCAACCCGCGCCAGACCTCGGCCCCAGACGGTGAGGTTCAGGTTGTCGTACTTCTGCTTGATGGCTTGCACCACATCAAGGATGCGGGATTGTGTGGCGGCATCGAGAGCGGCGATGGCCTCAAATGCTTCTTGGGCGGCCGCGCCCTTGATGGGTCCAGCGGCATTGGCCAAGGCCAGCGCGGCGATGAAATAGGGTCTCATCTGCCCGCCCGACCGAGCCGAGCCCGCCCGGCGTCCAGGCGCATAAAGCACCATGGCGCGACTGAGCCTGAATCCCAACTCGACTGTGTCCTCGGTGGCAAGCAGGAGTGGGCCGCACAAAAGCGCCGGCGGACGAAGGTCAGCCATGCGAGCATCGCCGCCCAGAACCGGCAAGCTGATCACGGCCTCGGGCACAGATGCCTGGAAGAGGCCACACACGTAGTCGAGGACGTTCCGGAATGCCACGGGCTGCGCATCGGCTGGCATCGGCAGATCGCTTTCCATCAAGCCGAGTTCGTCGCGCGTGAAGGGTTTGAGCACCGAGGTTTCGACCAACAAGGCCGCAAGTTGCTCCAGGTCGCTTTCTTCGGGCCGGTAGCCCGCGCGGGACAGCAGGTTTGCCGGCAACGGTCCATCGATCTTGGGCAGAACTCGAGGTCGGCCATCGTCGGCCAGCTTGCGCACGGACTCGTCGGCAAGGCCGCGCAGGACCATGGCCACCGCGGTGGCTGCCACGCCATCCTGGTGGCCTTGTTGTTGGAACAAAGTCAGGAGCTTGAGCGCTGGCCCGCCGTCGTGGGGATGAAGGTGCCATTCCGAGGCCAGGGCGTGGGCGGTTTCCCGCCAGCGCGCGGGATCTTCCGCGTTGAGTTCAACCGACTTGCGCACGCTACCGAGGTGCCTCGGCGCCAGCCGCGCGGCCGTATCGTAGGCGATGCGGGCCGAATTCCGATCCTTAAGTTCGCTTTCGTAAAGAGCGCCAAGCGCGAGCCAGATACGCTGGCGCAACGGCTCGGCGCGCTCGCCAAGCGCGGAAACCAATTTGCGCAAAAAGCGCTCGGCGCCGCGCGGATCGGGTTCGGGCAGACGGCCGTAAGCTTCAAGAAGCAAGGCCACGGCATCCGGCTGCTCGGGAGCAACGGTCAGGCTTTGTTCAAGGTGGCGGCGGGCCGTGCGTGCGTCGTCCTCGGTGGCGGCCAATCGCCCAAGCAGGGCGTGCGCTTCGGCCAGATCTGGATCCAGGGCCAGGGCGTGGTGCAGTCGGTCCCGGGCCTCGCTGGATTTGGCGGAGCCGTGGGCCACGAATCCGGCCCACCCGAGGTAGGCGTGGTACAGCGCTTGATCGGGCCGCGCGCTGACCGCCGCCTCGAATCGTTCCAGCGCTTCGTCGAAACGTTCGGCGGCAAAGAGCTGCATGGCTTCGCCAAAGGCCAGTTCGGCGCCAAGCGGATCGACGGTCGCGGTCTGCCTGGTCACCCGTTTCTGGTCGTAGTCGGTGCGTTCGGCGGGGACACACAGAATGCGGCCGGCCTGGGTGATGGCGGCGCGTACGGCCTCCAGCCTGGCTCTATCCGCGGGAGCAAGCCCGGAACTGGCCACGTCCTGATCGGAGAAACTCGCCAGCTTCGCCAGTACCGCTTCCTCGATCTCGCTGGTCGGGGTTTCGGGGGTGACGCCCAGGATTTCGTAGTGCGACTTGCCGTGGATCATCAGGTATTCGTGCAGCAGCCGCTGGCGCAGCTCCGCCGACAGCGAAACGACAGGGTGCGCGCCCGTGCGACGCTCGGATTTTGTCGAGTATCCGATGTCGAGTGCGCCCGAGTTTGATTCTTCTGCCATGCGTGTGAAGGCGGGCGCAGACAGCGGCAGGCTATCGCTCCTGCGGATCTCCGTGAAGCTCATGCTTGCGGGATTCTCGACGATGGCTTCGAAGCGCTTGTTAAGCTCGGCGCCCAGCTTTTCCAGCGAGAAGGAGGACTCGAAGTTGCTGGGTGAGGAATCCATCTCTTCCATGGGTTCGCCAAGATCGGCAAGCCCGGTTTCGAGCAGCGCCTCGATCTCGGCCATGATCACGTGTGCGTCCTCGCGCAGAGACAAGGCGCCTACGGTTGGGGCGTCATCGACGATTCGCGAGATGTCGCCGCCGAAAGTCTCCTCGAACTCGACCTTGTAGCGGTCGAAGCGATGGGTGAGCTGCACCGGACAGGCGCCGCTTTGGTCGAAGCGGCCCACCAATGTCTCTGGGGTGGCGCTGCGATAAAGACCCAGAAAGACCGATTTCGCCACGTCGAGGTCGTGCTCGATGACCCGGTCGCCGAAGGTGTCGCCCGGGGTGAAGCCGTAGGTGCCTTCGTCCCAGCGCAGGCAATCCACGATGCGCTTGCGAGCCTGGGCGGCCAAACATTGCAGCACCTCTTCTGGCGTCAGCCAGCCGAGCTCGATGATCACCGCGCCCATCTTGTGGCCGCGCTTCTTGGTTTCGGCGAGCAAGAAGGTCAGCTGGCTTTCGTCGAGGATCCCTTTGGCGCACAGGAGTGTTCCCAGCGCTTCCTGGCGCAGATTGGAATCGGCGGCGACCACATGCCCACTGCGAATGTAGAGATCCTTGCGAACCTTGCCGTGCGCCAGGGACAAAGATCCGGTGGCGGTGGTTTCCGCCAGGTCGAAGATCAAACGTCCCACGTGCTTCTTGCTCAGCGAACCCGCCCCGATGGGGTTGCCCGCGGAGGGGGCGGATTCGATGCTGGCCGCCAGGCTTGGCCGCGGGGCTGGCGGCGGGCTTTCCTGGGGAGGTGGGGGCGGTTCCATTCCGGCGAGATCGATGGCGATTTCGCGTCGCACGGTGGGCCGGAGTTCTTGTGCCAGGTCTGCCGCCTCCATCCTGTCCTCGGTCCGATGGTGGGGTTGCGGCTTCGCCTCGCTCGCCTCGGCACCTGCCGGCATGGGTTGGCCAAGGCAAGTCAGAATGGTCCGCATCAGATCGTCGGGCTGCAAAGGCTTGGGCAAGAAGCACGCCTGGACCTCGTCGCTTAGGCTGCTGGCCAGCGCCGGATCCTTGTAGATCCCCGAGGTCACGATGATGGGGACGTCCTTGCCGAAGGGAGCTTCGCGGATTGATCGGCTCAAGGAGAAGCCGTCCATCGCTGGCATGTACAGATCGGTGATGACGAGATCCGGGCGTTCTGAAACGTACACCGCCAGCCCTTGCTGGCCGCTCGCGGCCTGGACCACGCGCGGCTCGATGCTGGCCAGCCGCGCATCGTTCAAGATCAGTCGCTCCATTGCCTTGCGAGCGATGGGGTCGTCTTCAACGATAAGGATCGTCTTTCCCATTACTCCGCTGGCGAAAGGCCCACCGCCCGGCGCTCACCCATTCGACCCTGCCGCCGACGGAAATCACCCATCACGCGCATCCTATTTGTTTCGGCTCGGAACGGGCACAGCGCTGGTCTTCGCGCCTTCGAGTTCCGCCAGCGGATCGGCCGATACCGCGGGCAGAGCAGTCTTGGCCTCGGGCATGGGGCCAAGGCCCATCTTGGCCTTCAACTCGGCCAAGGCGTTGTCCTGGCTGACAGGGCCTGATTCCAGGGCCTTGAATTTTTGCGCCAGGGTGTCGCCGGTCAGCTCGTTGCCAAGCTCCGTATTCGCATCGGCCTCGGCCTCGATTTGATCCACCTTGGTGGCCATGCGCTCGAAGGTATCGAAGGCGCCCGCGTCGGAGAGTCCGCTCATGGTGCTTTGGATGGTTTTCTGGGCCTCGGCACGCTTCTGGCGGGCGATGAGGATGTTCTTCTTACGCTTGGCCTCTTCGATCTTGTCGTTGAGCGCGCGCAGCTGATCCTTGAGTTTATCGACGGCGTCCTTCTGCAGCTGAGCCTGCTTGCCGAATTCGGCGAACTGGCTGTCGTGCTCGGCCTTGCGCTTGAGCGCCTCTTTGGCCAGGGCCTCGTCGTTGGCGCGCACCGCCAGCATGGCCTTGCGCTCCCATTCCTGGCCGAGGTCGCCCTGCTCGTCGCGCTGCTTTTCCAGACGTTTCTGGTCCGCAATCGACACCGCGACCTGTTTCTTGGCCTCGACCAGCTGGGTCTGCATGTCGAGGACGACCTGGTTGAGCATCTTCTCCGGGTCTTCCGCCTTGGAGATGACGTCGTTGATGTTGGACTTGAACAGGGTACCGATGCGCGAAAAGAGTCCCATGACGGTTTTTCCTCTGCTGAGGGACGCGGCTAGGCCACGGCCCTAAATTTTGATAGCACGGGGTACAACTTGCTGACGGCCATGCCCATATCATCGACGACGGCCTGGAATTCGTTGAGATCCATGTTTTCGAGTTCGAGCGCGCTGCCCAACACGATGGCATTGCCTTCGATG
>Ga0302322_100003772_pt1 | contig 13094 bp, 12 predicted proteins | sample Fen_T0_2_FD_203757 | JGI IMG/M metagenome (GOLD analysis project Ga0302322, IMG submission 203757) | Peat permafrost microbial communities from Stordalen Mire near Abisko, Sweden - Fen_T0_2 | ecosystem: Environmental > Terrestrial > Soil > Wetlands > Permafrost | place: Sweden: Abisko...
CCGCGGGAAGAAGCCGTCGCGGGCGAGGATCGACGACAGCCGAGGGAAGTCGGCGAAGCTCGTGTTCGCGGCAAGGATAAGGATGCCCATGGTCGCGAACTGAAGGATGTAGTACGGCAGCCCGGTACCGCCGAACACGGTCCGACCGACCTGCGAAAGCACCGTTTCCCCGATTCCGGCGACGCCCGATGGATGCGCGCCGATGTTCACGGCGAGGAAGCTTGTTCCCAGGAACATGACGCCCAGCAGGGTGGCCATGATGATCATGGTTTGCTGGGCGTTCTTCCATTCGGGCGGCTTGAAGGCCGGCACGCCGTTGGCCACGGCCTCGGTGCCGGTCATCGCCGAACAGCCGTCGGCGAAGGCCTTGCAGATCAGGAAGACGCCCATGTTCTCGGTGGCGAGGCCGGTCAGCGGCGCGACACCCGTGACCGAGTGGAGCTGGCCGGTCAGCGACTCGAAGAGCCCGACGACGATCAGTATCAGCATTGAGCCGATGAAGATGTAAGTCGGGCTCGCGAAGAGCGTGCCGCTGTCCTTCACGCCGCGCAGATTGATGACCATCACCACCAGGATCGACAGGGCGATCAGCGGTACGGTCAGCCCGAACTTGTTCTGGAGGTCCGGGAAGGCGGAGGTAATGGCCTGGATTCCGGCCGAAACGCTAACCGAGACCGTCAGGACGTAGTCGGTCAGCAGCGACCCGGCGGCCACCAGGCCGGCCACGACGCCGAGGTTGGCGTGGGCGACGATGTAGCTGCCGCCGCCGTTGGGATAGGCGCGGATCGTCTGGCGGTAGCTGAACGTTACGATCACGAGCAGCGCCACCACCACGACAGACAAACCCAGGACGTACTTGTAGTTGTCCGTCCCGGCGCCGGCCAGGATCAGCATCATCGCCCCGGTCGCGTACGCGACGGACGACATCACGTCCGAGGAGAAGACCGGCAAAGCCTTCCATTTGGGCAATCGCTCGGCGAGTTCGGCGGCCGACGACAAAGGCCGCCCGAAGAGCAGCCCGCGCAACGTGGCCATGCGACGCTGATAGGCAGTTCGAGGCGCCTGGGCTTCGAGTTTGGCCTCCAGGACGCCGGGGCCGAGGTAACGGAAATAGCGGGCGTGGGGCCGGTCGATGACGACTCGCCTGTCGCCCGGCTTGCGGCCCTTCAGGGTATGAGGCTCAGCCATCTGCGGGGGCGCCCCTCGTGATCACAATGTCCACTCGGCCGCCCGGACGGACGACGGTCGGGAGAATGAGGACGTCCGTCGAGTCGGCGAGCTGGTAGGCGCGCCACAGGAGCCCGGGCCAGGACGGGAAGCCCGTCAGGAGGACGCGGTCCGCCAGGCCGGACGACACCAGGCCGACCGCCGCTTCGAGGTCGGCGATCCCGGGTTCGTATTCGCGTGCCTCGGCGACGACCTCTAGGGCCGCGTCGCCGCGGTCCGGTGCAGCCTCGACGGCCGAGTCGAACTCGGCCACTTCGATTGACGCGGCCACGTCCGGTGTCGGTCGTTCGAGCGCGGAGTCGATACGGGCCCCGGCCCGCACAAGATGGAGAACGCTATCGGCGAATGTCACACCACAAACGTAGTCCGGGGGTCACGAGAGAACGGCCGCCCCGACGCTTCCGGCGCTCAACAACCGCTCAACAGGGTGGGTGCGTCGAGATGGACGGGTGGTTCGGGCGAGCAACTCGACATCTGGACCCATGCAAGCTCGCGAGTGAGGCCCTAGACTTAACGGCAAGACCGCTCGCTTCGGCGAGCCGGTCCCGTAGGCCCCCGTCACCCTCCCCCCTCGGGTGACGGGGGCCTTTTCGGTTTTTGGGCCCCGCGGGTTCAGGGGTTGGCCACGGTCGAGCCGCAGGTGGCGTCGCCGGCGACCGTGATCGTTGTCGGCGCGACTCCCTTGGGCGGGCTCTGCAGGGCGGCTGTTCCCGAGATGTGGACGCCGCCCGCAGACAGAGTCACGGAACCCGCGACCTTGCCCACGAAGAAACCGACGCCACCGGTTTGCGGTTCCTCGGCCACGGAGAACTGAGCCGCCCGGCCCGCGATGATGAAGAGCGTCGGTGTCGTGCCGACCGTAGCCATGCCGTCAACCAGGACGCTGGGCCCGTAGGCGACGCTGGTGTCGCATTCCACCCGTACCGGATTGAGCGTGACGTCCGTGAGCTGGCCGAGAGCCGTCGTGCCGTTGAGCGTCATGGTCGAGGAACCGGCAGTCTGGTTGCCGCAGTCAACGCTGCCCTTGATCGACGCCAGGGCGCCGAGAACGACGGCCGGTGTCGGGGTGGCGGCGGGCGATGCCGGTGGTGTCGAGGCCGAAGACGTCGCCGGAGGCGGCGGTGCGTCGGCGAGAGACGAATCGATGGTGGCGCCCGTGGCGGCATCAAAACCGCTGACACCTGTTCCGACGAAGTCTCGTTCGAGGTACGTCTTGCCGGCGCCGTACGCGTACCGGACGCTGACCTGGCCCGGCGTCAGGACGATGCGGAAGGCCAGCCCCTGCGCGGTGTTCTGGCGATACAGAACGATCTGCGAACCGCCGAACGCGGGCATGTCGCACTGGACCTGCATGTTGTCGGTCAGGCCGGCCGCCGCGGGATCGCCGGTGACGCTGAGTGCTGCGGCCGCCGGACCCTTTGTGGGTACGGGCGTCGGCAACGGGACCGGGGTGACGATGGCTGGCGCGGTCGGCGGCGGTGTGGCTGCGGCTCCGCCGCACCCGACGGCAACGAGTCCGGCAACCATTGCGAGACCGAACGTGCGCAGCCAGCGCGGGCAGACCAACACCATCGGGGGACGCATCGTGGTGATCTCCTTGCCGGCTCCGTCGGAACGGGTGGACCCGTCCTGGCGCAGAACCTGCCGCTGAGTATCGTGGCGCCGCCGGGCGGCGTCCGGTTCCGCATCGGCGGAACTGGCCCGTGGGACGCGGACCTCTCCTCCCGACTCGGCCGTGCTCCACTCATGGACGACCGGCGGCTGGCGCCGGCCACTCCCCGGGAACTTCCGCTACCCGAGGCCGGCGACCGGCAGCGTCGCCTGCGCCGGGGCTCGATCCGCCGCCGCGGCCCGCTCCCGTCGGGCGCGAGCGCGCAACCGCTCGGCCGCGCGGTCGTGTGGCGGCGTGGTCGCCACCAGACCGGCCAGCAGATCGGCCGTGGCGAGCGCGACGGCATCCACCGCGCGATCGAAGGCGGGCTGGTTCACCCGGGCCGGACGTGCGGTGCCGCTGATTTTCCGGACGAATTGGAGGGCGGCCGCACGCACTTCGTCCTGGGTCGTGGGCGGGTCGTAGTTGTGGAGCGGCTGTATCGAGCGGCACATGTTCGGCGGCCTCGTGGCGGGAAACCGGGCCACGATATCGCGGCAAGGTCGAGGGGTCGTCCCGCTGCCGCGCCCATCTCCCGTGCCGGGACGGCGGCGCTACGACCCGGGAGTCGGCGATACGGGCAACGCTGCCGCGTCGGCATGGCCGGGACGAGCGGAACCGCGTATCAGGCTCGTGACGATGCCTATGCCGCACACGAGCGCCGCAATGACGAAGGCGTCATGGATCGCGCCGGCCAGCGCCGCGCTGCGAACAGCCGCCGTCGGTGCTCCCCCGCCCAGCCCTGCCAGGTGGATTGGGAGTCTCGTGGCGACAATCGCGCCACTCAATGCGATGCCCACGGCCTGGCCGTTGACGCGCATCTGGGCCAGCGTCCCAGAGGCGGTTCCAACGCGGTGACGTGGCACGGACCCGATGACGGCGCTGCTGTTGGGGCTCATGAACAGACCCTGGCCGATGCCCAGGAGGACGAGTCGCCAGACCAGGTCCGGCAGTTCGAACTTGACCGGCAGTTCGGTAAGGCTGAGCAGGCCGGCGACCATGAACACCATGCCCAGGCTCGCCGGAATCCGCGGTCCGATGCGGTCGGAGATCACGCCGCTGAACGGCGCCACGAGCGCCATGGTGATCGGCACCGGAGTCAGCAGCAGCCCGGCCTCGATCGGCGAAAACCCGGAGCCCTGCTCCAGGAAGAAGGGCAGCAGGAACGTCGCCGTGAACAGTCCGGCGAAAGCCACAACAACGCTGGCCAGCCCGGCCGAGAACGGGCGGCTTCGGAACAGCCCGAGATCGATCATCGGATGGGCTGCCCGTCGCTCGGTCACAAGGAATCCGGCACCGAGGACGACGAACGCAGCCAGCAGCCCGACTATCGCCGGACTCGTCCAGCCCCACTGCTGGCCGTCGCTGAGCGCGAGCAGCAGCGAGAAGAGCGCGAAGGCCGAGAGGGCGGCGCCCCGGACATCGAATGACTGGCCCTTGCCTGGCGTCTCGGCCGGGATGACCCGGTAGGCCCAGATGATCGCCAGGATGCCGATCGGGGCGTTGATCAGGAAGATCGCCCGCCACGTGGCCGCCTGCGTCAAGAGGCCGCCCAGCGCCGGGCCCAGGCTCAAACCGATGGCGACACTGATGCCGTTCAGACCGAGGGCCCGTCCCCGCTCACTGGCGGGGAACGTCCGGGCCGTGATGGCCGGGCCCATGGCCATGAGCATCGCGGCCCCGACGGCCTGGACCGCGCGGAACGCGACCAGCGCCTCGATGTTGGGGGCGGCGCCGCAGAAGACGCTGGCGATGGTGAAGATCGCGAAGCCGCTGACGTAGACGCGCTTGAAGGTCAGGACCTCGCCCAACCGCCCGAAAGGCAGGAGCAGGCTGCCGACGACGAGCAGGTACGCCACTACCACCCACTCGATGGTGGTCAGGTCGATTCCGAAGTCCGTCTGGATGGCGGGCAGGGCGATATTGACGATGCTGCCGTCGAGCGTCGCCATGAGCGAACCCAGCGACACCGCCGTCAGGATCAGCCATTTCCGTTGCATCCGCGAACCGTACTCGATGTCCGCCCGCCCGGCAGCGCGGCGGACGGTGGCCAATCTGCAACCCTAATGCAGTCGCCGCGAAATGGGCCTTCGGGCATGCGGCTATACACTCTGCATAGAAGAGGTTCGCCCGGACCTCGGGTCAGGAAATGGGAGGGCTACATGCCCGCAAAGCCAAAGATGGCGATCGCGATTCTCAGCGCGCTTGTGATCGTGGCCGGATGCTCGAGCTCCGCCACCACGGCGCCGACTGCCACGCCGGCCCCGACGCCGACCCCGGCGGCGGTTACGTCAGCGGCCGCGCCGAGCGCGGCGACAACGCCGCTCAAGATCGGCGTGGTCACCGACGTGGGACGCGTCGACGACAAGAACTTCAACCAGTATTCGTATGAAGGTGCCAAGACCGCTGCCGCGACCCTGGGCACCACCGCCGAGTACGTGGTTCCCAAGGACGCCTCGGACTACACCAAGGACATCCAGGGCTACGTCGACCAGAAGTACAACGTCATCGTGACGGTCGGCTTCAACCTCGGCGACGCCACGATCAAGGCCGCCAAGGCCAACCCCAACACATGGTTCATCGCCGTGGACGTCAAGCCGTGCGTCGATGAGACCGGCGCCCCCGACAGCACCTTCACCTGCAAGGGCGACGCCTCCAAGCTTCTCCCGAAGCTGATCGGCGTCCAGTTCCAGGAAGACCAGGCCGGCTACCTCGCCGGTATCGTGGCCGCGGCCGTCAGCAAGACCGGCGCCATCGGCCAGCTCGGCGGCATCAACAACAACCCGGCGGTCGTCCGCTACATGCAGGGCTTCCAGCTCGGCGCCGCCTCCTACAAGTCCAGCATCGTCGTCGACAGCTCGTTCTTCTCCAGCGGCGACCTGGGCAAGGCTTACGGCGACCCGGTCTTCGGCAAGCAGTTCAGCACCCAGTTCATCGCCCAGAAGAAGGTCGACGTGCTCTTCCAGGTGGCCGGCGCCACCGGCAACGGCGCGCTCGATGCGGCCTGCGCCGCAGGCATCATGGCCGTCGGCGTGGACGTGGACGAGTACAAGTCCTACCCGACCGCCGACAAGTGCATCGTGACGTCGGCTGAGAAGCACCTCTCCAGCGCCGTGTCCCAGACGATCGCCAAGATCGCAGCGGGCACCGCCGCGGGCGGCATCGCCAAGTTCGACGCCACCAACGACGGCATCGGCATCTCGGCGTTCCAGAACAGCGCCATCACGATCCCGGCCGACGTCCAGGGCAAGCTGGACGCGGCCCTCGCCGCCATGAAGGCCGGCACGCTCAAGACGTGCCCGGACAAGTGCGGCACATGGGCTCCGTAGTCGTAAACTCGTAACACCTACGAGCGGGCCGACCCTCCTGGGCCGGCCCGCTCGCTATTTCGGGCAGCCCCGCGCTCTCGAGGTGGCCATGACTCGGGACCTGACACCGGCGACTCCTCCGGCCCTGGAGATGCGCGGCATCACCAAGCGCTATCCGGGCGTGATCGCCAACGACCACATCGACCTGGATGTGCGCCGGGGCGAGATCCACGCCTTGCTCGGCGAGAACGGGGCCGGCAAGACAACGCTGATGAACGTCCTGTACGGACTCGCGCGTCCGGACGAGGGGCAGATCCTCCTGGACGGCAAGCCCGTCACCATTGCCAGCCCGGCCGACGCCATCGCCCGCGGCATCACCATGGTCCACCAGCACTTCATGCTCGTACCCGTCCTCACCGTCGCCGACAACGTCATCCTCGGCGCCGAGACGATGTCGAATCGAGTGTTCGTCGATCGTCGCGAGGCGAACCGGCGCATCGCCGAGCTCGCGGCCCGCTTCGGCTTCGAACTCGACCCGGAGGCGAAGGTCGCATCGCTGTCCGTCGGCCAGCAGCAGCGCGTCGAGATTCTCAAGGCGCTCTACCGCGACGCCCAGATCCTCGTGCTGGACGAGCCGACGGCCGTCCTTACGCCACAGGAAACCGAGGAGGTCTTCGCCCTTCTGCGGCGCCTCGCCGACGACGGCCGTTCCATCATCTTCATCAGCCACAAGCTCTACGAAGTCCTCGAGGTCGCGGACCGAATCACCGTCATCCGGCGCGGGCGAGTCATCGGTGAGCGGCTGCCGTCGGCCACGACCGAAGGAGAGCTCGCCGAACTGATGGTAGGGCGCGCCGTGGAGCTCACCGCCGACCGCGGTGTCTCGCACGTTGCCGAGCCGATGCTCCTGGTGGAGAAGCTCCGCGTCACGGACGATCGCCGCCACGAAGTTGTCCCCGAAGCCACCTTCCAGATCCACGCCGGGGAAATCCTCGGTATCGCCGGGGTCGCGGGCAACGGCCAGGACGAACTGGTCGAGGCGATCATCGGGCTGCGCAAGCCCGGCGGCGGCAAGGTCACGCTCGGAGGCCGGGACGTCACCGGCTTCTCACCGCGACGCATGAACGAAGCCGGCACCGGCTACGTCCCGGGCGATCGCCACCGCTTCGGGCTGATCCTGCAGTTCCCCATCTACGACAATCTCGTCCTGACCAGCTATTACCGGCGCCCGTTCGCGCGCGGGATCCTGCGCAACGACCGCGCCATCCAGTCTTCGGCAGCCGAGCAGGTCGACAAGTACGACATTCGGACACCCGGCGTGGGCGCGGCGACGGCGACGTTGTCGGGCGGCAACCAGCAGAAGGTCATCGTCGCTCGCGAGTTCGACCGCCCGCTCAAGCTGCTCGTCCTGGACCAGCCGACGCGTGGCCTCGACGTGGGCAGCATCGAGTTCATCCACCGCCAGATCATCGCCAAACGCGACGCGGGCACGGCCGTGCTGCTCGTCTCGGCCGAACTCGACGAGGTCATGGAAATGTCCGACAGAATCGCCGTCATGTACCGCGGCCGAATCGTCGCCGAGCTGGACGGCAGGACCGCCAGCAAGAGCGAGGTCGGACTGTACATGGCCACCGGCGGGCACGACTCCGAAGCCGTTGCCGCATCCGCTGCGGACGAAGGGAAGAAGGCATGAGCCACCTGCGGTCACAACGCACGGCCGGCGAAGCCATCGGATCCAGCCTGAAGCTGCTGGCCGAGCCTGCCGCCGCCTTTGCCCTGGCATTGCTGGTCGGAGGGATCGGCATCCTGCTCTTCAGTGGCCTCGTACCCGGCCACAAGCCCTTCGACATCGGCCTGCCGATCGACGCGTACGCCGCCCTCATCGGCGGTGTCGCCAGCTTCGACGGCCTCACCGCAACCCTCGTCTATGCCACACCGCTTGTCCTGGCCGGCCTGGGCGTGGCCGTCGGCTTCAAGGCCGGGCTGTTCAACATCGGCGGCCGCGGCCAGTTCCTTATGGGCGCGGTCGGCGCCATGGCCGTCGCAACGGCAATCGGAGCGCAGGCGGGGGCGTGGGTCACGATTCCGCTGGCGCTGCTCGCCGGCGGCCTGCTCGGCGGCGTGGCGGGCTTCGTGCCCGGACTCCTCAAGGCCACTTCCGGAGCGCACGAAGTCGTCACCACGATCATGCTCAACTACATACTGGTGTTCGTGACTTACTGGGCCATCAGCGGCCCGCTGGCTCTGCCGCGCGCGCCACAGCCGATCACCGCGGACACAGGCAACCTCCACGCCTCCCTGCCGATCCTGATCGGCCGTGACGGCAACCTAGGCATCTTCATCGCCCTGGCCGCGGTCCCGATCATGTGGTTCCTGCTCTACCGCACCACGATCGGCTTCGAGATCCGCGCCGCGGGCGCAAACCCGGACGCCGCCCGATACGGCGGCATGAAGACTCGCCAGCTGATCGTCATGACGATGTCGCTGGCGGGCTTCATGTGCGGCCTGGCCGGAGCAGTGACACTCCTCGGCGTGGTCCACCAGATGGCGCCCGGTTACGACACCACGATCGGCTTCGACGCCATCACCGTCGCCCTGCTCGCTCGATCGAACCCGATCGGCGTCTGTTTCGCCGGACTTCTTCTCGGGGCCATGCGCGCCGGGGCCCAGGTCATGCAGATTCGGGCGGGCGTGCCCGCGGAACTTGTCGATGCGTTGCAGGCGATCATCCTGTTGTTCCTGGTCATCAACGTCCTGCGGCGGTTCCTGGCACGCCGGAGTGGCAGGCGGCCATCGCTGCCGGTACCGGCGCTTCCCGGAACCGTTGACGCAACTCTCGACGCGGAGGCGGCGCAATGAGCGGCATCCCCGAAGCTCTGTCCGCTCTGCCGGCCATCGGACTGGTCTTCCAGTTCATCGGCTACATCATCGCCAACCTGACGATCATGTCGCACACCACCGTCGCTGTCGCCATCCCGATCACACTCGCCGCCCTGTGTGGCGTGATGTGCGAACGCTCCGGCGTGGTCAATATCGGCCTGGAAGGCATCATGCTCGTCGCCGCGTTCGTCGGCTGGATGGTCGGCGTCGTATGCGTAGGCATTCTGGGCCCGGGCGATCCCCTGCCCTTCTTCGGGGTCACCGCGCCGCTGCTGATCGGCCTCGTCGCCGCGATCATCTCGGGGATGCTGATATCGCTGCTGCATGCCTGGCTGTCGATCAGCCTGCGCATCGACCAGATAATCAGCGGCACGATCATCAACATCGGTGCGGCCGGAATCACCGGCTACATGTACAGCCTCGTGTCGGGCCTCTCGCCCGTCGGCGCCGGCGCCTTCACCCAGTACCAGGTCCCCCAGGGAGTGGCGGACATTCCGATCGTGGGCTGGCTCATCAACGCCATCCTCAGCCAGGGCCCAATCGGACTGACGTGCGTGGTGATCGTCATCTTCCTGCAGATCATGCTGTTCCGGGCGCGCTGGGGACTGCGGACCCGCGCCGCCGGCGAACACCCGCGCGCCGCCGAAACCGTCGGCATCGACGTGATCCGGCTGCGCTACAAGAACGTGGTGATGTCGGGAGCGCTCGCCGCTCTGGGCGGCGCGTGGCTGAGCATGGAGAGTGTCGGCAACTTCAACGCCGGCATCACCCAGGGCCGCGGGTTCATCGGCCTGGCGGCCATGATCGTGGGCCGCTGGACGCCGATCGGGGCGTTCGGTGCGGCCCTGCTTTTCGCCTCCGCCACGGCCCTCAGCAACTCCATCACGATCTCCCCGCCGGCCGGCGACCTGGGTTCGGTGATGGCCAACGTTCCCGGCGAGTTCTGGGAGGCGCTGCCCTACATCATCACCATCGTCGTGCTGGCGGGCCTGATCGGGCGGAGCATCGCACCGGCCGCGGACGGGCAGCCGTACGAGCGGGAGTCGGCGAGCTAGAAGTCCGGCGCGGGCGGCGCGGCCGACTTCGTTACCGTTTAGCCGTTATGCCGGTATGATGGCGTAATGGCGACCAAGAAGAAGGTGACTCTGTACGTAGATGAGGACGTGATGCGGGCAGCGCGCGTTCGCGCAGCTCGCAGTGACAAGCGCGACTCGGAAGTGGTCGAAGACGCTCTCCGAGCCTACCTCGGCTTCGACATGCTGGCGAGCGTCTGGGCGCGCAGTACTGCGGGCGAGGACGACGCGATGCGTCTCGCGGTCGAGGAAACCCACGCGGCCCGGGCGGACAAGCGTGCCTCGCGCGGTTCTTGACACCAACGTTCTCATCTCGGCCCTGATCAGCCCGGGCGGTCCAAGCGCCGCACTCCTGCTCGAGCTGCGGGCCGGTGCCTTCGAACTGGTCGTTTCGCCCGCACTGCTCGCCGAGCTCCGCGAGGTTCTGGCGCGGCCCAAGTTCCGGCCATATGTCACCGCAGCCGAGGTCGCTGCCTACCTCGACCTAATCGAGCACGCGGCCACGATGCACGAAGATCCACCGGCGTCAGGAGAGAAGCTCAGTGCCGATCCCGACGACGAGTATCTGATCGATCTCGCCCGGGCGGCGGCCGTCGATGCCCTGGTCTCGGGCGACTCGCACCTGCTGGACCTGCGCGGGGCACTCCCGGTCACGACGCCGGCGGAGTTCCTGGCGACGCTCGCCGCGCTGTGAACGAGGCGGCAAACGTCGGGGCGTACAAACGCTTTCTTGCGAGCCAGCCCGAGGTGGCCGACCGGCGCCGACACCGACCTCTGTTGAGAAGTTCGTCCACTCCAGCTGTCCTTCGTTCCCCGCTCAGCCTCGTTGCAGGAGCGACGGGTAGAAGACGCTCTTGCCCGCCTTGGACTTGAGCTTGCGCCACTCGTCGAGGATTACCACGGCCTCGTTGGCCGCCGCGATCGCGCGGTCCTCGGCGCCGTTGTCGCCGAAAGCGTTGGTCTCCCGATTCGCCACCGCGCCCAACACCGCTCCGCTGCGCATGCCGAAGAGCCGCGACAGGACGAACAGGGCCGAGCATTCCATCTCGATGCAGGTGACGCCGGCGTGGCGCAGGTCCTCGATCAGCCCGTCGGCTGCCGTCTGCCAGAAGCCGTTCGCGACGGGGCGTTCCTGGCCCAGGTAGAACGAGCTCACGCTGTACGCGATCCCGGAGTGGTAGCGGAACCCGAGCCGCTCACACGCCTCGAGAAGGGCCATGTAGACCTCGGGATCGGCGAAGGCCGGGTGCTCGGCCGGGACGTACTTGTCCGACGTGCCGTCGCGGCGAACCGCGGCCACGGGCACGATCAGGTCGCCGGGCTCGATTTCGGCACGCAGCGCGCCGCACGTCCCGACGCGGATGATCGTTTCGCCGCCGATCACAGCGAACTCCTGCGTGGCGATCTCCAGGCTCGGGGCGCCGACGCCGCTCGAGATCGCCCCGATGGGCACGCCCTTGAACGTGCCGCGCGCCGAGCGGTATTCGCGATGAAAGGCCAGCTCCACTCCGCCTTCCCACGTGCGGCGCATCTTCTCGACCCGGCCGGGATCGCCGGGCATGAGAATCGTCGAGGGGATGTCGCCCGCCGAAATGGCGAGGTGGTACATTGCCCCCGCTTCGTTGGTCGGGGCGTCGGCGCGACGCTCGCCGGGTTGACGCTCGGACGTCGCCATGGGTCTCGTGTCTCCTGGAGCGGGGTTCCTCAACGAAGCAGACGCTACCACGAGGTTCACATGAGCGGTCCCGGTATCGAAACGATCGATCGAGCCGAGGCGGCGAAGCGTCTGCCCGAGTTTCCCGCGTTGCTCGAAATGGCGCTCACGGCCCAGTCGAGGGCGCGGGCGCCGTATTCGAAGTTCCACGTGGGTGCCGCTGTGCTCGCCGGGAGCGGGCGATCGTATCCGGGCGCGAACGTCGAGTCGGCATCTTACGGGGCCACGATCTGCGCCGAACGCGCCGCGGTGGTGGGCGCCGTCGCCGCCGGCGAGACGTCGATCGCCGTGTGCGTCGTCGTGACGCCCACTCCCGAGCCGTCCAGCCCGTGCGGAATCTGTCGGCAACTGCTGATGGAGTTCGGGCCGGAGATGATGGTCTACGCCGCGTCCAGCGAGGGCGACGGCGTGATGGCCGCGCGGCTCGGCGATCTGCTGCCGATGGCCTTCTGGGCGGCCGACCTCGAGGACGCGGCCAAATGAGCGACGCCGAATCTTTCGTTCTGGGCCGCGACATTGCGCCGGCCGAACAACCCACCCGGCTGGACTCGCTCGAGCGAGCCGTTCGAGCCAGAACCGCCCTCCGCCCGAGCGTCGGCCTGGTGCTCGGCTCCGGACTCGGCGGGCTTGCCGACGAACTCGACGTCGAAGCCGCCATTCCCTTCGGCGAGCTGCCCGGCTGGCCGGACGCCACGGCTCCGGGCCACGCGGGTCGTTTGCTGTTGGGGCGGCTGCGCGGCGTGCCGGTGGTGATCCAGCAAGGACGTTTCCACCTCTACGAAGGCCACTCCGCGGGGTTCGTGGTCCAGCCGGTGCTGCTGATGGGCCGCCTCGGAGCGGAGACCATGGTACTGACCAACGCGGCGGGCGGCGTGAATACGGGCTACGGAGCGGGAACTCTGATGGTCATCGCCGACCATCTCAACCTCACCGGCCGCACGCCGCTGCTCGGGGCGAATGCGCCGGTGGCGGCCGGCGGGGCGCCGACCGGCGCGGCCGGGGACGTGCCGGAGCTGGGTCCGCGCTTCCCCGACATGACCGCCGTCTGGGATCCGGATCTGCGGACACGCCTCCATCGCGCCGCCACCGCCGAAGACGTGACGCTGGCAGAGGGCGTCTACGCCTGCCTCCTCGGTCCCAGCTACGAAACGCCGGCCGAAGTCCGAATGCTGCGAACCCTCGGCGCGGACGCGGTCGGTATGTCCACGGCGCTCGAGGCCGTCGCCGCACGATGGTCCGGG
>Ga0302322_100003774_pt1 | contig 13091 bp, 11 predicted proteins | sample Fen_T0_2_FD_203757 | JGI IMG/M metagenome (GOLD analysis project Ga0302322, IMG submission 203757) | Peat permafrost microbial communities from Stordalen Mire near Abisko, Sweden - Fen_T0_2 | ecosystem: Environmental > Terrestrial > Soil > Wetlands > Permafrost | place: Sweden: Abisko...
GGTGATGGGCGGCATGGGCTACAGCCAGGAGTCGCTGGTGGAATACTGCATGCGCCGCTGCCGGGGCTGGATGATCGCCGGCGGCTCGGTCGAGATCCTGAAAAACCGGATTGCCGAGGGCGTGTTTGAGCGGACGTTTTCGCAGCGTCCGGGCTGAGCTGTAGGCAAACCCGACGCAAACCCGCGAGATAGCCCTGAAGCAAATGCGGCAATTACCCGGAGCAGGCGCCGGGGACGCCGCCGGGAGCCCCGGCGGTGTGGCTGACCCATGACATAAGCAGCGAGTTGTCCGGACAGGCGCCGGCGGCCCGGTTTCGCCATTACAATCCTGCTTCCGTCCCATTCGCCCATCGCCATGTTCAACCCGTTTGCCCCCCTGCAATTGATCAAGACCGAGGCCTGGACCTCGATGCCGGCCAAGTTCCGCAAAAAGGCCCGCTCCGGCTGGTCCGATCCGAACCGGCAGGGCGCTGAAGTCGAGTGCTTTCTCGAAGGGCCCTCGTTCGACCGCCAGGGCAACCTGTGGATCGTCGACATTCCCTTCGGGCGCATCTTCCGCATCAACCCGAAAGGCGAGTGGGAGCTGATCTGCCAGTACGATGGTTGGCCCAACGGCCTGAAATTCCACCAGGACGGGCGGATTTTCATCACCTGCTACAAGCAGGGCCTGATGCTGCTGGACGCCAAGTCCGGCAAGATCGAGGTGCTGTTAGGATCGATGTACAGCGAAGGCTTCAAAGGGCTGAACGACCTGCACTTCGCCTCCAACGGCGACCTGTATTTCACCGACCAGGGGCAGACCGGCATTGCCGACCCCACCGGCCGGGTGTTCCGCCTGCGTGCCAATGGCGCGCTCGACCGCCTGGTGCTCAACGTGCCCAGCCCGAACGGCATCACCCTGAACACGCAGGAGAAGCATTGCTTCGTGGCGGCGACCCGTTCGCAGCAGATCTGGCGCCTGCCGCTGATGGCCGACGGCTCGGTGTCCAAGACCGGGGTGGCGATCCAGCTCTCGGGCGGCGCGGCGGGGCCGGACGGCATCGAGATGGACGCGGAAAACGGCCTGGCGGTGTGCCAGCTCGGGGTCGGCGTTTGGCGTTTTGATGCCAACATGCTGCCCACCCATCTGGTGCATTCGGAAGACCACAAGCACCACCACCTGGCCAACATCGCCTATGGCGGCCCGGACCGCAAGACCCTGTACATCACCGAGTCGATGTCCGGCGACGTGCTGGTGGCGCCCATGCCCGTGGCCGGCAAGCTGATGTACGGCCTGAGCTGATCGACAGGAAGATACGACATGGCCAAGACCATACAAAACGTGCTCATCTACGGCTACGGCGTGATGGGCCAGGGCGTGGCCAAGACCTTTGCCGAGGCTGGCTTCACTACCGTGATCAGGAGCGCGCGCGCCGCCAGCCTGAAGGACTTGCCGCCCGGCGTAACCGCCAGCGCAAGCCTGCCGGTGCAGGCACCCGATCTGGTGATCGAGTTCGCAGCCGAAGACATTCCCGCCAAGCAGGCGGCATATGCCGAAATCGAAGCGGCCTGGCCGGAGGGCGACTACCTCCTGGCCACCGGCACCTCGGGCCTGGACCTGGTCAAGCTGGCCGCGATACTGAAAAGGCCGGAACGCTTTATCGGCCTGCATTACTTCATGCCGGCCGACAAGTCACTGGTGGTCGAGGTGATGGCCGGCCCGGCCAGCCCGCCCGAATTGGTGGATGTCGCGGTGGAGGCGATGCGCCGCACCGGCAAGGAGCCGGTGGTGCTCTACAAGCCTATCGTCGGCTTCCTGGTGAACCGGCTGCAGCACGCAATCCTGCATGAGGCCTACTACCTGATCGAAAACGGCGTGGCCAGCGCCGCCGACATCGATCACGCCGCGCGCCGCCTGCTGGCGCCGCGCATGTGCCTGAACGGCCTGATCCAGCAAAAGGACATCAGCGGCCTGAAAATCCATGCCGACGCGCAAAGCTCGATCGTCCCCGAGTTGTTCCACAACAATGTCGCCAACCCGATGATGCAGGCGATGGCGGCACGCGGCGAGACCGGCCTCTCGGCTGGCAAAGGCTTCTATGACTGGGCCGGCTGCGACATGGACACCGTGCGCAAGCAGGCCTCGGCCCAACTCACCCGCCTGATGGCGTTTCTCGACGACGAAATGCCCAAGCCGGCGGCCCACACCGAACCGAAGCCGCGCGACCCGCGGGCCTAGCCGGTGAGCATGGACGGCACGGGCTGGCGCCTCAGTCCGACCACGACTTGAGCTCGCGCTTGAGTTCCATGGTGTAGGTGAAGCGCCGCTCCGGGTGGATCGTGATGGTGGTTTCGAACACTTCGCCGCTGCGCCCCGTATAGCGGCGCACCACCGTCATCGCCGGGGTGTCGGGCGCCACCTTGAGCAGCTTGGCGATCTGCGGCGGGATGCGGCTGGCGAAGAACTCGAAGTGGGCGCGCTCCACCGTTTCGCCGTAGCGTTTTTCGATCTGCTCGTACAGGGGCACCCGCTGCAGCGTCTTGGACTTCACCACGCTGGCGTACTTGGGCAGGATGTAGACATCGGTCCAGGCCAGCGGCACCTCGACGTAGTCGGAACGCCGCAGCGCGCTGATGCAGAACCACGGCTTGCCGGGCTCGCAGCCGAGCAGGGAAGCCAGGTGCTCGTCGGCGATCACTTCCTTGGTGGCGATGTTCTCGCGGTAGGTGTCGCTGGGGAAGTTGAGCAGTTCGGAGAGGTCGCCCAGGGTCTGAGTGAATACCGCGCGCTGCTCGGTGGCCACCACTACTGAGCCGGCGCCGGGGCGGCGCGTCACCAGGCCCTTGTCGGTGAGCGCGGCAAGGGCTGCGCGCACCGTGAAGCGGCTCACCTTGAAGCGCTGGCATAGGGCCATTTCCGAGGGCAGCAGGGTGCCGACCGGATAGCGGCCGGCACCGATTTCGGTGAGCAGAAGGTTGACGATCTTCTGGTAGCGCGGCAGGGCGGCGCTTTTGCGAGCAGCAGGCCTGGCGGCAGGGGCGGGCTTGGCTGTTGTGGTTTTTTTGGGCATGGGGCGCTCCGGAATTGCGCCTATTATCGCCCAAGCCCGGGCAGCGTCCGTAACTCGCCGTGCAATCTGTACCCGAATGCGCCGGGCCGCACCCGCCTTCTGCCGCACGTCCCGCGAGCGAGGCCGGCGGCAGTGCGCGGCCCCTAGTTCAGGGCCGGCGGCGCCTGAGTCAGGTCGACAGTGGTCATCATTTCGCCGCTGCTCATCTGTTCTTCCTCGGCCGCGCTCTCGGGCAGCGACGCGGACATGAACTCGACCCGCGCGACCACGAAGTCCGGGTCGCGCTCCTTGCGCACGTTCAGGTCGACGAGGTGGCGCTCGTTGCCCACCAGCAGCAGGTAGCGGTGGCCTTCGCGGTGGCGCGCACGCTCGATCAGGAGCATCGGTGGGCGGGCGGCAAAAAAGATCGCCGGGACAAAATCGAGCGGACCGATGCGCACCTGGGTCCAGTCGTTCCAGTTGGCCCGGGTCAGTGCCTTGATGCGGGCCGGCTGTGGGGCGGCGGGCAGCTTCTCCAGCCCGAGCACGATCTTGCCGCTGATGTTGCGGGCGCGGCGGCGGATCGTCGCCATCCGCCAGGTGGAGTCGTTCTCGCGCCGGTAGGTGACCACCCGCCCGGGGTGGGCCCAGTCGGCCGGGGTGTTGAGGATCACCGCGAAGCCGGTGGCGCTGTGGTCGAGGTACTGCCATTTGACGATGCCGGGCAGGTTCTCGCGCTGTTCGAGTTGCTGCACGGCGCGCAAGGTGGCGCCCGGCAGGTGCGCGGAGGCGGCCAGGTTGGCGGAGCCGGGCAGGGCCGCCGCCTGCATGGCGCTGGCCGGCATGCCCAGCCCGCCGGGCATGCCGGCCAGGGGCGGCGGGCTGAACAGTCCAGGCACCGGGTAGGCCGGCACGTCCTGGACCGGACCGCCGAGTTGCGCCTGGACCACGGCGCGCGCCTGGGCCGACAAAGCGATCAGGCGCACTGCCATCGCAAAGCCGGGAGCGACCCGCATTTCACCAACGTGGGCGCGGCGCTCGCTCTGGCGCGAGGGCGGATTCGGCGACCACTGGTTGGTCAGGGCTTCGAACAGGTGGATCCAGGCGTCGATCGGGCAGGCGGCCGGCCCCAACTCGGACGGCAGGGCGCGGGTTTCGCGGGCCCGTTCGCCCAGGTCGAGGGCGCGGGTGTGCGCCTCGTCCAGGTCCACGTACATCACCCCGTCGCCGGGGGGCTGCATGGCCGGCATCACGCGGTGCGGGCCGCGCATCCCGGCGCCGAAGAAATAGGCTGTCTGGGCGTTGCCGGCGGACTCGGCGATGTCGAACAGGCCGGCGTCGAACCAGTGGCGCAGCAGCCGGTCCAGGGCCTGCATCTCGTTGGGCCGGAGCACGTCGCGCGGCGCCGCGTTGAAGGCGATCAGCAGGGCGATCAAGCGGGCCGCGCTGGCGCGCAGCGGCAGTTGCGCGTACGGCGCGCATTCGGTGCGCGAGATGCCATGGGCGGCGGCGACGCGGCGCAGTTTGACCACCTCGGACCAGAAGGGGCCGGGAATCTCGCGATGCGCCAGGGCGAGCATCTTCTGCCGGCCATAGAACGACAGCAGGGCCCGGTTGACCAGGAGCAGGACGCGCCCCTGGTCGATCTTCGGCGGGCGGTGGCGCGGTGCCAGCGGCTCCTCTGCCGGTTCCGGGCTGGTGGCGCCGCTGGCCAGTTTGACCAGGTTGCCGATCGGCATGGTCGCCAGGCTGCCGATCGGCATGTTGGCCAGTCCCAGGGGGCCGGCAATGGCGCCCATCGGACGCGAATTGGGCCCGCCCGGACGCTGGACTGACCGGGTGCCCGTCAGGCTTGCAATGGCGCTGGCGCCGAAGCGTTCGTGATATTTGAGCAGGGCCAGCCGGCGCGGCTCGGAGGCAGTCTCGGCCGCCACATGGGCGAATAGGCCGCGCTCGATGGCGACAATGCATTCGCAGGCCCGGTCGTCAACTGCCAGCAGCAGGCGCGCCCAGGCATCGTCGGTCAGATCGCCGCGCTCCGTGTGGTCCGCCGCCTTGATGCCGCCCAGTATCTTCGAACCGTCAGGGCTGCAGGCGATTTCCAGAAAACTGGTCAATTCGCCCAGCGCGGCCAGCGGGTCGGCCATGTCCAGGCCACCCAGCAGAGCGCCGGGCCAGGACGTGCCCGTTTCCGCCTGTACAAGCGCAGAGCCGTCCGGCGCGCTGCCGAACAGGCTGGAGAAGAATGGTTTTTTCATCACTGACCCCTCGCTTCAATTGATGCGCGTGCTCCCCCCGGAGCCCGGTCCGACCTTGCGTATCTCCTTCAGATACTCTTTTTCTACCCTGCCATGGACCTGCCGGCGCTCGACGCGCCTTCTTGTTTTTCGCCATCCCACTTACCCGGCGCCGCGGCCGGGCCGCTTCCTATGGTTGTCTTATTGTTGTTGCCCGGGCGCGTGACTGCCAGGGGCGGTACCCCTCGGATCGCCATGATAACCCCGAAATTTGATCCTTACCATAGTGGAGGCTCGCTGCAGCTTGGCAAGCCGGCCAAGTGTTGTATCCGGCGCATAAGCATGACGGCATCTATCCTCGGGATAAGCATGGATGCACGGACGCACGCCCGGCCCCGCGCCTACAATCGCCCCGACAAAATCAGGGGGACAACCCGATGAAGTTCGGACTTTTCGGCGGGGCCACCTCGCGCGGCAGCGCGGCGGCCATCGACAGCGGGCAGGACTACCGCCAGTACACCGACTACATCTGCGAGGCCGAAGCGCTCGGTTTTCACAGCGTGTTCATGGTCGAGCACCATTTCACGGGCTTTAACCAGGTGTCGGCCTCGCTGACCTTTCTGGCCTACCTGGCGGCGCGCACCAGCCGGCTGCGCCTGGGCACGGCGGTCACCGTGCTGCCTTGGCACAACCCGGCCCTGCTGGCCGAGCAGGCCGCCACGGTCGACATGCTGTCGAACGGGCGCCTGGACTTCGGCATTGGCCGCGGTTACCGCTACTCAGAGTTCGCCGGCTTTTGTATTCCGATGGAGGAAGCCGAGGAGCGCTATGCCGAGGCGCTGGAGGTGATCCGCAAGGCCTGGACCTCTCCGGGGCGCTTTTCACACCATGGCAAGCACTGGAACTATGAAAACGTGGTGATCGAGCCGGCGCCCACCCAGAACCCGCATCCGCCGCTCTGGGTAGGCGCCGGCAATCTGGACGTGATACGCAGCGTGGCCCGGGACGGCATCAAGCTGCTGCTCGACCAGCTCTCGGTGCCGGAAATTTCCGGCCAGCGCCTGGCGGCCTACCGCGCAGCGGTCGAGGCCCAGGGGCGGGTTTTCGATCCCATGAGCGTGGGCCTGACCCGCGGCCTGCACATGGCGATGAACGCCGCCGAGCGCGAGTACCAGCACCTGCTGCGCGCCCAGTTCCTGGAAAACGTCCGCAAGCTCACGGTCAATCCGCAGGCCCAGGCCAGCACCCTGGCGGTACCCACCTCCGCCGCCGACTTCCGCGAGGCCACCGAGAAGACCACCCTGATCGGCACCCCGGAAGAAATCATCGCGCGCCTGAAGGTGATCCAGGCGCAGGGCATCGAATACGTGCTGCTGATGGACGTGTGCGGTTCGGTGGCGGCGCTGCGCGCCTTTGCCCGCGAGGTGATGCCCGAGTTCGCCGAGCCTGCGCATCTCGCCGGCACGCCGGTGGCGGCAGCCGCCGCCTGAGGCCTGCCGGGCGGCCGGGTGCCGGAACCCCTCCGGATACCCGGGTGCGGGATGCGGGGCATAGCCGCCTTTTGGGCCGATCGCGGGTTATACCCACTATCCTTTGACACCGCCGGCCCTAGGCGTAAACTCGCCGGCCATCGACCACCCCGACCCACCTCGCACCGGCACCATGTCCCAGCTCAGACTCTCGATTGCCCTCGGCCCCTACGATCACACGCGCGACGTGGCCACGGGAGCCATCCCTGTCGCCGGGGTCGACCTGCTGCCCCTGAGCCTGCCGGTCGAAGAAATCTTCTACCGCTTCTTCAAATTCCGCGAGTTCGACATTGCCGAACTCTCCTTCGGCAAGTACGTGGCCCTGCGCAGCCAGGGCGACGACTCGCTGGTGGCGCTGCCGGTGTTCCTGTCGCGGGCGTTCCGCCATTCCAGCATCTACGTGCGCAGCGGTGCCGGCCTGACCGACCTGGCGCAACTCCGGGGCAAGACGGTGGGCGTGCCCGAGTGGGCACAGACCGCCTCGGTCTACTCGCGCGGCCTGCTGGCCCACCAGTCGGGCGTGCCGCTCACCGAGGTGGACTGGGTGCAGGCCGGGGTCAACACCCCGGGGCGCGCCGAAAAGGTCAAGCTCACCCTGCCCACTGGGCTGCGCTACCGCGCCGAACCGGGCAAGTGCCTGAACGAGATGCTGCTCTCCGGCGAGATCGCCGCCGCCTTCAGCGCGCGGCCGCCGCGCGACCTGGGCCACGGGATAGAGCGGATGTACCCCGACTACGCGATTCGCGAGGAGGCCTACTTCCGCCAAACCGGGATATTCCCCATCATGCACGTGCTGGCGGTGCGCGGCGAGATCCTCAAGGCCCACCCCTGGCTGGCGATGAACCTGTACAAGGCCTTCACCGCCGCCAAGGATGCGAGTATCGAGCGGCTCTCCGACATCACCGCCGCGCATGCGCCGTTTGCCTGGCTGGCGGAGTACGCGGCGCGCATGCGCGGCCTGTTCGGGGACGATTTCTGGCCCTATGGCATAGGGCCGAACCGGCCTACGCTGGACGCCTTTTTGCGCTACGCTTTCGAGCAGGGCGTGTGCCAGCGCCTGCTCACGCCGGAAGAGATTTTTCCGCGCGAAGTGCAAAGCAGTTACAAGGTGTAGCTTCCGGCAAGACTAGCGGCGGCACGCCGCAAGAACGACTTCAAGGAGACAAACAGTGGGCTGGATCGGCAAGGCCGCGAGCGCGGCAGTATTTCTTTGCCTGTGCGCGGGAGCGGCGGCACAGGGCGCTTATCCGAACAAATCGGTGCGCATCGTCGTACCTTACGGCGTGGGCGGCGCCTCCGACGTGCTGGCGCGGGTGCTGGGTGCGCGGCTGCAGAATGTCTGGGGCCAGGGCGTGGTGGTGGAAAACCGCACCGGGGTTTCCGGCAATATCGGCACCGAGATCGTGGTCAAGGCGCCGGCCGACGGCTACACCCTGGTACTGCAGAACGTCACCATGGTGATCAATCCGGCATTTCTGGCCAAGGTGCCCTTCGACGTGCAAAAGGACCTGACCCCGATCGCCTTGCTCGGGGCGACGCCGAAAATGATCGCCGTCCACCCCAGCGCCAAGCTCTCCAGCCTGAAGGAGCTGACCGACTATGCACGAGCCAATCCGGGCAAGCTCAGCTACGGCTCCTGCGGGCCGGGTACGCCGCAACACCTGGCGATGGAGCTCTACCTGAGTCAGGCCGGCGCAAGCATGGTGCACGCGCCCTACAAGGGCTGCGCGCCGGCGCTGGCCGATGTGCTGGGCGGGCAGATACCGGTGGCGATCCTGTCGGCCAACATGGTGGCGCCACACCTGGCGAGCGGGCGCCTGAAGGGAATGGCGGTGACCAGCAAGGCGCGCTACCGCCTGGCGCCGGATGTGCCTACTCTGGACGAACTGGGTTACAAGGACTTCGACCTGTGGACCTGGTACGCCCTGATGGGCCCGGCCGGCATGCCCAAGGACGTGGTCGACAAGCTCTACGCTGATGCCCTGGCCGGGCTGAACGATCCCGAGGTGCACGCCAAACTGCTCGCCGCCGGGGTCGAAGACCGGCGCGGCGACGGCGCGGCCTTGAGTGCGCTGATCAAGTCGGACCAGGCCAAGTACGTGCAGCTGATCAAGCGGGCCAACATCAAGGCGGAATAGTCGCCGTCGGCATTGGCGCCTGTGGCGTTTTTGCCTTGCCGTCGAGCGTGACCCGGGCGGCCAGCAGTGCTTCGATCTCGCTTTGCGTGTAGCTTGCCTCGCGCAGGATCTCGATGCTTTGCTCCCCCACGCCGGGGGCGTGCCGCTGCGGCTGCGGAGCATAGGCGGACAGGGTGGTCGGGTTGCCGATGTCCCACACCGTGCCTTCGCTGGGATGCCGGGTGCGCTTGAGCAGGCCGGAGGCGACTATCTGCGGGTCGCCGGGCAGGTCTTCCAGCGAGTTGTAGGGCAGCGCGGGTATGTCGGCCGCCTCCAGTCTGGCCAGCCATTCTGCGCTCGGGCGTTTGGCCATTTCGTCGGCGCGGATGCGAAAGAAGGCCTGGCTGTTCTTGGCGCGCATCGGCTTGGTGGAAAAGCGCGGGTCGTCCTTCAGTTCGGGTCGGCCTATTACCGCCATCAGCGCAAAGGCCTGGGCGTCGGTGTTGCTCGTGATGCTGATGTAGCCATCCAAGGTCTTGATCGGGCGCGACTCCGCGTCGAGCAGGCGGATGTCGCCGGGGCTGGTAAGCGGCGGGTCAAAACTGGCGCCGTACAGGTGCTCGGAGAGGATCAGCGCCGCCATGTTCTCGAACATCGGCACCTCCACCGCCTGGCCGCGGCCGGTGCGCTCGCGCTGGAACAGGGCCATCATCAGGGCGTTGACCGTCATCAGGCCGACGCTGCGATCGGCGATCACCATCGGCACATAGCGCGGCGTGCCGCTGGCGCGCTCGTGCAGCGCGGCCATGCCAGCGCCTCCCTGGATGATCGAGTCGTAGGCCGGCTTGTCACGGTAGGGGCCGGGGCCGAAGCCGACCATGCTGACGTGGATCAGGCGCGGATGCAGGGCGGCAAGATCGGCGTAGCTCAAGCCCAGACGCGCGACCGCTTTGGGCCGCATGTTGATGAGCAGCACATCGGTCTGCTCCAGCAAGCGCGCCACCACTGCGCGGCCCTGCGTCTGCTTCAGATCGAGCACGATGCTGCGCTTGCCGCGGTTCAAGTGCAGGTATTTTCCGGACATGCCGGGTGTGGGCGAGGGCCCGCAGATCCAGCGGATCAGGTCGCCCTCGGCGGACTCGACCTTGATCACTTCGGCGCCATAGTCGGCGAGGATCTTCGCGGCATAGGGGCCGACCACGGCCGAGGTGAGGTCGAGTACGCGGATGCCGGCCAGGGGCGCCGATTCGGGGGAAGCGCTAGCAGTCATGTGTCGGTGCAGGTTCAGTCGGCCTGCGCGCCTGAAGCGCGCACGATCGCACCCCAGCGGACGACGTCGCGCTCGAAATGGCGCGCGTATTCGGCGGGCGTGCCGGCCATCACGTCTATGCCCTGTTCGCGCAGCGGCCGCGATACCTCGGGCATTTTCAATATGCGCACCACCTCGGCATTGAGCCTGGCGATCACCGCCGTCGGCGTGCTGGCCGGTGCGACCAGGCCCCACCAAGGATTGGCGTCGTAGTCCGGGTATCCCGCTTCCGCGATAGCCGGCAAGTCCGGCATCACTGCCAGCCGCCGGGCGCTGGACACGGCGATGGCGCGCACCCGCCCGGCCTTGATATGGCCACCCACCGAGGAGTAGCTGCCGAAGGTGAAGTCCACCTGGCCGCCGATCACGTCGGTCACCGCCGGGGTCATGCCCTTGTAAGGTACGTGGACGATATCGATTTTCGCCATGCTCTTAAGCATCTCGCCCATCAGGTGCGAGGAACCGCCGTTGCCCGTGGAACCATAGGTCAGCCCGGATTTGGCCTTGGCCATGGCGATGAACTCGCGCAGATTGTTGGCTGGCAAGGTGGGGCGCACGATCAGGATGAAGGGCGAGGAGCCGACCAGGGTGATGGGCGCGAAGCTCTTCACCGGGTCATACGGCAGGCTCTTGAAAAAGCTCGGGTTGATCGCGTGCGCCAGCGAGGTCAAGAGCAGGGTGTACCCATCCGGCGCCGCCTTGGCCACCGCTTCGGTGCCGATGATGGTGCCGCCGCCCGGGCGGTTCTCGGTCACCACCGCCTGGCCCCAGCGCTCGGTCAGGCGCACGCCCAGAACGCGCGCGACCACGTCGTTCAGGCCGCCGGGCGGAAACGGTACGATGATCTTAATGCCCTTGGCGGGGAAATTGTCCACGCCGCTCTGCGCGTGCGCGGCGCTGCCGGCGGACAACCCGGCCAGGGTCATGCGTATCAGCGCGGTGTTGAACTGGCGTCTGCTAGACTTGGTCGGCATGCTGCGCGCGTGCCCGCTGCAACAGCCAAGAGCGGCCGGGCACTTTGTCTCGAATTGGAATTGACGCTGATTGTAGCCGCGCCGTCCCGCCATCGAGATGCATCTGCCGTATCAACAAATTAAAACCAGGAGTAGGCAAAATGATGCAACCCCGCAAATCCGCCCTGCTAGCGGCCGTGCTCGCCGCGCCGCTGTGGGCCTTGCCCGCCGCCGCTTACGATGTGCTCGAAGTGGGCAGCTTCCATATCGGCGGGCGCCAGGTCACGCTGTCCGGCCTGCCGGAGCGCGAGATTTCGTTCTCCGCCGGCATGCCGCCGATCAAGGTCAATCCGAACGGCGATTTCGAGGCCGAGCAGATGTACGCCCAGTACGTCAAGCTGGTCAACCCGAAGGCGAAATACCCCCTGCTGCTGGTGCACGGCGGCGGGCTCTCCGGCGTGACCTGGGAGACCAAGCCGGACGGCAAGCCGGGCTGGCAGCAGTTCTTCCTGAAGGCCGGCCACGACGTGTACGTGAGCGACGCGGTCGAACGCGGCCGCGCCTCGTGGGCGCGCTACCCGGAAATCTTCAAGGGCGAGCCGCTGTTCCGCACCAAGAAGGAGGCCTGGGAACTGTTCCGCATCGGCCTGACCGGCTCCTACGACACCGATCCTGCCAAGCGCAAGCCGGTGCCGGGCGGCTCGCTGTTTCCGGTCGACTCCCTGGACCAGTTCGCCAAGCAGGGCAGCCCCCGCTGGGCCACCAACGACCCGGCCACCCAGACCGCCTACGATGCCTATGTGCAGAAGGTCTGCCCCTGCGTGATCCTCACCCACAGCCAGGGCGGCAACTTCGGCTTCACCATGGCGCTGCATGCGCCCGACAAGGTCAAGGCCCTGATCTCGGTCGAGCCGTCGGGCTCGCCCGACCCCGACAAGACCGACCTGAAGGCACTCAAGAACATCCCGATGCTTTTCATGTGGGGCGACAATCTGCAGCTCTATCCGTTCTGGCAAGGCGTGCGCGGCCGGCTCGACAAGTTCCAGCAGGCGGTGGCCGTGCAAGGCGGGGTCGCCAACGTGATCGACCTGCCGAAAGCCGGCTTCAAGGGCAACTCGCACATGCTGATGATGGACAGCAATTCCGATGCCGCTGCGCAACTGATCCAGGACTGGATGGTAAAGCAGGGCCTGATGAAGTAGGGTCCAAAATGGGGTCCGATCACATAACCCCGGAGAGCCCATGCAAGACCTGCTGCCGCTGGCTGAACAACTAGGCGCGCGCCTGAAGGCGCGCCAGGAAACCATCGCGGTGGCCGAGTCCGCCGCCGGCGGGCTGATCGCCGCCTCGCTGCTGGCGATGCCGGGTGCCTCCGCGTATTTCATCGGCGGCACGGTGGTCTACACCTACAAGTCGCGCAGCGCCCTGCTCGGCATCTCCGACGCGGCGCTCACCGGCATGCGGCCTTCCACCGAAGCGTATGCCCTGCTGCTGGCGCGCCATATCCGCGAGCGCCTGGGCGCGACCTGGGGACTGGCGGAAACGGGCGCGGCCGGCCCGACGGGCAATCGCTATGGCGATGCGGCCGGACACGCCTGCATCGCATTTTCCGGCGGTGATGGCGAGCGGGAAGGTGCGCTCACCATCGAGACTGGCAGCGCCGACCGCGCCGCCAACATGCGGTCCTTCGCCGCAGGGGCCCTGGAGTTGTTGGCGCGTAAGCTGGCCTGACGACCGACTGCGAACTGCAAGGGCGGCACAGGGTCTGGGCGTTTATGCCGCAGCGGCGGCACGCGAGCCCGACTGGTGCATCGCCGGCGTCCGGGAGTTCAGCGGGCGAACATTCGTTTCGATTCTTATTCGCGCAATCAACCCGCCGGGATATGCCACGCGGGTTATATTGTTCAACATTGATCC
>Ga0302322_100003777_pt1 | contig 13088 bp, 8 predicted proteins | sample Fen_T0_2_FD_203757 | JGI IMG/M metagenome (GOLD analysis project Ga0302322, IMG submission 203757) | Peat permafrost microbial communities from Stordalen Mire near Abisko, Sweden - Fen_T0_2 | ecosystem: Environmental > Terrestrial > Soil > Wetlands > Permafrost | place: Sweden: Abisko...
GTAGTGATACCAGACCCCCTTGCGCTGAATGAGGACGGAGGCAATGGCGGCCAGTGGGGCCAACGCCAACCCCAACGCTCGCCGAGGGATCTCCCCGGCGACGACCAACACAACCAGTGTCGCGCTCGAGGTCACGGCGATGGCAAAGAGGGGGGCCCAATTGCCACCAAATTGATCCACGAGAGGCTGCGGCCACAGATAGACGAACAGCCGTGGGACTTCACCGAACATGGTCTCGAAGAAGCCACGAACGCTGCCAAAGATGAGCAACAGGATGAGCTGGAGCGTTCCGCCGACCGTCGCGCCCATCACGGCCCAGCGCAGTCGTCGCGCGAGCCGGAGGTGCATTTCGTTGTCGGCAACCAAGGCGACCATCTGAGCAACCGTGAAGAGAAAGAACGTGGGCTTGCAGAACCAGACCGTGACGCTAAGCCCGGCTGACACTGCCAATAGGATGCCCGCCAAGCGCTCGCTCTCCTCGGCGGCGCTGCGCGCCTGTGCCCAGATTTGCAGCGCAACCGACGTCAACACGAACCAGTCGCCGAAGCTTTCGCGTTGCAGGGTCGTCCAGTAGTCGAAATGGATGCCAAGGTATTGCGTGCCGAGGATCACCCACGTCGCCATCCCCCACGTCACCCGCTGCAGCCAACGACTGCTCACGTCGACCTTCCTTGGCAAAGCGCAGCCCACGAGAAGCGCACCCGACGCGAAGAAGGCCACGCTGGTGCCCAGAAGATCGCCCACACGCAGGGCATGCTCGCCGCGACCGCCGATGAGCTGGATCGCCATGTGGATGTATGCCGTGAGAGGACCGCTGACGTCGCGAATATCTCGGTAGAGTTTTTCGCCCTGAAGCATGGACCAGCCGATGAACTGGAAGATGCCTTGATCGCGGCCAGCGGCGGTCAGGGCCGCAACCCGCAGACTCGTCAAGAACCACCACAGGGTCGGCAGGGCGATGATGAGCGGCAAGAGGGTGGGAGCCGCGTTGCCCGAGCGAATCCATGCGCGGACACTCGCCTGCGCGCGCATGCTCAAAGGCACGAGCCAGCGCAACAAGTGCCTCGGCTTGTGCTCGGGTGGCACTTGCGTTTCGGTTCCGTCTGACGGCTGAGGAGGTTCTTCGGTCATCATTGACGCCTTTCATATCACGCCTGCCAGCAGCCCAGCTGTGCGCGATGACACTCCGGATTTTGATATGCGCGACAGCGCCAGTCCTGGAGTCACAGAGGAATCTCCGACACGGAAGTCCGGATTTGCGGTAACTGGGCCCCTCTATCCAGCATCCACCCTGGGCATGTTCCCGCGCCCTTCGTGCCGATCCATCGCCTGTGCCTTGGTCCTCATTGCCACGACCGCCGTTCCAATGGCCTGCGATGCCCCGACCGCAGGGGGCGGCCCACGGCCCGACAGCGGTGACGCTGGAGGCAACGATGGGATGGGAGGAGCGCCGCCTCTACCCCAACAGCCCAAGGGCTGGGACGAGGGCATCCGCGTTCCCGATGCGGTCGACAGCAATCCGAATCCGTCGATTGTCGAGGTGAACCTTGAAGCGAAGCTTGCGACCTACGCCTTTGTGCCCGGCGGGCCCACCACGGTGTGGGCGTACAACGGTCTTGTGCCTGGGCCCATCATCCGCGCCAACGTGGGCGACCGGGTCATCGTCCATTTCACCAATCACCTTCCCGAGGCGACTTCGATTCACTGGCATGGGCTGCGCATCCCAAACACCATGGACGGAATGCCCGGCGTATCGCAGCCACCTATCGCTCCGGGCGGTTCTTTCGACTACGACTTCGTGGTGCCGGACGCGTCCACGTTCTGGTACCACCCCCACGTGGATTCGGCCACCCAGGTCAGCTTCGGTATGTACGCGCCATTCATCGTCGAGGATCCCAAGGAACCCGCGGGCCTCGGCGACGAGGTCGTGCTCGTCCTCAGCGACATCTCGGTCAACGCGGACGGAACGCTCGTACCCGAGACGGCGGGCGGCGACATCGGCCAGCTCTTCGGCCAAGAGGGCAACGTCCTGCTCGTGAACGGACGCATCCGACCGACATTGAAGGCACGGCCCGGGCTAGCGCAGCGCTGGCGCCTGATCAATGCGGCGCGGACCCGCTACTTCCAGGTCTCGCTGCCCGGTCACACGTTCCTGCGCATCGGCGGAGACGGCGGCCTGATGGCGTCTCCGGTCGCGGTCGACCAGCCGGTGCTGGCGCCCGCCGAGCGCGCCGATCTCATCGTGGTCCCGACCGGCGACCCAGGATCCGATGTGGTAGCGAGTTGGATCGCGTTCGACCGCGGCTTCGGCACCACCACGAACCGGCCCCCCGAGGATCTCTTCGTCGTTCATCTCGAGGGCGACCCGGTGACACCACCGCCCCTGCCTGACATTCATCGCGACATTCAGCCTCTCGACCTCAGCATGGCCAGCCTGGTGTCGCTACAGCTGACCCAGGATTCGCTCACGCCGCTTGAGCTCGGAATCAACGGCGTTCCCTACAGCAGCGCGCAGCCCATCATGGCCACCGTGGGTGACACGCAGGTCTGGGAGATCACCAACACCATGCAATTCGCGCATCCCTTCCATTTGCACGGCTTCTTCTTCCAGGTGATTTCGCCCAAGAGCCCACTTGAGTGGAAGGACACGGTCAACGTGCCCGTGAACGGGACCGTGCAATTCGTCGTTCGTTACGATGATCGGCCCGGGATGTGGATGTTTCACTGTCACATCCTCGATCACGCGGAGGCGGGCATGATGGGGACGCTGATGCTGGTGGAGCCGGGCAAGAACTGACGGGAGGGTCATCGAACCGTGAAAGCACCGCATCCTTTGAGGCGGCTTTGGGAGCGCGCCAGCACCTGTCGAGCCGCTGGCCAAAACAAGGAGGCCGAGGCTCTCTATCGCCAGCTTCTCACGCGCAGTCCGCAGCACCCGGAAGCCCTCTTCGAGCTGAGCGTGCTGCTCTTCGAATCGGGGTGCTTCCAGGAATCGAGCCACACCCTCGAGCGCCTGGTGGTGATCCGGCCGGATGAGCCCATGCTTCTCACGAACCTCGGCGAAGCCTATCGGCGGCAGGGCGAGCTTGGACGGGCCGCCGCGGCTTTCGAACGCATTCTCGTCTTGGATCCCGACTTTCCGGAGGCCCACCACAATCTCGGCCTCACACACATGAATTGCGGCGCGCCCGCACTCGCGCTTCCACACCTTGAGCGGGCCATGGCGCTCCGCACGGAAAGCGCTCCCTTCCACGTCAGCCTGGCCTGGGTGCTCTTGCGGCTTGGTCGCGTGGAAGAATCGCTCGCGCACTGCCAGCGCGCCCTCGAGCTCGACCCGAACCATGCCCCGGCCCACCATCACTTGGGAAACGCGCTGGTCGAACTGGGCGACCGGGGCGGCGCCATCCCGAGCTACCGACGTGCCTTCAAGCTCGACCCGGAAGACCACGACGCCCACAGCAACTTGATTCTGGTGGCGCTCACCGATCCCGGATACGACGCCCGAGCCCTCCTGGCCGAGGGGCGCCGCTGGGCGCGCCTGCACGCCGAGCCGCTTCGGCCCCACCAGCGGCCACATGCCAACGACAAGAACCCCAACCGTCCGTTGAGAGTCGGCTACGTCTCTCCCGACTTCCGTGCCCATCCCGTGCGCCAGTTTTTGACCCCGCTCTTCGCCCACCACGATCGGTCGTCTTTCGAGATCTACCTCTATTCCTCCGTCGACCAACCCGACCTCGCAACCGCGCAGTATCGGGATTGGGCTGGCACGCGTTTCCGAGACATCCGCTACCTCGACGATGTCGCGGCCGCCGAGCTCGTACGCAAAGATCGTATCGACATTCTCGTGGATCTCGCCCTCCACAGCGCCGGAGGGCGTCTACGCCTGTTCGCGTGCAAGCCGGCGCCCGTGCAGATCACCTGGCTCGGCTATGCGGGCACCACGGGGGTCGATGCCATCGATTACCGGATCACGGATCCCTTCGTCGATCCGCCGGGAACCGATTTCAGCGTCTACTCCGAGGCCTGTCTGAACCTTCCCGAAACCTCGTGGTGCTACGCCTCGCTCGATCCTGATTTGCCGGTGGGCCCCCTGCCCGCCCTCGGCGCTGGTGCAATCACGTTCGGTTGCCAAAACAGCTATCGCAAAGTGCACGCAGGCGTTTTGTCCCTCTGGGCGCGCGTCTTGCGCGAGAGCCCAAGCTCTCGCCTCCTTCTCTACGCGGAGGAGCCAAGGCAGAAAGACACCTTGCGCAGGCTGGCCGCGGAGGGTGTGGAACCAGAACGCGTGGAATTCGGTAGGCGCGTCTCGCGGCGTGACTACCTCGAACGCTATCAGCGTATCGACATCGGGCTCGACACCTTCCCTTTCACGGGCGCGACCACCAGCCTCGATGCCTTTTGGATGGGCGTTCCAGTCGTAACCTTGACAGGCGGCACGTCCCTGCACCGGGCAGGCAAGTGCCTCGCCATGAACCTCGGACTGCCCGAGCTCGTCGCCAACTCCGAAAGTGAGTTCGTGGCCAAGGCAATCGCGCTCGCAGGCGACCTTCCCCGCCTGGCCCAGTTGCGGGCGGACCTTCGTCCACGACTCGCAGCATCGCCTCTCGCAGATGCGCCGCGATTCGCGCGAAACCTCGAGGCAGCGTTTCGCACGACTTGGCGACGGTATTGCGACGGTTGACCTATCGCCCAGCCATGCCAAGCTCAAGAAGGATCGGTCCTCTTACGTAGGACGCCACGATGCCATCCAAGCTCTCGCCCGTCGTCCTTCGCACCGTCGCGCTCGTCGCTGCTGTCTTGCCCCTCGCCTGTTCGCCGAGCGCGCCTGGCCCCACGATGGGCACAGGCGGGAATTGGCCCGGTAGCAGCGACGCCTCGGCTGCTAGAGGCGCCACGGGCGGAGTCGGCGGCAGCGGCGGAATGGCCGGACAAACCGGCGATGACCTAAACTTCGTGCCCGCGGGTTTGTCCAACACCAACATGGACGGGCAGGACGTGGGACTCACGCTGGTTGCGTTCACGCTTGTGCAAGGGACAACCGGTCCCAGGTTCTACGCGGCCGTCAGAAACGACGGCGACGCCCCGTCCTGCGAGGCCGGCATGACGACGTACTACTTCGACAAATCCGGTCAGGAAGTGACCGAATCGGGCAGCGTCTTGCACAGCGGACGGCTCTACAAGATGACCGACGGAACCATCCTTTCGTGCATCGCCCCGGGCCAGGTCGCGATGACTGCATCGACCGATCTTCCAAGCTCGATGATGATCGACCAGCTGGGATCCCTGAAGCACCTATTTCCAGCCTTTACGGTACCGGGTGTCGTTGCAATTTCTGGCCTTTCGGTGAGCGATCTGCAGACCGTCGCAACCGATGTCGGAAAGGCATACACCGGCAAAGTCACCAACGAACTCGACGTCGCCGTCAGTGCTCCCGCGGTAACCATCTTCCCAGTGAATCGCGTCGGCCGGCCGCTTGGTGCGGCAACGAGCAGTGCGACTTCCGACCTTCCGCCTGGCGGCAGCTGGACCTTCACCACCAGTGCCGTGGACGCTCTCGGCGTTGACTACGTCGCCTATCCGACTGCTTCGGTTCCCCAATAGCCACATCGCGTGGGGAGCGGCCGAGCTTTGCTCGGCGCGGACCATCGCGGGAGGGTTTGGGAACCCTCCCAGGGTTCCCATTTCACTGTTGCGGCGCCCCGTTTGCGATCCACTGCCGAACGCCGTCGAGATAGTCCACTGGCGTGCAGTTGTCCACGCATCCAAGGGGCATCTGGGAGAGGGTGTTCCCGCATAGACCTTCCTGGGCCAGGTAGAAGGCACTCTGATCCGGAGAGCCGGGCTTGACAAGGACGCGATTCCCACAGAGCTTCGACACGAAGGTCGTCAACAACGTGTAGAGTTTTGCATCGGAAATCCCGACCATGCTCGGCGGCGTATCTCCGTTGTGGCAGCCCGATCCCCCACACTTCGCTTGGACAATCTCGCTGACCGTCGCGAAATTGGCGTATTGCGAGCTGCTGCCTCCTGATCCGGAACTTCCCCCCGTCGCCGAGGCACCGCCGCTCCCAGCGCCGCCACTGCTAGCGGTACCTCCACTACCGGCCGAACCGCCGCTCGACGTCGTACCGCCACTTCCCGCACCGCCACTGCCGGCGCTGCCGCCACTGCCGGTACCGCCACCGCCAGCACCACCGCCCGTACCGCCTGAGGCGGATCTGCCGCCCGCACCAATGCCACCTGTCCCGCCACTGCCGGCTCCGCCCCGCGACACACCGCCTGAGCCTGCGCCGCCGCCAGCGCCGGAGCCTCCAGTACTTCCATTCGAGGTGCCGTCCATTCGGCAAGCCCCAGTGGATGTCATCAATGCAAAGGCGGCCAAAATTTCCACAAGGGCTGCAACACGGCTATTCATCGTCATGAAAGAACAAAATCCTACTTCGACCCAAATGAATGACCCCTCCCGAAGGAAGGGCCAACCGACTTATCTCACACCAGGGACGAACCGGGGCCCATAGCGGCTAACTGCCCGCCTTGAGCTCGGTGTACTCCCCCGGATTCTTGATTTGGGCAGGCTGTGTTCCCCCTCCCGTAAAGAGGCTACTGTCGTCGTACTTGCCGTACTTGGTCACCGGCTGGGTCCCCCCCTTCACCGGGAAGCCCGTGGCGTCGGCCTTGACGCCAATGGCGTTCATCAAGTTGCAGAAATACTTGTTGATAGGCTTCGAGGCCGCTGTCGAAGGCGTGGTTCCGGCACTGTCCAAGTTCGACAGGGTGCTGCCATTCACGCAATCGCCATCGCTGTTCCCCACGCTCAAGTTGGTCGAGGCGCCGTCGACATTCACGGCCCAACCGGTCTTGAAGTAGCCACCGCAGTTCCCTGCTTGAAGGATCGGCAAGTTGTTGAGGTTGTGGCTATCGCCGTCCGACATTTCGTTGAACCATACGGTCGCCGTGTTGTCGAGCAGTGTCCCGCTGCCTTCGGAGAAGCTGTCGAGTTTCCCTACCAAATACGCGAATTGCTGCGCGTACCACACATCGATGGCGTGCAACATGTCCATCACGCCATTGACGCAGGCGCCGCCCATGTTGGCGCTGCCAATACGGTGGGACAACCCATGCGATTCGGAGGTCTGGTTCAAGAACTTGAAGGTGTAATTCGGAGGCATCTTCATGAAGATCACGCGGTTGGCATCGCAGATGGCCGAAAGCACCGCCAAATCCATCATGATTGGCCCGACTTGCGAAATGTCAGCGGTGAGGCCACCGCCGCCGCCAACGGATTGGGTCGTCAAGCCGAGCTTCGTTGCCGTATCCGCGCTGCACATGGACGAGATAGTGCCTGTCGTCTGGTGGAGTAGTTGGGCCCAGGCGTCGAGTTTCTGCTGGTCGGCCGAACTCATGGGGACCCGCTTCAAATTGGCCAAGTCGTCCTTGACGATGTCAATGATGCTATTGCCGCGGGCGACCTTGTAGGTATCCGAGGTCACGGGCCCTTTGCCGAAGAGGTTGGTGAGGCTGCTGTAGATTTGCTGAGGTGACCCGTAGCCAGGGTTAATCGTGTTTGCCGCGCTGAACGAAATCACCGCCTGCGTGTTGCTCGCGCTGCCAGATACGCCACCGATCTGCATGAAGAGTGGCGCCCCGCCACTGGGATTGACCTGCTCGGCGCAAACGAAATCGAGTGAACGATCGGTGGGGGTGGCGTTGAACTTGCCACTGTCGGGTGTCACCGGTTGGCAAGTGAAGTACGATCCACAGACTTGCGTGTGGGGATCGGTCGTCTGACCGAGGGATCCTTGGAAGCTCCACTCATTCATGGATCGAATGCCACGAACCATCAGGAGCTTGCTTGCATAGGGCGCCAAGGACGTAAGGGTGGTATTCGCCTTGTAGTCGTCCGAAGTCAGGGCTCCGTGGGACTTAGCAAAGAACCAGCGATCCGTCAGGCAACCGTAGTGCGTGAAGTAAACGATTAGCCGCTTCGGAGGACTTGCCGTGGTTGACTGTGCCCTCGCGGCACGCTCGGCAACCGAGCTGAGGAAGGGGGCGGCGACAATAGCTCCCCCGAGACCACGGAGTATTTGCCTTCGGTTCATCAAAATCTTACTCATGTTGGCTTTCCCCTCTTAGTTGCTGACAGCGCGCAGACGGAAGGAATCCGCTTGGGTGTAGTCGGCGATGACGCTCATGACGGCATAGCTGTCCGAGGCCATGCTCGTACTTATCTGGCTCACGATACACTCGTCATTCGAGTTGGGAACGCGGCCCGAAGCGAAGGCTACCCACTGTTGTGCGTAGAGGTGCTTGGCCTCCGGCAGAGCCGCGATCTCGGTCATCAGCTCGACGGGATTGTGGATCGTCTTGGTGTCCGTGCCGCTGAAGCGGACATCGGCTGTTCCATCGATCGGTCCACTGAGCGGATCCGTATCCTGCCAGCTCCCGACGGAGTTGTAGTGTTCAAGAACAAATCCAGAGGGATTGATATTGACGCCGTGACAGGATTTGCACGGCTCATTGGCAGTCAGGGCCTCAATGGCCTGGCGCATGGTCGTGTAGTTACCTGGTGGGATGGGAACCTTCGTGAAGTTGGGATCTGGAGTTCCAGGATTGACACCGAGCACCCTGCCGGCGATGAACGCACCGCGAAGAATCGGGCTCGTGACGTCGAATTTCGAGAAGGTGCTCAAGAAACCAACCCGCGTCAAGAACCCAGGCCGTTGGGTTGCATCGAGTTGCACCTTGGTAGGCTGCGTTCCGTAGTCTGATGCCTTGAGCCCGTAAAGTGGCGCCGTGTCCTTGGTGACAAACGCATTGTTGCCCAGGAAGAGATCCTTGAACTTGCCGCCATTCAGCACGATGTCCTGGAAGAACGCGTCCATCTCAGCCAGCGCGGGAGCGTACGCGGCGTCGGTCCAATTCGAATACTTGCTCGTATCATGGGTACTGTTATTGACCCAGTGCGAACCGGTCATGATGCCCGCATAGTAATGTAGGAAGTTCGACACCACTGCCTTCGCCTTGTCACTCTTCAGCATCCGCTGCGCCTGCGTCGAGATCTGATCCTTCGTCGTGAGCTGGCCGGCATCGGCAGCCGTGTTCAGCGTACTATCGGGGGCCGTGCCCCACAGAAGGAACGAGAGCCGCGTGGCCACTTCGTAACTGTTGAGCTTGAAGTTCCCGCTGCTGTCTTTGTCTTGTGCCAGCTCGGGGAGCAAAATGAATGAGGGCGAAGCGAGGAAAGCATAGAGGATGGCCTCGGCAACCTCGAGGGGTTGTCCCGCCGGGGTCAGACTGTTCAGCCTCATGAAACTCGTCACCTCTCCGTCCGTCAGTGGGCGACGGAATGCTTTGCGACCAAAGGTCTTGACGGTATTCGTCAGACAAGTAGGAGTCGCTGTGTCCTTGGTCGGATCGCAGCTGATGAAATTGGACTTGTTGGTGCCAGCCATCACTTCGGCGGCGATCTCCTGCGCAGCCGAGAGGTAGCCGTTCCAACCGATATCTGTGAGGGCCCCATCGGAATCAGGAGCAAGTAGCGAGGAAGGTGGTTGGTTGGCATTGCTCGACAGACCCGTCAGGCCGAGCAGATCCTTAATCACAGCGTCGTACGCTGCATCTTTCATACGCGGAATCTGGGACGTCGCCGGAACGCCGGGGCTGCAGGAAAGTGCGGTGGTGGTGGTGGCGCCGCCGCTTCCGGATGTTCCGCTACTGCCACCCGAAGTGCCTCCCGCGGACGCGCCTGCACCGCCACCGAACCCTGATGTCGTGCCGCTGGACTTGCCCCCGCTTCCTCCGTTGCCCGAGGTCGTGCCTCCGGCGCTCCCTCCCGCTCCACCTTTGGCATTCCCACCGGTGTCGCTGTTTTGGCTCGTGCTGCCACCCGACCCAGAGGCTGGGTGGGATGGAATACCGTCTGGGACGCAACCAAACATCAACACAGACGCAATGGCGGTAACACTTCGAGAAAGACGCATGGCACCTCCGCACTCGCAGACAAAGGTCACGGGAATCGTCGTAGTTAAGGCAACGACGGCCAAGTCTCCAGCGCAGCTGCCCCCGCCGCGCCCAGTCCATAATGGCATACGATGCGTGTAACGCACACACGGTTACAAGAAAGTCGCAAATTGTACGACCAGCATTGCCATTGTCTTTTGCGGACTGCACTTGTCCTCTTTTCGCGCTTGATTGCGCGTTTTGCTAGCCCAATGCACAGCGGATCCCACGTGACTGAACCCCGCCGAATACAATCGAGCAATCCCTATCTCTGGTTCAATTGGGACGACCTTGGCGAGGATAGGCGAGCGATTCCGTTCTATTAGAAGATGAACGGAGTCACGCTGTTGCCAGCGGCACACTTCTGCTCGTCAGTCACAGCACAAAATGACAATCGCCGCTCCTTGACAAGCACAAAATCACCATCGTCGATTCTACCCGGCCAAAGCCACCATTTCTGCACTTGCGTAGGGTCAGGAGGTCCACGGAGTGGCCGTGCGCCCAGGACACTTCGATGTGCAGCGAATGACAACAGGATGGACCGGGTCGATTCGGGTGTCTAGTCCAGCCTCATGCGAGAAGCCAAACGCCACCCGCCCCGACCGGAAGGATCACGCCAAGTCATCACCGATTGACCACAACAGGAATATCCCCGCGCATGCGCTAGAATCCTGTCTATGCTCATTCAGCCCCGCGGCCTTTTCACGAACAGAACGATCATGATAGACGACCACGCTAGTCCGCTATCTGGCGGAATGCGCATCGGAGACGATAGGAATACTTGTTCTCATCGCGGAGTGATCCTGGTTGCTTTGGTTCTATCCTGGGTTGGGACAACCATTGGGTGCAATCGAGATCGGAGAGAGACCGAGCATCTCCTAACGGCGGCCGTGAACGCGCACCTTCAGCTCCAGCCAAAGCTCGCGGAGGTCAAAGCCGCGCTAGGGGGGCTGCGCAAGGACGTCGAGGATCTCGCGACCACGGTCCCAGGCGGGGCAGAATTGAGGGCCAGATACTTCGGCGCGGATGAGGTTCTGGGTGTGCTGGACGCCAAGATGAAATGGCTGTCCGGCCGAATAGAGTCCGCCGAGCATGACCTCAAGCATGGCCTGAAGAAGGCCGAGGTCGTCAGTTTGAAGGACGCGATTGCTAGAACCGGAGACGACCTGTGGCAGGTGAGCAACGTCACCACCGAACTGACCCACGAAAGGGCACGTCTGCAGCGGGTCGGCGCACTCCTCAAGGCTCCCTACGAGCACCAGCTCTCCACGGGGTACCTGGTGAAGGCCGCGAAGGACGGCGTGGAGTCTCTCCTCATCGATTTCATCGAGGACGCCACTCGGAAGGTCGACGAGACGACCTGGATGGACTTCGATCGGCTGCAGTTTGTCGACGAAGGTGCCGACCTCGACTTCCAAGTATCGAGATCTCAGATCGAGAACGTTGCGCGCATTCTCACGGCCTTTCCCGCCGTGAAGTTGAGAATTGGAGGCTATGCGGACGGAGCAGCCGCCGCCGGCAGGAAGCTGGTAGCGAAAAGAGCGCAGGCAGTTAGGAAAGCGTTGGTTCAGTCGGGGGTGAATCCAGAGCGTCTCGAAGCCGAAGGTCATGGCTCCCAGCATCCGGTGTGTCCCGCCAATGACTTGGAGATTTGCAAGACGCGCAACGGACGTATTTCCGCATACGTGGCAGCGAAGTAGCTGCCATTGGGGACATTGGACGCACTTTCGCGCTCATTTGCTGCATTAACGATGATGGCTGCAATAGAGATTTCCGCATTTGTAGGTACGCCTAGTTCGCAATTGAAGAATTCCGCTGCGTTGTTGATCGCGAGTCGTACCCATTTCACAAGCTCTGCATCTCAATACAACAAAACCGAGCCATTCGGCTCGAGAAAGTAGACAGGAAAACCCATGCATTCACCCAGGCTCTTCAGATGCACAGTCTTAGGCCTCGGCCTCGCGGTCACGCTCGCCGCTTGCGGCTCATCATCCACCTCTTCTCCGCCAGGCCCCGGTGGCTCGGTGTCGAGCACAGGGGGAACAGCTTCGGGTGGCGCGTCGAGCGGCAGCACCACGGGCTCGGGTGGCGCTGCGAGCGGCGGTATCCTAGGCTTGGGTGGCACGTTGAGCGGCGGTACCACTGGCGCCGGGGGCAACACAAGCGGCGGCGCCACCGGCTCGGGTGGCAACTCGATCGGCGGTAGCGTCGGCAGCGGCGCGGGTGGCGCAACAGCCGGAAGCGGGGGCGCCAGCAAGGCCGAAACCGGTGGAGGTGGCGGCGCGTCTTCCAGCGGTGGAATCGAGGGAACGGGGGGCGACGGTGGCTCGACCGTGGCAACAGGTGGCTACGGCGCCGGGGGCAACGGCGCTGGTGGCGGTCACACAGGCGGCGCGGATGCGTCCAGCGCGGGCGGCGCCATGGGTGACGCCGGGGGCGGCTCAGGAAGCGGTTCGTTCTCCCTGACCAGCCCGGATCTGGCAGAGGGTGCCCACTTCGACGCGAAGTTCACCTGTGCCTCGACCGCGGGGACGGTGGGACAGCTCGGTAACGGTGTCAACCCCGAGCTCGATTGGTCCGGTGCCCCGGCCGGCACCCAGTCCTTCACCATAACCTTCATCGATACGACACTCGGCGACACCAACCCCATGGGGCAGCATTGGGCCATTTGGAACATCCCCGCTACCGTCACCAAGTTTCCGCAGGCCACGGCGACGCTGACCGGGGATCTGGCGACGGCCAAGCAAAGCGGAAAATTCCTGACCCCTTGCGCACAATCGTTGACCAACAACATGGACGACCAATACGAGCTCACCGTCTATGCGCTCTCGACAGCGACGCTCAACGTCTCTGGAACAAGCGTTGCGAACTGCCTTACAGCGCTAAAAGCGGTCACGCCGCTCGGCACGGCGAAGTTGCACGGACACGCCGGCCTCAAGGGAAAGTAGTCGCAATCCCGTTCCGTTAGCACACCGCACGGCAGGCAGGTGCACGCTGGGCGATTTCTTGTGAATCCTTTTGCGAAGTCGTGAATCGTTTGAAGTGGTTCACGACTGCCTGCTGCCTATCGCTGTACCTCCTCAAGGCAG
>Ga0302322_100003781_pt1 | contig 13078 bp, 14 predicted proteins | sample Fen_T0_2_FD_203757 | JGI IMG/M metagenome (GOLD analysis project Ga0302322, IMG submission 203757) | Peat permafrost microbial communities from Stordalen Mire near Abisko, Sweden - Fen_T0_2 | ecosystem: Environmental > Terrestrial > Soil > Wetlands > Permafrost | place: Sweden: Abisko...
CCATCACGCTGGTTGCGCAGCAGGGCACGGTCAAGCCGACGGCCGGGATGCCGCGCATCAAGCGATACGAGGTCACGGCGGTGTTCGAGATCGGCATGTCCGACTATGATTCGAGCCTGGTGTTCATGCCGATCAGCGAAGCGCAGGCCTATTTCAACCGCGGCGGTGACGTGACCGCAATCGAGGTCTTCGCCGCCGAACCCGACCGCGTCGACCTGCTGCGCAGACCGGTGACGCAGGCAGCCGGCCGGCCGGTGGCCCTGGTCGATTGGCGGGAGCGTAACACGACCTTCTTCGACACGCTTCGCGTCGAACGCAATGTGATGTTTCTGATCCTGACATTGATCGTGCTGGTGGCAGCGCTGAATATCGTGTCCGGCCTGATCATGCTCGTGAAGGACAAGGGCAGCGATATTGCGATCCTGCGCACAATCGGCGTGTCGCAGGGCGCGATCATGCGGGTGTTCCTGATCGCCGGTGCCTCGGTGGGCGTGATGGGGACGATGGCCGGCTTCGTCGCCGGACTCCTGGTCTGCCTCAACATCGAATCGATCCGGCGATTGCTGTCCTGGTTGACCAGCACCGATCTGTTTCCGCAGAAGATCTATTTTCTGTCGAAGCTGCCGGCGGAAACCGATTTCGGCGAAACCGCCGCCGTCCTGGTCATGGCGCTCACGCTGTCGTTGCTTGCGACGCTCTACCCATCCTGGCGCGCAGCGAGGCTCGATCCTATCGATGTGCTGCGGCACGGAGCGTGAAGGCCCAGCACTAAGTTTCGCTACCCTGGACTTCGTTCAACCCATCCTTGGCGCTGGATATTTGCATCGCCTCCATCGGCGAGGATGACGATCACCGATCTTCCTCGTGATCATCCTTGGCCGCCAACGGCGCTTCGGGTCGGTCAACTGCATCGGAGTTCGGCGTCGAACGGGCGGCATCGGGATCGGCAAGTCCGCGCGCGAGTGAGGCGTCGAGGGCGGCCAGTTTCAGTTCGCGTTCCTGAAGCAGCCGCACGCCTTCGCGCAGCACCTCGCTCTTCGAGCGGTAGCGGCCCGCGGCCACGAGCCTGGTGACGAAGCTTTCGAGGACTTCTCCCAAGTCCACGCTCATCGCCATGCGGTCGCTCCGGCGTCGATAACAGTTATTGGTCCGGGGCGTTTCGGGCAGATCATCGTGGTTCTCGCTGTCGTCGCCCGGCAACAGCGCGAAACGCGTCTTCAACAAACACGTCCAACTTCATGATGACAGTGAGCCATGTCAGCTTCGGTTGCCACGGTGCACATAATACATGCAGAGGTTGTGTTGACATCATTTTGCCGTGTTGAAGGGGTATCGTGATAAGTAATCTACCTAAGATTGTGTCAACGCTCAATCGGGGGACTACGTCATGATCAGCAGAAGAACAGCTATTTCAGGGGGAGCAGCTCTCGCAGGCTTGACCGCTTTAATTGCGAAGCGGGTGTTCGCGGACGATCTCATGCTGCCACGGCAGAAGATCGCGCTCGTCGCGCCCCCCTTCGTGCATCCGCACGAGCAGTCGACGACGGAGGGTCCGAAGATCATGGAGTTCCGGCTCGTGACCGAGGAAAAGGAGATTGTCATCGACGACGACGGCACCAAGCTGCGGTCGATGAATTTCAACGGCTCGATCCCCGGACCGATGATGGTCGTGCACGAAGGCGACTATGTCGAAGTGACATTGGTCAATCCCGCGACCAATACGATGCCGCACAATATCGACTTCCACGCCGCCACCGGGGCGCTCGGCGGCGGCGACCTGACGCTGATCAGTCCCGGCGAGCAGGTCGTGTTTCGCTTCAAGGCCACGCGCACCGGCGTGTTCGTCTATCATTGCATTCCGGGCGGTCCGATGATTCCGTGGCACATCGCATCGGGCATGAGCGGAGCCATCATGGTGCTGCCGCGCGACGGGCTGAAGGACGCCGCCGGCAAGCCGTTGCATTACGACCGCGTCTATTACATCGGCGAGAGCGATTTCTACGTTCCGCGCGACAGAAGCGGAAAATTCATCTCCTATGCGTCGCATGCCGACGCATTTTTCGACACGCTGGATACGATGCGACGGCTGGTGCCAAGCCATGTGGTGTTCAACGGCCGGGTCGGCGCGCTGACCGGCGAGCATGCGTTGAAGGCCAGGGTCGGCGAGACCGTTCTGATCGTGCATTCCCAGGCCGATCGCGATTCCCGGGCGCATCTGATCGGCGGCCATGGCGACTATGTCTGGGAGACTGGAAAATTCGCCAATCCGCCTGAGACCGGCATCGAGACATGGTTCATCCGCGCCGGGTCCGCCGCGGCCGCGCTCTATACGTTCCTGGAGCCCGGCATCTACCCTTACGTCAATCACAGGATGATCGAGGCGGTCGAGTTCGGCGCGACCGCCCATTTCAAGGTCGAGGGTCCCTGGAACAACGACCTGATGGCTCAGGTGAAGGCGCCTGCGCCGATCCCGGCGACGGACGTCACCGCGTCGATTCCGGGTCGCTGAATCCCGGGGAGATTTTGCAGCCGGCGGAAGCGTTGCGCCAGGAGGCGTCCCATGCCGCGGACGTGGAAGATCGGGCTCGTGGTCGGGACGCTACCGGCCGTTGCAGCGGCGATGGCCATGTTGGGGCTCGGTCCGCCGCCGATCGCTTCGGGGGTGCAGCTCCCGGATCTCGTGGCCCTCGCCTCGGGCCGCTTTCAATACCGACCCGGAGGCGATTTCACCCGCGACGGCAAACCAGCTACGGCGCCGATCGTGGCCGCCATCACGCAGCCGCTCGAGATGATGCGGCATCAGGTCACGGTCGGCGAATACAGCCGTTGCGTGGACGCCGGCGCCTGTCGTCGCGGTGACGGGACGTCGGCCGCCGACGTCCCAATGGTCAAGATCAGCTGGTGGGATGCCGCCGCCTATGCGGCCTGGCTGTCGCGTTCGACCGGCATGGCTTTTCGGCTGCCAAGCGATGAGGAATGGGTTTACGCGGCCGGCAGCCGTTTCGGCGACGCCGAGGGCGCGCCGGAGCTCGATTCGCGCGATCCTGGACGACGCGCGCTGGATCGCTATGAACGGGAGACGGCCATCAGGACTCGGAGCGACCCTGAGCCGCAGCCGGTCGGCCACTTCGGAGCCAACGAACATGGCCTGCTCGATATCGCCGGCAATGTCTGGGAATGGACCGATTCCTGTTTCGCGCGCGGCATCATCGATGCCCGCGGTGAGCCGTCGACGGTGACGGTCGATTGCGGCGTGCGGGTCGTCGAGGGCCGGCACCGCACTTACCTGACGGACTTCATTCGCGATGCCCGCGCGGGCGGCTGCACGGCCGGTCTGCCGCCCAGCAACCTCGGCTTCCGCCTGGTGCTCGATGAAGATTGGCGGCTTCGGCTACGCGGGCTTGCCGATCGGGTGAGACGCGCGTTGACGGGCCGGTCGATATGAACCGGCCGGCTGGATCGCACCATCCGGCCCTGCGCGCGAGATCCGCCATCCCGCGCAACGTCGTCGAACCCTGCTCACCCCCTCACCAACAGCGTCAGCGCCAGTTCGGCGCGCTGCAGCGGCTCCAGGCTGCGATAAGTCCGCGCCAAGAGCAACGCGCCTTCGAGCTGGCTCAGCACCATCGTGGCCAGCAGGTCGGCGTCGCCAGCCGGAATCCCGAACCGGAACAGCCCTCGTTTGAGCTCCAGCTCCCATTTCTGGAACGCGGCCCGGGCCGTCGCCCCCAGCACCGCGGATTGCGCCGCCGTCTCCAAAGCTGTGGTCGCGATCGGGCAGCCCGCGCTGAAATTCGACCTTTCCAGCTCAGCCGCCATGCCCCGGACGACGCGGATCAGGAACGCCTCGGCGTCCGCGGAGGTCTCGGCCGCCGTGGCGATGGCCTGGCCAATGTCCTCGCCGGCCAGCGCCAAAGCGGCGCTGCCGATCTGCTCCTTGCCGCCGGGAAAGTGGAAATACAGCGAGCCGCGGGGCGAGCCGGCAGCGGCCAGAATGTCCTGCAACGCGGTGCCGTGGTACCCCTGCTGCCGAAACAGCTTTGCGGCTGCGGCCAGCGTCTTTGCCTTTGAATCGGTCGCTCTTGCCATGGGTCGGAATGCCGGCTTCAATATATATATCGAGCGTCATAGTTCCTATGTAGGTCGTTCAGTATAGTCATGAACCCTCTTATTGCCAGTCGCTTGCGAGCCAATCTCGGACTGATCTCTTAGCAGTGGCAGCCGGGCAGCTGTGTGCAGCTCACTGAAATTGAAGTTTCTGTCGGCGCTGGCCCGCGGCAGAAACTGGTAGGAACTTCAGAATCCCCGCTCTAGTGTCCGGCCGAATCGACACGACCTCTTGAGGCGACCCGACCATGACCGTACGCCTGCACCGCGGCGACCTGCCCGATCTCTCCCGCTACACCTCATCGGTGGCGATTGATACCGAGACCATGGGACTCAATCCGCACCGCGACCGGCTCTGCGTGGTGCAACTGTCCAATGGCGACGGCAGCGCCGACGTGGTGCAGATCCCGAAAGGTTTCACCGACGCGCCGAACCTGAAGGCGCTGCTGGGCAATCCCAACATCACCAAGATCTTCCACTTCGCCCGCTTCGACATCGCCGCGCTCTACAACGCGCTCGGCGTGATGCCGCAGCCGGTCTACTGCACCAAGATCGCCTCGCGGCTGGCGCGCACCTACACCGATCGCCACGGCCTGAAGGATCTGGTGCGCGAGCTGCTCAATATCGATCTGTCGAAGCAGCAGCAGTCGAGCGATTGGGGCGCCGACAGTCTGACCGAGCCGCAGCTCGCCTACGCAGCCTCCGACGTGCTGCATCTGCATGGTTTGCGCGAACGGCTCGACAGCATGATGGCGCGCGAGGGACGCACCGCGCTGGCGCAGGCCTGCTTCGATTTCCTGCCGACGCGGGCGCGGCTCGACCTCGGAGGATTCGAAGCCGAGGACATCTTTGCACATTCGTAAAGCGCCGCTGCGCCGGCTCCAATCCCTAAACTTATCGTAACCATATGCGGGCCAGTGTGGTTGGCCGCGTTTCGGTCACGATTGTCGCCCGATTCGAAGCTAATGGACGGTTAACGCCAGCCAGCTCATGAACCGTGACTGCGCCGGCGTCGTTTCCCGGCTGCATTCACGGCTGATGCCATGTAGAATGATGGCCTGATCTCGCGCGTGGAGCAGCGGTGAATTCGGTGCGCAACCCAGCCTATGACTCACGGTTGACTGACGGCGGGCTCGCCGACCGGGGACTCGAAGCGCGCTTTCGCGTCGCCGCGCGTCACAGCCGGATGGTGCGCGCGCTGCGAGTCGCGGTGCCGGCCGCGGTCGGGCTGGCGCTGGCGATCATCGTCGGGATCTCGCTGTTCAATCCGTTCCGCGTGCTGATGCCGAACATTCCTCTCGATTCCGGCAACCTCGTGGTCTCCGGCAGCAAGATCACCATGGAAACGCCGCATCTCACCGGTTACACCCCCGATGAGCGGCCCTATGACCTGGTGGCGAAGACGGCGACGCAGGATCTCACCGATCCCGATCACGTCACGCTCAACACGCTGCGCGCCAAGGTGCTGATGGAAGACCATTCGACGGTGACATTGGATGCGCGCACCGGCGTGTTCGACACCAAGCAGCAGCTGCTCGATCTGCGCAAGGACATCCTGATGACGACATCGAGCGGCTATCAGGCCCAGCTCAGCCAGGCCTTCGTCGACATGGGCAAGGGCACCGTGACCTCGGACGAGCATGTCGATGTCAAGCTGACCAACGGCACTCTGGCCGCCGACCGGCTGCGCATCACCGACAGCGGCGAGGTCGTCCGCTTCGAGGGCAATGTCGTGATGAATCTCGACAATCTGGGCGACAACACCGCAACTGGTGCGACCGCCGAGGTCACGGCTGACGCCGCTGCGGGGCCACGGACCCGTCCGGGCGCAAGACCAACCAATGCGAAGTGACAATATGATCAGCCGTTTCGGGTCAGCTGGCGCGGTGTGCGCTGCTGCGCGCGCCTTCGCGGTGATTGCGGCCTTGATCGCGTCGGGTCCGGCGCTGGCGCAGAGCGTGGCGACCGGCGTGCCCAATGCGCTGCAGGGGTTTTCGCAGAATCGCGATCAGCCGATCAAGATCGAGGCCGCTTCGCTGGAAATGCGCGACAAGAAGAAGGAGGCCACGTTCTCCGGCAACGTGAAGGTGGTGCAGGGCGACACCACGATGACCTCCAAGGCGCTGGTGGTGTTCTACGATTCCGGCACCCCGACGGCCGCAGCCGGCGCCAAGCCTGCAAAGGGGGCGCCGATGCCGACCGACACGCCGGGACCGGGCGGCAGTTCGTCGATCAAGCGGCTGGAGGCGCGCGGCAACGTCGTCGTGACGCAGAAGGATCAGGTCGTGACCGGCGAGACCGCGGTGTTCGACACCAAGACCAATCTGATCACGATGCAGGGCGGCGTGGTGCTGACCAAGTGCAAGAATGTGCTGCGCGGCGACCGGTTGATGGTGGACATGACCACCGGCGTGTCGCGGGTCGAATCCGATACCGGCAAGGGGGTCCAGGGCCTGTTCATCCAGGACACCGGTCCCGGCTGCGGCTCGCCCGCAGCTCCGGGTGCGCCGGGCGGCGGCTCCCCGCTGCCGGCGCTGGGCGCACCGAAGCCGAAATGAATTGAAGGTCCTCCCGATTGTTTGCGGAATGGCCGGCGCCGCCGTTGAACGCCGCGGTGCCGCTCGCTATCTAGCTCTCTGGCTCTCGTGCGGAGCACCGGGGCCGCCCCCCGCAAAGAACTCGCCGCAATGGCTTGCGAAGGTCGGAACGGACGGAGTCGAGCGTGATCGCCGGATGCTTGCGTGACAGCGACGTCGGGTCGCGCTGACCAACACATTCACCGCACCCGTGCGGTGGCAATGCGGCACCTTCGACAAGGCGTAAGCGAAGCGGGGATGGTGGATATATTCGGCATGTTCCGTCGGCGTCCCGCGAAGCGCGGCCAGCAGAATTTTGCGCGCGGGCGCGGGGACATCTCCGCGTTCGATGATCCGTTGGCGGTGCTGGCCGAAACGGCGCGCGATCAGCCTGCACCCCGGATCAATCCGCGCTCGCCCCAGAACACCGAGATGCTGCAGCGGAAGAAGAAGCCTGCAGCCGGCAAGGCGGCCAAGGGCAGCCCGCAGCTGTTGCGCCGGCCCGGTTTTCTCGCCGTCCATTCGATCGAAAAGAGCTTCGGCAGCCGCCAAGTGGTGCGCGGCGTCAGCATCTATGTCCAGCGCGGCGAGGCGGTCGGCCTGCTCGGGCCCAACGGCGCTGGCAAGACCACCGTGTTCTATATGATCACCGGCCTGATCAAGGCCGATCGCGGCGCGATCGAGCTCGACGGTCACGACGTCACCAAGCTGCCGATGTATCAGCGCGCGCGGCTTGGCATCGGCTATCTGCCGCAGGAAGCCTCGATCTTCCGCGGCCTCACGGTGGAGCAGAACATCCGCGCCGTGCTCGAAGTGGTCGAGCCGTCGCGCAAGAAGCGCGAGCGCGAGCTCGATGCACTGCTCGAGGAGTTCACCATCACCCGCCTGCGCAAGTCGCCGGCGATCGCGCTGTCCGGCGGCGAGCGGCGGCGCGTCGAAATCGCGCGCGCGCTCGCCACCCGTCCGAACTACATGCTGCTCGACGAGCCGTTCGCCGGCATCGATCCGATCGCGGTCGGCGACATTCAGCAGCTGGTGCGCCACCTCACCAACCGCGGCATCGGCGTGCTGATCACCGATCACAATGTGCGTGAAACGCTAGGCCTGACCGATCGCGCCTATATCGTCTATGCCGGCCAGATCCTGACCGAAGGCAGTCCCGAGGAGATCGTTGCGGATCCCGACGTGCGCAGGCTCTATCTCGGCGAGGAATTCCGACTCTGAGCGGCGCGCGCCGTTGGTCGCGTTGTCGGTAATTTCGCTGTCATTGTCGTGTTTACGACAGGCGTGGCTGGCGATTTTGGCGGAGAGCCGCCAGGGAGATGATAACGACATCTTCCCCGCGCGCCATACTCCGTTTTTCTTATTCGTCAAGCCGTGTACATCAGGCGCAGAGTGAGTTAAGCAAGAATTGGACCACTTAGGGACAGTCTTGCCTCCATGGCACTCACGCAGAGACTAGAATTCCGCCAGTCCCAATCACTGGTGATGACGCCGCAGCTGATGCAGGCGATCAAGCTGCTGCAGCTGTCTAATCTCGATCTGTCGACGTTTGTCGAAGAGGAGCTCGAACGCAATCCGCTGCTGGACCGCGCCAGCGACGGACCGGATGCGCCGGTGCCCGGTGAGCCGGTCGCGGAGCGTGCCGAGTTCTCCGATTTCGATGGCGGGCAGGGAGAGGATTTTACCGACGGCGGCGGCGGCGGCGCTTCGGATGCCTTCGAGCCGGTCCAGGACGACTGGATGAACCGCGACCTCGGCAGCCGCACCGAGATCGAACAGACGCTCGACACCGGGCTCGACAACGTGTTTTCGGAAGAGCCGGCGGAGGCTGCGGCGCGTAACGCACTGGACGCGCCGCCCAGCACCTATACCGAGTGGGGCGGCGGCGCATCCAACGACGACGCCTACAATCTCGAAGCCTTTGTCGCCGCGGAACGGACGCTGACCGACCATCTTGCCGAACAGGCGGCGGTGGCGTTCACCTCTCCGGCGCAGCGCATGATCTGCCAGTATCTGATCGATCTGGTCGACGATGCCGGCTATCTGCCACCCGATCTCGGCCAGGCCGCGGAGCGGCTTGGCGCGCCTGCTCAAGAGGTCGAGGCGGTGCTCGCGGTGCTGCAGAAATTCGATCCGCCGGGCATCTGCGCGCGCAATCTGAGCGAGTGCCTGGCGAGCCAATTGCGTGAGCTCGACCGCTATGATCCGGCGATGCAGGCGCTGATCGAGCATCTCGATCTCTTGGCCAAGCGCGATTTTGCTGCCTTGCGCAAATTGTGCGGCGTCGACGATGAGGATCTCATCGACATGATCGGCGAGATCCGCAGGCTCGATCCGAAGCCGGGCTTGAAGTTCGGGACGACGCGCACCCAGACCATGGTGCCGGACGTCTATGTCCGGCCGGGCCCCGACGGCGGCTGGCTGGTCGAACTCAACAGCGACACGTTGCCGCGCGTCCTGGTCAATCAGGTCTATTACGCCGAACTGTCGAAGACGATCCGCAAGGACGGCGACAAGAGCTATTTCACCGACTGTCTGCAGAACGCGACCTGGCTGGTACGCGCGCTCGATCAGCGCGCCCGCACCATCCTGAAGGTGGCGACCGAGATCGTGCGCCAGCAGGATGGCTTCTTCACCCATGGCGTGGCGCATCTGCGGCCGCTGAATCTGAAGGCGGTCGCGGACGCGATCCAGATGCACGAATCGACGGTGTCGCGCGTCACCGCCAACAAATACATGGCGACCAATCGCGGCACTTTCGAGCTGAAATACTTCTTCACGGCCTCGATTGCCTCCGCCGATGGCGGCGAGGCGCATTCCGCCGAAGCCGTCCGTCATCACATCAAGCAGCTGATCGATGCGGAAGAGCCGGCCGCGATCCTCTCCGACGACACCATCGTGGAGCGGCTGCGCGAGGCGGGTATCGACATCGCGCGCCGGACGGTTGCGAAATACCGTGAAGCGATGCGCATCCCGTCGTCGGTGCAGCGGCGGCGCGACAAGCAGAGCATGCTGGCCAACGCGCTCTCGGCCTCGCCAAGCCATGACCGCAGCCCGGATCGCTCGCGGGATATCGCTCCGGTCTGACGCCGGCCGTGCCAGCTGGCGTCCGGTCAGATTGCGCCCCGGTCAAATCGGGGTAGTGTCGGCTCGATTCCCATTGATCGAGGCAACAGATGACCTTGCGGATTTCCGGAAAAAGCATCAACGTCGGCGAGGCGCTGCGCGGGCGCCTCAGCGAACGCACCGAAGAGGTGCTGCGCAAATATTTCGACGGCAATTATTCCGGTCACATCACGCTCGGCAAGGATGGCTTGGGCTTCCGGACCGATTGCGCGCTGCATCTGGATTCCGGTATCACGCTCGAAGCCGAGGCCAATGCGCCTGACGCCTATGCCAGCGCCGACCAGGCCTTGTTGATGATCGAGAAGCGGCTGCGCCGCTACAAGAGCCGGCTGAAGGATCGCTCGGCGCGCAAGAGCCACGCCGCGTCCGCAGCGCTTGCCGACATCGGGGCCTCGGGACTGGACGCCGCGAGCTATGTGATCGAGGCGCCCGCCGAGGGCGACGAGGAAGTCACCGGCTATAATCCCGTGATCATTGCCGAGTCGACCACCTCGCTGAAGCGGCTGTCGGTGTCAGAGGCGGTGATGGAGCTCGACCTTTCCGGCGCCGCCTGCCTGCTGTTCCAGCACGGATCGAGCGGCCGGGTGAACATCATCTACCGCCGCGTCGACGGCAATATCGGCTGGGTCGATCCCCCCGACATCAAGGCGTGAGGCGCCTTCAGTTTGCCACTGTCCCACGATCTTAAGGATAGGTCGCAGGAACCCGCTTGCGGGAGTTGGCACCGGGGTTGCGTTGAGGTAGAAGCCCCGCACCGGACCCGGGCTCCAGGCCCGCCTCCAGGCTGAGCTTCTTGACGCGGGTCTGTCCCGACCTATTTCGCACCCTGTCAGTTCAATCACCTCGGAACGCCCTATGCCGATTACCGATCTGGTCGCACCCGAGGCGATCCTCCCGGCGTTGAAGGTCAACAGCAAGAAGCAGGCGCTGCAGGAACTTGCGGCCCGCGCCTCCGTGCTGACCGGTCAGAACGAGCGGGCGGTATTCGAGGTCTTGTTGCAGCGCGAAAAGCTGGGAACCACAGCCGTCGGCTATGGCGTCGCCATCCCCCACGGCAAGCTGCCGAAGCTGGAAAAGCTGTTCGGCCTGTTCGCGCGGCTGGAACGGCCGATCGATTTCGAGGCGATGGACGGCCAGCCGGTCGATCTGGTGTTCCTGCTGCTGGCTCCGGAAGGGGCCGGCGCTGACCATCTGAAGGCGCTGGCGCGGATCGCGCGGCTGCTGCGGGATCAGGACGTGGCGAAAAAGCTGCGCGCCTCGCGGGACGCCCAGGCGATCTATTCCGTGCTGGCTTTGCCGCCGGCCTCCGCCGCTTGAAGCGGTCACCAGCGATCCCGAATCAGATCAGTCGGCGCTCCAGATAGCTTACCGTCTTGGCACCGCCGTGAATGCTGGCCGAACCGACCTCGGTGAAGCCGAGCGCGGCATGGAAAGCGTCGGATGTCGGGTTCGGCGGGCTGATATTCACTTCGCTGACGATGCGCTCGTGCCCGGCTTGCGCGGCCTGGATGATCAATTCGTCATAGAGCATCCGCGCCAGTCCGCGTCCGCGAGCGGCCGGCGCCACCACGATGCGATCGACATAGACGAAACGCGCGAAGCGCTGGCGAAACCAATGGAAGTTCGGGCTGTCGTAGGTGGCCGTCTCATCGAGCGCGAGCATGAAGGCGTCGACCTCGCCGATGCGCCAAGCGCGATAGGCTTGGCCGACGAGACCCGAGAGCTGGTCCGGCGCCAACAGAGAAAGCTCGGTCGCATGGCTGTTGTTGAGCTCCAGCACGGCTGCGCCGAGCTGCGTGCCGAAGGAAATCTCCGATGCGCTGAGGACTTGCAGGGCTGGATTGGTCATCGCATGGCCGAGAGCTCAAACAAATACGCGGGTTGTCCCGGTATGAAGGACAAACCCGCGTATGGCAAATTGCGATCGGTGCGGTCGCGCCTGTCTGGCGTGGCGCGCGACGTTAGTGAACGCTCACGGCCTGCAGCTCATGGCTCCAGGCATTGGCAATCGCGGCTTCGCGGCTGTCGGTGAGCATGATCGGCGTGCCGTCTGCGGCATGCAGCGCGAACAATTTCAGTCCCGGCGCGATCTGTGGTGCCTGCGGGAAAAGTCCAGGAACATCTTCTGAGCGGATCTGCTTCACATAGGCGATATGACCCTCGCCCAGGGCCGCCAACGTCTCCGCGGAAACGGTGGATTCTGACGCAAAAATAACTTCACTCATGGTCTCGACTCCTCGTTTGAGACTTAAGCGGTCGAGTCCGCTACTCGTTCCATTATTCGTGTTCATTGATAGCGATTGTCTTAACGATACGCTCCGGCTGAGGCCGGGTGAGATCGACCGACAACAACCCGTTTTTCAGATCCGCGCCCAGCACACGCATCCCCTCCGCCAGCACGAAGGTGCGCTGGAAGTGGCGTGCGGCGATGCCGCGATGGATGTATTGCCTGGATTTGTCGTCCTGCTGGCGACCGCGGATCACGAGCTGGTTTTCCTCAATGGTAACATCGAGTTGGTCACGGGTAAAACCCGCCACCGCCAGCGTGATCCGGAGCCGCTCGGGCTGGCCGTTGCTACGATCGAACCGCTCGATATTGTAGGGCGGATAACCGTCGGCGCCTTTGACGACACGATCGAGCACGCGCTCGATCTCGTCAAAGCCCAGCAGATACGGACTTGAAAGCAAAGGAACACGAGACATAGTTTACAAAGTCCTCTCGAAGCGACTTTGACGATTCAGGGCCCGAACTGGCGCCCCTTGGCGAGCAATATGGGCATGAACCCGTGCAGGTTCAAGCATCTAGGGGCTCCCGCTCGACAGCGCTCGACCGTGGTTCAAAGCCCAATGCGGCGGCGGCCGTCAGCCGAGAACAGATGCAGCTTGTCGCGCGGCGCAACCGCCCGAATCGGGCTGCCGATGGCCGGCGCCGTCGAGCCCGGCACGCGCAAGATGACGTCGTTGGCTGTCGCGGCGAGGCCGGCGTTGGCGTCCGATCGCTGACGGGCGCCATAGACGAAGGTCTCCGCCCCGATGTGCTCGATCGCCTCCACCGTGAGGTCGAGCGCAAGCCCGCCCGCGCTTGCTCCATCGGCCAGTTCGAAATCTTCCGGTCGAACGCCGAGAATGCCGGCTTCCGCCAGAGCCTGGTTGCTGCCGTCGAGCTGCGGCCTCACGCCATCCAGCGCCATCAGGTTCATCGGCGGCGCGCCGATGAAGGAGGCGACAAAGGTGGTCGCGGGCTTGTGGTAGATCTCCAGCGGATT
>Ga0302322_100003783_pt1 | contig 13075 bp, 11 predicted proteins | sample Fen_T0_2_FD_203757 | JGI IMG/M metagenome (GOLD analysis project Ga0302322, IMG submission 203757) | Peat permafrost microbial communities from Stordalen Mire near Abisko, Sweden - Fen_T0_2 | ecosystem: Environmental > Terrestrial > Soil > Wetlands > Permafrost | place: Sweden: Abisko...
TTCATCGTACGCCGGTGGGCAAGCAAAATGATTTCCGTGTCATTTTTTTGACTTGACCCGCAGACCCTTGCATCTAGGCTAATTCCAACCTAGGAGCTTATGACGCAGCTGCCCCGCCTTCACTGGTCCACCCTCGGGGATGATACCGGGGGGCTGGAGCATCGCTGGGCTGCCTTCTGGGATGTGACCGTGGATCGTGGGGCCTCGCCGGCCCTGGCGCCGAAGGATGTGGACCTCTGGGTGATCAGCGCCCGGGGGGCTTGGCCACCGCCCGAGCTCAACCGCATGATGGCCGAAGTGGCGGCCCTGCCCATCCTGCTGGGGCTGAAGCCCGATGCGGCGCCCATGGATTCCAAGACCCTGTCGGAATGGGGTTCGCTGGGTTCCGTGCGCTGGGGGGTGCTGGGCCCCGAGCCGCCCATGCCGGGTCTGCGCCCCCGCTCGGGCACCACCACCCAGCTGAGCGCCTCGCAGGCCCTGGCCTTTGGCCTGGTGGGCACCAGCGCGGCCATGCAGGATGTGCTGGCCCGAGCCCGAAGCGCCGCCGCCACCCGCGCCACGGTGCTGCTGCTGGGGGAAAGCGGTACGGGCAAGGAGGTCATCGCCCGGGCCATCCACCGCATGAGCGCGGATACGACCCAGCCCTTCGTGGCGGTCCACTGCGGGGCCATTCCCGACAACCTGCTGGAATCGGAATTGTTCGGCTACAACAAGGGCGCCTTCACGGATGCCCGCAAAGACACGCCGGGCAAGTTCCGCGAAGCCCACGGCGGCACGATCTTCCTGGATGAAGTGGGCACCATGCCCCTGGGCGCCCAGGTCCGCCTGCTGCGCGTGCTGCAGGAGCGCGAGGTGCAGCCCCTGGGTGGCGGCGCCCCGGTGAAGGTGGATGTGCGCGTGGTGACGGCATCTAACGTGGACCTGTGGAAGAAGGTGCAGGACCACAGTTTCCGGGAGGATCTGTTCTATCGGCTGGAGGTCGTGCCCATCACCATGCCGCCCCTGCGGGCCCGGCGGGAGGAAGTGCCATTCCTGGCCCAGCATTTTCTCAATAGGAAAGCCCGGGAACACGGCCTCTACCCCAAGGCCCTGCACCCGAGCGTTGATCCCCTGCTCATGTCCCTCCCCTGGCCCGGCAACGTGCGCCAGCTCGAGAACGCCATCGAGCGGGCCATCGTGCTGTCGGGCACCCGCCCCGTGCTCACCCGGGAGGATTTCGCCTTCCTGGCCGAGCGCATGAGCGAGGTTCTGGCCGAGTCCACACCCAAGGCGAACTTTACGCCCCTGCCTGCGGATGCCTTCACCTCGCAGCCTGCCGCCGCCTTTGGCATGGACCTCCCGGCGGAGGGGCTGGACCTGAACCAGGTGGTCTCCGACATGGAGAAGACCCTCATGCTCCAGAGCCTGGCCATCACCCGGGGCAACAAGAAGCGGGCCGCCGACCTGCTGGGCCTCAAGCGCACCACCTTCCTCGAAAAAATGAAGCGGCTGGACCTTGAGGATCCGGAGGCGGCCGAGGCCGCCGATCCGGCCTGAACGCATAACCGTCCTGAAATGAACACGGGGGAGCCCCTGCTCCCCCGTGCCATTTCCCCCCCAACGGTTCACTCACCGCGACCTTCTGGACGGTCGCAATCCATAGATGCAGTTTCGAGCGAAATGGTTCCCAAGGGGCCCCTGCTACCCTTGGTCCATGAGCATGGAGCAGGAGCGGAGGGCCATTTTGGCGAAGCCGAAGCCCGGAGGGCACGGCACAGGGAGGCTCCGCCTCGGCAAGCAGAACAAGCCGGAGCACGCGCAGCGTGCGAGAGGCGGAGGTGCCGCGTGACGAACACGATGCATCTGAGGTGGAAACTGGAGGTTCCCGACCCCCAGGAAGAAGGCCTCTGTGCCTGGCTGGAGGCTGAGGGCTCCTCAGCTTTCTACCGTGAGGCCGATCCACCCAGGGTCTGCTACGCCTACTTTCCACCAGGCCAGGCCCCTCCCGGGGCTTCGGGCTTGGCGATCTTCACAGGGGTGCGACTCTTAGCGGCCGAGGTCTTCGGCGACGAGGACTGGCTCGCCAAGAGCCGCGAGGGCTTTGGCGCCTTCGATGTGGGCACCCGCTTCCACGTGCGGCCCCTCTGGGACCAGGCTCCCGGCCCCGCAGATCGACTCGATATCGTCGTGAATCCCGGGTTGGCCTTTGGTACCGGCGGCCACGAAACCACTCGGCTCTGCATGGAACTGCTGGAAGAACTATCCTTGGCGGGCCGGCTCCAGGGTCCCATTCTGGACATCGGCGCGGGTACGGGGATTCTGTCCCTGGCGGCCTATCTGCTGGGAGGACGGGACCTGACGGCCTTCGACATCGACCCGGATTGCGGCCCGGCCATGGCTGAGCTCAGGGATCTGAATGCCCATCTCCTGAATGGGGCCAAGCCCTACAAAAGCTTTGTGGGCACCCTGGATCATCCGCGGGTACAGGGCCCCTACGCGGGGCTGTTGGCCAATATCCTTCTGGTGACCATCCAGGAGTTGCTGCCCCGGATGGCCGAAGTGACCGCGCCCGGTGGCTGGCTCGTCGCCAGTGGGATTCTGGCCGAGCGCACGGATGAGGCCTTGGTGAGCCTGGCCTCCCAGGGTTTCAGGCCAGAGAAGGTAATGAAAGAAGGCGAGTGGATCGCGGTGCTGGCTGTGCGGGAGCAAGCATGATTCGCGCGGACCGACCCATCGGGGTCTTTGATTCGGGCATAGGCGGGCTCACCGTCATCCATGCCCTGCGCCAGCTCCTTCCCCAGGAGGACCTGGTCTATCTGGGGGATACCGCCCGGCTACCCTATGGCACCAAGAGCCACCGCACCATCGAGCGCTACACCCTGCAGATGGGCGAGCTGCTCCAACGCCACGATCCGAAGCTCATCGTCGTCGCCTGCAACACCGCCAGCGCCCATGGTTTGGCCGCCCTGCAGGCCGTGAGCCCCTGCCCGGTGATCGGCGTGATCGAGCCCGGCGCTGAGGCTGCCTCTGGGTTCCCCGGCCCCGTGGGCGTCATCGGGACCCTGGCCACCATCAGCAGCGCGGCCTACGAGGCAGCCATTCTGCGACGTGAACCCGGCAAGATCATCCACAGTGTGGCCTGCCCCCTGCTGGTGCCCCTGGCGGAGGAGGGCTGGTTCGACGACCCCGTCACGGACAGCATCTGCCGCCGGTACCTGAACCAGCTGCCTTTCGAAGCCAAGACTGTGGTCCTGGGTTGCACCCACTACCCGACCCTCTTGAGCAGCTTGGAGCGCAGCCGTCCCGGCACCCGCTGGATCGACAGCGGCCGAGTCACGGCCAAGGCTGTGGATCGCCTATTGAAAGGCAGCCTGGGCTACCGGACCGCCAGCGCCCGCGGCGAACTCCGCGTTCAACTCACCGATGCCAGCAGCCGCCTGAAGGAGGTGGGAAACCGCTTCCTGGAAGAGGCGCTGGGAGATGTCGAGGTGGTGGAAATATAACCAAGAGAAAGCCAGCCAGCCTCCTGCTACCGGCTATTCCTTCTCCTTATAAATGCCACTGCCGATAATCATCCCTTCATAAAATTCGAGATAAGAAGTCTTTTGATCAAGGGCATTGGTGGTGGGGTTTGGGTATTTATAATCGACCCAGCCTTTGCCCTTGTTGCGGGCGACCTTGATCAGTTCCTGGATGATCATCACGCCATCCGGATCCTTGAGCTCGATCCGGTTCTTTCCGACCAGGGCGGCCGTGTTATAGCCGATGGCCTTCACCACGCCCCGCTCGTCGTAGATGAAGATGTACAGTTCCCCGCCGGTGGCCACATGGAACTTGCCGGTGGACGTATTCGTCTCTTCGATCAGCTTGGCGACGCCATTCTTTTTCGCGAATGCCACCGCGGATTTCACCAGGGCCACCGCCTCGGTCGAAGTCGGATTCTGGGCGAAGCCAATCAGGCACGGAAGGGCCGTTGCAAGGAGGCATTTGGCGTAGTTCATGGGGTTCTCCTTGGGATTGCGGAGGCATTTTCCTTGATTGCGATATCGCTTCCAGACTTTAGATTCTAGGTCCTGCCATCAGCAACCGGGCGAACCGGTTGTGGCTGGAGAGATCAATGCTCAAGCCGCTTTCTGTTCATGATCAGGACATCCTGGGGCAGGGGCACGAAACCCATGGGGGCGAGCTGTTTCTGACCTTTCGGCGAAATGACGAATTGCAGGAATTTCAGCACCGAAGGCTCGATGGGGCGGTTTGGCGCGCGGTTGAAATAGAGGTACACCACCCGGGTCAGTGGGTACTCGCCACTGGCGACGGACTCGTAGGAAGGTTCCACCGCGATCTTGCCGCCGGGGGGGATGAGCGGCACCGTCCTGAGGTTATTGAAGACTTCCCCGAGTCCCCCGTAGCCGATGGCAGCCTGGTTGGACACCAGCTCTTCAATGAGGGTCATGGCATCGGAGCTCTGGTGGTTGGTGTCCTTGTTCCGTCCGCCCTTGGTGATGTTCTGCCGGAAGTATTCTCGGAGACCGTCGCCTTCCGGCCGATCCACGCATACGATGGGCCGATTCGACCAGTTGCCGGTGAGCAGGCCCAGGTCGCCCCAGGTCGAGATGTCCTTGGGATGGCCGCTCAGCCGGCTGGTGGTCCAGATGGCATCCAGCTGATCGACTCGAAGCTCCTTGAGGGGATTGTTCTTCTGGACCAGAACGACGAGGGCGTCCACGCCGACGGCGATACGCGTTGGTGGGTACCCCCACTTGGCGTTGAAGGCTGCAATCTCATCCTGCCGGAACTCGCGGTTGATGGGGGCAAGCTGGGACTTTCCATCGATGAGCGCCCTGGCCACTTCAACCGCCGAGTTGGGGCGGACGTCGAGCTTGAAGTTCGATCCCCCTGTCTGCAGCAAGTCCTGCCAAAGGAGGACCAGTGACTCCATGTCATAGGAGCAGATGGCGACAGGACCAGTCGGCTTGGGGCTTTCCTGGGCCTGCAAGCAGGAACCGAAAAGGAGGGCCGCGGTCAGGATCCAGCGAAAGCTCATGGGACGCTCCAGAGAATAGGCAAGGTCAGGTTCATCGCGAAAAGGTTAAAGAATAGATGATATTAAGATCTGAAATGACTTGCAAGCCTTAAAGGACCCCAGCGACCAAGTGGAGCTGGACCTCGAGTTTTCGACAAAGGTCCCCAGCTATAGCCAAGGCCATGCCAGTAACTGGTGTCGAATTGCGCATTCAATCGGACATGGGCACGCGCCACAAGCGGGCTGTCTCCTCTCAGGCAAGCCCTTCTTCTTGAAAGCCATGAACGACCTCGGGTGGTTGTAATAACCTATCGGTAATTGCTCTTTATGGCGAGCAGGCCGTCTAATGTAAGTAACTAGGCGAGAACAAATCAAGTTTATTGAATATCATTGTAATTATTTGCAAGACAATAAAATACAGGATGGTGACAATTATATTGACTGGGAACCTGCATCGCCTGATGATCTGCAGCTCAGAACCCCCTCGCTCAATCAGGATTATATAATAGTACCCAGTATAGGGAAGTAAAGCATAAGTTGATAATTTAAAGGTCTATCCATCCCACTCTATCATCCAGGGTGGTTAGAGTTCGAATTTAGGCTGATACCGAACCTGGCAATGTGAACACGACCGTGGTCCCCCGGCCTTCCGTGCTTTCGATGCGGATCTCGCCACCATGCCCCCGTACGATCTCCCGGCAAATGCTCAGGCCCAGGCCGGTGCCTTTGCCTTCGGGCTTGGTGGTGAACATGGGACGGAAGACCTGACCCAGCAATTCGGTGGGGATGCCCTGGCCCGAATCCTGGAAACGGAGCTCCCACCAAAGCCCACCAGGGGTGCTTTCTTCCGAGGGAAGGGCGGTGAGGCGCACTGTGCCGCCGGAGGGCATGGCGTCCACGGCATTGTTCATGAGGTTCAGGAAGAGCTGCTCCATCTGCTTGCGATCCACGCACAGGCGGCAGTCCGGCGGGGCTTCGGCTTCCACTGTCACGCCGTGGGCGGCCAGGGTTGGCGTCCACAACTGCTGCAGGTCGTCCAGGAGGTCCTCAAAGGGCTGGGGCTCCCGGTGGAGCTGGGGGCGGCGGGTGAGATCGAGCATGCGGCGGACGATGTCACCCACCCGCTGGATCTGGGCATGGATGACGTTCAGGCGCTCGCGGGTCTTGTCGGGCAGGTCCTTTTGCGCGTCCAGCAACTGGAGGTGCCCCGTGACGAGATTGAGAGGTGTGCCCACTTCATGGGCGAAGGTGGCAGTCAGCTGACCGGCGACCGCGAGCCGCTCCTGGGCGCCCAGCTCTTCCCGGAGCAGCGCGTTGCGTTCCACCAAGGCCGCGAGCTCATCGTTCTTGGCCAGCAACTCGGACAGGGCGACGTCGATGCGGTCCTGCAGGTTGGTGTTCAGGCCCCGGATTTCGTGGATCAGGCGCTCGCGTTCCTCGCTGGCTCGCTGGAGCTCGACGGCCATGCCATTGAATCTGGCGGCGATCAGGCCCAGCTCGTCAGAGCGGCGGACAGGGGCCCTGGCGCTGGATTCCCCCTTTTCCAGCCGCTGCATGGCGAGGACCATGGCCTCGATGGGATCACTGATGAGCACGCGGAGGATCAGCCAGAGCAGGATGAATTCACCCAGCAGCACGCCGGGAAGGGTGTGCAGGGTTCGCTTGAGGTTGTTGTCCCAGACGACCTCCCACCGCTCCAGATCACAGTAGGCGCGGATCAACCCGATGGGGGGCTGGCCCACCTTGTGGGTCCGGATCGGGAGGTACACCTTCCAGGCCCGCCCCCCGGTGTTGAGGTCCACCAGTTCGGCTTGGGGACCCGGCAGGGAAAGGTAGGATCCGACCTCGGGGCCCCATTCGACCAGGGCTTCCTCCCCTGAGGATCGGACCAGCGCTAGCTCGGATCCCCGCCCGATCCGCTTGAAGACATCAATTTGGAAGATGCTGCGATCAGGACCGGCGATGCTATCCAGCAACTGATCCAGTTTGTCGGGATCCTTGAACCCGGGGTCCCGCTCCACGATATCGGTTTCCACAGTACCCGAGGCCTCGATCACCAGCTTGCGCGAGTAGCTCTCCAACTCCCGGCGACTGTTGCGGGTGATGGAATAGGCCACGGCCACGGTGAGCACACTGGTGACGAGCCCCAGCAGCAGGAAGAGCTTGGCGTGCAGGCTGCGCAGCCAGTTCAGGGGCCGGATCCGCACGTGCCAGAAGCTCATACCCGGCCACCGTCGGCCATTGGAAGCCCCAGGGCAGGACGCAGGACGTGGGCGAGGGCCGTCGGATCCTGCTCCGGGACCAGGGCGACAAAGCGATCGAAGGCGCTGCGTCGGCTCTCGGCCACATCGCCCAGAAGGTCAAGCAACCCTCCGCAAAGGGTCGGTCGTTCCCGCGTGCGAAGCTGCGCTTCAGCCTCCCAGAGCAGGGCCTCCAGAGCCGCCAGGTCGTGATGCTCGCCAAGGGTGGTCTGCAAGGCGCGCACACCTTTCAGGGTGGTTTCCGGAGGCTCGGCGAAGGCGCCCTCCAGTGCTTCGATGGCGTAGCGCAGTTTCTTGATCTTCACCCGGGTCCGGTGCAGGGCCGCCGGATCTTCGTGGGCGGCCAGGAAACTGAGGTCCCCCAAGGCTCCGCCGATGCGGGGCTCCAGGCAGGCCCAGGCCGCCTCCTGGAGGGAGGTGGACTGAAAGGGATGTTGCAGGGCGGGCACCTCGAGCAGGCGTCGAAGGTCGGGCAGCCGTAGGCGGCCGAGCTCCTTAACCATGGTGCGGCGGGCCTTGGCCCGGCTTCGGTCCACCTGCTCCAGTAGGTGTTCGAGGACGGCTGCCTGGGTGAGCGTACTGGCTGCCTGGTGATACACCTGCAGGTGACCGGCATGGACATCGAGCTCACGGGTCAAGCCAAGGAGGTCGACCAGGTCCTTCAGGGCGCGGCGCTGGCCCTTGTGGCCCGGATAGGTATCGGCATCGACCAGATCGAGCACGGCACCCAGGCGGCGGGCAGCCACCCGGACCTGGTGGAGCTGCTCCATGTCGTCGCTCCACTGGTCTTTCCCCATCAGTTCCAGGAGCCGGGCCAACCGGACCTCAAGGGCGCGGTGGAGCAGGATCGCCAGTTCAGCTGGATGCATCCCATGATTTTAAGGGCCGTTTCGAAAGAACCAGTGCTTTTCTGGTTATTTCGCCACGGCGCCTTATGTCGGGCGCTCCATCGGTACCGTACGGTGATTCCAGTGCGACGACCTAGACACCTTTCATTAAAGCGAAAAATAGGCGTAAACTGGAACAACCATGGAACACATTCACATCAAGGGCGCCCGAGAACACAACCTCAAGAACCTCGACCTCTCGCTGCCGCGCAATCAGCTGGTGGTGATCACGGGGTTGTCCGGCTCGGGGAAGTCCAGCCTGGCTTTCGACACGCTGTACGCGGAGGGCCAGCGGCGCTACGTGGAGAGCCTCTCGGCCTACGCGAGGCAGTTCCTCGATCAGATGGAAAAGCCCGATGTGGACAGCATCGAGGGGCTGTCACCCGCCATCTCCATCGAGCAGAAGACCACCAGCAAGAACCCCCGCTCCACCGTGGCGACGGTGACGGAGATCTACGACTACCTGCGCCTGCTCTACGCGCGCACAGGCAAGCCCACCTGTGTGGCCTGTGGGAATCCCATCGCAAGCCAGACCATTCAGGAGATGGCGGATCAGATCCTGGCCAAGCCGGATGGCACCAAGCTGCAGATCCTGGCGCCGGTAGTGCGGGGCCGCAAGGGGGAGTACAAGAAGCTGCTCCAGGACCTCATGAAGCGCGGCTACATCCGGGCCCGCGTCAACGGCCTGATGCTCGACCTCACCGAGGGCATCCCCGACCTGGACAAGCAGAAGAAGCACACCCTCGAGGTGGTGATCGACCGCCTGAAGGTGAGTGCCGCCATCCAGTCCCGGCTGGCGGACAGCCTGGAGATCGCCTGCAACCTGGCGGAAGGTACAGCTCTCGTTGACTTGGATGGCAAGGAACAGTTCTTTTCCAGCAAGCTCGCCTGCAACAACACCAAGTGCGCGAAGTTCGGTCAGGGCTTGCCCGAACTGGAGCCCCGCTCCTTTTCCTTCAACAGTCCCTACGGCGCCTGTCCCACCTGCGATGGCCTGGGCTTCAAGCGCCAGTTCGCGGAAGAACTGATCATCCCCAATGCATCGCTCTCCATCAACGAAGGCGCCATCCAGGCCAGCGGCTGGAAGAGCGTGAGTGAGGATGGCTGGCGTTCCCAGCTGCTGGAACAGCTCGCCAAGAAAATGAAGTTCAGTCTGGATGTGCCCTGGAAGAAGCTGCCCGCAGATATCCGGCGCCTGCTGCTCCACGGCACCGAGAAGGAGATGCGCTTCACCTACGAAAGCAAACGCAACCGCTACGATTTCGTCCATCACTTCGAAGGCATCATCGGCAACCTCGACCGCCGCTACCGGGAGACCACCAGCGAGGAGATCCAGGCGGAGATGGAGCAGTCCATGCGCGTGATCCCCTGCGAAGAGTGCGGGGGCCAGCGCCTGAAGCCGGAAGTGCTGGCGGTCTTCGTGGGCGGCCTGCACATCGCCGACGTGGTGGCGCAGAGCGTGCGCGAGGCCCGGAAGTGGTTCGGCGAGCTGGCCCTCGAAGGCAAGGAGGCGGTCATCGCCGAGAAGGTGCTCAAGGAGATCCGCGAGCGTCTCGGGTTCCTGGATGATGTTGGCCTCGGCTATCTCACCCTGGACCGCAGCGCGGCCACGCTCTCAGGCGGAGAGGGCCAGCGCATCCGCCTGGCCACCCAGATCGGCTCCAAGCTCCAGGGCGTGCTCTACGTGCTGGACGAGCCCAGCATTGGCCTGCACCAGCGGGACAACCTGCAGCTCATCCGCACCCTCAAGGAGATGCGGGACCTGGGCAACACAGTGCTGGTGGTGGAGCACGATCTGGAAACCATCCTGGCCGCCGATCACGTGGTGGACATGGGTCCCGGCGCCGGCGAGCATGGCGGTTGGGTCGTGGCCCAGGGCACGCCGGAGGAGATCAGCCACACCGCAGGTTCCATCACCGGCGACTTTCTGTCGGGCCGCGACGCCATCCCGGTGCCCCGCACCCGCCGCAAGGCCAAGCGTGGCCACCTCGCCATCCTGGGTGCCGAAGAGAACAACCTGAAAAAAGTGGATGCGGAGTTCCCCATCGGCATCTTCACCTGCGTCACCGGCGTCAGCGGGTCGGGCAAGAGCACCCTGGTGAATGAGATCCTCTACAAGGCCCTGGCGAACCAGCTGCACCAGGGCGTGCACATCGTCGGCAAGCACAAGACGATCAAGGGCCTCGAGGCCATCGACAAGGTCATCGACATCGACCAGGCTCCCATCGGCCGCACGCCGCGCAGCAATCCCGCCACCTACACCGGGCTCTTCACGCCGTTACGCGAGCTGTTCGCCATGCTGCCCGAGAGCAAGGCCCGGGGTTACGCGCCAGGGCGTTACAGCTTCAACGTGAAGGGCGGGCGCTGCGAAAAATGCGAAGGGGACGGCGTGCTCAAGATCGAGATGCACTTCCTCCCGGATGTCTACGTCACCTGCGAGCAGTGCAAGGGCAAGCGCTACAACCGCGAGACCCTGGAGATCCACTACAAGGGGAAAAGCGTCTCTGACGTGTTGAGCATGACCGTAGAGGAGGCACTGGAGCTTTTCGCGCCCATCCCCGTGCTGGCCAATAAGCTGCAGACCCTCATGGACGTGGGACTCGGTTATATTCGCCTGGGGCAGAGTGCCACCACGCTGTCGGGCGGCGAGGCTCAGCGCGTGAAGCTGGCCAAAGAGCTGAGCAAGCGAGCCACCGGCCGCACGGTCTACATCCTGGACGAGCCCACCACGGGCCTGCACCTGAAGGACATCCAGAAGCTGCTGGAAGTGGTCAACCGGCTCGTGGAGACTGGCAACACCCTCATCGTCATTGAGCACAACCTGGATGTGATCAAGACCGCCGACTGGATCATCGACCTGGGCCCCGAAGGCGGCGGCGAAGGCGGCCGCATCATTGCCGTGGGCACACCTGAGGAGGTCGCCAAGAAGAAGGCCAGCGTGACGGGGAAGTACCTAGCACCCTACTTGAAATGATGCCTCAGGCGTAGAGGTCCACGCGGCCGTTCTGGTCCAGGATCTTGATCAGCTGGGCACCCAGTTCGGCGTCGATCTCCAGGCTCTTCTTGAGCGCGCCCACCGCCACCTCGTTCTGAACCATGGCCTGGTTCATCGCGACTGCACCGGCGGGGGAAATGTTCACAGGGACCTCAATAGGCCCTTATCGGACGTGGGGCTTGCGGACTTGAGCGGCCCGGAACAAGGCGGCGGCATCCTGAATGCTCACCTTGGTTTCAGTCGCGGCCTTGTTTTCGGCTGCGATGGCCTCAAACACCTCGCGACGGTGGACCTGGACGCTTCTCGGGGCCTTGATGCCTAGCCGAACGCCATCTTTGGTGATGCCGAGGACGATGACCTCGACCTCGCCCCCGATGACGATAGACTGCTCTGGCTTCCGAGTGATGACGAGCATCCAGCAAGGCTAACAGAGCCGATCAGTTCTGGACGATGATCGGGAAGCGCAGTGGGAATTTGTCGGAATTCAGCACGATCTGGAAACCGATCCGGGTCTTCACGTTGATGACCAGCGGCCCCGCCAGGTTGGTGGTCATCTGCCGGGCATCGTCGGGGATCACGACCAGCGTGAGCACCAGGGCCTCTTCCGGGGATTCCAGGTGGAGGGCTTCCGAGTCTTCCTCGCCCAGGGGCACCTCGTAGTCCGGCTTGATGCTGGCAGGATCCACACAGATGAAGGACACCTCCGGGGTCTCGACAGATTGGAGGAACTTCAGTGGGTAGCCGTCCGCGGGCTCCAGCAGCCTGAACGCCCTCAAATTCGGGAACCCGACTAGGCCCTTCGGAAACGTGAGGGGGGTGCCGTCGTCGGATTCCGGTGTTGAATCAGGGGTGGTTAGGGGCTCGGATGTCATGGCCGTCCAGGGTTGTTCCAGATCAATCCATCGGACGATTCCTGCTCTTCCTGAGTTTCATGCGCTCCGGCGCTGAACACTTCCCAGAGGGCTTCCAGCCGTTTGCGGCGGAATCGCGGATTGGGGATGGTGCGCTCCAGGGCTTCCTTGGTGGTCGGTGGGTGGGTCAGGCGGGCCAGCAGCCAGCGGTTGCCCAGTTCCATGACGGCGCCCACGTCGCCTTCATTGCCCCAGGCCCAGCGCATGGCCGTCAACTTCATGGCTCGCTCCACCGCCGTCTCACCCAGGTGCTTCACCTTCTCCACCACGGGATCGTGCCTGGGAGGCGTGTAGGCATGGATCCTTTTCAGGAGGTGCCGCATCTCCTTGGGCAGGCTGGCGAGACGGGGGCCGATCTCCGGGTGGTCCCGGTTGGCGTCACACTCATCGGCCAGGATCCTGAGCAGGGGCAGCAGCAGGGCCGCGTCGCGGCTGGCATAGCTGATCTGGGCCTCGCGCAGCGGGCGGACCATCCAGTTGGAATCCTGCTCTTCCTTGGGGATATCCAAGCCCAGCTTGAGCTTGGCCATGGTCTTAAGGCCAGGCTGGGGGTAGCCCAGGGCCCGGGAGAGCAGCATGGTGTCGAAGATGCTGTCGGGTACCACGTCATAGAGGCGCTTGAAGACGATGCCGTCTCCGGAGAAATCGTGGACGATCCAGGGCACCTGGGCCATGGCCTGCAGGGCGGGCCGCATGAGCTCTTCCAGGGGCAGTGGGTCCACCAGCCAGGCCTGGTCATGGGTGGCCACCTGCATGAGCGCGAGCACGCAGTGGTGCATGCCTGTGAGGCTGCACTCGATGTCCACGGATAGCACGCCGGCCTTGTGCCACAGAGGCAGCGCCTCCTGCAGCTTTTCCGGCGTGTCCACGTAGGTCGTGGGAAGGTCGAAGTGATCCAGCACCATTTGATCAGTGTGCCGCAAGTGGGGCTCCGGTACCCTGGAGAGTCCGTCACGTTTTTCGGGGACCGCCATGAACCGCTCACTCTTCTGGACCACCTTCGGCACCGTCTTCCTGGC
>Ga0302322_100003786_pt1 | contig 13071 bp, 10 predicted proteins | sample Fen_T0_2_FD_203757 | JGI IMG/M metagenome (GOLD analysis project Ga0302322, IMG submission 203757) | Peat permafrost microbial communities from Stordalen Mire near Abisko, Sweden - Fen_T0_2 | ecosystem: Environmental > Terrestrial > Soil > Wetlands > Permafrost | place: Sweden: Abisko...
GACCGAAGTGCTGGCCAAGGCCGGGGTGAGGTTGGGCGAAAATTATCCGAGCCCGATCGTCGATCACGCGAAGGCGAGGGCAGCCGCGCTGGCGGCGTTCAAGTCGCTTGGGGCAACGGCGGAGTGAAAACCGTCACTCCGTTCGAACCATTTCGCTGCTTTTTAAGCCGAACCAGTTCGATTGCCTCATATCAAGTTGCATTCAAAGGTATAAAAGGTAGGGACGACCCGCCGGGTCGTCCGCCAGCATTGCTTGCGAACGGGCCCATAAAACACGGACGGCCCGGCGGTCCGTCCCTACCATTCAAACCCCGGCATTTTTATGCCTTTGAATGCAACTTGGCCTCAGCTGCAAAAAGGGCCGCTCCACCAGAAAGAACAGAACTGTACCCACCAAGAATGCCGAGCCAGCAAACGCGCAGAAGGACGGGAGCCCGCCCGCGTTGACGAGTTCAGGCCAGAAGGTTTTGAGGACGTGCCAGGTCATCTTGTGGCTCAGGTAAAGACTGAATGTCACCGTCGCGATCGACTCGGCGCCCGGGATACGAATTCGCCCGAGAATACATTTGTCGCTCACACACGCTGCAACGATGAGGGCTAGACTCACGGCAATCATCGGGAAACCGAAGACGCTCGCGGCGAAATTGAATCGGTCGCGTGCGACCCAAATCGCGACCGCCAAACTCCCTATGCCGAGCGCGAGAAGTCGATAAGGATTATCCATCGCCTTTTGCCATAAGCCTGGCCGGAACCAGCGGATCGCTGCAAGAACGACGCCCGCCAGCAGCCCGTCAAGTCTCATGATGGTGGGGTAGTAAATGAGCTCCACGTAGGCGCCTTGGCGATGGTTCGGAATACCCACGTGATGCAGCCAGACGTAGCTGCGGAGAATCATGCCGGCCGCGAAGATGGCCGCGCAGACCGCCGCTGTGGTTTTCCACGAAGGCCGGCGCATCAATGCCCAAACCAAAAGCGGGAGCACCAGATAGAAATGCTCTTCCACGCACAGCGACCACGCGTGCGAAAACGCCCGGTTGTGTTGATAGTCGATGAGGAAGTTTTCGGTGAACGTGAGGAACTGCCAGGCCGGCTGGAGGCCCTCAGCTTCTCTGAAGGTTGGGAGCAAGGAATAGAAAGCCAGAACCACCCAATAGGCTGGCAGAATCCGGAAAGCCCGCCGCAGGTAGAAAGTGCCGATGGCCGGTGTCTGGCCGGCGGCGTATTCCTTCAAAAGCTGCGAGCCGATCAGGTAACCGCTCAAAACAAAAAACAGATCGACGCCCATCCAGCCCAGTTTGCCGATGGCGGGGAGGGGAGCGCCGAGGCCCTCCGTCATCCCGTGAAACAGCAGCACCCAAAGAATGGCGATCGCACGGAGGAGATCGAGGCCGGGATAACGTTTCATTTGGGTTCTGAAGCGATATTTCCAGTCAACGGCCTTGCGAGGATAAACCGCAGGAAGTTGTTCACACCCCGGACTTCATTCGCTATGGGTTCGATCCCCCGCAGCTTGCCCGGCTTGGATCGGATGTAGGAGCCTGCTTGCAGGCGATTCAGTGCCACATCGCCTGCAAGCAGGCTCCTACAAAGGGGCGAAATGGTGAGCCCTAGAAGGTTTGTATTGGTTCGATCAAAAGCCCAGGAGCTTGCTCCGAAGCATCCTCACTTCGGGATCAAAAAGGACGAAGGCGGTCGGTTTCGGCTCGTGGCGGTGCATTTGCTGAAAGTTTGGCTCTGGCGCGAGGCGCTTGGTAGCTCGTTGTACGTGGGTTGGCCTTAAGTGGGCCTCAACTCCCGGCTTGTCAGGCCCCGGGAAATCTGAACATTCACCGGGCGTTGGTCGCAGGATGAGCGGAGGCTGAGTGTAAGAAATACGAAGGCAGCGCGGAGGTCCGGGCCTTCAAGAATCATGGCAATAGCCCAGTTTAATCCTTTATCTAAACCCCTGCGCGGAAAAGTCGGCGGGCTGGTGTTCAAGCACTACGCTGACAAGGTGGTCGTCACCCGCGCGCCCACGTTTTCCGGCGCGTGGTCAACGGCTCAGCAGGAAGGGCGAAAGCGCTTTGCTCTCGCCTCGGCTTACGCTCGCATGGTGTGTACCGATCCAGTGCTGCGCGCTAAATATGAAAAGATCGCTGCCCGCCGCGGTCTGACCGTTCGCTCCGCCGCGATGTCGGCGTATCTGCAAGGAAGGACAGGAGAGATCGAAACCCCACCACCGCGAGCCCGACGCCTGCAACCACGCCGTGGAACCCAGCCCGTGAAATCCAGAGCCCGATCCAGAACCAAATTACCCCGGCAGCGATCATCGCCCGCACTGCGGAATATGACCCTACGAATTACCGCCAAAGGCCGTGATGGAAGAAAGCGGACTCTGTTCAGGTCGAATAAACACGAGCTGAGCGATGGAACGCAAAGGAAGCACGGGCTTCGACCCCAAGCCCCAAAGCCTTTTCTGAGTCCTTTTTAAGGACTTGACGAACCATCGGCCACCGCTTTGTCAAGAGTCAAGACCTGACGTCTTCGTGACGTGACGTGGTCTTCGTGACGTGTGACGTCTAGAACGGCGTGGAGGTGGCGGATAAAGCCTTTTTGTCTGTCTCCACCAAACCACACGCGGCATAATTATCCGTTCGGTATTGTCATGAGCGGCTGGTTCCGGAATTGTGGCTCACGTTCGAGCAATCCTGCGTTAATAAAATGCGTACCCATTTAGTCAGTCGCTCTCTTCGGATTCTGCGCGTGTTTTTTACGTTTAGCGCGATCGGGTTCATACAGTTTGTCAGCCCGGCAGCTGCTGCGGACCCGGCTTCCAAGATGGCCCCTGAGACGTGGACCGAAACCCGCTCGAAAGCGCAAGGAGCCAAAGAGAACAAGGCCGATAAAACGGCGGTGCCAGACACAATACCGCAACGACGGACACGGTTTTTGCGGCCGAGTTAGTTGATGGAGTTGTTCGCAAAACAATTGAATGAAAAGGCCGAACCCGTCGCCAGTGTCCATGACCCCAGCAATAGACCGATATGAACCGCAACCGTCAAAAACTCCACGAAGCTTCACTCCTTGGTGAATACGAGACTGCCATGAGTGCGGGGGAGCTTGAGCGGCTTCGTTCGATTCTGATGAGGGCAAGATTTAGCGAGCTTGAGATTGAGTCGATCCTCTGGGCGAAGGGCGACTTGGGACCAGAACCGCCTGAAGAGACTAAATCCGATTGGCTGATTGGCATGATCGGGCAGACGTTGATCTCGGCGATCGTTATCGGCTGCCTGACCGCCTACTATTGGGGCGGATTTTCAGGATCATTTTCAAATTCTGGAGTTCAGCGGTCAATAACCCAAGAGAGAGTCATGACGGACTACCGCACTCCTTATGAGGCGTATTATCGCCCTTTTCTTGTTGGCTGCTGTGTGGGTGTGTTTCTTCCCCATGTTTATCGCCTGATTCGGAAGCAAAAAAAGCCCTAACCCGACAGCCCCCTTTTGCATTGAGCCAACGAACCATGAAAAACCCTCTGCGCACACTCACCGTTTTCGTGTTTCTCCTCGTAGGCCTGGCGACACGTTTTGCTTGGGCAGCAGAGGACGTGGCCAGCGGATGCCAGCTGAAATATTCCGTGTCAGGTCAGACCATCAGGGTGGTTGCTGCGGTGACGCCTTACGATTCGTACCCACAGGCGAAAGAGGCGTTCCTGCATTGGTTCAAACGTGGTTTTGAGAGCGTTCTGGCGGGCAAGCCGCCGTTGATGATCGAGTGGGCTGCCACTCCTGAAGCTATCGCGGGGCGGCGGGGTTACGATTTCGGGATGGATGAGGCGGAGAAATATCTGAAGAAATCAAAGGAGCTACAACAGTTGCCACAGACAGTCCCGATTCCGCCGGCATAAACCCTCGACATCGACGTCGCCATCGAGGTGTCTGAGGTTTGACGGCAGGCCGGCTAATGGGACAGTTATAAGGTGAAATAGGTGGCGCGTGGCGGCCGGGAGTGTGGTTTGCGAATTTGCAGGCATGCCGTTTGGCGCGGCTAGCGTTTGCTGCTTGCGGTGGCTAGGCGGTTTTAAACCGCAAGAACGGCGTTGATGTGGGCGGGTAAAGCCTTTTTGTCTGTCTCCACCAAACCACACGCGGTGGTAGCTCAGCTGGATAGAGCAGCGGTTTTCTAAACCGCCGGTCGGGTGTTCGAGTCACCTCCACCGCGCCATTTTTTGATCGAGGATTGGGAATGAGGTCGATCCAATGGAGGGTTTCTTACCACGGATCAAACCGGATGGGCACGGATCGATCAAAGGGGGTGGGGCTGGCTGGGTAGGGCGTGGCGCATTGGTTGGCGGTCGCGCACCGGATCCTTCACTTCGTTCTGGATGACAGACGGTGTGGGGGTGACGGAAGTGGGTCAACGTAGGCAGAGTATGCTGGTCCTTGCCAAAGTGCGGGCGGGGGTTTGCATGGGGCCTTCATGGCTCTCTTTGGTTATCGACGCTATAAACTGCCGTTTCGCCAGCCGGTGCGGACTGCCCAGGGCGTGTGGTCGGAACGCGAGGGGCTGCTGCTGCGATTGGAAAATGAAAACGGCGCGGTGAGTTTCGGCGAGGTGGCTCCGATTGCTTGGTTCGGCACGGAAACGGTCGATGAGGCGGAGGCGGTGTGTCGCGGCTTCGGTGAGCAGGTGACGTCCGAGGTCCTGGGGTCGGTGCCGGTGCGGTTGCCGTGTCTGCGGTTTGCGTTGGGTGCGGCGTTGGGCTTGGGAAACGGCTCGGTTGATGACGTGAACAAAAAAGCGTTGCCGGTGGCGGCGTTGTTGCCGGCCGGGCGGGCGGCATTGGTGCAAGTCGCACCGAAGGCGGAGGCGGGTTTTCGCACATTCAAATGGAAGGTCGGCGTGGCGGATATTGGCGAGGAGTTGCCGCTGTTCGATGACCTGATCGCGGAGTTGCCGAGCGGCGCGAAGCTGCGGCTGGATGCGAATGGCGCGTGGGATCGGCGGCGGGCGGAGCGCTGGTTGGAGCGTTGTGCGGAACGTCCGGTGGAATTTGTGGAGCAACCGATCGCGGTCGATGCGAAGGGGGCGGCGGATCTGTTGTTGGGTCTGGCCAATGATTATCCGACGCCGATCGCGCTCGATGAATCGGTCGTGAGCGCGGGCGATGTGGTGCGTTGGCTGGAGCTTGGCTGGCCGGGCATGTTCGTGTTGAAACCGGCGTTGCTCGGCGACGCGCCGGCGGTGATCGCACGGCTGGAGAAGGCGAAGGCGCGGGTGGTTTTCTCGTCGGCGCTGGAGACGGCGGTAGGCGCGAAGGCGGCGCTGCGACTGGCTTTTGCGTTTCAGGGCGAGCCGCGTGCGCTGGGCTTTGGGGTGTGGCCGTTGTTTCAGGACCAACGCTTCGACGGACCTTATCTGGCGCCGTTTATCCGGCCGCAGGATGTTGCGGCCATCAACGAGGAGGCGGTATGGAACGCGCTGAGTTGAGAGCATTGGTGTTGGCAACGGGTTCGGCCGTGGAGCGCGGCTGGGCCGTGTTTCTGCGCGATCCGAAGTGGGGCGCGGCTGAACAGACGCAGTTTGAGGAGATGATTCAGGCGGTGGCTGCTCCGTGCGCGGAGGGTGGTGGCTGGTTGTGCATTCCGACGGGAGGGACGAGTGGCCGGTTGCGTTTTGCGCGGCACGATGAGAAGACGTTGGGGGCGGCGGCGCGTGGATTTGTTGAGCACTTTGGCGTGAGGCAGGTGAACGTGCTGGATGTCCTGCCGGCGTATCACGTGAGCGGGTTGATGGCGCGGGTCCGTTGTGCGGAGACGGGTGGAAAGCGGGTGGCCTGGACGTGGAAGCAACTGGAAGCGGGCGATTGGCCGGAGTTGCCGTCGGAGGGTGACGGTTGGTTCCTGTCGCTGGTGCCGACGCAGCTGCAACGGTTGCTCGCGAGCGCGTCGTCGGTGGAGCGATTGAAGCAGTTTCGCGCGGCGGCTATCGGTGGCGGACCGCTCTGGCCGGAGCTGGCTGATGCGGCTGCGGCGGCGGGCGTGCCGGTTTCAATTTGTTACGGAATGACGGAAACGGCTGCGATGATTGCGGCGCAACGAATGGAGGACTTTGCGGCCGGTGATCGGAGTTGTGGCAATGTTATGCCGCATGCGCGGGTGGAGATGGTGGACGAGGGGACGGGAGCGGTTTTGCCACAAGGGGCGCCGGGGCTCGTGCGCATCACGGGCGAGGCGATTTTTCGTGGTTATTGGCCGGAGGTGACGGAGGAACGGGCGTTGTTGACCGAGGATTTGGGGCAGTTGGATGGCCAGGGGTGGCTGACGATTTTGGGGCGACGCGACGCGGTGATCATTTCGGGAGGCAAGAAAGTGCATCCGGGGGAGGTGGAGGCGGTATTGCGTGCGAGCGGGGCGTTTGACGATGTTGCGGTGGTGGGTGTACCTGATTCTGAGTGGGGGCAACGGGTCGTGGCGTGTTATCCGGCGCGTGCTGAGAAATTGGATACGGCCAAGGTGGAGGCCGCGCTGGAAGGGCTGGTTGCCTACAAACGTCCGAAACAGTTCTTGGCGGTTTCCGCTTGGCCGAGGAATGCGCAGGGCAAGATCGTGCGGAAGGCGTTGCGAGATGCGGCGGTCGCGGCGCTTGAGGTGTTGGCGGCGAAGGGGCGGTAGATTGTTGGCCCATGATTCGGAAGTCATTCCGCCTGTCATCCAGAACGAAGTGAAGGATCCAGTGTGCACACAAACGTACTGGCGGGCTCGATTCCAAGTGGATCCTTCGCTGCGCTCAGGATGACAAGATTTCGGAAACGCTGACGAAGCATCGCCCTCCATTCGGAGGTTTTCTAGCAGCTGCCGCCGCACGAGCTGCGCCCGGGCGGCAGGTCTTTTTGCACAACGACGATGTCTTCGCGGGGCGTCCAGTTTTGGTGGAGCCAGAAGGTTCGGCCGGCGGTGTTGCTGGCGAGGAGGAAGAGGTTGCACTTCTGAATCTTTAGCGCGACGAGGTGGTCGAGGCAGGTGTTGACGAGTGCGCGGCCGATGCCGTTTTTGCGTTGGTTTCGCTCGACGGCGAGGTGGTGCAGGTAGCCGCGGCGTCCGTCGTGTCCGCAGAGGACGGCGCCGATGATCCGACTCGTTGCATCGCACGCGACGGTGCTCAGGTCGGGGTTGCGTTCGAGAAACGCGGCGATGGCTTCACGGGTGTCGGAGTCGTTCAGGCCCATGCCTTCTGTCTGCTGCCACAACGCGTACACGGCGTCGTAGTCGGTGATGATCAGCGGGCGCAGTGTGAAGGAATTCATCGGAGCGCGGATGGCTGGCGGTCAGAGCTGGATCGGCAGACCGAGCTCGATGATCTGCATGGGGGGAATCTTGTAGTAATCTTTTATCGGCCGGGCGTTGCGGCTGAGGAGGGCGTAGAAGGCTTTTTCCCATTCCCACATGCGGGCTTCGCCACCGGAGATGATCATCTCGCGATTGAAATAGTAGGTCGTTTCGCGGGGTTTCAACGGGGCTCCGCGTTCCACAATCATTTCCATGAGCGCAGCGACGTCGGGCGATTCCATGTAGCCGTAGCGGCCGACAGCGCGCCAGAGACCTTCGCCGATGAACTTGAGGGTGAGACGGTCGTCCGCAGCGATGGTCGGCACTTCCTCGGTGATCACGCTGAGGAGGACGATGGTTTGTTGAACGCTTTTGTTGGCTTTGAGATGGTGCAGGAGGGCGAGGGGAGTACCGCGCGGATTGCCGGCCATGAAAACCGCGCTACCGCTGACGCGGACGATGCGCGGGCTGCGGACGATGGAAACAAGTTCGTCTTCGGTGACCTCGTTGCCGTAGACGCGGGCAACGATTTCGTTTTTCCCCGTTTTCCACGTGTGCATGATGGCGAGGATGAGCGCGCCGATCGCGAGGGGGAACCAGCCGCCGTCGGAAATCTTGTGAATGTTGGCGCCGAAGAAGACCAGATCGATGGTCAGGAAGACGCCGCAGAGGGGGAGTGCTTTCCAGAGCGACCATTGCCAGCGTTTATGGACAACGACGAAGTAGGCGATTGTGGTTACCGCCATTGTGCCGGTTACGGCGATGCCGTAGGCGGCAGCGAGACGTTCGCTTGAGCCAAAGCCGAGGACGGTGGTGATCGAGCCGATGGCGAGCAGGGCGTTGACCAACGGCACGTAGATCTGGCCGGAGTGTGCGGCGTTGGTGTAGGAAACTTTCAGGCGGGGAAAATAACCGAGTTGCATGGCCTGCCGTGTGAGCGAATAGGTGCCGGAGATGAGCGCCTGGCTGGCGATGATGGTTGCGGCGATCGATAGAAAGATGAGGACGATCTGACCGATGCCGGCCGGGGCCAGCGCGAAAAACGGATTGTCGCGAAAATCGGGGTTGGCGATCGCGTAAGCGCCTTGACCGAAATAGCAAAGGATCAGTCCCGGGAAGGCGATGAAGTACCAGGCCGCCGCGATGTATTTGCGCCCGAAATGGCCCATGTCGGCGTACAGTGCTTCGGCGCCGGTGATCGCCAACACGACGGACCCGAGCAGGGCGCCGATTTGCACCGGCATGTTGACGAGCAGGTTGTATCCATACCATGGATTCAATGCGAAGAGTACGCGCGGGGTGTGGATGACCTGCCAGAGCCCGAGCAGGCCGATGATGCCGAACCAGGCAATCATGATCGGGCCGAAGATACCGCCGATGTGCTTGCTGCCTTTATGTTGAAAATAGAATAACCCGGCTAGAATCACGCAGGCGATCGCAACGATGGGGCCTGGTTTCAAGTCGGGCATGATGGCTTTGAAGCCTTCCGCCGCGCTGAGCACCGAAATCGCCGGCGTGATGATGCCGTCGCCGTAGAGCAGGGCCGCGCCTGCGAGAATGAGGACGATGAAAACCCCGAGGCGGCGTTTCGGGTTATCTCGTCCGGCGTGACTGAGTGCGAGCAAGGCGAAAATCCCGCCCTCGCCGCGGTTGTCCGCCTTGGTGACGAAGAAAAGATATTTCACGCTCACGACCATGAAGAGCGTCCAGAAAATCAGCGACAAGATGCCGAGAACGCCATCGGTGCGGTCGATGCCGACGGGCAGGCGGGCGATACATTCGCGCATGGTGTACAACGGGCTCGTGCCGATGTCGCCAAAGACGACTCCCAGCGCGCCCAGAGTGAGTGCGGCTTTGGCCGACTTGGAAAGCGGAGCGGAGCTGGTGGAACTCATGAACCCGCCGATGCTTCAACATATCGCCTCTGAGTCCAAGCCGATTTGCTCAACCGCACCAAATGGCTTGACCTACCCGGTGCAACTCGAACGTACGCAGGCTTTACGCCCGTGCCCGAAGGCTTCTAGCCTGTGGCGATGAACACACAATGGCAGGTCGCCAAGACCTACACCGACATTCTTTACGACAAGTCCGACGGCATCGCGAAGATCACGATTAACCGCCCTGAGAAGCGCAACGCGTTTCGCCCCGAGACGGCTTTCGAGCTGTACGCCGCGCTGGTCGACGCCCGCGAAGACCCTTCGATCGGCGTGGTTTTGTTAACTGGCGCTGGTCCGCACACCGATGGCAAATATGCCTTCTGCGCTGGCGGTGACCAAAGCGTGCGCGGTCATGCTGGCTACATCGGCGGCGATGGTGTGCCGCGTCTCAACATCCTCGACGTTCAGAAACTCATTCGATCGATGCCGAAGGTCGTCATCGCGCTCGTCGCCGGCTACGCCATCGGCGGCGGCCACGTGTTGCACCTCGTGTGCGACCTCACGATCGCAGCGGATAATGGTATCTTCGGTCAGGTTGGGCCAAAGATGGGCAGCTTCGACGGCGGTTTTGGCTCTAGTTACATGGCGCGGATCGTCGGCCAGAAAAAGGCCCGCGAGATTTGGTATTTGTGCCGCCAATACAACGCGCAGGAAGCGCTTGAGATGGGTCTGGTCAACACCGTGGTGCCGGTCGCCGAACTCGAAGCTGAAGGCGTGAAATGGGCGCGCGAGATCCTCGGCCACAGTCCGCTGGCGATCCGCTGTTTAAAGAGCGCTTTTAACGCCGATGTCGACGGTCAGTCCGGTCTGCAAGAACTCGCGGGCAACGCCACGATGCTGTACTACATGACGGACGAGGCGAAGGAGTTTCACCGCGCTCAACGCGAGAAACGCCGGCCCGAGGCGCGGAAGTTCCCCTGGCTACCCTGAGTGCCGTGCTTGGGCGTAAAATCGACGTCCTTTGAGAATTGGATTTTTGTAGGGCTCGACCTCGTGTCGACGCCTCTTCGTGTTCTCGTACAGCCATTCCCAAACCGGCACGGACACGAGGTCCGGCCCTACAGTCGGGCTGAAATCGTTACGTCTTAGCCTTATCCGCTGGTTTCGCCGGCGGACGCACCGAAGGACCTTCTACCCAACGGGCATGCAGCGTCGTGGTGGTGGGCCATTCAGGACAGCCGTATTCGTTGCGTTGCAGCTGACCGATCAGCAGTTCGATGGCGCGCGCGCCGAGGATTTGAGGTTGCAGGTCGATGCCGGCGCAAGGCCGGGTGCGGTTGATGACGTTGAGGCAGACGAAACCATGGCGTTGAGGTAATTTTGCGCCGCACGATTCCATCCACTCAATCGCCGTGTCGTAATGGCCGAGCACCACATCGGGTTTGTACTTCTTGAACCATGGGCAGAAATCTTCCTTCGCATAATGCTTAGCGAAGAGCACGGGCACGGGGTCCGGCAGGTTGTGGCTTTGAACGAAGGCGCGAAATGCAGCGCTTTGTCGACGCTTGAGCCGGTCGTCGCGTCCCTTTTCGAGGATGAGTCCGGGCCGCTGGTAGCCGCGCTCGAGGAGGCGTTCAAGCAGATCGGTCATCGAGCGGTAATGGTCGGGGCAGATCGCGTGCAGCGGAGGATGCTCGATCACGCAGTCGGTGTAGATGCCGGCGAAGTTGGGCCAATCAAGGGTTGAGAGATCCGGCGCGTCCCAGGCCGGAAGGATCATCACGCCTTTTGTGCCGCGTGATTTTAGAATTGTCTCTATGCGATGGTACGACAACGCGCCTTCGCCCACGAGGTATTCCTCGATGGTGAAGCCGAGGTCCTCGGCACGGCGCCGCGCTCCAACCAGAATCTGCTTTGGAAACGGACCATGGGGTTTCTGCGGCTCGCTGATGTCGATCGCCGCCAGGGTGCCGCGGAAGGTCGAGCCTTGGGAGCGCCGCAAGCCTGACATCAAGACACTGGTTAGCGGGTTGAGTTTGTAGCCGACGCGCTCCGCAGCCTCCACCACGCGGCGTGCGGTGGCAGCGTCAACGCGGCCACGCCCACGCAGTGCATCTGACACCGTGGTGGGAGAGAGATGCAATTCGCTGGCGAGGGATCTGATGGTCGGGGGACGCGGCATGCCGAACTGTTCGGCACTTCATGAGATCGCGAAACGAATGCAATCATTTTCTAAAACAGGCGTACCAACCACCCACCTGTGACACCGCAAGGCGTCTCCCAAACAACACCCTCCTCAGCGATTCGTTCAGTGCGTTCCCCAAACGGCCTGGCCGATGTTCGTTTTTTTGTACTCAAATCCGATCTCAATGTTTCAGGAGATCGGTGATCGCCCTCTGTAACTGTTCGTGAACGCCTGAAAGTCGTTCGCCCATTACCGCAACCCAATACCATGACTACACCCAAGATTGCTGAAAATGCCCGCGCCATTCTGCGCGTGACCTCCCTCGCTCTCCTTTTGAGCACCGCCAGTATTGTTAACGCGCAAACCGCTACTACGGCCCCGGCCCCTGCCGCTGGATCTGGTCTCAATGAAGACGAGGCCGTAGAATTGCCCAAATTCGAAATCACGGTCGAGTCCGGCAACCGCTACCAATCCCAACAAGCGCTCTCGGCTTCTCGTATCGCCACCGCCATCGTCGACATCCCGCAGACCATTTCGGTCATTCCGAAGGAACTGATGGAAGACACGAAAGGTAACCGTATGTTGGATACAGCCAAATACGTGACTCCGGTCCAGGAATCCACGCTGCCCTTCGGCGGTGACCGTTATTCGATCCGCGGCTTTATGGTCTCGGCCGAGTTTGTCGACGGTACGAATATCTCCGGTGCAGACGGCTACAGCATGTCGCAGGCGCCGTATAATATCGAACGCCTCGAAGTCATCAAAGGACCGAACGCGATCCTCGTCCCCGGTGGCAGTCCTGGTGGCGTGATCAATCCGATAACCAAGGCTCCGATGTCGAAAAATGCCGCGAGTGTGACCACGGACTATTCTCCCAATATGGGGCGTGATGTTTGGTTCGATGTGAATCGCGTGCTCTCGAAGGATGGCAAAATGTCCGCGCGTTTCATTGCCGCCTATTGGAACAGCGAGTTTTATATCAAGGATCAGTTCCGCAAAGGCTACGAGATTTCACCCTCGTTCTCCTATCAGATTTCACCGGATCAGAAGCTCACCATCAAGGCTGATGTTGTTTTGAATCGTGAAACCAATCTCGGTGGTCTGCCGATAGATCCGAGTATTGGTTACGGTGGCGTTGCCCAGATCGCTCGCGGACTTCCTCGCGACTGGCAGTTCGGTAACGACGTCGACAGCCGTAAGCGCACCACGCAACGCATCAGTGCCGAACTGCTTTCGACGTTAAACTCCCACGTGACCTCGCGTCTCCTCTTTATGGCTGACCACGTGCATCGTGCTGATGTGGGTAGCACGGCTGCGGGGCTTCCTTCGACGACCATTAGTGGCCTTGGGGCTATTGTTTATACGCCTGGACAAACCGGTGGTGGTACGGTGAATCCCCGGACCGGCCAGTATGAACCCGGTGTGAATTGGAATACGGCGCAATACAATGCTGACACCACGGGCACGGTGGTTTTGACCGGCACCCCCGTACCGATCACCGATCCATCGACATGGATCTACACCCGTAACAACGGCAAAGTGGAACTCGATTACATGGAGGCGCACTTGAAAAACGACTACGCCGCCCAGTTCTCGAACAAGTATTTCAAGTCCACGACCATTGCAGGTCTGACGGCCAATGCTTCTCGCGTGCGTTTTCAGTCATGGAAGAGCTACAGTCGTACAAATGTCCCCGCCAACA
>Ga0302322_100003787_pt1 | contig 13070 bp, 12 predicted proteins | sample Fen_T0_2_FD_203757 | JGI IMG/M metagenome (GOLD analysis project Ga0302322, IMG submission 203757) | Peat permafrost microbial communities from Stordalen Mire near Abisko, Sweden - Fen_T0_2 | ecosystem: Environmental > Terrestrial > Soil > Wetlands > Permafrost | place: Sweden: Abisko...
ACATCCCACTGGAACCCATCGTGACTTACTTAAAGCACCTCAGCACCGAGACCCGCCAGGAGGCGCGCACGCCTGAGCAAATCTCCGGCAATACCCTCGGTACGTTTATCAACGAGCACGCCGGCAACCATACCCTGGTGATTGACATGCGCCCCTCCAACATCCCCGGCGACCTGCGCCCGGCGGTACAGATGCCACGCGGGGAATTAATGATACGCATCGAGACCGACACCAAAAAGCTATTTATCTCCAGCACCAGTTTGCGCAGCTGGTGTTCCAAAAAGCGGGTATCTTATAATGACATGGTGGCAGAGCTCAAAACCAACGGCGCCTTGCTAACGATGGGCAACGTCAAGCTGGGTGAGGGCACGGCGACCTCATCGCCGGCGGTGCGGGCGCTAATATTGGACAAAGTTATTTTGGACGGGATGGGGTTATGACCGAGACAATTAGCCACTGGCAAATACAAATCAGCGACCCGCAACGGTCTTATAGATGCACAAAGGAAATCCATATCCTGGCACCGGAGATGCTTGACGCGGTGACCAAAGTACAAGAGCTATACCCACAAGCGCGACTGTTCACTTGCATACACAAAGGCACATTTGAAGGGGAACTGTATGTTCGCCCACGGGCGCCGCTCCATCCTGAGGAGATAACCCCTAATGACTGATAGGGTCACCCGCAAACAGCTGGCCGACCTGGCCGGTATTAGTACCTGCTCCTTGGCAGCATGGGCCAAGGGTAAATATACCAAGCTGCCCAAACCGGTCCACCGGGTCGGCAATACCTATTATTATGGCCGTGGCGAGGCCGAGCAATGGGTCGCCAATTTTCACACCCTGCAGGCGCAAAAAGCCGACGGCACCCGGCAAGCGGCACCTGCCAGTTTGCCGATGGGCTTTCAGCTGACGCTTGACCAAAAAATAGACTGGGACTTAAAAATGCTGAGAGCCAGGCACAGTAAGCCTAAAACCCAAACCGTCAAATTGAGCGAGCAATACCGATGAAACCCTCTATTCCGACCTTAGCCGACAAGTGGGCGGCTATCGCTGGCCGCTTGACTGAAGACGGCTGGACTATTACGCAAATCATCTATGCCGAGATGTCCTTCTATCGCGGCGTACGCACCTATCTGGAGATGCAAAAAGAACTGCGCGCTTTGGGTCTGACCTCGCCGGAGCTGGACCGTGCTATGCAGGGCTGGGAGATGGAAGTTTATCACCATGCCGTTATTTAGTGCTACGGAGTACCAAGGCTTAAGATTAAAGTTGGCGTGGGACGAGCTTCTTATTGGTTATTCATTTTTTATTCCGTGTTTGGATACTGAAAGCATGCTAAGGGTTATATACTCCGAGGCGGAGCGGCGTGGGTATAAGCTTATTCATAGCGAAGTCATCGAGAACGGCATGTCCGGAATCCGCTTTTGGAGAATTGCAAAGCCGGAAGAATAAGGTATAATCATTACCGTGGCTAGAGCCTGCAGCTCGAAAGCGAATTTATCACTCGCCGCCACTTTCCTTCCGATACCTACTGATAAGAGGCCGCACTATGCTAGACCAAGCTACGCTCAAAAAATACCTGCAGTATGACCCAGAGACTGGCGTCTTTACCCACATTAAATCAAGACGGGGCGTACGAATGGGGGATGTTGTTGGAACACTACGCAGTGATGGTTACCTCCGTATGGCATTAAATGGTAAACACTATTACGCACACCGACTAGCATGGTTCTATATACATGGTGTTTTTCTCAAGGAAATGGATCATATCAACGGCATCCGAAATGATAATAGGCTTTGTAATCTTAGAGAATCTACTGCTCAACAAAACACATGGAACCGTACTAAACGTAGTGATAACACATCAGGCTATAAGGGGGTGTGGTTTAAGAAGAGTACTAATAAGTGGACATCACAAATTATGGATATTGATAAAAGGAAACACCTAGGCTACTTTAAAACCCCGGAAGAAGCTCACCACGCTTACCAACAAGCCGCAAAGCAACTTCATGGTGAGTTCTTCAAGGAGCCGTGATAAGCCGCACGACGCAGCTGTTTAACATTGGCGACAATCTTGTTTTTATTAAGCGCCAATTCGTGCAGTATCTCCCGTTTCCGGTCAGCGGTTAGCGTCTCGTTATAAGGTGCCAGCATGATTTGCGTCTCTTTGTCCCGAATGTCATTGAGTTGAGTTTGGATCATGGCGACTTGCTTTTGCACGGCAGGATGCCCCAAGAACTGATTTTCCCTGGAATACGCTGCATACTTCTCCACCCTTCCGGAGGCGCGTGCTTCCTTCTCCTCTTTGCTCTCGGTGCCTTTTACCCGCGCAACATCCTCTATCAACGCGTACATGTCCGTTATGTTGCCGGTCGGCACGTCTTTGCCCAAGCCTATTCCTGGTAGTGTCCTGACCCAATCCAGCATAGTCTTATCAGGTGTTGGTAGCCTCAGCCACTGTGCAGCCAGCACATTGGTCAGGGATAAAAGCCCGGTGCCTACATAACCCAGATAACCCTTAATTAAGTGGTCGATATTGACCGGCGCCATCCAACCTGTCATGCCCAGTATCTTGGCAAACTCTGACGTACTGGGTGTGTACTGTTCAGACGTTTCCAGGTTTTTAAGGTAATCCCCCACAATCTCCCGCCCCGTAAATGGGTCGTGATTAAAGCCAACTTCTACCATGGGTTTAACGGCAGTAGGCAATAGTCCTGGCGTAGCCACTGCCTTAAGTAGTGCATCGCGGAAAGCGGCGCGGGCTTTCTCGGGGTCATTAGTGCCATCATCAAACATGTTCTTAAAGCCGATATTGGACATCACAAAAGGGAGTGAGAATAGACCGGGGCGAATGGGAATACTAAAAGGTGAACTGCCTCCAAATATATAAAGGTGACTGTTTTTATCGGCGTCACTCTTGGCTTGATAGTCATCATCTCCACCCAGCAGGGCATTATATAAAAGCCCAAGCGTATAGAATTGCGCCGAGGTGGACAGCAGCCGCCATAGGGCTTTCTTTCGTTCTATAGGGGCAATACCTTGGCCGGATAAGGTTTTGAGCGCTACGCTTTGTACCTGGAAATAAGCGCCAAGAAAAGGAACTGTCTGCCGCAGTATATCAACGGTCGTTCCTGCACCGCGCTTTCTAAAGTTAATCACTTCAGAGGCGCGCTCTATGGCCAGTGCCTTGTCCCCCGTCTCGCTTAAGGTACGATTATAGATAGCCTGGCGTACCGCATTATCCCCCTTCATTGAGAAAGTCTCCAAGGCATGCCCTATCTTACCCCAAAAGCCTTGTGGTTTTTGGTTAATGCCCAGACGCGTATCGGCTTCGGCACGCGCCGATACCGCCGAGAAATCACGAATCCCGACAATCGAGAACTCTTTGAGGGCTTTATGCGCTTTCGATGTGGTTACCAACGATTTTAAGAACTCGCTGGCCGCACCAGGAATCAATAGGGTCGGATGCTTTACGCCCGACGTGAACATCGCTTCAAAGGTGTCTTTGGGAAGCTGATACACAGTGAAAGCCGGGTTCAAAATAATGAAGCGTCTGAATATATTAGCCGGTTTGGACGTGAGGCGTATGGCCGGTGTTGTTACCGACTCCAGGCCTTTAAAAGCAAACGGAAACAACGGGTCGTCAAACACATAGTGCTCGGGTCTGCCGTTACGATAGATAGGGATGGCACCTTTGGTGCCGCTGCCCACTTTCTCCACCGCCCCGTCCGGCAGCCAGTCCAAGCCTAAGTCCACCAGCTGACGGGCTTTGTGCGCACGCACCGCCATACTGAAACTGTTGACTATCCAGTCCTCCATGTTAGTCAACATGTCTTTGACTTCCTTGTCGGTATGTCCCTTCATTTTATAGAGCTTCTGGCGTCCAGTCAGGCTCATGCCCATGCCGCCCGACATCTGGATAAACGCAGCTTCCGGGTCAGCCTCCTCCATCACCCGATAGAACGGCACATACTCGGCATTGGCCAGATAATTCTCCGCTTGTGCCCGTGAGAAGCGCCCTGATTTAACCAATACGCCGATGACGTTCTCGCGCACTTTGTTCCACATGTCGATGGCTTCCTGGAACTCGGGGCGCTCGGCAAGCAAGCGCATATCCTCTAGCGCTTCATCCTGGGTCATGCCCATCGCAGCAGACGTGGCCATCTCCAAGGCATGGGCATTGGCCGGTAATTTGAAATAAGCCTTTCTCTCCGCCGGTGTGGCGTGGGCGACATCATTACGGATACTGTCCGCATGGGCATAGATACCCAAGATACGCCGCGCTTTCATCAGGGTATTGAACACATGCCGCGTCGCGTCTTCCTTCTCGCCGTACTGTCCTGCTATACGTTTGATAATATTGTGCACGCCCATCAAAGAATCGGGCTTTATCACCGACGTCCACTTGTGCATCTTGGGGACATACTCAATTGAGCCTTCCTGCATCCCGTTAATGGCAACAGACGTATCTTTAACCGACTGTGAGGTCGTAGCATCCAGTAAGAGTTTTCTAACCGTCGCAAACGGTAAACCAATATCATTGAAGCGTTGACGCAATGCCTGGGTATAGGCATGCGCCGAGTTCATGGTCATGGTCTGGATATAATCAGACGCACGCTTAAGCCGGAACTCACGGGTTGCTGTTAGCGCACGCGCAATAGCGCCGGGCGGCTTGCGGGGTGGCGGCTGACTGGCCAATACGGCGGCTGTCCGTGAGCCGGGAGGTGGCGGCACGCCACCTCGGTTAGCCTGCCCCGTTGGCTGACTGGCGGGCGCGGGCGCGGTCCCTGAAGATAGGGGTGTACTCGGCAATACAGCCGGCGCCTCGGGAGCAGACCGTGGTGTGGGTGCAACCTGCTCCGCAATAGGCGGACTTGTTTCCGAGGGTGAGATTGGAGCTGACGTCTCTCCAGTAGGCGGACTTACGTCCGGTGAGGATGTCGTCGCATCTGTGTTGGGTGTCCATGTTGGCTCCGTTTGAGTGGGGATAAATTTAGAATGTTCGTCAACTGCGGTAAGGTGTTCATTAAATGCCGCCCTTTCTTTGCGTTTTAGCGCTCTTCGGGTATTAGGGTGCATATTCATATCAAGCGAAGTAGCATCAAGGCGCTGCTTGGTTTCTAGCCAGGTAGCGTGCGTATCTTCTATTTTTTTAAGCGCCTGTGCCGCACGTTCTTTGTACTCCGGATTCTGCGTCTCTACCGCTTTGGCAATCACTGCCTCAGGAATGCCCATACTCGCCGCATCATGCTCGGGCGTGATTGAGGCATCTCCGGTAATGCTACGCACGGCGTTGGTCAGTTCTTCATGGGTATAAGTGTCTTTAAGTTTCTTGGCATACGCTTGGGGGTGCATGCCTAAATCAGATGTTGTGGTCTCGGTGCCTATTGGCGTTGCTGTCTTTGGCGTGCCTTTTACAATCGTCCATACCCCGGCCATAGAGGTCTTGGGCACATATTCTTCAGGGTTTAGTCCTGATTCTTTAAGCGCTCTGACCGCACGCTGCTTGTTCTTGAACTCTTTTGTAAGTATCTCAGGCTCTGGCGCTGCTTGCTCTTCTACGGCAGGCGCTGCTTCAGCAGGCGCTGCTTCAGCAGGCGCCGATTGCCCTTTAAGCACCGGCTCTTCATCCCCGAGCGGAGCGAGGGGTTCAGCGGACTCATTAGTTACCACAGGCCCCGGCTTCGGCGCATCAGGCGATTGCTTGCTTACTTCCATTTCCAAGGTCTTACGGGCCTCGTCAATGTCCTTATTGGCTACGTCTTCGTAGACCTTATGGCTGGCATCCCTGACTGCGTTTTCCAACGCCTCGACGCCTTCGGGCGTATGCAGTGCACCGTCAGCTAATAGTGCGTGAATCTTGCTACCCGGAGGCGCGCCCCAGGCTGCCGCACGCTCACCTTGAGCGCGTTGGGTTTGCTTTTCCTGAGCGCTGGCGATGGCTTCTTCTGTAGCCGGCACCGGGGCAGGCGGCGCTTTCTCACCGCCCTGGACGGCGCTTAAGCCGCCGCCGGCAATGGAGCCTAATGCCAACCCTTGTGCCGAGGCTTCGGGCACGCCTTCCAATAACGGCTTGTCATTGGCATAGTTATGCCATATCTGCTCTTGTGCAGACTGGGGCAGTTCTTCCAGAACCCCTTCGCCAAACGCCGACGCCATCACCCGCTTAAAGCCACTTGCGGTACTGGCCGTTTCTCCTAATAGCTTCTCGGCCTCTGCACGCGTGCGCCCGACCAGCATCCCGGTGACATCATTGCCGCCTAAGGCGGTGGTCAACTTGTTGCCCACAGTACCAATGATACCCGTCAGTATGCCTGACCCGACGGCACCCATAGCCTGCTTGCCGGTAAGCAGCTTGTCCTTGGATAACTCGCGGCTTTGCTCGGCAGCACCGCCTGCGGTTACTGCGCCTTCACCAATACCAACCGCGCCGGCCGTAGTCTTGGCCAGCTTGGCCAGCTTGGCCGCTTTGCCAATGCCGCCCATCGCCACCATCTCGGGGGCCATTTCCAATAACCCGGAAGCTGCCGCAGCCGGATGCTCAGCCAATGCCCCCAGCGTGCCGGTAAAGCCCTTGGCCTGATTGATCGCTTCGATTTCTTTTTGCTGTTGCGGGGAGTAGTCTTTACTCAGCCCCTCCTGAACCTTACTTAAATCAACGCCTGCATCCTCCAGCGCTTTTCCCGCACGCCCGCCGGAGACAATGTCACCTATCCCGACCAAAGACTGCCCGGCGCCTACTACGCCTTTTTGCAGCGCTGTGCTGACATCGCCTGCCGTACCGGATAGTGTGCGGCCTTCTTCGGGTACGGGAGTGCCACCTCCATCAATATTCGTTATAGCCTTGCCGGCAAACTCTCCACCTGCCCGAGCGATGATATCCTGAGGCGTTACCGTATCGGGGACGCCTGCGTATTGGTGTTGTGAACCATCATTAAAAGTAACCGTTACATTACGCATGGCAGCTTACCAATTAGATACAGTGGGTTGGGCTGCAGGTGCCGCTACTTGGGTCGGCGGGGGCGCTGCGGGTTGCTCTTCAGGGGTGGGCTGCGCTTCGTCCTGTGCGCCGATATCACTATAGAGTTGTGCTTTGGCTTTCAAGAAGTAGTCTTGCCTGGCTTTTGCGATAACTTCCGGTGCGGCACCGATCAGGTTTATGTCCATGAGGATTGCCTTCTCGGCGCTCTTCATGGCTTCCTTATTGATATTGGTTTTTTGATACTCGTTTAATACCTTAGGCGCACCCGCACCTCCAGGACCTCTGATGTTTGCTACCGCCTCCCGGCTCTGACCATAAGTCTCGGCAACATTCTGTTGCCCTTGCAGCGTCTCCATGTGTTTACCAAACGCGGCCAGTGCGGCATGCTCCACTTCCCGGCTTTTATGCAACCGCTCAGAGGCTGACTCTTTCAAAGCGGTGGCTTCTTTGTATTTGCCCTCCCGCTCCAGATAATCCGCATGATTGACCTCATATAGACTCTTGTCTAAATCACGCTGCAGTTTCTCCTGCTTGTCTTTATCCTCAATCATACTGGGCATTGTTTCAGTTAATGCCTTGAGGCCTGCAGCAATGACCGGCCCGGGTGTCGAGCCCCAATGTGCAAAGAAGTCGGCCATGCGTAAATGAAATTGGCGCTTGGCTTCGTCCTTACTATTGGCACGTTCGGCCATGACGTCTTTGCGGTATTGTTGCGTACCTTCATCCGTGCCTACACCGGCCGCTTCCCGATTCGCTTGAACTTCAGCCATGCGTTGTGGATAAGTCTTGTCCGCGTCGCGCTGCGCTGTCGCTGTGTCTTGCTGCGCCATCGCCAAGGCTTGTTGTGACTCCGGAGATGGAGTTACTTGTAACGGCGCTTGCGCGATACCTGCCGGCTCCTCTTGTGGCGAACCGACCGGGATATCCTGCAGGCCCCCTGTCACTTTAGCCATATAGTCAGTGGTCTCTTTAGGGAGAGGGCGGCGCTTCTTGGGGTCCAGATACTCATCCACACGCCCTTCACCGGCGTTATAGCCTGCGGCTATCAAAGCGGGATCGCCATTATATTTATCTGATAAGAACTTATGATACTTGGCCATGCCTTCGATAGACTGGTCTATATTGCCCCGGTCTTTAATGCCAAAGCGCTTGGCCGTATCCGGCATGAACTGCGCGATGCCAAAGGCGCCTTTAGGGGACATCGCCTTGGCGTCGTAATTGGATTCCGAACTTAGCGTCTGCATCATTAAATTGGGGTCTACCCCATACTTGTCGGCGTTAGCCTGCACAATGCCTTTGATATCCGCTTTGGTGTACTGGTCTTGTGTCTTGCGCGGCTTAGGCTTACCTAACTGCGCTTGTACTGCCTCTTCCTCGGTCATGTGGTGATTGACGGGTACATAACCTTTATCGGCGAACGCGACAATACCACCGCCGGCCATGGTCTTCTCGGCCAATAGTTTTTTGGCCAGTTGCCGCTCGATGTCGCTGGTGGTAGATTGAATGACTTCTTGCAATTGCTCAGGGGACATCTGGCTTAAATCAGACTCGATAGCACCGCCGACGCTGTAACCGACAATGCCGCCCCGCTTTTTCTTATAGGCGCCATACAGACTGCCCAGGGCGCCGATACCGCCGAACATCTGCGAGGCCATGCTGGGCTGTACCGTGGAGTTGGTCACCATGGAGTTATTATTAGTGGGATTACCGCGTAATAAGCCCGACAGAAAGTCTATTTGTTGCATGGGATAGGCTTGTGCCTGCTGCTGGTTCTGTACGGCCGCATCAATGGCCTGCTGTTGTTGGCCTTGTTGAAGGGCGCCTTGCTGCGCTTGCGTACCAATAATGTCGCGCTGGGCGCCGAGTTGGCCGGCCCCGAGCGTGCCCAAGCCCAAGCCGGCATTGATGCCTTGCTGCGCGCCGGCAATGCCGGTCTGCATGCCCTGGATACCTTGGTTCAGGCCCTGTAAATTTAGATTAGCGCCGAACTGCTGCGCTTGTTGGGCATTTTGGAAAGCGTTCTGCGCGCCGGTGGCCTGGATGCCCTGGATAGCCTGATTGCGGTTGCGCTCGTTCTCGGCGCCCATGATGGCCTCGCGGCTGCCGCCAAAGGCCCCCGAACGGGTGGCGTCCATCTGCTGCTGCTGACCGGTGATATCAAATTGCCGGTTGGCTTGTTGAGTCTGATAATCGACCACATTCTGCATGTACGGCGACATGTAGCCCTGTATTGAGTTGGGGTCGGTGGCCATCTGGTTATACTGGGCGCCGGCGCCGGCCGACTGCAGGCCCAGTCCCATCGCGCCAGCCCCTGCGCCCATGCCTTGCGCACCGGCGCCGCCGACCATGTCCATGCCTTGCTGGAACTGGCCGGGGACTTGCAGAGCGCCGGCGCTGTTAATGGCCTGGTTCTGCAGTCCCGATAACGGCGCCACATAGTCAGCGCCATTGGTACTGTAGGGCTGGTACGGCTTCATGCCGGTGACATTGCCTTGCGCGTCGGTCTGGTAGGTATTTTGTTGTGCGGCGGACATCATGGTGTTGAAGTACGGCCGCATGAAGTCGGGGATAGTGTTGCTGTTGACGGTTTGGGTGGTGTTGGTCGGAGTGGCTGGCGCCTTGCTGCCCATGGCGGTAATCCTGATACAAGTGTGGAGAGCTCCCGTTTAGGGAGAGTGGGTTTTGTATCAGCGAGCCATAATTCTATAGGGCTGATTTTGATATCGGGAGTTTTCGACAAATTTGTCGAAAACTCCCTAGGTACTTATTTTACTAGCCTTCCAAGGCTTCCGCAAAGACGGCTTTCAAGATAGCCTCTTTATACGCGGGGGGCTATAATTATTATCAATTATAGCAACAAAATCAATATCTTGATTTAACTCAGCGCGGTCAATTTGTTCTCTTATCCAATTTGAATACTGCAGCTTTATTTCTAATCGCTCGTGAAGCTCACGCCCACATACCGCGTTTACTAATACATCGTGTGCTCGTACTGCTATTAATTCGTTCATCTCAAGCCTCCAATACTTTTAATTGGATAGGCATCGAGGCTGCGAACGCTTTTGCAGCACGCAATTCCTCTTCAGTCTTAGCCTCTTCCGCCATGATGACGGCTGCGACGATGTGGAGAATCTCGCTTCCTGTAAATTCTTCGTATTCTTTATAGCGTAGGTCGTTCATTTTAATTTCCTATTTTCATTTAAGGGATGCCCTGTACCGCACGCCGGGCCAGCGCTGAAAGCCTGATTAAAGGCAGCGGAAACTTATTATAGCTCAATTTCAAAAATCTCGGCTACCCGCTTATAGCTATAACCATTATCAATCAGCTTCTTAGCCCAGCCCAGCCGCGCTTGGGTCTCAATGCCGTCGTAGCCCATGCCCCCGGCATAGACCTGTAATAAGTCCAACAACGTCGGCCCCCACGGCTCTATCGGCTCGATGCCACCTAAAAACGCCACATTGAGCAGGGTTTTGCGCGGATAAATCACCGCTGTGACCACCGCCGCGCCCTGCACATCCCAGTGCTCATAAGCGACAAACAGCTGGTAGTCGTACTGGGTCAGCAAGTCATGGATGTCCTCCAGGTTATAGCGACCGAGCGACTTGTCGGCGGCCTTTTGTAAATGTGGCGCGACGCGCTCCCAAAATAACGGGAGTACATCTAACGGCACTATACTGGCCTCCACTAAGCCGGCAGCGCCTTGTAGGCTTTACTATCGACGGCGATGCCTTTTTTGCCTACGGTCTTGCCACGGCGCGCTTGCACTTTGGCGACCATCTGGTCGAGACGCTTGGCACCGGCGGAAGAACTGCCCTGGCCAATCTCGGAGACAAATCTGGCGGGCAAAATATACTCTCCCGAAGCAATCGCAGCTGGCTGCTGCCCATCTATTAAAGCGTCGACGCCGTCGCTAACGCCTGTTCCCTGACCGGACACCATGCGTCCGCGCGCGTAACCGGCGATGCCTTGCTGAGCGACCGGTAAAGGGGACTGTGCTTGCATAGGCTGTGCTTGGGGTATAGGTGCCTGCTGAGCCTGCGCTTGCTGTGCTTGTTGTAAACCCGCCGCATAGAACTTGTTAACCGGGCCGCCTTCAGCGTAGAACTTATTGGTCGGCCGATAAGACGGCGCCACCGACGCCTGATAATGAGGTGAAATGGGCCTTGCCACACTCGGATAGTTATCTTGCGTCGCAGCGGCAGGGGTTGAATAGCTCGGTTGGGCTAACGCAGTGATGCCTTGCCCGGCCAGACCAATGGCCTGCAACGGGTTCTCACCGGCCCATTTCATGGCATCGCCAGGCATGCTTTTTAAGCCTGAGGTAAAATTCGAGAAGCCTTTTTCAAGTGACGACATGCCGGCTTCTTTAGTCGCTTGTGCCGCCGCTTCACTGGCAGCCATCTCCTGGCCCATGCCGGCCACTGAAGTCGCATTGGGGACCAGTCCGGAGCCGCCGGATACCCCGGCAAGACCCAAACCGCCTGCGTTTGATAGCGTGCTACCTGCACCACTGGTCATGGCTTGTTGGCCCATCTGCGCCGCACCTGAAGCACCTATGCCAGGCGCAGTGGTTAAACCGGCACCACCTGATAACCCACTAAAGCCCATGCCGCCTGTCGTACCCCCTGCACCGCCAGCCGCGCCGCCTGCGCCACCACCGGCACCCCCGGTACCCGCACCGGCTGCGGCACCGCCGGCCGCACCTATGCCGCTGGCGACGCCACCGGTCAAGGCCCCGGTGCCACCGCCAATCAACGCACCTTTTAACACATCACCCCCCGTCAACGCCGCTGTGCCTGCGCCCAACGCCGCGCCAGTGCCCATACCAATGAGCGCCCCGGTGGCGATGGTCATCGCCGTCGCCCCGGTGACAAACACGCAGCACCGCCGTGCCGCACGGGCTTCAATATCAGGTAATCTGCTTGGGGGGTTCATGGTTGTTCTCCAGTAAAAATTGATCCAGTTCCTCAAAAGTCTCGCACGTCATCTCACGTTCCAGCTCGTCGATATCGGTGATAGTGGTGCTCAGCACATTCATAAAAGTGCAGTCGGTCTCGGCATAGCCTAGCCGTTTAATACCGGCTTTGCCATAGGCAATATAGGGTGCGGAGATAACAAAGGCGTGCTCGTCATCCGCCAGTCGTAAGGTGCCTTGGGCCAGGATGGCAATATGGGCATGCTTGTGTATTTTGCCCGCCAGTAAAGTGCCCGCCGGCATGAACATCGAGCGTACACACACGCCCGGCAAATAGAAATGCTGCAAAGGTAAATCAACCTGCGGACAGGTTTTTAACACCTCGCTGATGCGCAATATCTCCGGCATATTGCCTATAGATGCCAGCTTGCTCATGACTTAATCTTCAGCACATTGCCCGCCGTCAAATCGACGTATATATCCCCGGCCCGTAACTTGGCGACATCGGCCTGATTGGGCAGGCTAATGACCTGCACGCCCAGACTATTTATGGTGCTGCAATTTAACGCGCTGAGTATTTTGTCTCCCTTATAATTAGTCGAGAACTGACTGATGCCCGGATTATCCAGTTCTGCGAAATACAGACGCAGAATACGCAGCAAGTCATCAATGAACTGGCGGTCATAGTTAAGGGGGGCAAGCGGCAGGTTTGGACTCTTGGTCGTGCCGGTACTCATACTAAGCCTTTGAATTTAAACATAATTTTACCTGCGGCCGTCTTGGCGCACGTCGATCCGGTGTTTTCCTGACGTCCACGACACCCCCAAGCCATCCGAGGCTATCTTGATAGCCAGTTGCCGGCCGCGCAGCCGCGTGTAAACCTGCCCGGTAAATTCCTGAACAATGTACACCGACGGATTGGGGGCCTTGTAGTCCTGCGCACTGGTCACCACCGGCGCATCGGCAGTACCGTAAGGCGTGCCGGAGTTGATGCGCGGCTGCACTTCGATAGTCACGGTCGGGTTCTTGACCGTGGAGCCGTTAAAGCTGATATCGGGCAAAATACGCCAGACAAAGCCGAAATTGTGGCCGTCATCAATGTCAAAATCAGACGACTGGATATAGGAAACAATAGGCACCGGCTCGGGACCTGACGAGTCATCGTAGGTT
>Ga0302322_100003789_pt1 | contig 13067 bp, 9 predicted proteins | sample Fen_T0_2_FD_203757 | JGI IMG/M metagenome (GOLD analysis project Ga0302322, IMG submission 203757) | Peat permafrost microbial communities from Stordalen Mire near Abisko, Sweden - Fen_T0_2 | ecosystem: Environmental > Terrestrial > Soil > Wetlands > Permafrost | place: Sweden: Abisko...
CACGACGCGTGGTGGCTCTGGATCGTGCTCGCGGCCTACGGCGTCGGCGCGTTCGCCAGCCACGCGCTGTTCGTGTGCAACCACGAGAGCGCCCACAACCTCATCCTGCCGAAGCCGTGGCAGAACTTGGTGCTCGGCATCATCGGGGACATCCCGCTCGGGTTCCCGAGCGCGATCACCTTCCGTCGGTACCACCTCGTGCACCACGGGCACATGGGTGAGTACGACCTCGACGGCGACATCGCGGCGCGGAGCGAGGCGCGCGTCGTCGGCAGCTCGACGTGGCGCAAGACCGTCTGGGTGGTGCTCCTCGGCTTCTCCCAGGGCGCGCGGCCGCTGCACATGAAGGGCGTTCCCGCTCGCGACCAGGCGTGGGTCGTCGCCAACTTCGTCGTGATCGTCGCGGTCGACATCGCGCTGGTGGTGTTCGTCGGGCCCTGGGCGCTCGGGTACCTGGTGCTGTCGACCGTCTTCGCGCTCGGCCTCCACCCGGTGGGTGGTCGGTGGATCCAGGAGCACTTCGTCACCCGGCCCGGCCAGGAGACCTACTCGTACTACGGGCCGCTCAACGCGGTGGCCCTCAATGTCGGGTACCACAACGAGCACCACGACTTCGCGGGCATCCCGTGGATGCGCTTGCCGAAGCTGACGAAGCTGGCGCCGGAGATGTACGAGCCACTGGCGTCGTACCGGTCGTGGTCGGGGATCCTGCTCCGGTTCATCGGCGACCCGGCCCTCACCCTCTACAGCCGGATCACGCGCGAGGTGCGCCCGATCCGGTCGGGCGCGGTCACTCCGACGGAGTGAGCGGCGCCCAGTTCGCGTCGCGCTTCTCGGCGAACGCGGCCGGGCCCTCTTCCTGGTCGGGGTGACCCCACATCGCGACGAGCTGCTGCGCGCCCGCCTTGCACGAGTCGGTGAGCCCGGCTTCGAGCGCGCCCCACAACGCCTTCTTCGTGTAGCGCATGGCGGTGGGAGAGTTCTTCGCGATCAGCTCGGCGAGCTTCTGGGCCTCCTCGCGGAGGTTCTCGGGCGGGTCGACGATCTGGCTGACCATGCCCAGCTCGTAGGCCCGTTGGGCGGTCATCCGCTCGTACTTGCCCACGAAGGCCATGCGCATCACGGCCTCGGCGGGCATGCGCCGGATGAGGCCGATGGCCTCGATGGCCACGACCTGGCCGACCGACACGTGGGGATCGAAGAACTGTGCGTCGGACGCGGCGATCACGATGTCGGAGTCGGCGACCCAGTGGAACGCGCCACCCGCGCAGATGCCGTTGACCGCGCAGATGACCGGCTTCCACACGTGCTGGTGCCACGCGGTGAAGTGGACGTCGAAGTTCTCCATCGAGTCGCGGTAGCGCTCGAAGCCGATGCCGTCGGTCGCGATCTCCATCACGTCGACCCCGGTCTGGAACGCGCGACCGTTGCCGGTGTGCACGATCACGCGCACTTCGGGATCGTGGTCGAGCTCGAGCCAAGCGTCGGCGAGCTCGTCGCGCATCGCGTTGTTCATCGCGTTGAGCTGCTCGGGCCGGTTGAAGATCAACCACCCGATGTGCCCCTCCCGCTCCACGATCAGGGTCTCGTAGCTGCCGTAGCTCATGCGTTCCGCTCCTGGGCTTGGGTCGCGGCCTCGATCAGTCCGTGGTCGAGCGGGGTCCAGGCCGGCTCGCGCTTGTCGGCGAACGCGGCCGGGCCCTCTTCCTGGTCCGGGTGCCCCCACATGATGGCGAGGTCCTTGGCGCCGGCCGCGCAGGCGGCGGTCAGGTCGCGCTCGAGCGCCTCCCAGAGCGCCTTCTTCGTCACCGCCATCGCGGTGGGCGAGTTCTTCGCGATCTTCTCCGCGAGCGCGGCCGCCTCGGCGCGGAGGTTCTCGGGCAGGTCGACCACCTGGCTGCAGATCCCGAGCTGGTAGGCGCGCGACGCGGGCATCCGCTCGTGCCGTCCGGTGAACGCCATGCGCAGCACCGGCTCCGCCGGCGAGCGGCGGATGAGCGCGATGGTCTCGAACGCGCTCACCTGCCCGACCGACACGTGGGGGTCGGTGAAGGTGGCGGTGCTCGACGCGATCACGATGTCGGCGTCGGCCACGAAGTGGAGCCCGCCCCCCGCGCAGATTCCGTTCACCGCCGCGATCACGGGCTTGCGCACGCCGACCTGCCACGCGGTGAACCGCAGCTCGAAGTCGCGGGTCTGGCGGGAGACCGCGCGCAGCGCGTCCTTGTCCTTGGCGACCTGCACCATGTCGAGGCCGGTCTGGAACGCCGGCCCGTTGCCGGTGTTGACGATCACCCGGACCTCAGGGTCCGCGTCGAGCGCCAGCCAGGCCTGCTCGAGCTCCCGGAACATGACCGCGTCGAGCGCGTTGCCGGCGTCGGGCCGGTCGAAGACGAGCCAGCCGACGTGCCCGTCGCGCCACACCTCGAGGCGCTCGAACGTACCGATGGGGGTGCTCATGCGCGTCGCTCAGACCCCGTCGAGGTGCCAGATGGCCGGCCAGTCCTCACCGCGGAGGAGGGCGTCGGTGCCCCCGTCGCACCAGATCACCGAGCCGACGAAGAACGTCGACTCCGGGCCGAGCAGGTACTCGACCAGCGACGCGAGCTCGTCGGGTCGGCCGCCCCGCCCGAGGGGGATCGGGAACTGGGCGATGAGCGGCGCCATCGTGGGATCGGCCTTCTGCTCGGCGGTGAGCGCGGTCTCGACGAGGCCCGGGGCCACCGCGTTGAGGCGGATGCCCGCCCCCGCCCAGTCGGCCCCGACCGCGTTGCGTCGGACCCAGCGGGCCAGTGCGATCTTCGACGCCGGATAGGTCATCACCGAGCCGTGGCCGTCGGCGAGGTCGCGGGCGAGGCCCTCGTCGCCGGCGAGGAACGCGTCGACGAGGTCCTCGGGGACGTTGGGTTGGCAGGTCACCGAGTTCGAGGAGATCACGACGACGGACGGGTCGGTGCCGGCGGCCAGCAGCGGCCGAAGGCCCTCCAGCAGCACCGACGTGCCGAAGTAGTTGACCGATGCGACCAGTGATCCGGCGCGGTCGGGCAGCCCGCCCATGCCCGCGAACGGCGCGAAGCCGTCGAGCGTGCCGCCGCACGCATCCCCGACGCCCGCGATGGCCGCGGCGCGACCCTCAGGCGTGCCGAGGTCGGCGACGATGTCGGCGTCGCGCACGTCGACGCCGATGACGGTGTGGCCCTTGTCGCGCAGGCGGGCGGTGGTGGCGGCGCCCATGCCCGACGCGGAGCCGGTGATGCAGATGGTTCCCATCAGTCCTCCCCGAACACGCCGGCCGCCTTCAGGGTGGCGATCCGGTCGGCGTCGTATCCCAGCACGTTGGCGAGGACGTCGGTGTTGTGCTCCCCCGCGTTGGGTGCACGCTTCAGGTCGACGGCGTCCTCGCCCGCGATCATGAGTGGGTAGCCGAGGGTGTCGGCCACGGTCTCCGACGCCGGGTACCAGTGGAAGCGGGCCTGGAACTGCGGGTCGTCCATGATCGTCTTCGGCGTGTTGACCGGCGCGATGGGCGTGTTGTGCTCGTTGCCGAACGCGATCCACTCCGCGCTCGTCCGCGTGCGGAACAGGTCGCGCAGGATCGCCTGGAGCTCACGGTTGTTGCGCGCGTGGTCGGCGTACTTCAGGCCCGGCCACTGCTCGAACAGGTCGGTGCGGCCCACCCCTTCGCAGAAGTTCTTCCAGAACGCCTGCTCCGAGGCCATGAACAGGACGTGCCCGTCGGACGACTCGTAGATCTGGTACCGCACGCCTTCCTTCATGCCCGCGGTGCCGGGGGCGCGGCGCTCGTAGTTGTCGGTCGCGTTGCCGGTGACCTCCGACTGCGGGCGCTCGTACGCCTTCCAGGACTCGATTCGGTACCAGTCCATGTAGGCCGCGGCGTCGGACTGCGCGATCTCCATCTGCGCACCCGTTCCCGTGGCGCGCGCCCGCAGGATGCCGCCGAGGATGCCGAGCGCGCCCATGAGGGGGCCGGCGTGGATGCCCATCGAGGCGTGCTCGGGGATGTAGCAGAACCCCTCGTCGTCGTAGGCGGGGCCGAACGTGCCGGCCCAGGTGTCGTACGCGATGCCGTGGGAGGGCATGTCCTTGTAGGGACCGGTCGCGCCGTAGCCCGAGATCGAGCAGAACACGATCTTGGGGTTCACCTCCTGCATGCGCTCGAAGGTGAGGCCGCGCCGGGCGAGGGCGCCGGGGCGCATTGCTTCGATCACCGCGTCCGCGTCACGGATGAGGTCGAGGTAGACCTCGACCGCCTCGGGCTTGCGCAGGTCGAGCACGACCGAGCGCTTGTTGCGGTTGACGTGGAGGGAGAGCAGGGAGTTGCCCTCGACGATCGGCCACGTCATCTGGCGGCCGTAGTCACCGCCGGGCGGCTCGATCTTGATGACGTCGGCGCCGAGGTCGGCGAGGAACCCGCCCATCTCGGCCGGGCCGAGCATCGAGCTCTCGACGATCCGGATCCCGGACAGCAGCCCTTCGGACATGTGTGCGCTCCTGATCTGACGGGTCGTTAGATACGCGTGCGGCGGCACGCTACCCGAGGCCGGGGAGCACGGCACCAGCCAACGCGCCGGCGGCGATCAGCCAGACCGGGTTGGGCCGCTTCCACCACAGGACGGCCGCCGCGGCCACCCCCACGAGGACCGTCCCGCCGTCGACGAAGGCGTCGTTGGCGAGCACCGCGGCGACGAAGACCATGAGCGCGATCGACGCTGCGACCACGCCCCGCAAGAACGCGGCGAAGGCCTCGTTGTCGCGGAGGCGGCGCATCACCACGTCGGACGCGGCCACGAACACGAACGCCGGGAGGAAGATCCCCACCGTGGCGACGATCGCCCCGGGGAGCCCCCGCAGCGTGAACCCGATGAAGGTCGCCGTGGTGAACAGGGGCCCCGGGGTGAGCTGGCCCATCGCGATGGCGTCGAGGAGCTGGCGCTCGGTGAGCCAGTGGCGGTGGTCGACGAGCGCGGACTGGAGGAACGCGTAGAGCACGTACCCGCTGCCGTAGAGCACGGCCCCGATCTGGAGGAACACCAGGAACAGCGGCGCGAGCATCACCGGGCCGGCCGTGGCCAGCACCGGTCCGAGGGTTCCGAGCTGGTGCAGGGCCGGGACCGCGAGCACCCACGCGAACCCGTGGGTGGTGGAGGTGCCGCGGGTGCCGAAGTGCCAGCCCGCCCAGGCCACCAGCCCGGCGACGAGGAGGATCGCGAGCTCGTGCACACCCGCGATCGCGGCTCCGAGGGCGAGGAGCGCGATCGCGATCGTGGAGCCGCTGCGCAGCGAGGTGCGCCCGAGCTGGAGGATCGCCTGCACGATGAGCACGACGACCACCGGCGCGATCCCGGCGAGGACCGACTGGAACCGGGGCCGGGTGCCGTACTCCTGGTACAGCCAGGCCAGCCCCAGCATCATGAGGAACGCGGGGAGGATGAACGCGATCCCGGCGAGGATCATCCCCGTCCGACCGGCCCGGACCCGCCCGACGTGCAGCGCGACCTCGGTCGAGTTGGGACCGGGCACGAGGTTGGCGAGGCCGATGAGCTGCGCGTACTCGGCGTCGTCGATCCAGCCCTTCTGCTCCACGAGGTCGTGACGCATCAGCGCGATGTGCGCGGCCGGGCCACCGAACGCGGTGGAGCCGAGGCGCAGGAAGTAGGTGGTGACCTCGCGCAGGCGCCCGGGCTCGTCGGTCACCCGCCGATTGTGCCCCTTCCTAGGTGGTGGGTGCTCCGAGCGCGGCCAGTGCGTCACCGGAGGTCTCGAAGTACGCGTCCTCGCCGATGAGCTCGGTCACCCCGTAGCGGTCGAGCTCGACGCGGGCGGAGGGACTGATGTCGCTGATGACGAGGCGCACGCCGCGGTCGTGCAGCTCGTTGAACGCCTGCTTGACCGTCTCGCCACCGCTGTAGTCGATGTCGAAGATCGACCCGGCGTCGAGCACCAGGGCCCGGACGTCGGGTGCGCCCTCGCCGACGAGCTCGAGGATCTCCTCGTTGAACCGGTTCGCGTTCGCGTAGTAGAGGTCGGCTGCGAAGCGGTAGACGACGATCCCCGGCACCGTCGTGGTGCCGGCGGCGACCGGCGCGCTCTTCACCTGCTGGCCTCCGGTCACCACCATCACGGAGTCGTTCGGGTGGTAGCCGCGCCGGAGGTGGTCGAGGATCGAGAGCACGATGGCGAGCACGATTGCCTGCTCGACGCCGACCGTGACGACGACGAGCGCGGTGAACGCGGCCACCGCGAACTCGTCGCGACGCGCCCGGAACAGCTTGCGCATCCCGGCGACGTCGACGAGCTCGATGCCGATGAGGAAGACCACCGAGGCCAGCACGGCGCTCGGCATGTACTGGAGCGGCTTGGTGAAGAACAGGAGGACCAGGATCACGATCGCGGCGCAGGTGAGCATGGGGACCTGGCTCCGCCCGCCCGCGCCGTCGACCATCTGGGTCTTGGTCGGGCTGCCGTTCACCACGAAGGTGCCGGTGAACCCGGCGGCCACGTTCGCGAGCGCCAACCCGTCGAGGTCCACGTTCTCGTCGAACTGCTCCTCGTACTTGGCGGCGTAGGCGCGCGAGGTGGCCGCGCTCTGGGCCAGGATCACGATGAAGATGGCGAAGGCCGTGGGGGCGATCACGGTGAACTGGCTCCAGGTGAGCCCGTAGCTGGGGACTCCGAAGGTGGGCAGGCCGCTCGGCACCTTGCCCAGGGTCGCGACGCCGTGGTCGGGACCGAGGTCGAGCGCCTCGCTCACGACGATGGACCCGATCACCGCGATCAGCGCCCCCGGGATGCGCGGGTTGATCGCCTTGGACCCGAGGATCACCACGATCACGCCCACCGACACCCAGATGGTGGCGGCGTTGGCGTCGCCGATGTTGCCGAGGGTCTTCAGGAACTTCTCCACGGTGCCGCTCGAGCCGTTCACCCACTTGGTGTAGGTCGGGGTCGGGATGCCCAGCATCCCACCCACCTGGCCCAGCGCGACCTGGATGCCGACGCCGGTGAGGAACCCGATCAGGACGCTGCGCGAGAGGAAGTCGGCGATGAAGCCCAACTTCACGATCCGGGCGATGATCAAGATGACGCCGGTGATGATGGCGGTCCACCCCGCGAGCGCGACGTATTGCGGTGACGCGATCGGGGCCAGGCCCGCGAGCCCGGCGGCCATGATCGCCGCACTGGCCGAGTCGGCGCCCACCACCAGGTGACGCGACGAGCCGAGGAGCGCGAACACCGCGATCGGGAGCACGATCGTGTAGAGCCCGGTGATCACGGGCATGCCCGCGATCGACGTGTAGCCCATCACCTCGGGGATCCCGAGGGCCGCGAGCGTCACCCCCGCGGCGATGTCGAGGGAGAGCCGCTTCCGGTCGTAGGGGACGATTCCCTGGAGGACGGGGAGTCGGCGCTTCGGGGCCTTCGCGGTTGCGGTCGGTGCGCTGGACATGGGGCCATCTTCGGGAACGGGGGACGTCCGGGCCTCGTCCCGACAGGATGAATTGCCGCCCGGTGCGCACGGTCTAGCGTGCCGGTGTGACCGACGGCAACGGCTCGAGCTCGGGAGGTGCCGGCGGCGCGCCCGCGCGCGCCGGCGCGGTGCTCGGCACGCTCATCCTCGTCGCCGCGATCGCGAACCTGCCGCTCGCGGTCGCGAACGTCGCGCTGCCCGACATCGGGCTGCACTTCGACGCGTCGCAGACCCAGCTCAACCTCGTCGCGGTGAGCTACTCGCTCGGACTCGCGGCGTCGGTCCTGTGGCTCGGCGCGGTGGGCGACCGCTACGGGCGCAAGGGCATGCTGATGCTCGGCATCGCCCTCTCGCTCCCCGCGTGCCTCGTCGCCGCGTGGGCGCCCTCGATCGAGGTCCTCATCGGGGCCCGCATCCTCGGCGGCGTCGCGGCCGGCATGGCCTACCCCACGACGCTCGCGCTGATCACCGCGCTGTGGAGCCCCGGCGCGAGCCGGACCAAGTCGATCGCGCTCTGGTCGGCGACCGGCGGTGCCATCTCGGCGCTCGGTCCGCTGGTCTCGGGAGTCCTTCTCGAGCACTACTGGTGGGGCTCGGTGTTCCTCGTCACGCTGCCCCTGATCGCGGTGGCCCTCGTGCTGGTGCCCCGGCTGATCCCCGCGCACGTCAACGAGGGGAGCGACCCGGTCGACAACCTCGGCGGACTGCTCTCGGTGCTGCTGGTCGGGACGATGATCCTGGCGATCAACTTCGTCGTCGTCCCCGACAAGGGCGCGCTGGCGGTCGGGTTGGCCGTCATCGGGCTGGCCGCGCTGGGTGCGTTCGTGCTGCGGGAGCGGCGCGCGGCGAACCCGCTGTACGACCTCGTCGTGGCAGCCCGGCCGACGTTCTGGGTCGCCGCGGTCGCCGGGATCATCGTGTTCGGGTCGCTGATGGGCGCGATGTTCATCGGCCAGCAGTTCCTCCAGAACGTGCTCGACTACTCGACGATCGACGCCGGCCTCGCGATCATCCCCGCGGCGGTCTTCATGGTGCTGCTCGCGCCCCGGTCGGCGAAGATCGTGGAGGCACGCGGCGCGCGCTTCACGCTGCTGCTCGGCTACATCCCGGTGCTGCTCGGATTCCTCACGATGCTCCTCTTCTGGAAGGAGGGCATCCCGTACTGGAAGGTGGGGCTGGCGTACGCGTTCGTCGGCGCCGGGGTCGGCATCGCGGGCACGCCGGCGTCGCGGTCGCTCACCGGTTCGGTGCCGGTGACGCGTGCCGGCATGGCGTCGGGCACCGCCGACCTCCAGCGCGATCTCGGCGGCGCGATCATGCAGTCGATCTTCGGCGCGCTCCTCACCGCGGGCTACGCCACCGCGTTCACGAAGCTCATCGCGGGCAGCAACGGGACGTGCGCCGCGAACGTGAGCACCGAGGTCGAGGGTCAGCTCACGAAGTCGTTCTCCTCGGCTGCCGACACCGCGCAGCAGTTCCCGCAGTGCTCGAAGCAGATCATCGCGGCGGCCCAGCAGTCGTTCATCGACGGCCAGGACTGGGCCTACGTCGCGGGCATCGCCGCGGTGGTGCTCGGCGCGGTTCTGGTGTTCTTCGTCTTCCCGAGGCACGACCGCGAGCGCGAGCTCCTCGCCGAGTACCAGCGCGAGGACGCGGTGACCGCAACCTCAGGTGAGCCCGCTCCCTGAGGTCGTGCTGCTCCCGGTGAGCGGCTGGGTGAGGTCGTAGATCGTCACGCCGTTCACCGTGCGGGACTCGAAGTTCGCCGACACCCAGCTCGAGATCGAGGTCGACGTCCCGCTGCTCCCGCCACCGGGGCCGCCGCCGAAGCCGCCGCCACTGCCGAGGAAGTAGTGGACCTTGCCGTCGGCGACGTACCGCTGGAACTCGGCGAGGGACGGGGCCGGATCGCTGCCGTTGAAGCCCCCGATGGCCATGATCGGCTCACCGCTGGCGAGCTGGTAGCTCGCCGCGTTGTTGGCGCCGACCGCGGCGGCGACCCACCGGTACCCGTCGGCACCGTCCTCGAGGAGCGACTGGAGCTGCGTGCCGACGCGGGTGCCGTTGAGCAGACCGCCGAGGCCGCCGCCCCCACGCGTGCCGCCGGGGAAGCCACCCGTGGGCGCGCCACCGGTGGCGCCGTTGGTGGCGCCGGGGAAGGTGGGCGGCTGTCCGGTCGTGGTCCCGCCCGGGGCCTGGCCGCCACCGGGGAATGCACCGCCGCCGGGGAATGCACCGCGACCGGGGAACGCACCCCCGCCGGGCCCACCGCGACCGACGGACGCCGGGCCCGCGAGCGGGATGGCGCCGCTCTTCACGGTCGTGACCGTGGCCAGCGTGTAGGCGGTCGGGCCGAGGAGGCCGATGACGAGTGCGCCGGCGAGGGCGGCGTGCGCGAGGCGGGCCTGGTGCCAGGGCACGAGCAGCGCGATCGACACCGCGATCCCGCCGATGAGGACGACGTCGTGCAGCCACGGATGCCAGTCGGGGGTGCGGTCGAGCAGCTCGGCCGACCAGATCGCGGTGACGAAGAGGGCCACCGCGAGCACGCCGCGGGCGAACGGGTCGTCGCGGTGCTTCCACATCAGCGCGCCGCCGATGCCGATCACGGCCCCGATCGCCGGGGCGAGGGCGACCGTGTAGTACTCGTGGATGATCCCCTGGCCGAGGCTGATGGCCAGGGCGGTCACCACGAGCCAGCCACCCCACAGCACCAGGCCGGCGCGGGTGCGGTCGGTGCGCGGTCGCAGTGCGGTCCAGAGCAGGCCCGCGGTGAGGAGGATGACCGCGGCCGGGATCAGCCACGACGCCTGCGCGCCGAACGACGCGTTGAACAGTCGGGTGAGGCCCGTCGCACCCCACATGCCCCCGCCGTTGCCGCCCGCGGGTCCGCGGCCGCCGACGCTGCCGGTCTCGTCACCCGTGAGGCGGCCGAAGCCGTTGTAGCCGAAGAGCACGTTCCAGAAGCTGTTGTTCTGCGAGCCGCCGATGTAGGGCCGCGACGACGCGGGCCACAGCTGCACGATGAGCACCCACCAGAGACCACCCGCGATCGTCGCCAGCCCGAGCAGCACGCAGTGCCACAGCCGCCGGCCGAGCCGCGGGGGCCCCGCGATCAGGTACACGAGCCCGAAGGCGGGCAGCACCAGGAAGGCCTGGAGCTCCTTGGACAGGAACGCGAGCCCGATCGAGAGACCCGAGAGCACGATCCACTTCGTCGACTCACGCTCGACCGCCCGGGTGATGCAGTAGGCCCCGACCGTCATGAGCAGCGTCAGCGATGCGTCGGGGTTGTTGAAGCGGAACATCAGCGCCGCGACGGGCGTGAGGGCGCAGACGGCCCCGGCCACGAGGCCGGCCCCGGCGCCGGACCAGCGCTTGACGGTCGCGTAGAGCACGCCGACGGTCGCCACGCCCATGAGCGCCTGGGGGACGAGCATGCTCCACGAGCTGAGGCCGAAGATCCGGGCCGAGATCTCCATCGGCCACAGCGACAGCGGCGTCTTGTCGACCGTGATGAAGTTGGCGGCGTCGGTGGAGCCGAAGAAGAACGCCTTCCACGACTGCGTGCCGGCCTGCACCGCGGCCGCGTAGTACGTGTTCGCCCAGCCCATGGAGCCGAGGTTCCACAGGTAGAGCACCGCGGTGACCGCGAGCAGGGCGAAGAGCGCGGGCCGGGCCCAGCGGGGGTCGGACTCCGGCCCGCGCCACCACCGGCCCGGCCGCGTCCGGCGGCGGCGCCCGGTGGGGGGTGCGGGCGCCGCCGCCTCGACGGGCTGAGGGAGAGGTTCCGGTGTGGGGGTGAGGGTGGCGGTCATGGAGGTCCTGCCTCAGATGGCGACCGGCGTGCGCGGCCGCGGGGAGCGAGCTGTCGGGGTACGGAAGATCACGCGTTCGAGGAGCACGAACTGCACGACCCAGAGGAGGGCAAACGTCCCGGCCTCGGCGGCGGGAAGGGCGATGGCGCGCACGGCGTCGTCCCACCCGGCCGACCAGGTTCCGATCAGGGCCACGGCCACGGTGGAGGCGGCGAGCCCAGTCAGCGACAGGACCCAGAACGGCACGACCTCGCGGGCGAGGCTGCCCTTGCCGGTTCGGCCCCAGGTCCAGCGCCGGTTGGCGAGATACGACACGGGGATGCCGCAACACACCGCGATCACGTTGGCAAGGGCGGGGCTCAGGTGCGCCCCGAGCGCGAGCGTCACGAGCACGACGGCACTCAGCACCGTGGTGGCCACCGAGACGGCGAGGCAGCGCAGGGCGCGTCCGCTCATCGCATCGCGACGGACCAGGCGGAGGCGCTTGCTCATGACGGGGTCGCTTCGGCGCCGGCGGCGGGGCGGCCGCGGGTCGTGGTCGCGAAGCGCACGGCGGTCGCCGCGGTCCACGTGAGCGCCAGCGCGGCGAGCTCGACGAGGAGTCCGCCGCCGATCGCGCTCACAACGAGGAGCGCGGCACTGGTGAGCGCGAGCGAGCCGAGGTAGAGCGCCACCGACAGGGCCCAGCGCGGCCGCGCGATCCGCTGGGTCACCCGGGCGTTGGCCCAGGTGTTGGCGAGGAACGTGGTGCTCACGGCGACCGCGTTCGCGCCCACCGGGCCGAGCGACCCGCGCAGCAGGAGGTAGAGCACGAGGGACACGAGCGTGCTCGCGACGCCGATGAGCCCGAAGCTCACGGTCCGTCGGCCGAAGTCGTCCTCGAGCGGGCGCCGACGCGTGCTCCCCAGGTCGACCTGCCCGTGACCCGACGCGAAGGTGCGGACCATGCGGGCCGCCCCGCGCAGGTCGCCGATGGCGGTCCCGACGATGTCGACCCGGCTGTCAGGGTCGTCGATCCAGTCCACCGGCACCTCGTGGATCCGGAGGCCGTTGCGCTCGGCGAGGAGCAGCAGCTCGGTGTCGAAGAACCAGCCGTTGTCCTCGACTGCGGGCAGGAGGCGCCGCGCGACGTCGGCCCGCACCGCCTTGAAGCCGCACTGGGCGTCGTGGATGCGGGTGGCGAGCACGGAGCGGAGGATGAGGTTGTAGGTCCGCGAGATGAGCTCGCGCTTGGGGGCCCGGGCCACCGACGCGGTGGGGGAGAGGCGGCAGCCGATGGCCACGTCGGAGTGCCCGGACACCAGGGGGGCGACGAGCGGGAGCAGCGCGTCGAGATCGGTGGAGAGATCGACGTCCATGTAGGCGACGACGGTCGCGTCGCTGCCGGTCCACGCGGCCCGCAGCGCACGGCCCCGCCCCTTCTGGTCGAGGTGGATGGCACGCACGTGCGGGAGGCGCGTGCTCAGCGCGTCGGCGATCCCGGCGGTGCCGTCGACCGACGCGTTGTCGGCGACCGTGATCCGCCACGTGAACGGGAAGCGCTCCTCGAGGTAGGCGTGGAGCCGCTCGATGCTCGCGGCGAGCACGGCCTGCTCGTTGTAGACGGGGATGACGACGTCGACCACGGGCGTGGCACCGGCAGGGAGCTCGGTGGGGGGGAGCGCTTCGACGAGAGCCATGGCGGCATCGTGGCCGAAGGGGGTTGAGAAACGCCTGAGCGCCGGGACCCGAACCTGAGGGTTCGCTGTGAGCTTCCGGTG
>Ga0302322_100003790_pt1 | contig 13067 bp, 10 predicted proteins | sample Fen_T0_2_FD_203757 | JGI IMG/M metagenome (GOLD analysis project Ga0302322, IMG submission 203757) | Peat permafrost microbial communities from Stordalen Mire near Abisko, Sweden - Fen_T0_2 | ecosystem: Environmental > Terrestrial > Soil > Wetlands > Permafrost | place: Sweden: Abisko...
GATAAGCGTCGGGTTGTAGTAGGCCTGCCGCACGTCCCAGTCGCCGGCGATCATCGACCATTGGCAGAAGGAGCCCGGCGGAACGCTGAACCCCGCGTCGTACACGGGCTGGATCGTGAACTGCTGACCGACCACGGCGGGCTTCGGAAACGTGAACATCGCGGGAAGCTCGTGGTAGCCCCAAGACTCGGTGGCATAGCCATCGGCCTCGAAGGCGGGCCCGACATTGCCCAGCTTGTCCGTCATGCGCACCCACAGCGTGCGCGGGCCCGGCTGCCACGTGCCCCCGATGATCCCGTCGCGGTAGTCGAAGAACACGTAGCCCCACCCGCCGGAGTTGTAGAAGTGGTCCACGGCCCAGTGGACGCCGTCGAGCGACACTTCTGTCGACGCGATCCCGACGCCGACGCCGTCGCTAGCGTCTGGATGGGCGTTGCCCAGCCAGCCCGTCATGGGAGGGGCTTCGCCCGGTGAATAGCCGGAGATGATCGGGCCCGTGCGGTCCAGCAGGATCTTGGCGCTGCCCAATGACGACCACGCGCCGACACCGTCGCCGGACTCGACGGTCACCGTCTTGGTTCCGTCGGCGTCGTAGCCGCCCGCGGCCGGATCGATGAGCGACCAGGCGATCGAGGTCGCATAGGACGTCTCGACCCAAGTCGTGCCGCCATCGTTCGAGATGCGCAGCATCGAACGGCTGTCAACCGGAGGGGCGATGGTCAGGCTGACCGACGGGTCGGTTGTCGCCGCGACGCCACTGTTGATCTGCACTGCAGGGTTGGCGGCGGACGCGGTGGGCGCCAGGAGCAGCAGGCCGAACCCCAGACCGAACCCAACCAGTGCCCGCCGAGCCGACCGCTGCATTCCTACCCCCCTCGTGAAGACGACGGACGGAGGATGCAGGACCCGAACCGAGGAGAACAACGGCCGAACGGCAGGGTTCGGGGCCGCCCGCGGCGGATCCAGGACCGCGGTCGGACGGGGGTTCTTGACCTTCGAGCCACTTGAAGGTCTACGCTGTCGGCATGAGGATCAACGACCTGGCCCGCCGAGCTGGCGTCGCGGCGTCTGCCGTGCGCTGGTACGAGCAGGTGGGCGTCCTGCCCGAGCCGCCGCGCCGGGACAACGGCTACCGCGAGTACGCGGAGCGCGACCTCGCGCGGCTGCGGCTCGTCCTGGCGCTTCGCCGGCTGGGCCTCGGGCCTGAGGACGCCGGGCGGCTCGCGCGCCTGTGCCTCGACCAGGGCGCCGTGGACCTCGACCTCGCCCCGCTCCTGGCGGAGCAGCGAGCCGCCATCACCCGCCAGCGCGCCGACCTCGACCGACTCGAGGGCGAGCTCCTGGACCTCGAGCTCACCATCGCGGCCGCGGGTCGCGCCAGGAGGACCCATCCCATGGCCGACCCGATCCGCGTCCTGTTCGTCTGCACCCACAACAGCGCGCGCAGCCAGATCGCCGAGGCGCTCCTGCGCCACTACGGCGGTGCCGACTTCGAGGTGGCGTCCGCCGGCACCGAGGCGACATCGGTTCGGCCGGAGGCAATCGCGGTCCTCGCCGAGGTGGGCGTGGACTGGTCCGGCGCCCACAGCAAGACCATCACCGAGTTCCTGGGCCAGCAGTTCGACTACGTGATCACCGTGTGCGACCGGGCAAGGGACACATGCCCCGTCTTCCCGGGCAGCCAGAACTCGCTCCACTGGGGCCTCGAGGACCCGGCCGCGGTCGAGGGCACCGAGGAGGAGCGGCTCGCCGCCTTCCGGCGCACCCAGCTCGAGGTCACGGCCCGCCTCCGCCCGTTCGTCGAGATCGCGCTGCGCGCTGCCGGCCGCGAGCACGGCGCCGCGCTGGCGTGAGCGTGGACGCAGCGACACCCGGCGCCCTCGCAGAGCCGAAGCGCAGGCTCAAGCTCCTCGACCGCTACCTGACCGTCTGGATCTTCGCCGCGATGGCCGGGGGGATCCTGCTCGGCGTCACGGTTCCGGGCATCGTGCCGTTCTTGGACAAGCTCTCGGTGGGAACGACGTCCATCCCCATCGCGATCGGGCTGATCCTCATGATGTACCCGCCCCTCGCGAAGGTCCGCTACGAGGAGATCGGCCGCGTCTTCCGCGACGTGAAGGTGCTGGGGCTGTCGCTGATCCTCAACTGGGTCGTCGGGCCGCTGCTGATGTTCGCCCTCGCGGTGCTCTTCCTGCGCGACAAGCCCGAGTACATGGCCGGGCTGATCATGATCGGCCTCGCGCGCTGCATCGCCATGGTGATCGTCTGGAACGACCTCGCCCGCGGCGATTCCGAATACGGCGCCGCGCTGGTCGCCTTCAACTCCATCTTCCAGGTGCTCTTCTACTCGGTCTTCGCGTACGTGTTCATCACGATCCTGCCGACCTGGCTCGGCCTGGCGGGCATCGCGGTCGAGATCACCATCGGCCAGATCGCAGGGAGCGTGTTCATCTACCTCGGCATCCCGTTCATCGCGGGCATGCTCACGCGGTTCCTTCTGATCCGCCGCAAAGGCCGCGAGTGGTACGAGGGCACCTTCATCCCGCGGATCAGCCCCATCACGCTCGTCGCCCTGCTGTTCACGATCGTGGTGATGTTCTCCATCAAAGGCGAGAACATCGTGGCGCTGCCGCTCGACGTAGTGCGCATCGCCGTCCCGCTGCTGATCTACTTCCTAGTGATGTTCCTCGTGGCGTTCCTGCTGAGCGTGCGGGCCGGCGCCACGTACGGGCAGACCACGGCGCTGTCGTTCACGGCGGCGTCGAACAACTTCGAGCTGGCGATCGCGGTGGCCGTGGCCACCTTCGGCATCGGCAGCGGGGCGGCGCTCGCGGCCGTGATCGGGCCGCTCGTCGAGGTGCCGGTGATGATCGGCCTGGTCAACGTGGCGTTCTGGCTCGGGCGGCGCTACTACCCGACCGCCCGCGAGCTGACGACGGCGCGGAGGCGCTGAACACCGGGGCTCGACCCCCAATGCGGGTCGGCGCGTTCCCTCATCTGCGGGCGGGTTCCCTCATCTGCGTCGTTGCAGCGCGCGGCCGCGCGGGTCAGTCTTCATCGTCCAACCGGTTGGCGTCCCATCTGGCGCGGCGAGGCACCAGGCGAACCGGGGAGGCAAGCCATGGCCATCAAACGCGCGCCCCTCATGCTCGTCGCCCTCATCGTGGGGGCGTGCGGCGCCCAGGCCGCCCCGAGCTGGTCGTTCGGGCCGGCGGGCACGCCCGCCGCAGCCGTGCTCGCGACGCCCAGCCCCGCGCCGGCCACGTCCGCGCCCACGTCGACCGCCGCCCCGCCGTCACCCACCGCCGCTCCGCCCACGCCGACGACCATCCCGACGGCCGCCCCGCCGACCGCGACACCAGCCCCATCGAGCCCTGCGCTGGCCCCGCTCCGCGCTGACTCGGTCCTGCTGACCGAGTTCCACATCACGCTGGGCGGCACCGTGCTGGAGGCGGGCAAGGTCAACTTCGCGGTCACCAACGCTGGCACGATCGGCCACGAGTTCGTGATCAAGCGGACCGATCTGCCCGACAATTCGCTGCCCCTCAAGGCGGACGGCACGATCGACGAGGAGGCGGCTGAGCTCGGCGAGGTCGGCGAGGTCGAGGTTCCCAAGGTCCTCACGACGGACCCCCTCACGCTCAGCCTGACGCCCGGCCACTACGTCTTCTTCTGCAACATCCCGGGCCACTACGCCGGCGGGATGCACGGCAGCTTCACCGTGGTGGGATCAGCCGCTGGGCCGGCGCCCGGCAACGGCTAGACACCGGCGGATCGTGACGGGCGCCAGCCCGGCTCGTCCTCCACCTTGCGGACCAGTCGCCAGCCGTAACCCCAGAGCAGCAGGTTGGCGCCGAGCCACGCGAAGAGCACCGGCAGGAGCAGCGGGCTCGACGTCGCCGAGCCGGTGAGCGTTGGCACGGCCATCGCATCGATCGCGAGATGCACCAGCAGGACCGGCCAGAGGCTGCCGCTCCGGAGTCGGATGGCGGCGAGCGTGATGCCGCCTGCGGTGGTCGCGGCGATCTGCATGGCCACGAATGGCGGGTACGCACCCGAGAGCACGTTTGGCAGATGCGCGAAGCCGAATGCTAGCGCGGACCACAGCATGGACCGCCGAACGCCGAGCGGCACGAGGACATGGAGCAGGACGCCCCGGAAGAACAGCTCCTCGTTGAGCGCCACGAGCGGCAAGCCCACGAGGAGGAGCGGCACGACGGATGACGCGTCCAGGTTCCAGCCGAAGAGCAGGAACGGCAGGCCGGCCAGGACCGGCGGCGCGCAGATCCGGAGCCATCCTGCTGCGGGCAGGCGAGCGATCCCAGTCGCACGCCAGCCGGTCACGCCGGCTGCCAGGACCGCGAACACGGCGTAGACCGCCCAGTTGAACGGACCGAGCCACCCGCCGATGCCGGGGATCGACGCGGAGACGATGCTCCCGTTGTCCCACGCGAGCAGCACGTGGAGCCCGAGGAAGGCCGCGTACCAGCCGCCGGCGACCAATACGGCACGGCGTGCAGCGAGCGAGTCGGCGGCGACCCGGTCGGCGGCGGGCGCAGACGACGGAGCGGTGCTCTCCACGGGGCTCCTCAGGGCGGCGAAACGTCGCTCAGTCTCGCCCTGTCGGGAGCACGATGCAGTGGCTAGAGGTCGGCTCCGTGCGAGCCGACGGGCCTGCGCGGACGGGCCATCAGGCCATCAGCCATTCACGCTGCTAGCGCCTCGAGGGCCGCCGGCGCGCCTCGATGATGACGACCGCGGCGGCCACCACGATCAGCACGGTGCCAACCGTGGCCCAGAACTGACTGCCGGACATGAAGCTGCCCGGGATGAAGCCGAGACCCTGGCCGAGCCAAACGAGCCCGAGCAGTCCGAGCACAGCAGCGATGACGAGTCGGGACGCGCGCATGGGCCACCTCGGTGCGGGCGGTCGGGTGCGGCCGCCGATCACCAGAGCCTACGGCACATGCCCCGCGTCGGATTGTCGCGGGGCGGCGCCGACCACCGGCGCGCTGGCCGGCCGAACCCGTCGCTACATCGGGCGGCGCGCCGCGTACATCACGTTCAGGTCGTGATCGATGCGCGCGGTCGTCACGAGCTGCTCGATGATCCCGGCGGCGGCAAGCACGCCCCAGATCACAATCCACAGCCAGCCCTGCGTGTAGACGGCGGCGATCGGCCCGGCCGCGAGCTGCTCGGGCTTGATGATCCCCGGCAGCAGCGCGATGCCCGCGGTCATCCACCCGGCGCCGGCGAGCGACGTGAAGATGATGGCGACCAGCCGCGGTGCGTTCAGGGCGATGGCGACGAACGCGATGACCGCGCCGACGACCAGCGAGATGAGGAACGTCAGCGGGCCGCCCGGGTTGAGCCCGATGACCACGAGCAGCCAGTGCGCCGATTCGTAGCCGATCACGCCGGCCACGACGATGACCGCGCCCCACCAGTAGAACCACGACAGCAGGGCGAACACCAGGCCGAGCACGATGCCGACGCCGATGCCGAGGACGCTCGCGAGAAAGCCCTCGCCCACCAGCACGGACACGGCGTCGGCGCCCGCGGTGAACCCGACGAACAGGCCCCAGACGGGCAGCAGGAGCATGAACCAGCGGTACCCGCCAAAGGTGACGGCGGCACCGAGCACGAGGCCGACCAGGCCGATGAGCAGACCTTCCAGGGACATTGGGCGTGTCGCTCCTTCAGGATGTCGGCGCAACTGCCGACGGCGGCTTCGAGCATAGCGGCGGGCGTCGCCCGCGAACAAGTCAGCCGCGCGCTGCGGCCTGAAGCGCTTCGCGATAGGCGGCCGCACCACGCTGCGGCTGGCCGTCCTCCATGAGCAGGTCGCCCATGTCGGTCAGCGCCTCGCGGATCACCTGAGGGTTGTCCGAGGCGCGGGCCCGGTCGACCGCCTCCTCCAGGAGCGCGAGCGCCGGACCGAACGCACGAGCCCGCGGATCCGGCTCGGCCGCAGCGATCCGCGCCCGCTCGATCTTCGCCTGCGTCCGGAGCGTGCTCACGGCGGCTTTGGTGTTGCCGGTGGCGTCGGCCTCGGCGAGGGCGTCGACGGCGAACCGGCCCGCCTCGTCAAGCTCGCCCTTGGCGAGCGCCACCTGCGCCTGCGTCTCGCGGACGTGGGCGAGCCAGCGGTGGTCGCCGAGGCGCTCGAAGTGGCCAGCCGAGCTGCTTGCCAGGTCGTGGGCGCGATCCGTGTTGGAGAGGGCGAGGAATGACAGCGCGAGGTCGTTCTCGAGCGCGCCGATACCGTACTCGTAGCCCGACGACCGGAACAGCGCGAGGCTCGATGTCCCCGCCCGCACGGCGGCCTCGATGTCGCCCGTCTCGCGGTAGGCGCTGGCGAGGTCGTAGAGATAGGTGCCCCTGCGGCGCGCGTCCATGGTCTTCGCGACGCCGCGCACCTCCTCCAGATAGGCGAGCGACGCCGCCCAGTTGCCCTGCCTGGATGCGGTGCCGGCGAGACCCATCAGGATCCGCGCCTCGAAGTCGGGCTCGACCAGGAGTCCATGCCGGACCTCCTCGAGCAGGGCCCGCTCGATCGCCCCGGACTCCTCGGTATTGCCGCACATGTAGTGGCCCACGGCCAGCCAGTAGCGCGCGATGGCGGCCTCGGAGCGGCGCCCGGCAGCGTCCAGCAGGCGAACCGCATCGGCGCCGACCGAGATGGCGTCCGCGCCGCGACCCACCCCCGCGTATGCCTCGGCCAGTCCGCAGAGCAGCTCGCCGCGGGTGCGGTCGGGCGGGTCGAGCTCCAGCAGCGCCTCGTAGGCGACGATCGCCTCGTCGAACCTGAATGACGCCAGGGCAAGGTCGGCTGCGAGGCGGGGCCACAACCCCTCGTCATCATCGAGGAAGTGCGTCGGGGCGAGGCCGAGGCGCTCGGAGAAGTAGCTCAGGGCGGCCATCGACGGTTTGGCGCTGCCCTTCTCTAGCGCGCTGACATACGCCTTGGTGTAGCGGTCGGCGGCGAGCTGCGCCTGCGTGAGGTGTGCGGCGAGGCGCGCCGTGCGCAGCCGTCCGCCGATCCGCTCGGCGAGTTCATGCTGGTCGACCACGACCCGACGTCGGGTGCGGGTGGTGACAACCTCGGGCGATTCCATCACCAGCATTGTACGCGACAGTCAAGAACAGATTGACGCCGCGGCGGCGACGGCCTTCGGCCTCGGGCTCCGGATACCGGGTCGTCCCGCGGTACGAGGCGCAGATCCGCCCCATGATTGATAAATACTTGACTCTCGCCTGATCGTCAACCTACCATGCGGAGAACCGCTGCGCCAGAGCGGGCGACACCGGGGGGCGTGCCGTCACGGGTCCGGAAAGGGAAACCGTCCGGTGCTTCAGCTCTTCCGCTCTCGGCGCGCGGTTGTCGTTTCGTGGTTCGTCGGTGTGGGGCTTGCGGTCGTGTCCACCGCGCTTGCCTTCGCTGACGGGGGTGGCCAGATCGCCCCGCACTGACCGAGCCGCTCTACCACCACCAGGCCGGCGCAGGGAAGCGCCGGTACAGGGACCCGATGGCACTCTCCACGCTTCTCCTCAAGAGCAGACCGGGTACGGGGTGGCTGGCGCTAACCCCGTGCCCGGCGCTCTTCCTCGCTCCGGCCTGGGGGCGCTCGCGTCGGCCTGCAACGAGCGGCGCGGCCCCCAGGTCGGGCACACCACGTGCTCGTCCCCGCTGAGGAGGCGACGCGTGCACCCACCCGAGTCCAACGCCAAGCGCGAGCCCGTGCCCGTCATGACGGACGCGGTCGACGCGCGCTCACGCCGCCTCCACGCCGAGCGCACCGAGCTCATCGGTTGGCTCGCGGGGGCGGTTGCCCACGACGTCAACAACGTGCTCACGGCGATCGCGGGGTACGCGGACCTGATCGAGGCCGACCTCGACCCGGGGGACCCGCACGCCACCGACACCGCCGGAATCCGCGATGCGGTGCTGCGCGCTGGGGGCCTGGTCCGCCAGCTGATCACGGTCGGGCGACGCCAGACCCTGCGCCTCGAGACTTTCGACGCGTCAGATCTCGTCCAGGGACTCCTGCCGCTCCTCAACAGCGCCTGCGGCGAACGCATCGTCGTGCGGGCCGAGACCTGCGGCGAGTCCGCGCTTGTGCACGCCGACCGGTCCCTGCTCGAGCAGGCACTGCTCAACCTCGCGATCAACGCCCGCGACGCCATGCCGGACGGCGGGAGGCTCACCGTCAACGTGTCGATCCGCCCAGCCCTCGCCTCGACTGGCGAAGTCGGCGAAGCCCGCGCCCGCGACGCGGCCGATCCCGCTGATCCCGCCGCCCAAGAGGCAGGAGCGCCGCCCGAAGAGGTCAGGATCGCGGTCGCCGACACCGGCGCGGGCATTGACGCAACCGTCCTGCCGCACGTCTTCGAGCCGTACTTCAGCACCAAGGACCGAGGTCGGGGCAGCGGCGTCGGCCTGACGTCCGTCGAGGAGGCAGCGGCCCAGAGCGGCGGGGTCGTGTCGGTCGAGAGCCGGGTCGGCGAGGGGAGCCGCTTCACGCTGCACCTGCCGCGGATCGCGGCGGACCCCGCATCCGCAGCGGTCACCGCGGTGTCGGATCGCGTGCACGGCGGCACCGAGACCATCCTCGTCGTCGACGCCGATCTCGAGGTCCGGCTCGTCCTCGCGCGCATCCTGCGCAGGCTCGGCTACAGCGTGGTTGACGCCGCCACGCCGCGGCAGGCGCTCGCGCTCGCCGAGTACGGGATCGACCGGCTCGACCTGCTCGTCACGGAGTCCAGTCTCGCCGAGCTCTCGGGCCCGGAGCTGGCGGCGCGCGTCCGGGCGCTGTATCCCGGCGTGCCGGTGCTGTTCCTCTCGCGTGACGCCCGGGGCGGCCGAGCGCTGCCCGGAGCGATGCCCGGCGATCGCGTGCTCGCGAAGCCGGTCACCGCTGAGCGGCTGGGCGTGACCCTTCGGGCCGCGCTGGACGCGCGCCAGCCGGGCGGCGTCGACCGCGGACGCCGCTAGGCGCCGGATCAGCCGGGGCCGTTCGTCGAGGCCCGGTCGTGCTCGCAGCCAGCTAGAGCTGCTTGTAGTGCGGCCCCTCGCCGCCCTCCGGCGGCACCCAGTCGATATTGAGGGCGGGGCACTTGACCGTGCAGGTCATGCAGTGCAGGCAGTTCGAGGGCGACAGCACGATCTTGGCGCCGTCCCAGCGGTACACCTGGCCCGGGCAGAAGTGCGTGCAGGAGTTCGCGAAGTCCGCCTCGCACGAGACGCACGTGGCCGGGTCCTTGATCGTGATGTGCGAGGGCTCGTCCTCGCGGTGGATCGTGCCGGTGAGCGCCACGAAGGTCGCGCCGTCCATGCGTCCCGGGTCCGGCCGATCGAGGCGGGCGCCCTTCTTGGTCGCAGCCCCGTCACGGTGGATGCCCAGCTGCTTGGGGATGGCCGCGGACACGAGCGAGAGCGGCGTGCCCACGAAAAGCCCGCCCTTGGCGAAGACCTGGCGGTAGTTCCGCGCGTGGCGCATGTCCTTGAGGACGCCGGCCGCCTCGAGCTTCTCGCGGTAGGCGTCGAGCGGCCCGACCGCGCCGTTCTCCCCCAGCGCCGCCACGGCCGTCTCGGCCGCGCCCATGCCCGAGCGGATGGCGTAGTGGAGCCCCTTGATCTTCTCCATGTTCACGAAGCCGGCGCCGTCGCCTACGATCATCCCGCCCGGTGCTGACAGCGCGCCGATCGACGCGATGCCGCCCTCGGGGATGGTCTTGGCACCGGTGGCCACCGTGATGCCGCCCTTGAGCAGCCGGCTGATGTACGGGTGGGCGCGGAACGTCTCGAACTCGCGCTGCGGGTTGAGGTCGCCGTACTTCCAGTCGAGCCCCAGGATCAGGCCCACGGCCACGGTCTTCTCGCCGAGCGAGTAGAGGAAGCCGCCGCCGAAGGTCGAGGGTGTCATCGGGTAGCCCAGCGTGTGCATCACGCGGTTGTTGCCGAAGGGGCTCGCCTCGGGGAACTGGACGATCGCCTTCATCCCGAGCGAGAGGACCTGCGGGTTGGCGCCGTCGCCGAACTGGCTCGAGAACTGCCGGGACACCACGCCGTTCACGCCGTCGGCGAGGATGGTGACCGCCGCGCGGATCTCCTCGGCGGCGATGTGGTTGCCCTTGGGCGAGCCGTCGGCGCGCAGGCCGACCTCGGCGAGGCGGACGCCCCTGACCGCCCCGTCCTCGACGACCAGCGTGCGGGCGGTGTAGCCGTGGTAGATCTCCACGCCCAGCTTGTCCGCCTGCTCGGCGAGGAACTGGGTCATGCGGGTGGCCGAGATGATCACGTCACCGGTGTGGTGCATCCGCGCCGGGAGGATCTTCTCCGGGATGCGGTTCGCGCTCTTGGAGCGGAGGAACATCATGTCCTCGCGCTCGACGGGGACCATCGTGTCGGTGAACGAGTGGCGGACATCGCGCCAGCCGGGCAGCAGGTCGTCGAGGACGGCCGGCTCGAACGCCGCGCCCGAGAGGACGTGGTTGCCCGGGGCGGGCGCCTTGTCGATGACCGCGACGCTGATCTCGCGACCGGCCTCCTTGGCGACCTGCTTGGCGCGGATGGCGGCCCCGAGGCCGGCCGGGCCGGCGCCGACGATCAGGATGTCGATGCCGTCCATCTACTTGGCCTCCTGCGCCGCGCGCGTCAGCTGCGGGACGACCGTCTCGAGATCGCCGACGATGCCGAAGTCCGCGTAGTTGAAGATCCGCGCCCGCGGGTCCTTGTTGATGGCCACGACCGTGTCGGACATCTGCATCCCGGACACGTGCTGGACGGCGCCGGAGATGCCGATGGCCACGTACAGCTTGGGCGCGACGGTCTGGCCCGTCTGGCCGACCTGGTAGTCGTGCGTGCGATAGCCGTCCTCCACAGCGTGGCGGCTGGCGGCCACCTTGGCGCCGTCGCCGAGCAGGTCGCCCAGGCTCTCGGCGAGCGGCTGGAGCAGCCGGTCGAAGTCGGTCCGGGTCCGGATCCCGTGGCCGCCCGAGACGATGATCTTCGCGTCGCGGATGTTGACCTTGGACACGAAGGACTCGACGGGCGTGACCTCGGCCTCGACGAGGTCGGTCGGGAGGTCCGGCGTGATGCGGACGACCTCGCCTGTGCGCGACTCGTCCCGCGGCGTGACCTTGAAGACGCCCGGGCGGACTGTGGCCATCTGCGTGGGCGAATCCTTGGTCATGATCGTGGCCATGATGTTGCCGCCGAGGGCGGGCCGGGTCTGCTTGAGGATGCCGACGAGGGCGTTGCCGCCCTTGGTGTGGTCGCCGATCTCGAGCTTGGTGCAGTCGGCGGTCAGCCCCGAATCGCACGCATAGGCGATGCGCGGGGCCAGCTCGCGGCCCATGGGCGTGGCGCCGAAGAGCATCACCTGCGGGTGGCGGTCGTTGACGAGCGCCGCGACGGCGGTCTTGAACGGGATGGGGGAGAACGTGGCCAGGAGCGGGTGCTCGATGGCGTAGACCACGTCCGCGCCGTGGGCGATCAGTTCCGCGGGGAGGTCGCCCGCGACGTCGCACGGCAGGACCACGCCCACCTTCTCGCCGAGGAAGGCCGCCAGCTCGCGGGTCTTGCCGATGAGCTCGAGGCTGACGGACTTGATCCCGTCGCCCTCGCGCTCGGCCAGGATCCAGAGCTCGCCCTTGTAGGTGGGCTCCTTGCCGTCGAGGTTGTAGGCACCCTCCTCGTGGGCAGCTGGCCCGCCGGAGGCGAGGCGGTACTTGGCCTGGACCTTCTTCATGAGGTCGGCGGGATCACTGACCATGACGCACTGCTTCGCCCGGTCCTCGGACGGGGAGAAGATGCGGTACACGGTCGTCCTCGAGCCCTTGATGCCAACCTTGTCCGCGGTGGCGCCCACGTCGGCTGCGCTCCACGTGTGGATGGTGGCGCTGCGGGCGGCCCGGGCGGCCGCGAAGCCGGAGTAGAGCGTGTCCGTGCAGGCGGTGACGGTGACGAGCACGGGGAAGCGCTTGGGGACCACGTCCTCGGTGCCGGCCGCCCCGATGCGGCGGAACTTGAGCTCGGGCTCGGTGTGGACGTCCTGCGCGTACGCAATCTGGTCGATGTCGAGGTCCTCGGCCAGCTGCGGAGGCACCTGCGCGGTGTCGCCGTCCACGGACTGCATGCCTGACACGATCACGTACTTGCGGTCGCCGCCGAAGAGCTCGGTCTCGATCCGGCGGATGGCCAGCGCCAGCGAGTAGGCGGTGGCGACCGTGTCGGCGCCGCCCATGGCGCGGTCGGTGAGGAGCACGGCCTCGCCGCCCGCCCGCGACAGGCAGTCGATCAGCACGTCGCGCGCCTGGGGCGGGCCCATCGTGAGGTAGACCGTCTTGGCGTCGGGGTCCGCTGCGGTGATCCGCTTGGCGAAGGTCAGCGCGTGGAGGTCGAGGGGGTTGAGGACACTGTCGAGGAGGCCGCGGCGCAGCGTGCCCTTCTCGCGATCCCAGGCGTCCTCCGGGATGTTGCTGACGTCCGGGACCTGCTTGACGAGGACGATGCAGTGCATGGCACCTACCGGAGCGGGCCGCGCGGAGGCGGCGATGACGAACGTGGCTGCGCCGAGGGGGACGCGCGACCCGGCCGCTTTCACGACCCGGACGCCATGCCCGTACCAAGCCGGGTCGCTCGGAGTCCCGCACCCTCCGTCCCGTGCTTGGGGGCGATCAGGCCCCCGCACGACCGGCCATGTGGTCCGCGCAGCCCCGGCCGGAGCGACCGAGGTCGTCCGGGACGCGGGACCCGAACGTAATCGTTTGCCATGCTCGGCGCGAGGGCGGTTCGGCTTGTTGGCGCGCCGTTGACGGCAGGGCCGTTTCCGGCGGCACGGCCCGGAGCAGGCTCGTTGCACTGGGCGGGTGGCACAAGGGACGGCGCGGGCACTGGACGCTCGCCAACGGAATCACGGGCGCAACACAAGGCGCGTACGCTTCGGGTGCCGCGTCCGCACACGGGAGGACCCACACCATGGCCGAGTCCACTCAGGTCAACCCGCTGTCGCCGGACGAGCTCAGGCTGATCGACGCCTGGTGGCGCGCTGCCAACTACCTCT
>Ga0302322_100003791_pt1 | contig 13064 bp, 7 predicted proteins | sample Fen_T0_2_FD_203757 | JGI IMG/M metagenome (GOLD analysis project Ga0302322, IMG submission 203757) | Peat permafrost microbial communities from Stordalen Mire near Abisko, Sweden - Fen_T0_2 | ecosystem: Environmental > Terrestrial > Soil > Wetlands > Permafrost | place: Sweden: Abisko...
TTGATTGGATCGTAAATCGCTCGAGCTGACGGAGGGATTATGTTGTTGGTGATGTTGACCGTTCCATATCGCAGCTGAATCCCATCGAGGATGGTATTGTTTAAAACGTAGTTGGTTCCAGGGTTCTCTCCACCGTCCACCGCACTCCAGACAGTCAGACCGTAGGCATTGGTGTGGCCGTAGGTAATGTTGTTGTAGACCTGGATGTTGTTCATGTTGGCTCCAGCATCGGACGTATAGACATGGATGCCGTAGCCGCTGTTATTGTATCGCGAGACGTTTCCCCTTACGATGTTGTTAGGTCCAACCACATACATTCCGTGGTAGTGGTTATCGGCCAATCCGGCACTGACCCTCCCATTGTTCTCAATCAGATTGTACTCGATGACGTTGTTTGAGCAGCCGATGTTAGAACTGTTCACTCCCTGCATCCAGTTGCCGGTTATCCAGCAATTCCGCACCGTAAGGTGGTGCCCGGCGAGTCCGATGCCATCAGCGCTCAGCGAATTGGAAACGCAAAGACCGTCGATGATGATGTCATGAGCATAGGGGGAGAACCCGCAGGCAATGTTGTAGGTGGGAGAATTGGCAATAACGGCACCCCACTTCACCAGTGACTTAATGGTGGCCGGGTGCCCTGGTGTCCCGTTGGTCTGGTTGTAAATCAGAACCGGGCCGGTGTAGAGCCCAGGCAGAAGAATCATCGTGACGTCGGGGCCCAGGTTCAAAACTCCTTTGGCGATAGTCCAAGGAGAGTCGGCCGTCAGGCCAGTGTTGGCATTGTTGCCGGTGGGCGAGACATAAAACTGCGTGCCCGTGTTGCCACCCACCGACTGAATTACGAAGTTGCTCGTGGAGTAAACGTAGGTCGTCAGTCCGTTGGTCGTGATACCGAGCTTTTGCAGTGCGTCCGTTTTGTTGGTGGCCCGCAGGAGGTCCCGAGTATAGGTGGTGCTGGGCAAAACCATCTGGGCCATCGAGGCCAGAGGCAACAGCAAGGCCAGGGCGAATGTCGTGAGGAATCGCATATTTTAGCCCTGGTAGATGACGGTCAAAACGTTGTTGGTCCCGGGGGCTGTCGATTGCGCGAACCACTCCGTAATGTCAAAAGTGGTGCCGGGCTGCGCGGTGAGCTCGTACTCGTCCTTGGGCGCAAGCTCGACCCATAGCGTGCCCAATTCCATGCCTGGGTAGCGTGGGCCGATTCGGATGGGCCCAGGCGAAGTATCGGAGACTCGAATAAGCGCCCGCTCGCAGTAGACCGGCGGTTTAAGGCCGAAGGAAAGATTAGGCAAAATTTGGGCCTGCAACGTGGTGTCGTTGGGCAGAAACATGTAAAACGATTTCCAGTTGCGGTTGGGAAGCGAACCATCAGAACTGAGTCGGGTCATGCCCATAAGTCAATAGAGTTAGGCCGGGATGACAGGCACACTCCTTATGCACCTTTTTGTGGGAAACCGACCTCACCTCCAAACTACCACAGACGGGGACCTAAAGCAAAAGGCCCGAGCGGGATTTCTCCGGCTCGGGCCTGGGGCTGCGATGGACTAGGGGACGCTAAATCAGGCTTTGCGGGCTGGGGGCCGAGGTTGCCGAGTGGTCAAACGGGCTTTCCGCTCGGCCTCGTCTCGGTCACATTCCTCCTGGCAGCGCTCGATTTCCGCCAGGGCTTCTCCATAAAAGCTGCGGCCAGATGGCCCAATAGCCTTGGTGGTTGGGCCGACGTGTCGTTGGGCTCCTTCCACGAGCCGCTTCATCATTTCCGGGTTTGGCATTTTCATTGTTCGTTATAGATAAAAGGAACATGGAGCTTTGGCTTGAGCACTTCAAGTTTTTTCGCCCGGCCAACCAACTGCTTTTCGAGGCCACGAACCGCCGATTTCACCTCACCGGGATCCTCGCCCGGGAAGTGCCCCAGGGACATCTTGAGAACGTGGGCCACGTTCATTTGCTGGATAGCTTCGTCATGGGCCTTCACCACGGCCCGCTCCTCTGCGAGGAGCCGCACGTTTTGCACATTCCCCTTGTAACTGGGCATCGTTTCCGCCCGGGAGCCGCTCAAGGTAGCTCCGGTCATGCCAAGCTGCCCGCTGGGCTCCTGCTTCATTTTGAAGAGGTAGTCCCGGAAGTCGCCCAGGTCTTCCCCTTCATTCCAGCCCCGCTGGGCCCACTCCCGCTTTTCGGCAAACCACATGATGGCCTGGAGATCATCGGCGTGCATGGTTTCCCCGCTGGCCTTGGAAATGCGCCTCGCCGCTTCGTCGTAAATATCCTGGCCCAGGAAGAAGTCGGCGTTTTTCACGCCGGTCTCGGAACGAAATTGCAAACGCCAAGGAGCCTGGGTCTCCCCGTCGTAGCCCAGCCGCCGGAGGAAACGAGCCGCCCAGACGTCAACGGTGGCCCGGTGGGTGGTTCCGGCGAGATTGCCGACAAAATTGGGAGCCTTCGGGGCATCGGACTCCTCCAGCCAAATCCGGTTTAAAATGTCCATGATGCGCTCGCTATGGACCCCATAACGACCACCCCCAGGACGGCGCGGGATGGCCCCGGTTTTAATCAAATGATAAGCATAAATGTCCCGGTCAGTAAGCTCCCGGGCCTTCTTTCTGGCCGTCGCTATGGCTTTCTTGGTGCCGCCCAGGTCGTCAATCCAGGTCTGGACAAAGTCCTTCCTAACGTCGGGTTTGAAGGTGCGCTTGCCATCGGCATCCTCGGTTATATAAAGTCCGTTAATCTTGCCTTGCGCCCGCAGCTTCTCCGCCGCATTAAAGGCCTTTAGGACCGGTTTAAATTCCTTGGCCTTCCACTGGTTAAAGGCCGACATCGCATAGAGAAAATTATTCTCCACGTTAGTCTGGGGCGAGGTTCCGCCCAGGAACTCCAGGAACATCTGCCGGTCAGTCTGGTCGGGGATTGCGTCTTTTAACCAAGCTGACACCTCCGAATACCAACCCTTGGCCGCTTGGATATCCGGGTCGTTCTGCCAGCGCTCAAAGTCCTGGGCGAACTTCTCCGCATAAGCGCCAACGATTTGTTTGCACAAATGCGCTTGCTCGGGGGTCAGAGCTCTACGCTCGTTGAGCAGACTAGCGTTGAATTTTTCCTTAACTCCAGCGTTGATTTTTCGAGCCTCTATCGAGCCCTTGCCTTTACCAAAAATAAGCTCCCGAGCTTTCTCTGGGTCTGGCTGGGCGGCGATAACTTTGTCCACCAGGGGCGACTCAAAAAGGTTGTAGGGGGTCTTATAGAAAAGCGGCTTACCCCCTTGCTCAGTGCGGAGCTTGCCCTTTTCATCCACCAATTGATAGACAGGCAAACTCTCCTTGTCGCCAGCGTGGAGCGTAACGGTGCCCTCGGGTGCAGGACTAAAGAGCGGCATCCCGCCCTTGGCACCGGCCACGGCCTCGGGCGTAAGGTCCATGCTGTGGACCAAGTCACCCACTGGCGGGTCCATCACAAAGAGCTTTTTGGGGTTTTTCCAAATCTGCATTTGCTGCGAAAAATCGGACGTGCCAATCCGCTGCCACGTCGTGCCCCCGGACATTTCCTTCTCGACGTAAATTGCTCGGCCCTCCTTGAAAGCCCGCCGGGCCTCAGTGCGCCCCACCGGCCGCAGACCTTCGGGGTTATCGGTTATGCTGGGCTCCCAGTTGGTTTTATTCTCCGGTGGCAACTGGGTCTCGCCAACGGCCATCCCACTCTTGCGGCCAATCTTGTTGGCAGCGTCAACCAGAATCTTGTCGTAAAAACCCTTCATGCCCTCGCCGCCGACCTTCAGGTCTGCCGGGTGCGAGTCATACCACTTGCTGTTCTGGTGCGTGTCGCCCGCATTGAAATCAGCCCCAGCAATCAGCTTTTGCGCTACGTCCTTGCCTACGGTCTCTTCGAGCTCGGCCGGGGTCACCCTCTTGCCACTTCCCGAGTAGCCGGGTAACTCGCTCATGTCCTTTCCCTCCGCCACCAGATTGTAGTGGCCGGAATTCTTGCCGTTGGAAATGAGCGAGAGCCGCCTCACCTGCTTGGAAAGGTCATACCGCTCCGCCTGCTGGTCGCCGGTAGTCCAGGCGATCCGTTCAAACCCGTGGTCCGCTGCCCACTTTATCATGCGGCGGAGCGCGAGCTCGTGCCAGTTGTGTTTGAAGGGAGCGTCGGGGACCTTGCCGACAGACTTTGAGGGGCTTTCAATGTCGGTTATCTCATTAGAAACCGCATTGAGTTTATCGGTGGCTGCAATAAGAGCCTCCTCCGATTTGGTTAGTTCAGCTTGCTTGGCCTGATATTCGGGATTGGTTTTCTTAGCCTTTTGAAATGCCTCCTTGAACTTTGGATCACGCATCCCATCACCATATGTCTCGTAACCATACTGTCTCCTCACGCCCATGGTTGCCCTCAAAACAAGGTGGGTGGTTTCCGCCGATAAAATCTCATGCTTCGATTCGGCCTCATCGAAGACTTTTTGCGCCTCGGCCTTTCGGGCCCGCAATTCAATTAACTTGGCATCGTCCGCAGCCGTATCCCTGTAGCCGAATTTACGGCCCTTCTGGTGCCAGTCACTCTGCATCTCTTCCAGGAAAAGCAGCTTCCTGCCCTGGGCGTCGGTACGCTCGTTAAACCGAATATGGGCCAGGATATTAGGCTCATCCCAGTGCCCACTGATAAAATTCCCCTGGTCACGGGCACCTTGGCGAGACTTGCCAGCATACTCTGCTTCTAGATCCCTCGCTTCACCAGCAACAGTCGCGGCCTCGTCAGTTTCTCCCTCGGATCGCAGAAATCGAACTCGGGCGTTGAGCCCGGCAATTTTCTCCCGATACGCGAAAAGCTCTTTTTCAAGTGCTGGGTCACGCACCGTGGGAATCGTCAACAAAAGCTCTTTGTAATCCTTGCCGCCGGGCGTTTGGTATTGGGAATATTTAGGCATTCCCCCTTTTTCACTGCGCCCCAAATCCAGGTCCTCGGCCAAGCTCGTGGCCTCTTCGGCCAAGGTGAAATACTTTTCTGCCCGCTCCTGATGTCCAAACCTTTGGTTTGCTTGAGCTAAACCCTCAAGTTTGCTGCTAAGGGCCACCCAGTCGCTCGGAGTTTCCGGGTTACTTATGCCCTCCCGGGAAATGAAATAGCGCAAGTCCGAAGAGACCCGTCCTTCACCTTGCCCTAACTGTTTCACCACCTCATTGACCTGCACCTGATTGGCGTTGAACAGGTCCATAACCTCCTGCTTGGTGTAGGTCCCGCCGGGCTTTAACAGGTCCCCCAGGCCCACGCTCTTAATCTCGTCGGCCGCAATGCCGCCCTTCCAGGTGCCCGTGCCCTGAGTGGGGATGTTCTGGCCGTGGGCCATCCGGTCAATCCAGCCGAGCCACTGCTGGCCGGTCTTGGGTTTGGTCTCACCGGCCGGGAGCGATTCCAGGGCCTTGCCCAGGCGTGAATACCAAATGGGGCGCTTGGGCTCCTCCTCGGTGGGGGAGAATTGGGGGGCTGACTCCGGCGCAGGTGCAGGCTCGGGGCTGGGTTCCGGGGCGAAGTTGACTTTTTTCTTTTCCCACTCGGCATTCCAGCCGGTCTCTGTCGAGGGCTCGACAGTAGCGTGCCGGTCCAGCCGTAGCGAACGAACAATGCCAACCTTATCCGCAGCAGCCAGACCGGCACGAAGGGGATTATAGTCCCGCATGTTGACTTGTCCACCCGCAACGAATGCGTTGAGCGCATTGCGCTTGGCCTCACCGATGACATCCGCCCCAGGGCGACCCTCGGCGTGGTTCTTCAGGTAGGTCATCAGGTCTTCGCGAAACTTTCCAGCGTCCCCGCCCCAAAGACCATCGAGCTTCTTCTCATTTTTCCATTTGAAAATCTTACGCTCCGCCGCAGTAATCGAGAGACCCACGGCCAGGACGTTGTTCTCCTTGCTGACCTTCCAAAGGAAAGGGGCCAGCGCTATGCGCGAGACTTGCAGGTTGCCCAGGTTCCGACGCACGCTGGTGCTCCAGGGATAGCTTCGGCCGATAGCGTGGTAGTAGGCCTCGTAGGCCTTCCCCGTGCCCATTAGAGCGTCGATATCAGTGGCCATGGCCTTGGCATGAGGTCCAATAATCGGGAGGGCTTTAAGCTGGTCCGCAATCTTAGTGCCGGTCACCTCGACCTCGCCCTGGGGGTTAACCCGGGGAGCGACCTCGGGGCTTGTGTCACCGGCCGGTCTGGTAGGTTGGTTCACCAGGGCCTTCTGCACCTCGTTGGCCTTGGCGAGCTCGACTTGCCGGAAGACCCGGGCCGGGGCTTGCTGGAACTTGCCACCGGGCAGAGGCTGAAAGAGCCCGTTCTCCACAACCATCTGGGCAGGCATGGCTGGGTGCTGGCCAATGAGCCGCCCAGGCACCTCGACGGGAATCGGCGTGCCTTCCTTGGTCTCCTTGCCCACTCGGGCCTGCGCTGGGCCCTCGTTGACGAGCCGCTTAAGATGCTCCCGATACATCCCCTCCAGAACCGGCGACTGGTAGATTCTTGGGTCAGTGAAGAGCGCACCCTTGGGCACCTCCGGGTCCTGGCCACCTCCCAGGGCCTCAAAAATTTTGCCCACCAAATTTTTACCGGCTTGGTAAATGGTGCGTCGAGCCGAAGGGTTGGCGATGTCGCGGACAAGGTCTTTGCCCTTCAAAAAGTGCCATCCGCCATCGGCGTAAATCTCGTCGTAGATCCAGCCATTCCCGCCATGGACCCTGGTGAGCTCCCCGGCCGTCCGGTTGACCAAGTCAAACCACGCCGAAGGGGGCAGGCTTGCCGGGTCCTGGCCAACGGCCCGCAGGCGACTGCCCGCTAACTTGGCCGCATACTGCTGGCCCTGGACCTCGACCTCGGCCGGAGTCAGCACCGAGAGAATCTTGAGCCGCACCTCGGCGTCGGCCCCCAAGGCATGTGACACTGCGTGGAAAAGCTCGTGATAGGTTTTGTCCCCCAGTTTGTCAACGTTGACCGTGATAGTCGGGGTTTTGCCTGGGTCGTTCTGGAACCGTTCAAAATAGGCCGCAGTGCCCTGGCCCTCGGGTGGGACGGCCGTGCCATAATCAACATCCGAAAGGTAGCGAAAATTAAGGTCTTTGCCGAAAATTGCTTTGGCCTGGGAGGCTCCCAGGCGCGAGAGCACCGTGGCCGGGCCGGTCTGGATCCGCTTGATAACGTCATCCGACACCCCCTGGTCCTTCAGGTGAGCAAAGAACCTCTGGTAGTCGGCACTGTCCTGGGCCATGGCCTTGGCTTTTGCGTCCATGCCGGTGACCTTGGCCACCCCTTTGCCCAGGCTACCGATGGCCATCCCCCCGCCGGTCATCTGCCCGAGCTCCTCGGGGCTCTCAGAAGTGCCCAGGCCGAGCCCCAGACCCATCCCCGCGCCATGCGTGGCAGCGTGGGCCATGTCGGTGCCAAACTGGGCTGCGGTGCCTACACCGGCATTGTGGAGCGTTTGCGCTAGGTTCTGGATCCATAGCGGTGCGTCGGCGTTGTGTGCCATCTGCAACAGCCGAGGGACGGCCGAGGCGTCGGTCTCCATCAGGTGGCGAACAAAGGCGGAGGTCTGGGCCACGGTTGCCCCGATAATCTCTGCCCCCTTGAGGGCTCCTAAACCGAGCGCAATGGGCCCCCCGTGCCCCGTGGCAGCGGCAACTGCGCCACCGACCCCCAAAGCATGGGCCCCCTTCTTAAGGGCCTCGCTGGCCTCGGGCGGAAGGCGAGGAGTCGCAAACTCCGCAAATTTGTCCAAGGGCTTCCTGGCAGCAGCGGCCAGCGCTTCACCGGCACCCTCGGCACCCCTTACCGCTGCCCCCGCTACCTTGCCGGGAATCGCTTTTGCGGCAGAGGCCAAATCGGCCAAGCGGGCTGCGCCAGGGACAAGCCCCAGGGCCCGGCTCGCCATAGCCTTTAACGGAGCCTCGATAGCTCCACCGGCCCCCAAACTGGCCAGCATGATGGGGTCTTCAAAGAGGGAGGCCGTGGCCATGGTCTTAGGCAGCGGCTTGCCAAAGACGTCGGGCAATTGGGTCAGGGTCTTGTCGGAGTTATTCCCCCGGGCCAGGGCCCGCTCCGAAAAGAGGTTCTCGTTATACCGGTCTCGGAAGTGCTGGATCTTCTCGTCCTCGGTTGAGCCGAGGTCGCGCACTGAGTCGTAAATCCCCCGGCCGAACTTGCGGGCCAACTCCGCAGTTTGGGCGGTGCCCTGGACGGCCCCGTGGACCAACGTGCCGGGGATCCGGCTCCAGTTGTCAGGCTGGACTAATTCACCGGCCGCTCCGCCGACATCGCTGGCGATCCCCTTGGCACCTTCCCAGGCACCCGAAACAAAGCCGCCGACCTTGTCCCCCAACGAGCGGCGTTTGTTGGCCTCAAAGAGAATCCTCGCCTCCTGGTCGTCCAGCATCCCGTTACTGGCTGGGTCGTGCAAAGAGGCCTCGATGCTCTCCGGGGTAAGCGGAGCCTGGGCCTGCCCTGGCTGGGATTGGCCCTGGCCACCAGATTCGCCGGGCCCTCCAAGGTATTCCACATACTTGCCCGAGGGGTCACCGGCCGGAGCCTGCTCGGGCGGGTCTCCAAGATATGTCGCGTAGTTGGGCATTATCGCACCATGGGCAAAGTTACCTGGGGCAAAGTGCTGGCCGTGGGCTCAGTGTTGAACCGGTGACGATTCTTCAAGGCTGTTTGCTTCCGCATCTCCTGGGTGAGAATCGAGGTGTCCCGTTGCGCTTGCTGCATACCTTTTCTGTCCCCTCGAATTTCCGCTTGCCAATGGTTCAAATGCGCCCGGTCCAAGGCCGATTGCAGGTCCGCTTCTTGCGTATTCTGACCACGAAAAATCTGGTTTATGACTGACTCCAGGTTGGGGAGGGAACTCCGATTGCGCTGAACTGCGGCCGTCACGGGACTGACCGGAGGCCAGGGCTCCGGCTTGAAGTAAGGGGGAGCCTGGGGCGAATCAGAACCCGGAGGCACTCCGATGCCTGGGGGCAATCCCGGACCACCCGGTAAACCAACGCCACCGGCACCCAGTAAATCCATCGGGCCAACCTGCCCTAACGGAGCACCCGGAGTCGGGGCCGATGGCGCAGCCGCCGACTGACCGCCAACAGGCGTAGTCTGCAAATCCACGGGACTAACCTGCGCCATCGGTTGAGCCGGAGGACCCGAGCCGGGAGACGGAGCCTGCGTTTGTGTTTGCTGCCCCGGCTGGCCGGGGTGAGACTTCACTATTCCTACTTTGCCGTCAGGCAAAACGAAGTGGTCCCCCACCGGCACCTGGGCAATCGCCGTCTGTTCATCGGGCATCTTGGGGGCTCGTTGCTGGTAATATTCCTTTAGCGCCGGTTGGCTATCGACCATGTCTTCCAACTTAAGGCCGCGCTCCTTGAGCCGGGGCTCCCACGCAGCCATCGCATCGTGGGCTCGAAGCTGGGCTTGTCCCTTTAGTTGGTCAACCACGTTGTAGATATCCCGGGCCGTTGACATGGGTAAGCCCAGGCCTTTCTCAGCTTTTGTCCAGTCAGCCCTGAACCGGTCAAGTATACCGGCGTTGTTCGCAATGGTCTCAAATTCCTGCTGGCGCACAATCGCTCCGGGGTTGTCGATTCGCCCCAACCGGTAGACCAAAGTTGTAGCCTCCTGCGGGGACAAGTCGCTCGTCCAATTCCCCTGGGCATCGGTGTGCTTCAGTCGAAACTGATTGACGTCCTGCCAAGCGGGGTAGATACCCGGCGCATCTGGTCCACTGCCCAGGTAAGAAGCGACTGCCGGGACCTTCGAGAACTGCTCTCGCTTTTGGTTGAAGTCGGCCCCGTGCTGCTCCCAGAGAGCCTTGGCCTGGGCCTGCTGTTTCTCGGGCATCTGGGCCCAGCCCTCGGGGCCAGTAAGCGCAACCTTCCGTTGGTCAGCATCCAGGGAATTAATCACCGGTACAATTTCCTGGGTGAGTTTGCCAGTGCCGTCTGTTTTCCAAATTCGGGTATTGGTAAAGCCGCTGCCATCGGGACCAGGGCCCTCGAAACGCCCGCCACCATTTGCCGCAGAGGGGGCTCGCGAGCCGCCCCCAGGTCCTCCCATGATGTCGCCCATGTTGACCGGAAAAACTGCCGGAGGAGCGACACCTAAACGTCGGGCCTGGATAGCATCCCAAGCGTCGGGGATAACCGACTTCTCTTTGACATCCGGGAATAGCGAATTGAGGCCCTGGCGAGCCGTAGGGTCTGCTTGAATGTTGGCAAAGAAATGCTGCGCGGCATTTGGCCGGGTCTCCGGTAGCGGACCCTGGGCACCCTGGTCTCCCAGCATCAAAGCCCGGTCCACGGTTTCGGGGTCGGCGTTAGTAGCGTCCCTGGTCGCCGCCAAACCTTGCTCGCTTAGATTCTGCCTTTGCTGCTCGGCCCTGGCGCGTGCCTCGATGGCCGGTTTTTCCGCCTGGACATTGGCCGTGCTGGCTTGACCGGCAGAAAGCTGTTGTTGCCGTAACTGTTTGCCCAGCCCCAGGAACTGGTCCCACAACTGAAGGGCAGTCCCGAGGCCTCCCCCGTTTGATTGGTTAAGAACAGTGACTGACATAAATTAGAGGCTCCCAACTGACCCGAGCAAATTACTCAAGAAACCCTTGTCCACCGTGGTGTCGGGCTGGGCCACCGTGCCGCCGGAAGACAGGCCCCGGACTATCTGGGAAATCTGAGTCAGGGGCTGGGTGTATTGATTGTTCATCTCGCTCAGATAACCCAGTGGCGTCGAGGTGGCCGTGGCTAACTGATTGACGGCCGAATTCTGCATTCCACGCTCGGCCTGATAATTCTGGAGCCGGGCCGCAGCCTCGGCTTGGTTGGCCTGGGCCGTGTTGGCGGAAGCCGTGGCCTGCTGAGCCTGCATCTGAGGCGTGCCAAAGGACATGCCGTTAGCCGCATACTGGGAGCGAACTCCAGCGTTGGTGTTGGCTGTGCTGGCCTGGGATGCAGAGCGCATTGCCCCCATGGCGTTGTCCAATTGCGGAGAACCGTTCAGATATTTCCCGCCCATTGTGTCCGTAGCGAGAGTCTGGGCCTGACCCCAGCCGGGTGCCGCCGCAGCCTGCTGCATCGCTCCGGCAGTCTGGCCTGCATTACTCATGATTTGCGGGTAGAGCCCCGAAATCGTGTTGTAGACCTGACTCCGCATCTGCTGGCCCTGACTCTCCAGCGGGTCGTAGTAGTCCCCGTGAATCGTGTTGTATTTCGGAGTTACCCCAAAAACGTTTGAGATTACGTCCTGGGCTCCTTGGAAGGACCCATTGCCCCCCGCAGTAGTCGTGGCCCCGAATGACGGTGTGTTAGGCATAGGTCCTTAAATGGCCGCAAGCAGTCCAGCGGCACCGCCAGCGGCTCCAGCGGCTTTACCCAAATTCCCCGAAGTATCCGGTGCCGCGATCCCCTTACCCTGCTGGTTGGTGGTCGGGGCCCCAAACCACGGGTCCGAACCATTCCAACTAGTGTCCTTGGGCGACATGCTCTCAGCAGCCGCCGCATTGGGGGGTGGCGCTTGAGCCGCCGAACCGTTAGCCCCGTAGGCCGGTGGCGGAGCCTGGAGCGCTTGGGAAAGCCCGCCGGGCTGGGCCTGCACGGCAACTCCGGGTTGGTTAAACTGATTCCAAAGCTGAAGAGCGCTCCCCAGGTTGTTTTGGTTTTGTTGAGGAAAGTAGACAGACATAAAATTTACTTAGCGTCGTAGTGATAGAGCCGGTACTTTTGGCTGATTGCGTCCATGTGCTGGTAGCCGCCGCAAAGGTAGGCCACATGCCAAAAGACGTCCTGATACTGACTCTTTAACACGTCGGAGGTGGCTCGCTCGCGGAAGTCTTCCCGCTTCACCCACCGCAGACTGTCGGCGTATTGCTGCACACTCATCAGCACCAGAGGAAAGAGCCCGTTCTTGTTGGCCTCCCAAAATGGGTTGAAGGAGAGGACTCGGATTAGCTCCAAATTCACCCGCAAAATCTGGTCGGTCTGCCACTTGGCAGTCTCGCCATCGATCACGTCGTCCACAAAGTGAACCAACGCCAGAAAGGAGAAGCAAAACTCCGAGGCGGCTTGGTTGCCACAACAGACGTCCGCGAAAATCCTGGGCCAGTCTACGGGGTCGTGCTCCATGTGCTTTAATGTCGGCCATACGTCAGGGGTGTTCAAGGGCCTTAATGCGTGCCTCCTGGCTCGTCACTGCTGCCCGGGTCTCGTTCAGCGCTTCCTGAATCCCGCGCACGGCCTGCTCGGCATCCCGGCACCAACGCCGGATATTGTCGATGACATGCGCGACGTGGGTATCCACGTCCGCAGGCAAGGCCGTCAAATCGGGAGCGGGCCGAAGAACTATTTGGATGGGACTAATAAGTGCCTCCTAGCCGGGCGTAGATTTCAAAACTGGAAACGCGCCAGCGCACATCGACGTCGTGACTGGAGAAGCGGAGCCGAACATACCGGCCGGAGCCACCCGGGTTGACCTTGGCCGTAAAATTGGCCCCACCCTGAACCTGGATGGCCTGGGGAGTCGTCCAGGTTATCGGAGCGTCAAACGTCGTGCGGGTGCCCACCTCGACATAGAGGTTGCGGACCAAGTTATCGGTCTTCTTAACCTGGACTCCAACGTGGACGACGTCGATATATTTGAAAGCGGTATTGTCTCCAAAGTCATAGTCCATGGTCTCAGCCAGGGCCACATACGGAGCCCCGGCGCGGTTATAGATTTGACTGTGGATGAGTAAGGACCCGTCCCCCGTGGCCGAGATTACAAGCTCCGAGGTTCCGCCCAGGGTGAGCAAGTCAGCCCAGCTTATTGACTGGTCAAAGGTATTCCAATGCTGGTTTTTCGCGCCACTGCGCCAGGGCGGGTCCACCGGCCAAGTGACCCGAGCGGCTGCGCGGATCCCGTTCAAAGCCGAGTCGTAATCATCGAGGGTTGCCGTGTCCTCGACGTAATTCCAAATGAGAACCTTCTGCCCGCCCTGAATTGGGTAAGCCACCCAAACCTCGTTGCGGACCTCGCGGTGAAACAAAACAATCTCTTCCAGCCGGGTGCGGTCTAAC